>Ga0209284_10000317_pt1 | contig 78577 bp, 61 predicted proteins | sample FRY03_FD_187211 | JGI IMG/M metagenome (GOLD analysis project Ga0209284, IMG submission 187211) | Freshwater microbial communities from Lake Fryxell liftoff mats and glacier meltwater in Antarctica - FRY-03 (SPAdes) (version 2) | ecosystem: Environmental > Aquatic > Freshwater > Ice > Glacier... | reverse complement strand
ATTGATAAACCAGCTAGTTTCAAATCTATTGGCGATTCGGCAAATGATTTACTTTCTAACACGAAATTCGATAAGTTAAAAATAGAAATTGGGCACGTAAAAGGATTTAAGCCTACCATTGTCGCCATAGCGAATCTTGTTGAGTTTATAAAATTACGCACCCTTAAACAGAATATAGAAGTAGTCTATAAAGAATTAGAATCCCCAGATAAAGAAACGCTGAAACTTGAAGAAATTGCTGATTTAGAAACTAAAAACAGAACCGCATTCAATCAAGGAAAAACACTCACTACTTATATTTATTTTGCAGATGCGCCATCAATTAAGGATGATCTTGGTGCTGATTTATCGATGCTTGGAGCGGTGTATAGAAATACTTCGATGGTTATTTATGAATCAACCATTAGAAATCTAGCCAGAAAAAGTAGGTTTGTTACAGTCGCCACCATTGAAAGGGCTACTTTAATACACGAATTTGGTCATTTATTTGGTTTAGTCAATATTGGATCTGACATGGTCAACCCGCATGAAGGAATAAACATTAATGATGAAACTGGCAAAGAAACTGGCAACAAACACTGCGATCGAGCAAACTGTTTAATGCGCACCGAATTAGAATTTGGTGCTGGCATGGGTAAAATGCTAACCGCCCGAAACGGACAGGTGCCTCATCTAGATTCAGAATGTTTGTTGGATTTGAAAGCGAATGGAGGAAGATAAGTTTTGGATGTTTCAAGTTTAAACGATTTAAACTTGAAACTTTTTCAAAAACCAATAATTATCAACGAGCAAGTGTCCTAAGGGATATTCAAATATTTATGCATTTGCAGCGATACTTTCCATTTGGGGTTTTTCATGACGTAATCTACAATTAAGGGTATCATTTTATCGCGCACGCTCCATTCGGGTTGTAAATACAAAATACACTCTTTGTTGGTCTTGGCCGCCTGTTCTTCGGCAAAAATAAAATCATGCCTATTAAAAACTATGACTTTTAACTCATGCGCTTTGTCATAAATTTCGCCCTCTGGTAATTTATTTTTTTTAGGAGAAAGGCAAATCCAATCCCAAATACCAGTAAGTGGGTAAGCGCCTGATGTTTCAATATGTATTTTTAAATTCTTGGCTTTCAATCCTTTTGTTATTGGATTCATATCCCAAGTTAAGGGTTCACCACCTGTAATTACAATCGTATCTGAATATTTTGATGCGTTATTGATTATAGTAGTAATAGCAGTTGGAGGATGCGTTTCTGCATTCCAACTTTCTTTTACATCGCACCAATGGCAACCTACATCACAACCACCTACTCTAATAAAATAAGCCGCAGTTCCTTTATGAAAACCTTCGCCCTGAATGGTATAAAATTCTTCCATCAAGGGGAGCATTTCACCTTTATTGACTAATGTCAAAACTTCATTTTCTAACATTTTGCAAAGATACATTTTAGGAACGATTTAATACTAAGGAAACTGAATTTGTGTTCTGTAGAACAGCATTCCTAAAAATCCTTTTCTAAATTGATTAAAAAACACTTATTTTTATCCAAATTTAGCACCATGAGTACCCAAGACCAATTCTTAAAGCATATTGAAGAAGGCTATGCCACCAAAGGCGATTATATCAACATGGGTTCTTCTATTTTAAATGGAGAAACTATCGCCAATGCTTTTGTTAAAATTCCATTAAAAACCTTAAACCGCCACGGACTTATCGCGGGAGCCACGGGTACTGGAAAAACCAAAACGCTTCAAGTTATTGCTGAAAATTTATCAGAAAAGTTATTCCTATGCTTAAAGTCTTAACTAGTGCCAGCTTTTTAGGAGGTATTTTGGGAGTTTTGAAAAAAGTAATGAGTTAAATAATAAAATTTATTCAAGCGGTTTATACTTAAAAAAGCGATCAGATAATATTTTAAATTAAATTAAAAAACAATAAAAAATAACATCATTAAAAATGAAAAAAACAGTTTCTATTGCACTTATTGCAATTTCAATATGCTTAACAAGTTGTACTAGTGATGACGCTAAATTTAAAATTACTAAAGATGCGATTGGTCTTTTAACCAAAGAAGTAAAAGTAACCGATTTAGAAACTATTTACGCACAGGATTCCATTGTAACAGATACAGGAATTCCAAAAATAAACGGCAGTATAAATGATGATCCAGAAGTAAAGATTGATTCAATAGGCGCCAAAAAAAGCATAATTAACCCCAATTTCAGTTATCGAAAAGTAGAAATATACGAAAAAGGTGGTCAACCTTTATTGAGCTTAACACCAACGAATGATGTGATTGCCACTATTGAAAATATACGCTTTTTAGACCCGAGATTTACCACCGAAAAAGGAATTTCTATTCAGAGCACTTTTAAGGATATCAAAGAAAAATACGAGATAAAAAAAATAATCACCTCCATGAATAATATCGTTATCCTTATAAAAGATAACGGACTTTATTTTACAATTGATAAAAAAGAATTACCAGAAAGTCTTCGCTACAACTCCAGTTTAAATATTGAAGAAGTACAAATACCCGACGATGCCAAAATAAAATATATGATGATGGCTTGGGAGTGATTGGGTTGTTGGGTTGTTGGGTTTTGGGTTTCAGGTTAGAAGTTTGAAATGTTTCAGGTTTAAGGTTTAAAGTTTATGAGTAAATTTAAAAAATGAAATTGAACTCTTGCACTGAGTATTTCAACAAGTGTTAATTTAAACTGCGTCGAAGCGTGAACTTGTTTTGAGTTTAGGAATAAAACTAATATATGAAATTACGCATGAACATACTTTTGAAAAAATAAATACTTTGTACTTAGGACTTATTACTTGATACTATTTGATATTTGACTGCTTAGATTTACACAATGAAAAAATACACCCTTCAAAAATCACCTTTTATAGTACCTACTACTGATGGTAAAGTAATTCAGGAGCATTTTGGACGAGCAAGTACCAACGATAAAGATTTGAGCATTGCCAAGATGGTTGCGCCTCCTGGTTGGAGCGAACCTTTTCAAACACCCGAATTTGATGAATATACATTTATTGTAAAAGGTAAAAAACAATTTATTATTGATGGTGATATTATTGTTTTAGAGGCTGGGGAATCTATCAAAATTGAAAAAAATACGAGAGTTCAATATGCTAATCCGTTTCCTGAAAACTGCGAATACCTTGCTATTTGTTTACCAGCTTTCGATTTTGACAAAGCTCATAGAGAAGAAGAATTATAATTAATGAAGAAAAAAGCAAAAACTTTAATGCCACTGGCCTACGGAAAGTATTTTAATACCCTTGCCTTAATATCCAAAGAAAAAGCAGCGAAAAAAGCCTTTACTCTATTTTGTTCCCCTAGAAAAGGAGCTATTTTAGAATATCAAAAAAGATTTTTAGAAGAAGCAAAAAAAGATTTTGTTACTATTGAAAATCTAAAATTACAAACCTACACTTGGCAAGGCAGTAAGGAGACCGTTTTATTATTACATGGTTGGGAAAGCAATGCTTACAGGTGGAGAAATTTAATTGGTTTTTTAAAAAAAGAAGACTTTAATATCATTGCAATTGATGCCCCTGCACACGGAAACTCAACAGGAAAATTACTAAATCTGCCTATTTATACGGCGTGTTCCCAAAAGTTAATCGAATTATACCGTCCAAATTTTATCATTGGACATTCTATGGGAGGTATGACGGGCATGTATAATCAATACAAAAACCCGAAAAATTCTATTGAAAAAATAGTATCCTTAGGGGCGCCATCTGAGCTTTCTGAAATAATTGATTATTATCAACACCTCTTAAAATTTAATGATATCGTTAAGCAAAGTTTAGATCATTATTTTAAAGCGCAATTCAATTTTAATATTAAAGATTTCTCTATTTCAAACTTTGCTAAGAATATTGAAACAGAGGGCTTGTTAATTCACGATGAATTTGATACCATCGCACCCTACAGCGCTGCAGAACGCATTCATAAAAACTGGAAAAACAGCACTTTACTATCCACACAAGGATTGGGGCATTCATTGCATCAAGATGAAGTAAATTATCAAATAATTGACTTTTTGAAATCAAAATAAAAAACTATTTTTAACAAAAAAATATATGGCAGCAGTAACCCCTTTTCATATTGCAATTCCTGTTCATAATTTGGCTGAATGTAGAACATTTTATCGTGATATTTTAAATTGCGAAGAAGGCAGAAGTAGTGATCATTGGGTCGATTTTAGCCTTTTTGGTCATCAATTAGTGATTCACTATAAACCAAAAAACGAAGCCGAAACTTTGCATCACAATCCTGTTGATGGCCATGACGTTCCTGTGCCACATTACGGCGTGGTATTGTCTTGGGATGTTTTTGAGTCGTTTTCAGAAGAGTTGAAGAATAAAGGCGTAAAATTCGTAATTGAACCATACATTCGTTTTAAAGGATTAGTTGGTGAACAAGCCACTATGTTTTTTTTAGACCCAGCAGGTAACGCCTTAGAGTTTAAGGCTTTTAAAGATATTGAGCAGTTATTTGCGAAGTAAAACTAATTTTAACCCACTACAGTTCTACTGCTATTTAAAAATAATGGTAAAGGCAGTATATAAGCTTCGATTAAAGTGGTTATAGTTGCTTTTACAACTTTAAGTGCCTCGTCGAAACTTACTTGCTGCGTGTTTATTTCTAATGGGTCGTCCAGCTTTAAATGGCCGATATTTTTATCTAAATATTTTTTTAAACCTTGTATCGATAATTTGATAAGATTCAGAATTTTCAAAGTTTCATCATCAGAAATAGCATCTAAATCTAACAAATCACTTATATCAATCAGATTCTTTATGGGTAACCTTATATCGTGTGAGGTTTTATAATTTAAAGTTTTTAAAGTCTGATTTTATTTATCTAGTTTAATCACCTGATTGGCCCGCTCTTCTTCCCATTGCTTTTTATCAGCAATTCTCTGGCAATGGCATAAATTAAGCTTTCATTAGGCAAGGGAATTGAGGTTCAATTGAGCCAAATTAGGCGTCTTGATTTGCTAAATTAACAAGAGGAAATCCACTTAAAAGATTTTCTATAAAACCCATGGTTAAATCTCTATCCACTTTGAAGATAAATTGGCGAATTTTTTAGAGAATAGCTCTTCTTCTAAATATTCTAAAGGCCTTACAAAAGCAGGATTAACCTTTTTGAAATAGCCGGTATACCCAGCAATAACAAGGAGGCTTAACGAAATGTCAGAAAAGGGTTATAAGCTCAAATTCAATAGGGAGCATAAAGATAAATAAAATGTTAAAAACGGATTTATCTACTATTTTTTTTAGACCTATGACGTTCTCTCGCTAAAAGCGTATTTTTCAACAGCATGGCAATCGTCATAGGTCCCACGCCCCCTGGAACTGGAGTAATAAAAGATGCTTTTTTACTCACATTTTCAAAGTCCACATCACCCGTAATATAATAGCCTTTTTCTTTAGTATCATCAGCAACTCTGGTAATACCAACATCAATAACCACGGCATCATCTTTTATCATTTCGGCCTTTAAAAAGTTGGGCACGCCTAAGGCAGAAATAATGATATCAGCTTGCGATGTTATTTGTGTTATATTTTTAGTATGACTATGGGTTAGGGTAACGGTAGAATTTCCAGGCCAACCTTTTCGACCCATTAAAATGCTCATAGGTCTGCCCACAATATGACTTCGCCCAATAACCACGGTATGTTTACCCTTTGTATCGACATTGTAACGTTCTAGGAGTTCTAAAATACCAAAGGGGGTTGCCGGAATAAAAGTACTCATATCCAGCGCCATTTTCCCAAAATTCATTGGATGAAACCCATCTACATCTTTTTCAGGATCAACGGCCAATAGTACTTTTTGAGTATCAATTTGAGGCGGCAAGGGTAGTTGCACAATAAAACCATCAATATTATCATCTTGGTTAAGTTCTTCAATCTTATTCAATAATTCTAATTCAGAAGTAGTACTAGGCATTTTCACCAAAGTAGATTCAAAACCGACTTGCCCACAGGATTTAACTTTACTCCCTACATAGGTTAAGCTAGCGCCATCATTACCCACAATTATTGCTGCTAAGTGAGGCACTTTTTCGCCACGTTCCCGCATTTTAGAAACATCCTGCGCTATTTCTTTTTTAATTTCGTTCGATACTTTTTTGCCGTCTAGTAGTTTCATAGTTTTTTCGTTGTTGGTTTTTCGTTGCTGGTTGATGGTTGTTGGTGAAAAAAGTATCAGGTTTCAGGTTTAAAGTTTATGGGTTTATGGGTTTATGAAATGAACTAAATATTTTAATCAACAAACAATTTAAAACTTAAAATTTAAAACTCTTTTGAATTGGAACTTTTTTTACTTCTTATTTTTTATTGAACTTGCACTTATGCTTATTTCTTATTTTTTCTTGAACTTGCGCTTGCACTTGAACTTATTTCGTACTTGGTATTTCTAATTTCGTACTTCGTATTTTTTAAGACTTTTCAACTCTCAAATTGCTATTTTTAATTTTAATTAAACATTACTTCATCCCATTCATAGCACCCATCATCTGCATCATTTTTTTACCTCCACCGCCTTGCATCATTTTCATCATTTTACTCATTTGATCAAATTGTTTTAGGAGTTGGTTTACTTCTTGAATATTTCTACCGCTGCCCTTTGCAATTCTTTTTTTTCTATTGGCGTCTAATTTTGAAGGTGTGGAACGCTCTAGTGGAGTCATAGAATAAATTATAGCTTCTACGTGTTTAAAAGCATCATCTTCTATGTCTAAACCTTTTAAGGCTTTGCCTGCACCAGGAATCATACCCATAAGATCTTTGATGCTTCCCATTTTTTTTATTTGCTGAATCTGACTTAAAAAGTCGTCAAAACCAAACTGATTTTTAGCAATTTTCTTCTGTAATTTTCGACTTTCTTCTTCATCAAACTGCTCCTGAGCTCTTTCAACCAAAGAAACAACATCACCCATTCCCAAAATACGTTCTGCCATACGAGAAGGGTAGAACACATCAATCGCATCCATTTTTTCTCCAGTTCCAATGAACTTAATAGGTTTGTTTACGACAGATTTGATTGAGATTGCCGCTCCACCGCGGGTATCACCATCTAACTTTGTTAAAACAACGCCATCAAAATTTAGAATATCATTAAAAGCTTTGGCCGTATTTACTGCATCTTGCCCCGTCATAGCATCTACAACAAACAAGGTTTCTTGAGGTTGAATGGCTTTATGAACATTGGCAATTTCGTTCATCATTTCTTCATCCACCGCCAAGCGACCTGCGGTATCGATAATCACCACATTATATCCGTTTGCCTTTGCATAGGCAATACCCGCTTTTGAAATAGCAACAGGGTCTGTATTACCACGATCAGAAAATACCTCAACCCCTATTTGGTCTCCAACCACATGCAACTGATCAACCGCTGCTGGTCTATAAACATCACAGGCTACCAATAATGGTTTTTTAGTTTTTTTAGTTTTTAAGAAATTAGCTAGTTTACCAGAAAAAGTAGTTTTACCAGAACCTTGCAAACCAGACATTAAGATAACAGACGGATTGCCTGATAAATTTATACCTTCGGCATCGCCGCCCATTAAGTGAGTGAGCTCATCCTTAACCAATTTAACCATTAACTGCCCTGGTTGTAGGGACGTTAATACATCTTGACCTAAAGCTTTTTCTTTTACCGTATTTGTAAATTCTTTTGCGATTTTAAAATTAACATCGGCATCTAATAAAGCTCTACGAACTTCTTTTAAGGTTTCGGCAACGTTAATTTCAGTAATTTGTCCATGCCCTTTTAGAACATGAAGCGCTTTATCTAGCTTTTCGCTTAAATTATCAAACATAGTTTTAGAATATTATCAAGAGATGCAAATTTAATAATAACAATGGGAAGTCCGTCGTTTGAAGCAAAAAAATATAAGCACAAAAAAAGTCGATTTTTATAGCTACCTTTTCTGAGATTGAGTTCCTGATTTTTAATTGTACTTTTTAGTCAATTTGATGATTTCATCTCCTCTTTTTATCTTGAAAAATCTGTCGCCACATTGAATAACATTAAAGTCCCCAATATAATTTGCAAGAACCATCCTCAAGTTATTAAATCTTAATTTTGTTCCCAATAGCTCCCAGTTACCTTCTTCAACTACCATATTATTAACATCGAAAACGTGTATATTTCTATTTGAGAAACCGATTAATAAATTTTGGAATAAGGTACACCATTCCAACAAAATAAATACGACTATGAAATTAAATTTTATACAAACAATTGTAACAATAGCGTTAAATTTACTTATTGAATATGGTTTACACAGTTTTTACGTAAGCAAAAACTAAATATTATTGAGTTTAGGAAGCTTTGTTTTTCTTACAACGATTTTAGTAATTACAATTGGAGTTAATTTTGAACAATCAAGGACAAGAACAAAAGTTCGAGTTATTTCTGGAATTTTCTTTGCAATTGCATTAGCAATCAATTTAATATTTTCATTTTTTACGTTTTAAACTCCAAGTAATGTAATTACTAACGGAATTTTATAGTATTTGCGAACAGCAACTTAGCAATCAAAACTTAAGATTTCTAAAAAAGATAAAAACAGATTATTAAAATAATAGTCGGATATTTATCAAAAAGATTTTAGCTTAAAAAATGGATTATTATATAGTTATACCAGCACATAACGAGGCTCTTTTTTTAAACGATACTTTACAGTCTATAGTTGCACAAACCTTATTGCCAAAAAAAGTAATTATTGTCAATGATAATTCCACTGATGCTACAGAAACCATTATAGACACCTTTACGGCGTCACATAGCTTTTTCAAAAAATTAAATAACAGCTCCTCAAACGAACACTTACCAGGCAGTAAAGTCATTAATGCTTTTTCAAAAGGATTAGATTTACTTGATGACCAGTACGATTTTATCGTAAAGTTAGATGCCGATGTAATTCTACCTATTATCTATTTTGAGCAAATTGCTTACATTTTTAAAGGAAATAATAAGACGGGAATCGCTGGAGGTTTTATTTATGAAAAAAATACCAAAGGCGAATGGAAATTAAACCACCCCATGCACAAAAAACATGTGCGAGGTGCTTTTAAAGCCTACTCTAAAGCGTGCTTTGAAGCTATAGGCGGATTAAAAAGTGCTATGGGTTGGGATACAGTAGATGAGCTATTAGCACAGTTTCACGGTTTTGATATTATTACCCAAGAAAGTCTGTACATTAAACACTTAAGACCAACGGGAAAAGCCTATAACCGAAAAGCAAAGTTACTACAAGGAAAAGCCATGTTTACGATGCGCTATGGTTTTTTTATTACGCTTATCGCCTCTTTAAAAATGGCTTGGAAGCAACAAAAAGCCTATGTCTTTTTTGACAATATGAATGGTTTTTTTAAAGCAAAAAAAGCAAAAACCTCCTATTTGGTTTCACCAATAGAGGGAAATTTTATTCGTTCTTTACGCTGGAAAGGCATCAAAAAACAATTATTTTAAGCATTATTCTATCACTTGACCGATAGGATTTCCTGTTGTTCCACTTGGGAATGAAATACCCAATAAAGCAGCAATAGTTGGTGCAATATCCGAAATTTCAGTTTTCTGATATGTTTCCCCCTTTTTAATCCCTTTTCCATAAAATAATAGCGGTACATGGGTATCATAGGGGAAAGGCGAACCATGAGTGGAACCTTTGGATCTGTAGCCAATATAACCAGGGTTCATGACCATAAGCACATCCCCAGAGCGTTCTAGGTTGTAGCCATTTTGCAGTATATAAGGAATGCCATGCGTGTAACTATTTGCCCACATTTGTTCTCCTGTATAAACACTACTAAAATCACCGTAGGACATTAGCTCTTTCGCAAACTTCTCTTGTACTTCGGATAAACTTAAATTTAAGTTTTTAATCATGCTATGATCTAAAAATAGTTGCTCATTAGAGCTATTTTTAACAATATCAACGGTGCCGTAGGTATATTTTAAAAATTCATTAAACTTTACCATGGTAGCTTTTGAATCTGAATAACCACCTGATATTTTACTATCTGTTAAATAGGCTGGCACTTGAACTGCTGCATGATCGGCGGTTAAAAAAACGGTGTATTCGTCTTCACCTACTTTTTCATCAAGAACATTTAAAAGTCGTTGTAAATCTAAATCCAATCGAATGTAGGTATCTTGTATTTCCTTGGAATTTACCCCAAAGCTATGACCTACATAATCGGTACTAGAAAAACTAATCGCTAAAAAATCGGTATCATTATCCGCTCCTAAATTCTCGCCTTCTAAAGCGGCTATAGCAAAATCTGTGGTTATCGAATTACCATAGGGCGTATTTTTTAAAATATCAAAATTTCCATTTTTTTCCCATAAGACAGGTAAATCATGCGGAAAACTTGAATTGAGCTCCCCTTTAAAGAATTCTTCATAATTATTGACATCTATACCACTTTCTATGTAGCTTGAAATATCTTTTAAGGTTGTCCATGGTTTTTTATACCCTTCTACGATATCCGAAGTATTAAAATCGTTTACCCATTTTGGTAATTCATTCATGTAATAGGTACTGGTAATCCAGCTTCCTTCTTTTTTACCATGAAACCAATAAGCAGCATTTGCAGCATGCCCACCTGGTAAAACCGCTCCCCTATCTTTCAAAGAAACCGCAATCACTTTACCTCGCATTTGCGTGTGCAAACGCAATTCATCGGTAATGGTAGAAACCTTGTTTCTATGGGGAGACATTTGCCCTGCATCAGAAGTTGTTCCTACAGAAGCATAGCTGTCATCAGTCACGCAATAAACTTCTTTACCTGTTTCTTTATCATACCAATTATTACCTATAATACCATGGGTGGCTGGCGTTGTTCCCGTATAAACTGACGCGTGTCCGGGTGCCGTATAAGTGGGTGCATAATTAAAATGATTATTTTTACAATTATAACCTTCCCCTACCAATCGTTTAAGACCGCCATCGCTATAATGATTCCAAAACCTAGTGAGATAATCATAACGCATTTGATCTACGACTATCCCGACCACCAATTTTGGATTGGTAAAAGGGGCTGAAATACCCTCTTTTTCATTTTTGTCTTTAGATTTTCGTTGGGCTTGAACAAAACTATTTGACAAAAATAATAGTATGAATAGCGACAGAAGATTCACTTTACTTTTACTCATGAAACACATTTTAATTTTGATAAAAATAAACAAATAAACGCCTAACAAAACATAAAAAAAGTTAAATAAATATCCTATTTGCTAAGGGGAGCCAAATCTAAGAATAACTTATGAAAATCTTTTATTTTTTCTTTTCTTCTAATTTCAAGCTTCAAACAATATAATATTATTATTTTTACAACAATAAGATTTTTTCGATTAATGAGCTATCTAGCAGCAATTGGCAGTTATTTTATTATGCTTCGTGAGGTTTTTAAAAAACCTACGAAATGGAGGATAATGAAATCCCTTATTTTAAAAGAAATAGACGAGCTAATTTATGGCTCCCTTGGGATTATTATATTTATTTCATTCTTTATTGGGGCTGTTATAACCATTCAAACAGCACTCAACTTAACCAACCCTATTATTCCTAAAAACTTGATTGGATTTACCACTAGGCAATCGGTGATTTTAGAATTTGCACCCACCTTTGTTTCCATTATTATGGCAGGTAAAGTAGGTTCGTATATTACCTCTAGTATTGGAAGCATGAGGGTTACAGAACAAATTGATGCCTTAGAAGTTATGGGCGTTAATGCACTTAATTACTTAGTATTTCCTAAAATTATAGCGATGTTATTTTATCCTTTTGCTATATCTATAGGCATGTTTGTTGGTATATTTGGGGGATGGGTGGCTGGAGTTTCTGGCGGCTTTTTAACTAGTGCTGATTTTACTGATGGTTTACAACTCGAATTTAATCCATTTCACGTTACATACGCTTTCTTAAAAACCTTGGTGTTTGCTTTGATTATTGCAACCGTACCGTCTTTTCACGGATTTTATATGAAAGGTGGCGCTTTAGAGGTAGGTAAAGCAAGTACAACGGCGTTTGTTTGGACTAGCGTTGTGATTATTGTAGCTAATTATGTGTTAACTCAACTTTTACTAGGATAATGATTGAAGTAAACGACATACATAAATCTTTTGGAGATACTGAAGTTTTAAGAGGAGTTTCCACTACTTTTGAAAAAGGAAAAACCAATTTAATCATCGGACAAAGTGGCTCGGGTAAAACTGTGTTTTTAAAATGTCTATTAGGTCTTTTTCAGCCTGAAAAAGGTACTATCGTTTATAACGGTAAAGTATATTCTAACCTTGCCGCCGAAGAAAAAAGAAGCTTGCGCCAAGAAATGGGAATGGTTTTTCAAGGCAGCGCCTTGTTCGATTTTATGACCGTTGAAGGCAACGTAATGTTTCCCTTAGAAATGTTCACTAAACAATCTAAGTCCGAAATGCAAGACCGAGTGAATAGCGTATTAAAACGGGTAAACTTGATAGATGCGCATAAACGATTTCCGGCTGAAATTTCTGGAGGTATGCAGAAAAGGGTGGCAATTGCCAGAGCAATTGTTATGAACCCAAAATACTTATTTTGTGATGAGCCAAACTCTGGTTTAGACCCAAAAACTGCGATATTAATTGATAATTTAATTCTTGAAATTACGGAGGAATACAATATTACAACAGTAATTAACACCCATGACATGAACTCTGTGATGGAAATAGGTCAAAAAATAATGTTCCTCAAAAACGGACTTAAAGAATGGGAAGGTACTAATAAAGAAATCTTTAAAACCGATAATGCAGCTGTAACGGATTTTGTTTATTCATCTGACCTTTTTAAAAAAGTACGACAAATGTATATTGAAGAGCGGAATTAGAACTTTCTAATTCTTAATAAAAAAAGCAATTCAACCCCCCTACTTCAACTGTATTTGATCATTTTTCAATCTAAGTCGCAACCAGTCTATGAGTTTTTTACTATCCTTTTTAGCCTGATTATTACTAGTGCCATTCTTCCATTTTGCTTCAAAAACAGGAATAGTATCCATTTTTTGAAAGTCAGTGGTGATGGTATAGGAATAGCTTAAAGAAGACAAATTCTCGTAATTGCTTTTCGCTTCGGCACTAATATCTTGAAAAGGTATTTGAGTGGCGGACAGTTTCTCTAAACGAATTAAATCTTTTTCTAAAACCTTAATACGTTCATCTTTACTTAAAAGTTCGGCTTTTTTGGTTTCGTACAATTCATTTACGTATTTAAACTGATCAACTTCTTCATTTCTAGAACCTTGAATAATTTTCAGCTCTACCTCTCTTAAATTTGGGAATTCGTCATTTTTAATGTTCTTCCAGCTCGATATGATATTGTCAGGCACCAATTCTTCACCCATAAACATGACTTCAATAACCGATTTTTTATCCTTTACTTCTTTACCGAAAACTAATTGAAACAGAGATCTATCGTTCCCGTGATATTCAATATTTGTAAAATTATCTAAAAACATGCCGTTGCCCGAAAACTCATATTTGGCGATGTTGTTATTGACAAATTTTTGTGCTTCACTTTTAAATTTAGACACTTTCCAAGCTTGAAAAAAGGTCCAGCTGGCTGGAATCATAACGGCAATCGCCACCAAAGAAGCTAATCTTGCAATGGTTCTTCTCCGTTGCGAATTGGCATAGCGCACCATAGGAAAACGTAGAATTTTTATCACTAAAAAAGTAGCAAGACCAATAAAAATAGTATTGATCGTAAATAAATACATAGCGCCAGTAGCATAATCCCAATTTCCGATAGCTAAAGCAAAACCGACTGTGCACAAGGGTGGCATTAAAGCGGTGGCAATAGCTACTCCAAAAATAACACTGGCGATGGTTCCCTTTTTTGCTCGAGCGATAACCAAGGCCAAACCACCAAAAAAGGCAATTAATACATCGCGAATATCGGGGGCGGTGCGGGCTAAAAGTTCTGAGGACTCATCTCGTAAAGGAAAAAAAGCAAAGAATAAATAGGCAGTTAGAATACTTAAAACTACCATCACCACAAAGTTTTTCAGAGAGCGGCGTAAGGTATCAACATCATTAATGGCAAGCGACAAACCCATGCCTAAGATAGGACCCATTAAGGGAGAAATTAACATCGCACCAATAACCACAGCAGTAGAATTTGCATTTAAACCTACCGATGCAATAAAAATAGAACAGATTAAAATCCAAGAGGTATGCCCCTTAAACGGAATATCAGCAATGATTGACTCTCGCGTAGCCTCTTGATCCGTATTGTTACGAATATCCAGAAGTTCAGTTAAAAATTTCTTCACAGAACTCAAAAGACCTTGAAAATCTTTTTTTACATTATCTCTTGTATTTTCTTTATTATCTTCGTTGCTATTCGGAGTTATTTGGCCTTTATCAATTTCGTCGTGCATATATTAGGTATAATGAATCCCAAACTTATCTTTAACCTTAACAAGTACTTGTTTTATATCTTGTTCCTTTGATTTTGGGTAAATTAACAAAACATCTTCCTTATCGACAATAATATAATCTTTTAACCCATCAACCACAATAATTTTATTTTTTGAAGAACTAATCATATTACCGCCGGCATCTTGACTCAAAACTTTACAATTAACGATAGCGTTATAATCAGCGTCTTTGTCTAGTTTATCATAAAGTGAACCCCAAGTACCCAAATCATTCCAATCGAAGGTAGCTAGAAGCACAAAAATTTGTTTTGATGGTTCTAAAATAGCATAATCTATCGAGATATTTTCCGCTTTCGGATAATTCTCATTGATAAAAGTTTGTTCTTCATTGGTATTGTAAACCGACATTCCTTTTTCAAAAAGGATAAATTGGGAAGGTTGGTACTTTTTAAAAGCATCGATAATGGTCTTAACGCTCCACATAAAAATACCGGCATTCCAAAGAAAATTTCCCTGAGCTATAAAATCTTTTGCTGTTTCATAATCTGGTTTTTCTCTAAATTGATATACTTTTTTAAGTGCGACACCACTTTCTTTTTCAAATTCAATATAGCCAAAACCAGTATTTGGGAAGGTTGGTTTGATGCCTAAAGTGCACAACACATCTTCTTTTCCACACTTTTCAAAACATTGTTTTACATCGTTTGCAAAAGCAGTTTCATCTTCAATCCAATGATCGCTAGGGGCAACAATCATCACCGCATTTGGATTCTGTTTTTGAATTTTTAAAGCTGCATATAAAATGCACGGTGCTGTATTTCGCATGGCAGGCTCTAAAACCACTTGCTCCTGTTTTACCAAAGGCAACTGTTGCAAAACTAAGTCGTTATACCGCTCGTTAGTCAAGATTAAAATATTTTCCGTGGGAACAAATTTGTTGAGACGTTTAAAAGTTTTTTGGATTAAGGTATCTCCAGTTCCTAACATATCATGAAACTGTTTAGGGTTATCGGTCGTACTTACAGGCCAAAATCGTGAGCCAACGCCTCCTGCCATTAATACTGCATAATAATTTTTGTTCATTTTTTTAATCTTTTATTAATTCAACTTCGGCATTGGGTTGAAACAAGTATAACCTTCCTGTTGCTAACTCTGCACATTCATATCTTTTTACTTTTTTATTTCCTTTTTTGAAAATACGCCCGTTATGAATTCTAAAAATACTCCCGAAAGGCAATTCAAAAACGTAATTATTATCGCTAGATTGTATATCGTAATTTTTCAAAGCTAAGGATAATTTTGCATCAGTATCACTACTTGCACTCGGGTTTCTAAAATGATTGGCAATTAAGGGCAATACTTTGGGAGGATAAACCTCAGGATGGATAAAAGGCAGCATTAATGTCTGAAAGCTTCGTTTCCATTCTAAACCGTGCGGTTTAATATGCCTACCATACTTTTCAAAGGCGACTAAATGCGCAATTTCATGTACCAGCGTCATTAAAAAACGATATTTATTTAAAGAAGCGTTGACGGTAATTTTATGAGAGCCATTGGGCAGTCGCCGATAATCGCCATGCCTTGTCACGCGCTGATTTACAATTTTTAAATTGACACTATTTTCCTTGATCAACTCAATACATAAAGGTATCGCACGTTCAGGAAGGTATTTTTCTAGTGTTTTTTGCATACTGTAAAATTAGTATAAAAATTGGAAGGATGATAACCTTAAAGTTCTGTGCAAATGGACGATAAATATTGCCTTTAGGTGGGTTTAAATTATAAACATGTCAATTCTTTAATCATTGTTTAACCGAGAATATTTGATTTGAAAAAATCAATTCCTTAACCATATAATTTTAAAGATTGCGCAGCGCAATTAGATTATAAAACGACAATTCAAAATGCAATGGGTCGTCATAAAGATAACTTACCAAAATACATTCCAAGACTTCTTTCGGCATATTGAACTTGCGTCCTACTTTTTGAGATCTTTGTTCAGCACAAAATATTCTTTATACCAAGCGCCATAAGAAATTAGATACACAAAAGTACCTTTTGCCACTATCTGTTTTGGATTCCAGTTTACAACGGCCATCCAATTATGAGCATTTTTCTCTACCCTTCCAAATACTTAACTATTAACTGTAGCACTACCTTTTGTTATGGAAGCTAAGGTTTTTTCTTTATCAAATTTCTGCATAACAGGATTGTAACCTGATTCTTTATTATAGAGTACAATGTTTTGTCTTTAGCGGTTAGCAGATTAATCATCCATAACCTTCTGGTTTTTTATCAATATGATAATAATATATCACTTATGCTTTCTTCACTAACATTTACCAACCAGACTTCGTACTTGCCTGTAAGCGTAGAGGCATAAATGTCTGTTTTTTCCTCATTGATGATAACATTATAAATTTTACTTTTATCCGTAGCCTCATTATCATAAACAGGAATAATGGATTTATAACCCCGTTTTATTGCAAAGCTCTAATTAATTGCGAATAAAAATGACTTAAAAAATAGTCGGACTTGATAGATAAGGAAATTGATTCTTTATTACCGGAGCCAAAATTAGTCAATTCCACATTTATCTGGTTGTAAAATAGCAGAGAATAATATCTTTTATCTCGATCAGAAGAAAAACTAATTGGCTTAAATTTACTGGCTTTTACTGCACAGATATGCGTCCAGAGCTTAGCATAATTTTTAATATACAATTTTGAATTAGTTGTCAATATTTATTTATCTATTATATTCTCGATTTCATAAGTTCCTACATCAACCGTTTGGCCATTTTGGACAATGGTATAGGCCACAGTAGTAATCCCTTATTTTAAAAAAAAACATCTAAGGATTTTTCTCCTGGCACGACAGTATGTTGTAAAAAACTAAAAAAGGAGCTAACGGAATTGAGACATACCAAAAGAGTAAAGCCTATATTTCGCTTGCATTTATATATTTAGAATTTTATCAAAGTTTTAAATTTCAATATTACATTAGTTTCAAATTTTTAGTTTTAAATATTATGACCTAAAGTTGATTTTATCTAAGGCGTACTGCTACTTACCTGTAATAACTTACCATTATAAAATTTATGTCCTGTTAAGGCAAAATTTTTAATATAGTTTGCCATCTCTAAAGCGGTGGTTGGTGCTTGGTAACCCGGAAATGCTTCTTCGAGCATTTCAGTTTGTACCGCTCCTAATGCCAGCACATTAAAAGACGGCCCTGTTTCTTTAAACTCCTCTGCCCATAATTCTGTTAAGGTAATTACTGCCGCTTTACTAGAACTGTAAGCGGCTAAACCAGGGAATTTCATACTCCCTTGCACGCCACCCATAGAACTTATGGTAATAACATGTCCTGCTTTCGGCATTTTTGGAACAACTACTTTGGTTACACTTGCCACCCCAAAAACGTTGACTTTATAGACCGCTTCAAATTCGGTTTCTGTTGTTTCCAAAAAGGGTTTATTGAGGAGTCTTCCTGCATTATTTATTAAGATATCTACTTGTTTCCAGTTTTTAGCCATAAAATCTTCTAACTTTTCTAAATCTTCTACTTTAGATAAATCAAACGGAAAAGTAAAAATATTTTTATGATGTAAATCAGAAATAGGTTTATCGTTTCTTGACAAAGCCAATACTTGATGCCCTTCATTAGCAAAAAGTTGGGCCATTTCAAACCCAATACCTCTACTTGCTCCTGTGATGATAATGTTTGCCATTAGTTGTATTTAATTTCTTTAGTAGCTGCGTTTATAATCCCTGAAACCATAGCAATAGATTTGTTGACTACGGAAGCCATATGGTCAAAATCCATTAATTCTGCTTCATCGTCCACACCATGATAATGGTCGAAATTGGTGAAATCAAAGGTACAAAAAGTTTGAGACGGCACATTAAATGCCGTATGAAATGCGTAATTATCTGAACGCTTGAATAGGTTCATTTCTTTTGCGGAAGGTAAGAAACCGATGAGTTTTTCGCCGCTATAATCATTGGCAACTTCCGCTAAATTGGAGTTTTCATATCCGGTGACATACATAAAATAATCTTTATTTTGTAAAGCCACTCCTACCATTTCAAAATTCAACATAGTGTATAAATCTATATTATCTTCCTTCAGGCGTTTTGCTAAATCTATAGAACCTAATAATCCTTTTTCTTCAGCGGTAAACAAAGCAAAAATTATAGTTCGTTTGTTGATTTTTGTAGTCGCAAAATATCTCGCCAATTCTAAAACTGTTGTCGTTCCAGAGGCATTATCATTTGCCCCGTTAGCAATAGCATCATCGCCTTTTAGAGCGATCTGACCAATATGATCATAATGTGCACCAATGATTACTACTTCATTTTTTAGCTTTGTATCGTTCCCTTCTAATAACGCTACCATATTATAGGCGGGTTTATTAAAGTTTGATATGGTGTCTTTATAATATTCAAAATAAGGTTTGATTTTGTTTTTCTTGAAAATAGTTTCAATATAATCTGCTGCTTTTTCAATGCCTTCGCTCCCGGCTTCTCTCCCATTTAATTCATCGGATGCCAAATAACTAATGATTATTTCTACATCTTTAGCTTTTGAAAAAGACACGGCTGGAACTACTACTCTATTGATGATTTCAGCTTTTGAATTTTCCGATACTGGTGCTACCTCCCTGATATTGTTAGGATCAGTTTCAACAATTTTCGAGGTTTTGCAGTTATAAAAAGAAAATGCAATAAAAACTACTATTAGGATATTTTTCATAAATTTAACTTTGTGACATAAGTTTAATGTTTTGTTTTTAGAAAGGAGAATAAAATAAAGAGATAAGAGCGTAATAAGGAAAGAGGAAAATTCAAATACAAATTAATCTTTAGTTTCGTCTTTTCTCTATTTTCTTTGCTATATTTTAAATTATTAAAGATAAAAAAAGCATCCCATTTTATAAGGATGCTTCATAATAATTTAAACTATTTACTTTTTTTAAGCTAACATCGTAACTGGATTTTCAATATAAAAACGCAAAGTTTGTAAAAATTGTGCTCCTGATGCACCATCCACTGTTCTGTGATCTAATGCTAAAGTAAGTTTCATGGTATTGCCCACGACAATTGCACCGTTTTTAATTACCGGTTTTTCTATAATTGCTCCAACAGAAAGTATCGCAGAATTGGGCTGGTTGATGATTGAGGTAAAACTTTCAATCCCAAACATTCCTAAGTTAGAAACTGTAAAAGTACTTCCTTCCATTTCGGCTGGCGTTAATTTTTTGTTCCTTGCTTTTCCTGCTAATTCTTTCACCAATCCACCAATTTGGGAAAGTCCCATTTGATCTGCGAATTTTAAAACAGGCACTACCAATCCGTCTTCAACAGCTACCGCAACACCAACATGAATATGATGATTGTAACGCGTAGTTTCGGCTTTCCAAGACGTATTTACTTGTGGATGCTTTCTTAATGCCATAGCGCATGCTTTTACAATCATATCATTAAATGATACTTTTGTGTCTGGCAAGCTATTTATTTGTGTTCTAGAAGTCATCGCATTGTCCATATCAACCTCTATATTTAAATAGTAGTGTGGTGCGGTGAATTTAGATTCCCCAAGGCGTTTGGCGATTACCTTACGCATTTGGTTATTTTTTATTTCTTCAAAACTTTCTTCGCCTACAGGTGCAGCCATGGGTGCAACCGCAGTAGCAAGAGCACTTGCAGCATCAGTATCAGTAGTCGCCTCAGTATAATTTGTTGCAGCATCAGGCACAGCTTTTTGAGAAGGAACATAATTCTCAACATCTTTTTTAATGATTCTACCATTATCACCAGAACCTGTAACATTCGCCAAATTCACCCCTTTTTCTGAAGCAATTTTTTTGGCTAAAGGCGACACAAAAATACGCTGTCCGTCAGTACTTACTAAAGGCGTATTTTCTTCTTTAGTCGTTTCAGTTTTTGCTGAAGCTGATTCAGTAGTTTTCGGTTCCTCTTTTTCAGAAGTTTCCTTTTTTGCCGCTTTCGTTTTTGTATTTAGAACGCTATCTACATCTGTACCTTCTGGACCAATTACTGCTAGTATTGCATCAACAGGAGAAGATTCACCTTCTTTTATTCCTATATATAACAAAGTTCCTGAGTAAAACGATTCGAATTCCATCGTCGCCTTATCGGTTTCAATTTCTGCCAGAATATCGCCTTCTTCCACTTTATCTCCTACTTTTTTCAACCAAGAAGCCACAGTACCTTCTTCCATGGTATCACTAAGTCGAGGCATTGTAATAATTTCAACACCCTCTGGAATTTCGTTACTAGCGTTACTTTCGGCAGTTTCTTCTTTTTTAGCCGCATCGTTTGAAGTTGTTGCTTTTGGAGCCTCCTCTTTTACTTCTGGCTTACTTTCTGCTTCGCTTGAACCCTTTAATAATCCAGAAATATCTTCTCCTTCTTCACCAATAATGGCTAAAAGGGTATCCACCGGAGCACCATCACCTTCTTGGATACCAATATACAATAATGTACCCTCGTGAAAAGACTCAAACTCCATTGTAGCTTTGTCTGTTTCAATCTCAGCTAAAATATCGCCTTCTTCTATTTTATCTCCAACTTTTTTTAACCACTTGGCGACAGTACCTTCTTCCATAGTATCGCTAAGTCTGGGCATATTTATTACTTCTGCCATCTAACTATAATTTATGTTGTAAAAATGGATAATCTTCTTGGTCGTAAACCATATCGTACATTTGACTTAATGGAGGATAATCTGATTCATCGGCAAATTTTTCGCATTCCTCTACTAAGGCTTTTACCCTTTTGTCAATTACTTTTATTTCTTCCTCCGTAGCATACTTGTTATCCATAATCACTTGTAAAACTTGTGTGATAGGGTCAATTTTCTTGTATTCTTCAACCTCATCTTTAGTTCTATAAAGCTGAGCATCAGACATGGAATGCCCTCTATATCTATAGGTTTTCATTTCTAAGAAAGTTGGTCCTCCACCACTTCTTGCTCTTTCTATAGCTTTACTCATTTCTTTTGCGACCGTTACAGGATCCATGCCATCTACCGGACCACAAGGCATTTCGTATCCTAAACCTAGCTTCCAAATATCCGTAGAAAATGAAGTTCTAGCCACCGATGTTCCCATAGCATAGCCATTATTTTCGCAAACAAAAACTACTGGTAGTTGCCATAACATAGCAAGGTTAAATGTTTCGTGTAACGAACCTTGTCTTACCGCACCATCACCCATATAACATAGGGTTACTGCATCACTCTTTTTGTATTTATCGGCAAAAGCTAAGCCTGCACCTAATGGAATTTGACCTCCTACAATACCATGCCCACCGTAAAAACGGTGTTCTTTAGAAAAAATGTGCATTGACCCACCCATACCCTTAGAAGTACCAGTAACTTTGCCATACAGCTCCGCCATTACTCTTTTAGGGTCAACGCCCATACCTATTGGCTGCACGTGATTTCTATAGGCCGTAATCATCTTATCTTTGGTAAGATCCATGGCATGAAGTGCTCCAGCTAAAACAGCCTCTTGACCGTTATAAAGATGTAAAAATCCTCTAACTTTCTGTTGAATATAAACCGCCGCTAGTTTGTCCTCGAATTTTCTCCAGAAAAACATATCTTCATACCATTTTAGGTAAACCTCTTTTGTGATTTTTTTCATTAAATGCGATATTTTTAAACAACTAATTACTCCTCTTCAACTTTTATTGTAAAAAATTGAACAGCAAAAATACACATATAAATTCACAGGGGGAAAAAATTAAAGAAAAAGCGCAGTCAACAAAAGAAAATAAGGTAATTGTTCTATAAAAATAAGAAATTAATACTTTCTGTTTATTTTCCTAGAATTTTAGCAATCATAGAAAAGAATTGTTAAACGCCAAAGGCAAAATATCTAATAAAGAATTGAATTGTATGACTTCGCCTTGTTCTCCCATCAATAAAATTTTAATCGGTTTCTTTTGCTTTTGTTCGTACTCAATCATGGCTTGGCGACAATTTCCACAGGGAGCAGCAGCCTGTTTTACTATATAATTTTTTGAGGTAGCGGTAATGGCAACCGCCTTTATTGTTAACCCAGAATATAAGGCTCCAGCCTGAAAAATAGCCACACGCTCCGCACATAAGCCCGAGGGGTAGGATGCGTTTTCTTGGTTACTGCCTATTACAATTGCTCCGTTTTCTAATAAAACTGCGGCACCTACATAAAAATTAGAATAGGGTGCATACGCATTTCTCCGAGCTCCGATAGCAGAATTCATTAATACTTGATCTTCTTCATTTAAATTTTCGAGGGATGGATAAATGCAATAATCAATGACTATTTTATGGTTTTTCAATTTTTATTAGTTTAAAGTTATTGAAGCAATTTGAACTTTTTTAATTTGCTAAAAGTTTAATTCACTTCATCGGAAAGATAGCAAATTTAAAAGTAATTAGAATTTAAATTCGAAAAGGTATGTAAAAATAAAAGTCCAAAACTAATTTTACAATTGATGTTGAACTTTTATGATATTTGGTTGTGAGCTATTTAGTCGTTAAACATTTCTTCTCCTAAATTAAAGGTCAATGAAAAACGCAGGGAATTTTCTAATGGATTACGAATTTGTGAAGAAGAAAATAAATAAGACAAGTCAACCTGAGTTGCTTTAAATTTAAATCCTGCCCCTAATGAAAAAAACTTACGTGCACCTTTATCATTACTTTCATTAAAATAACCAGTTCTCAACATAAAAGCTTCTTGATAGATGTACTCGGCACCTAAGGCCCAAGTAATTTCACTTAATTCTTCTGACAAACCACCGGGAGCATCCCCAAATGATTGAAAAACACCACTTAAAAAACCTATGTTTTGATATTCTTCGTTATCATTACCATTAACTAAACCGTCATTATTAAAGTCACGAGGTGTTGGTACTAAAAGTTTATTAAATTCTGAAGTCAAGGCTATAGTGTTATCCATATCTAAAATAAAATCAAAACCCATACCTGCTTTTAAATTTGTGGGTATAAAGTTTTCTTGACCACCTGCATCATACGCAATTTTATTCCCTAAATTAGAAATATTGAACCCTCCTCTCCAACGTCCTTCAAAATTTTCATACGCTATTTCTCTGGAACGGTAATACCCTGCAATATCAACTGCAAAAGTATTTGCTGCTTGGCTATCTGACGAGCCTGTTTGGTCTGGAAATCTTAAATTAGAACTTATGAACCTTCCCAAAACTGCCATTGAAAAAGTTTCCGATAGTTTAAGGGAATATGAACCATCAATGGCTAGTTCGTTTGGCTTCACCCTTCTACCTTCTTCGCCTGCTGTTTGCCTAAGTTCAATTTCTCCTAAAGTAAAATATCTAAGACTTGCAGCAAAAGCACTTTGATTGTTTATTTTAGTATAAAAACTACCATTTAAAAGTGCTATATCTGTGATAATACTTTCTAAATAAGGAGTATAACTTAGACCTACTCCCATTTTATGTTCGGCAAATGCAAATTTTGCAGGATTCCATTGCTGGGAAAAAGCATCAAAAGATGTCGCTACGCCAATATCGCCCATACCTGAAGATCTAGCATCCGCCGCAATTGTTAAAAATGGAACACCTGTTGTTATTATTCGGGTTTCTTGCTGTGCTACAATTTTAAATACTATTAAAAATAAGGTAATTGTTGTTATTTTTTTCATTTCTAGTTGTATAAAATAAATGATGTTTTTTAACAATAAAGTAGATTTAAACACCTAAAATCTTCTTTATAATACCTATGTAACGTCGGATTTTAAAAAAAGGTATATAGCGCTTAAAAAAGATTTAAAATGCAATGTTCTCATTTTCGCAACAGATAAACCTAAATAACCTTACAATTAAAGTAAACTATAATGGACTAAAGAACCGTAAGTTTTTTAATTTGAACTAAAATCAATTTTAACATAATAAGTAAACAGTGACAGTTAGTAGTAGTAATTAGATTTAATCGGAAAATAATTCTATGTAATTTGTAGATCTTTACCAAATTCAAAGTTCTATTGAAATACTCCTCTGAAAATAATTTGTGAGTATCTTTAAAAAAAATCATCCCATTTAGAGCAATAAAAAAATCCAAGCGCATTCAGATTTAGTAAGTCATCTTTAAATTAATAAGCATATATTATTTTAATTGACGATTTGATAAAATTGTATTTGGATTTAAAATAGCTTCCTTTGTCGGAGCTGTAAAAGAAATTATATTTTCGTCCCTCTTTAAGGCTTGAAAACTAAAGAAAATAATAAATGACTATTTTAGCATTATTTAAGCGGTGACCTTAAGTTTTAAACAAAAACTTTATTCTATTGCCTAATACCTATATAGACATTGGTTTTTATTAAAAATATTAGTTTCTGTTGAAATTAAAGAAAAATAGCATACGAATCCTGTTTTTAAGGCGTTACTTTATTGTAGAACATTTTATTTTTTAAGAATATCTTTTCTAAATATTTTTCAATGTATAAAATATTCTTGCAAAAACATCGTTCTAAAAGCGGAATCTAATAATTGCAAACAAAAAATAACGAATTACCAAACTACGTTAAGTAGTTAATTTTATCGAACTCAAGTCCTAATTATGAAAAAACAATTCATCAAAGTTTTACTCTCTTGCGCCGTAATAGCAGGTGGTTTTAGTAGTTGTAAAAATTCTTCTTCTTCTAAAGACATATCAAGAGCTACTGGTTGGAAAATAAATGCAAAAGAAGGTGGTTTTCAGTACAACACAGATTATAACGAGCAAGAAACCGCTCCAGGTTTAGTGTTTGTAGAAGGCGGAACTTTCACAAAAGGGAAAGTACAAGATGATGTCATGCATGATTGGAACAATACCCCAACACAACAACATGTGCAATCTTTTTACATGGATGAAACTGAGGTTACCAATTCTATGTATTTAGAATATTTGGATTTCATTAAAAGTGTTTATCCTCCAGAAGATCCAAGATATTCCAATATTTATAAAGGTGCCTTACCCGATACTTTAGTTTGGAGAAATCGTTTAGGGTTTTATGAAACGATGACCAATAATTATTTACGTCATCCTGCGTATGCAGAATATCCTGTGGTTGGCGTAAATTGGATACAAGCTGTACAATTTGCAGAATGGCGAACAGACCGTGTGAACGAGATTATGTTAGAAAGAGAAGGATACCTTTCTGAAGATGCAAAATATAAAGTTGTGAATGGCGAAATAGAAGGCGCTTTTAGTACTGAGGCTTATTTAAAGAGACCAGAATCTGTTTACAATGGGCAAATAGATTCTTTACAAGGTAAAATGAAAAAAGATTCTGTTTCTAACTTTGCAACTCGCAGTACCGGAATTATTTTACCAGAATATAGATTACCAACAGAAACGGAATGGGAATATGCTGCAGTGGCTCAGGTAGGATCAAGAGAATACAATAACTATAGAGGTAGAAAAAAATATCCTTGGGAGGGCGATTATACCAGAAGTGGTCAACGTGTTGGTCTTGGTGATCAGTTAGCGAACTTCAAACAAGGAAAAGGAGATTACGGTGGAATCGCAGGTTGGTCTGATGATGGTGCTGATATAACGGCAGAAGTAAAATCATACAAACCTAATGATTTTGGTTTATATGATATGGCCGGTAACGTCGCAGAATGGGTGGCTGATGTATATAGACCTATTGTTGATGATGAAGTAAGCGATTTTAACTATTACCGTGGTAACGTTTACATGAAAAGTACTATTGGAAAAGATGGTAAAGCGGGAATTATCAGAGACTCGATTGCTTATAATACCTTACCAAACGGAAAAATAATAGCAGTAAATTTACCAGGTGAGCTTAAAATGGTGCCTGTAGATGAAGAAGAAACTTATTTAAGAACAAATTTCTCTCAAAGTGATAATATAGGGTATAGAGATGGTGAGCCAGGTTCTACAAGGTTTTTTGATAAATTTAGTGATGATGAAAAAGACCAAAAGAAAATGTACAATTCTCCAACTTTTAAAGTAGAAAAAGATTCTGCCGGTAATATTTCAAGAGAATACGACAAATCTAATTATAGAACTACTTTAATAAATGATGAGGTCAGAGTTTTTAAAGGTGGCTCTTGGAAAGATAGAGCTTATTGGTTAGACCCAGCGCAACGAAGATATTTACCACAATATATGGCTACAGATTATATTGGTTTTAGATGTGCAATGTCAAGAGTTGGTTCTAAATCACAAACTAAAAATAAAACCGTTAGAGGTAAAAAAGCAAAATAATAGTATTTATTTATAATATTTTTGAAAGTCCTGTTGTGTGCATCAGGACTTTTTTTATACTTTTATTTTATTAAGCCCATAACGGGTATTTTTACCTAACAACGATATTGGTTATTAACGCATAAATTGGTCAGTGAATTTTTATTGAGATGAATATAGAACAACTATACAAACTGTTTTTACAGTTCCCAACCATATCAACCGATACCAGAAAAATAACAAAAGATTGTTTATTTTTTGCTTTAAAAGGCGATAATTTTAATGGGAATTCATATGCCAAACAAGCCCTTGAAAAAGGTGCAGCTTTTGCCATTGTTGATGAAAAAGAATATGCCAATGAAAACCATATTATTTTAGTTGATGATACCTTAAAATCTTTACAAGAATTGGCTAGTTTTCACAGAAAACAATCAAAAGCCAAAGTAATAAGTTTAACGGGGAGTAATGGAAAAACAACAACTAAAGAGCTCATAAATGCTGTGCTTTCCACGAATTATAAAACCATAGCCACCGTGGGTAATTTAAACAACCATATTGGTGTTCCATTAACTTTACTTAGCATAAAAGAAGATACCGAAATTGCCATTGTAGAAATGGGCGCAAATCACCAAAAAGAAATTGAATTTCTATGTCAAATTGTAGAACCAGATTATGGCTATATTACTAATTTTGGAAAAGCACATTTAGAGGGTTTCGGAGGGCTTGAAGGCGTTATTAAGGGAAAAAGTGAATTGTATGATTTTTTATTCCAGCATAACAGTTTTATATTTTTTAATGCAGATGATGTTATTCAATTATCAAAATTAAATTCGTATTTGAAAAAGTTTGGTTTTAGTCAAAACAATTCACAATACTACATAATAAAACTAATTTCTGCCAATCCGTTTGTGAAAATCGAATTTGAAAATTATTCAATAAATTCTAAATTAATCGGGGCTTATAATTTTGTGAATTGTTGTGCGGCAATCATTATGGGTAAATATTTTAACGTCTCCTTAGAAAATATTAAAAAGGGAATAGAAAGTTATGTGCCGGCGAATAATCGCTCTCAAATAATGGAGAAAAACGGACATCAAATAATTCTGGATGCCTACAATGCAAACCCTAGTAGCATGAAAGTAGCATTAGAAAATTTTAATCATCTAAACGTTTCTCCTAAAATTGCTTTTTTAGGGGATATGTTCGAGCTTGGCGAAACTGCCTCGGAAGAACATCAAGCCATTGCCGATTTAGCCACTTCTATGAATTTTGACGACACTTTTTTTATTGGTAAAAATTTTGTTAAAACAAAAAACAACAAAAAAACTTTTAAAACTTTTGAAGATTTAGCTTCCTACCTTAAAGCAAATCCTTTACAAAAAAGTAATTTATTTATTAAAGGTTCTCGAGGGATGGCCTTAGAACGTATTTTAGAACTCTTATAATCTTTATTTATCTTTGCACTAATATCTTATTTATGAGAAACATTATATTTTAAATAACCGTTGATAAGTAGTTTTGCCGGCTGTAAAATAATGGATGATTGGTTATGATCTGAAATAGCACCTATTGGTGATCTTAAATAGAAAATTTTTAAAAATAATGCCCACTGGTCTACCGATATTTGAGGTTATGGGCCTTCAGAAATACTATACATGAGTAAAGCCGTATATATCGCCACCACAGAACCTAATAGTGGTAAATCTATTATTTCATTAGGATTAATGCAAATTTTATTGGGTAAAACTGCTAAAGTTGGGTATTTTAGACCTGTTATTGATGACTTTGAAAAAGGCAAGATTGATAATCATATTAGAACCATTTTGACACATTTTGAAGTTGATTTAAAACCTAAAGATGCCTATGCCTATACACGTAGTGAAGTTGTAAGACTTAAAAATCAAGATCGCGATGACGAAATTATCAATCATATAATCCACAAATTCAAAGCCATTGAAGAACGTTTTGACTTTGTTTTAGTCGAAGGAAGTGACTTTTCTGGTGAAGGCAATATTATTGAATGGGATACTAATGTTCTTATTGCTAAAAACCTTGGAATTCCTGCTATTTTAATCACAAGCGGAAAAGATAAAACTATAGATGAGTCCTTGAGCCATTTGTATATGGCATATGATTCTTTTAAAGAAAAAGGTGTTGAAATATTAATGGTCGTTGCCAATAAAGTGGCGCCTGAGTATATGGAAGAGGTCATATCGCTTTTAAAAAAGAAGTTTCCAAAAAAAGTGCTGTCAGGAGCTATCCCTCTAAATCAGCTATTAGGCAACCCAACCATTAAAGAAATTGTACAAGAACTAGAGGCTAAAGTATTGTTTGGAAGGGAATATTTAAACAATCAAGTCAACGGATTTAGCGTGGGCGCTATGCAGCTTAGAAATTATTTAACCCATTTAAAAAAGGATAGCCTAGTAATTACGCCTGGCGATAGAGCTGATATAATTTTAGGAGCACTACAGGCAAATATTTCAGCGAATTATCCAAATCTTTCTGGGATTGTTCTTACGGGTGGTTTAGTTCCAGAACCTCCCATTATAAAACTAATAGAAGGACTATCTGATGTTATCCCTATTATTTCAGTTGAGGGTGGCACTTTTATAGTGACCAATAAAATTGGTGCTATAAGACCACGAATATATGCGGAAAATACAGAAAAAATTACGATGTCTATTCAAGAGTTTGAAAAGCATATCCCCGTAAATAATCTAACAGAACGTTTAATAACCTTTAAGGCCGAGGGAATTACCCCGAGAATGTTTCAGTACAATTTACTGAAAAGGGCAAAATCTTCGAAAAAACATATTGTATTACCAGAAGGTACTGATGAACGAATTTTATGGGCGACAAAACATTTAATTGATGCCGATGCTGTAAGGCTTACCTTGTTAGGTGATCAAGAAAAAATAAAAGCAAAGATTATTGCCTTGGATATTGGTTTAGACACCGATGATATTCAAATTATCGACCCTAAAAATTCCACTCACTTTTTAGATTATGCCTCCACTTTGTTTGAACTTCGAAAACATAAAAATGTGAATCTGGCTATGGCGAAAGATTTAATGGAAGATGTATCCTATTTTGGCACTATGATGGTACACAAAGGCCATGCGGATGGTATGGTTTCCGGAGCAATCCACACTACACAACACACGATTTTACCAGCTTTACAATTTATAAAAACAAAGCCTGAAGTATCTATAGTTTCATCTGTGTTTTTTATGTGTTTACCCAATCGCGTAACCATTTTTGGGGATTGCGCCATTAACCCCAACCCAACTGCGGAGCAGTTAGCAGAAATTGCCATATCATCAGCCGCTACGAGTGCCGCTTTTGGCATTGAACCTAAAATTGCTATGTTATCCTATTCTTCTGGCGCTTCTGGCGTTGGGGAAGATGTGGATCGCGTGCGTAAAGCCACCGAAATAGTGCGGTTAAAACGCCCAGATTTAAAGGTAGAAGGTCCAATACAGTATGATGCTGCGGTGGATAGTAAAGTCGGATTAAGTAAAATGCCAAATTCCGAAGTGGCTGGCCAAGCTAGTGTTTTTATTTTCCCAGATTTAAATACCGGAAATAATACCTATAAAGCAGTGCAAAGAGAAACGGGTGCATTAGCGATTGGTCCAATGTTACAAGGCTTAAACAAACCGGTAAACGATTTAAGTCGTGGTTGTACGGTAGATGATATCTTCAATACCGTAATTATTACCGCCATTCAAGCTCAAGGATTATAACTAGATTAAAAATAATAAAGTGACGATACTTATTATAAATGCAGGAAGTTCTTCTATAAAATACCAGTTATTGAGCATGCCTTCACAAGAAATTAGCTGCGAAGGCATTGTGGAACGCATTGGAAGCGTTGATGCTATTTTAAGATACAAAACAAAGTATATTAATAGTGTGGAAATCCACGAAATACGCAATCACAAAGAAGGCTTAATAAAATTAACACAACTACTTTTAGATGCTGAAAAAGGAGTCATTAGCCATGTTAACGAAATTGATGTAGTAGGACATCGGGTAGTCCATGGTGGAAATACTTTTTACAAAACTACTTTAATTGATGCTGAAATAAAACAAAAAATCAGGGACTTAATTCCCCTTGCACCACTGCACAATCCGCATAATTTAGAAGGCATAGAAATTGCCGAGGAAGTTTTTAGTAAGGCCAAACAAGTAGCTGTTTTTGATACAGCTTTTCATCATACCATTCCTATTAAAGCCAAAAAATACGCAATTCCAAATAACTATTATGACCAATTTAAAATACAGGTGTATGGATTTCACGGTACAAGTCATAAATATGTATCTGAAAAAGCCATAGACTATTTAGAGAAAGAAAACTCTAAGATAATCTCCATTCACTTAGGAAACGGATGCAGTATAACGGCTGTTTTAAATGGCAAAAGCATAGACCATTCCATGGGTTTTGCCCCCTCAAACGGCTTAATTATGGGTACGCGAAGTGGAGATATTGACCAATCTATTATTTTCTATTTGGTAAATACGCTCGGTTATACTTTAGAGGATGTTAATAGGCTACTCGTTAAAAAAAGCGGTATGTTTGGCCTAACTGGTTTCAGCGATTTAAGAGATATACAAGCCGAAGCAGAAAAAGGAAATCAAGATTGCCAATTGGCCTTAGCGATGAATGCTTATAGAATTAAAAAATACATAGGATCGTTTTCTGCGGTTATGAATGGTTTAGATGCCATTGTTTTTACTGCAGGCATTGGAGAAAATTCAAGTGTTATGAGAGCTTTAGTCTGTGAAGAAATGGATTTTTTGGGACTTGAATTAGATGAGGGTGAAAACAACACAAAATCTAACGAATTAAGGGAAATTAATACCCTTACTTCAAGAACAAAAATTTTAGTGATCCCTACGAATGAAGAATTAGAAATAGCGAAGCAGACGTATAACTTAGTTGTTAGTTTTGAAAATAAAAAGGATTAAGGATTAAAAACAAAGAAAAATTCAAAATTAATAACATGCTCATTTCTTTATTTTGGGTGGATAAGCGTCTTGCGCTGAACGTGGCCAAAGTAAGTCGAATCCTAAAAATGAAAATTCTATCGAGAACAGTTGATAAAACAAAAAGTATAATGAAAAATTGAAGAATTATTCACATTTATTATTGTTAGGCTTTTTAATACATTTAAGACCGTTACAAGGAAAAATAGAATAAATTCATATTCAAAAACCCTTTTAATCATTTCTTATTTAGGTAGTACAGCCGTATTTTTATAGTATGAAATTATAGAAACAACCCACTTTAGCAGATACAATTTGTGATTTGCGAGCAAGAAAGATAAAAACCACATTTTTCATTCAAATAAACGGACTAATCGACTGGGATAGCCTAGAAAAACTAATAAACGCTGATTACTCTAAGGGGAAAAGTGGTGTGGGTAAGCCCTCCTATAACTTAAACAATTTCAAGACTTCAACTGTAGGTTTTTCTATTATTGTTCAAATCCTAATTAGCCAACATTAACTAAAATAAGAAATGTAAGTATTTGATAATATCTTTCAGTATTAAGCCTCATAGCCCACGGAAAAAGAACCAGATATCACTCAGTTATTTTTGATTTGAGATACTTTTTAATTACTTTAAAGCAAACGAAAGATTTTTACTCTTTTAGTTTTGCAATCAATAAAGCTCAGCTAAATTAAAATATAAAATCATTTGTGATAATGGCATTTGTTTATTAATGGTAATATTATTTCTAAAGATGGATAAAGACACACAAAGATTATGACCAAGGTTGAAAATTGGAAAAAAAAGGCTTCGCAGAGTTGATGTATTTTTTAGCTTGGTTAAGGTTTAGTTCAATTTGTACTTGATTCATCTAATGGCTGAATAAATGTTATACTAAAGAGAAACAAGAAAGCCTTTCAATTTCTTGAAAGGCTTTCTTGTTTAATGTGGGCCCTGTAGGATTCGAACCTACGACCCCCTGCTTGTAAGGCAGGTGCTCTAAACCAACTGAGCTAAGAGCCCGATTTGCTAAAACTTATTTAGTTAAGCGAGTGCAAATATAACATTGTTTTTGATATCGCAAAAGAAAATAATAATAAATTTTAAACTACTTCTGCCACAACAAAGGTGCTGCCACCAATATAAATAAAATCATTCGGTTTTGCTTTTTTCAAAGCTGACTTATAGGCTTTATTTACAGTGGCATAAGTGTCTCCCAACAAGCCAAAGTCAAAAGCTTTACTTTTTAAAATTTCAGCATTTAAACCTCTTTCAATGGCTGGTGCACAAAAATAATAATTCGCATTTTTTGGCAAGAGTGGTAAAATTATTCTTAAATCTTTATCCTTTACAAAACCTAATACGATGTGTAAAGTTTCAAAGTCTTGATTTATTAATTGCTGCATTACAATTTTTATACCTTCTGCATTATGGGCTGTATCGCAAACCACTTTTGGCTGTTCAGATAGCGTTTGCCATCGACCTAATAAACCAGTATTTTCAACAACATTTAAAAGTCCGTTTTTAATATGTTCTTCACTTACCTTAAAATTATTGAGCATTTTAAAAACCCCAAGAACTCCCTTTACATTTTTTGCTTGATAATCGCCCAATAATGATGTGTAAAAAGCGTCCTTATCCTCAATTTCAGTATCTGCAAATAAAATTGGAGCTTTATTTTTTAAAGCTATTTCTTTAAAAACTGAAATGATTTCTGACTGCGTTTCGCTAATGACAACTGGTGTGTTTTGCTTTATGATACCCGCTTTTTCAAACGATATTTTCTCAAGCGTATCACCAAGTATATCAACGTGGTCAAAACCAATATTGGTAATCAAAGAAACTTCTGGATCAATAATGTTTGTAGAATCTAAACGCCCTCCCAAACCGACTTCAATCACGGCAATATCCACTTTTTCGTTTGCAAAATAGTCATAAGCCATACCTACTGTCATCTCAAAAAAAGAGAGTTTGTTTTCTTGTAAATAGCCAAGATTTTCTTTAATAAAACAAATTACATTTTTTTTAGGAATGGGTTTCCCGTCTATTTTAATACGCTCTCTAAAATCTTTTAAATGCGGGGAAGTATATAAGCCTACCTTATAGCCGGCTTCTTGCAATACAGAAGCTATCATGTGACTGCTTGAACCTTTACCATTGGTACCAGCTACGTGAATGGTTCTAAATTTTTTTTCAGGATATTGAAGATGGGAAACAAAAGAAACAATAGCATCTAACTTACCAGAATGTGCTGAAATCCCTTTTTGTTGGTACATAGGAAGCTGGGCAAACATCCAACTTAAAACCTCTTTGTAGGTCATAAGATTACTCTCGCAGTTTAAAATTAACGACCACAAAACCTACTTGCTGGCTAGGGGCATTTGGGTCTGGTTTCCAAGTATGAGAACGTGCCGTTAGTTCTGCTGGTTTCATTAAACAAGGATTTGTATTTGTAGTTCCTTTTACACCAGGAGTGGCACTGATCACTTTGCCTGACCTGTCCACAGTAATTTGCACTACAACCCTACCCTCTTCATTACAATCTTGTTTGACTGAGCTATTGCCAGCCAAACTTCTACCATTTAATCCGAAACCGCTAGTACCGCCATTTCCTGAACCTGGCGCACCGTAATAACTTGTTGCATAAGGATCTCCATTTGGATTGCCTTTATCACCGGCTTTATTATCATTACCTTCGCCACCACTGGCCGTACCGTCGGACTTATTGAGTCCTCCCATAAGTTCGTCTAACTTTTTCTTTTTGGCGTCTTGTTCTTTTTGAGCTTTTTCCTGAGCTTCTTGTTTTTCTCGTTCTATTTTATCGGCTTCGGCTTTGGCCGCTTTTACCGCTACATCTGCTTTACGCTTTGCTTCTTTTTGTTGTTTAATTACAATAGATTCTTCGCTTTCTTGAGTGAGTACTTTTTCCGAAGGCTGTTCTTTAGCAGCAGCTTCTTTGGGCACCACTTCTTCTACCTTTTCTTGTTGAACAGGAGGCGTTATAGGTTTATCTAAAGGTTCTGATTTTATTTTTTCTTTGGGTTGTACGTTACCGCTGCCAAAATCTGTAGTTCCAAAATTGATGGTTATCCCTTTTTCAAGAGGCGGATCTAAATAGGTAAGTCCTATATAAAATAGCAAAACAAGCAACACACTTAACAAAATAGTGGTAAGTGTGAATGATTTTTTTTTATGATTCGTGTCTAGTAGTGGCATTATTTTGGTCGCACTGCCAAAATTACCTTATAACCATTCGTATTCGCAATATCCATAACGTTTACTGCTTCTTTAATAGCAACGCTCTCTTCTGCTCTAAGAATTATTGTAGGGTTCTCTTGTCCTTCTAATGCTTTTTTTAGTTCAATTTCAATATATTCTCCGTTTATTCTCTGATCATTCACAAAGTATTGTAAGTCTTTGTTAATGCTGACAGAAACATTTTGTGTATTCGTTGATTTTCCTTTTGCTTTTGGCAATAATAAATCTAATGCGTTGGGTGAGTTCGCTGTTAGCATAAAGAATATTAATAACAGAAAAACAATATCTGTCATGGACGACATACTAAAATCTGGGCTTACTTTATTTCTACCTTTTAGTTTCACTTTTTATTTTATATTTAGCTTTTTTCGAGCTTTGATTAGATTTTAATTGCAGTAACGTTATTGGAACATTTTTTTTAAAAAAAAACAAAGAAAAAAAAATTTTATTTTCTGGCAACTTTTGAACACTTATCAAATCGCTGTTTGTTTTAAACAGCGTATTTTAAAAAAAAATAATACATATTTATTATTTTATCTCTTGTCCATGCTCTATTTTCTTCTCTAACTATTTTTCTTCGACTTTAGACTTTATAAAGGCTCATTCAACAAATCTAGAAAATCAACTGCATTAGCTTCCATTTTATGGATTACCTTATCGGTTCTGTTTACCAAATGGTTATAACCAATATAGGCTATAATACCTACTATTAAACCTGCAACTGTGGTGGTCATCGCCGTATAAATACCTGCTGCTAAAGAACCCATTTCTGCTTGTCCGCCACTTGTTGCCATTTGGTGGAAAGCCAAAATCATACCTATCACAGTACCTAAAAACCCAATCATAGGTGCTGCTCCAGCCACGGTAGCTAAAATACTAACGTTTTTTTCTAGTTTATAAACTTCTAAAGTTCCCGCATTTTCAATAGCGGTGTTGATATCGTCTAAAGGTTTTCCTATTCTAGAAATTCCCTTTTCTGTTAATCTTGCCACGGGCGAATCCGTTTGTGCACATAGCAACTTTGCTGCATCAAGTTTTCCATTAGTTACATAGTCACGTATCTGATTCATAAAATTAGCATCGATTTTAGACGCCGCCTTAATGGCAAATAATCGTTCAAAATAGATATATAAAGCTACAAAGAGCATCACAAATAAAACGGATATAATAATAATACTACCCATTCCTCCACTAAGTATCAAATCTATAATTGAAAGCGTTTTTTCTTCGGCAATAGGTTCTCCTAATGGAGCCTCGTTTACAAGGTTTTGAAACAATAACATATGACTATTCTAATTAAGTTGTGTTTATAACGGTATTTTATCGATAAAATTATACGTTTAAAATAAAATTTCGTATTAATACGAATACTACTGCCCCAGACAAAAATCCGACTAATGCCAGCCACGCAATATTCTTTAAATACCAGAAGAAATCTATCTTTTCCATTCCCATAGCAACAACTCCTGCAGCCGAACCTATGATTAACATACTCCCGCCTGTTCCCGCTGAATAAGCTATAAAATGCCAGGCTGGTTCGTCTATACCAATTTGAAACATTCCGATACTTGCTGCTACCAAAGGTACATTATCTATAACCGCAGAGCCAACACCTAATAAAAGAACTACAAAATCTGAAATTAAGGTAGAATTTAGTTCTGTTCCTAAACGTGGCACTGAATTATTTAAAACCCCAGCAAAATCAAACAGCATTCCCAGGGATTCTAAGGCTGCAACGGCCATTAAAATTCCTAAAAAGAATAAAATACTGGGCAATTCTATTTTTGACAAAGAATGATGAACAGGACTATGGCGCGAGGCCGCTTGACTTTCTCCCCCATCAATGGTTGTAATATTAAATTTTGCGCTGCTATATATTTCGGCACAAGCAGCTACAAACGCCAGCGATAACATCATCCCCATATAAGGTGGCAAATGAGTAACGGATTTAAACAAAGGCACAAAAATAATAGCCCCTAAACCCAAATAAAACATAGTGCCCGCATATTTTGATTTTGGCTTGTTATTATCAGAAGCATCCGTTTCAACACTACCTTTAAATATCTTCATTCTGGAAGCTAAAAAAGTTGGAATTGCATAACAGAAAAGAGAAGGAACTAAAACATGCTCAATAAGCACCGCAGCAGTTACTTTGTTGGCAATCCATAGCATGGTAGTGGTAACATCACCTATTGGTGACCAAGCACCACCCGCATTAGCAGAAATAATAATAATACCCGCAAACCAAAGCCTTAATTCGCGCTCTTTTATTAGTTTTTGAAGTATGGTTATTAAAACAATAGTAGCTGTTAAATTGTCTATAATGGCCGATAAAACAAATGCCAAACTAGAAACAATCCAAAGTAATTTTTTCTTCTTTTTTGTCTTTATGTAACCCTTAATCGTCGCGAAGCCATCAAAATAATCAATAATTTCTACAATGGTCATAGCCCCTAGTAAGAAGACTAAAATTTCGGCTGTTTTTCCTAAATGATGGAGTAAAACACCTTCTAAATGATGAGATTCTTTGCCAATGCCTGGAATAATTTCAAAAACGGGCATGTGCGTTAAGGCTATAATTGCCCATAGTAATGACATCATTCCTAAAGCAGGAATAAGTTTATCTATTTTGAGATTATGTTCTAAGGTAATGGCCAAATAGCCCAACACAAATACAATTATAATAATGGTTTCCATAATAATTAGTAAGCTTAAATTAATTGTTTCAATGCTATTTCAAAAGCAGTTTTACTTAAATTGTGCTTTGTAGAATTTTGGTTAAAGATATTCAAAATTGCATTTCGTATGGTAATAGAGGTATCATTAAATATTAATTCGTCATCCATAGCGACTCTCCCTTCCATAAAATAGGCAAAAACTCTGGCCATACCACAGTTGGAAATAAAGTCAGGAATCAGACTTACTCTTTCATCGGTATATTCCATAATAGGTCCAAAGAAAATTTCTTTATCAGCAAATGGTACGTTTGCCCCACAACTAATTACTTCTAATCCTGTGGCTATCATTCTTGTAATTTGTTCTTTAGTAACTAAACGAGAGGCTGCACAGGGTGTAAATATTTCAGCTTTTAAATCCCATATACGTTCATTAATGGCATCAAAAGGAATCATTTTATTTGATACTAAGGTATTACCATCCTTATTTTTATATATTGCTATTATTTCTTCGAAGGAAAAACCATCTTCATTGATAACGCCTCCTAGCCTATCAATTATCCCTACCACTTTTGCGCCCATTTTAGACAAATAGAAAGCGGCTGCAGCTCCCACATTACCAAAACCTTGCACAATGGCTTTTTTCCCGACCACAGTACCTCCAAAAATATCGTAGTAATGTTTTACGGCTTCGGCCACACCATAGCCTGTTATCATATCGGCTACAGTATATTTTCTAGAGGTATCAGGAGAATAATTACTGCCTTCTAAAACCTTTATAACTCCGAGTCGTAATTGACCTATCCTATTTATTTTATCAGCTTCTGTTGGTTTAAAATGACCGTTAAAAACGCCTTCTTGGGGATGCCAAACCCCAGCGTCCTCTGTAATGGGAATAACTTCGTGTATTTCATCGACATTTAAATCGCCTCCTGTTCCGTAATAACTTTTTAATAAAGGGGCGACAGCATGATACCATCGCTCTAAAACTCCTCTTTTTCTTGGGTCTTTTGGGTTAAAATTGATTCCCGACTTTGCACCTCCGATAGGAGGGCCAGAAACGGTAAACTTAACTTCCATGGTTTTTGCAAGGGATAAGACCTCATTCATATCTAGACCTTCGCGCATTCTTGTTCCGCCGCCAGCTGCTCCACCTCGAAGGGAATTAATCACTACCCAGCCTTCTGCTTCAGTCTCAGCATCTTTCCAATGAAATACTATCTCTGGTGATTTATTCTCGTATTTTTTAAGCAACTCTTTCATGCAATTGATTTTTTAAATTGATAAGACAAGACTATTGTTCATTTTATAATATTTCCTAAATTAAAATTGTTTTACCCCAAACGGGATTAGTGCTGTCTCATTATTTAAAATTAAAATAAACGTCTAAAATACGAGCAACAAATATAAAAATAATGACACGCAATAAAAGCGTTTCTGCAAAAAGTCTTGTTAAATTTTGTGAAATGATATCGAAAAATAATCTTTATAAAATTATTCGGAATAAACCACGTTTACTAATTATATAGTTATATTGAATTATATTTGCAACAGTTTTTTAAATATATCGTAATTACATGGATTTTAGATTATCAGAAGAGCAATTAATGATTCAACAAGCAGCAAGAGATTTTGCCCAAAATGAGTTACTACCAGGCGTCATAGAAAGAGATGACGAACAAAGATTTCCAAAAGAACAAATTAAAAAATTAGGAGACTTGGGTTTTATGGGGATGATGGTGGACCCCAAATATGGTGGTAGCGGTTTAGACACCATGTCTTATGTTATTGCTATGGAGGAGCTATCTAAAATTGATGCCTCAACTTCGGTTGTCGTATCAGTCAATAACTCATTAGTTTGTTGGGGTTTAGATACCTATGGAAATGAAGAACAAAAACAAAAGTATTTAACTCGTTTGGCCTCTGGAGAAATTATTGGCGCTTTTTGTCTTTCAGAGCCTGAGGCTGGCAGTGATGCTACTTCTCAAAAAACTACTGCGATAGATAAAGGAGACCATTATGTAATCAACGGAACAAAAAATTGGATTACCAGTGGTAGCTCTGCAGAAGTATATTTAGTGATTGCACAAACCCACGTTGATAAAAAACACAAAGGTATCAATGCTTTTATTTTAGAAAAAGGCATGCCTGGTTTTGAAATAGGTCCAAAAGAAAATAAATTAGGTATTAGAGGAAGTGATACCCATTCCTTAATTTTTAATGATGTTAAAGTCCCAAAAGAAAATAGAATCGGTGAAGACGGCTTTGGATTTAAATTCGCCATGAAAACACTAAGTGGTGGAAGAATTGGAATCGCAGCACAAGCATTAGGTATCGCCGCTGGAGCTTATGAAATGGCATTAAAATATTCTAAAGAACGAAAAGCCTTTGGTACTGAAATATGCAACCACCAAGCTATAGCCTTTAAATTAGCAGATATGCATACCGATATTGAAGCGGCAAGATTATTGGTTTACAAAGCGGCTACAGATAAAGACAATGGACAAAACTACGATTTATCTGGTGCTATGGCCAAATTATACGCCTCTAAAGTGGCTATGGAAACTTCAGTGGAAGCAGTGCAAATATTTGGCGGTAACGGCTTTGTAAAAGATTACCACGTAGAACGTTTAATGAGGGATGCTAAAATCACTCAAATTTATGAAGGAACTTCTGAAATACAGAAAATCGTTATCTCAAGAAGTATCTTAAATCAATAAAAAATAACTTAATTTAAATTGCACCCCTATTTTATAGGGGTTTTTTGTTTTAAATTAGTAAATATATTAACTACACCCCTAAAAATTTAAAAATAAAATTTAAAAAAATAACTCAAAGGTATTGAGACCCCTTTATATACAGCATTCAACGACTAATAGATGCCAAAATTATCAATATGATAAATTAAGATGATCATAAAATTAATAATGAATAATTTTTAACGTTTTATTCCAAACGCTGCTTTTTTTATTACATTTTACCAAAAAAACTATAGAAAACTCATTAAAACAGCTATTTTTGAGAAAATACTATAATTTATGGCGTTTAAGAAACAAGGGTTATACCTACCGGAATTTGAGCATGATAACTGTGGTGCAGGATTTATATGCAGCCTTAAAGGAGAAAAGTCTAATGATATTATTCATAAAGCGCTTGAAATTTTAGAAAGACTAGAACACAGGGGAGCTGTAAGTTCTGATGGAAAAACGGGCGATGGTGCCGGAATTCTTATAGACATACCTCACGACTTTTTTCAAGATGTTTGCGATTTTGAATTGCCCGTACCAGGAAATTATGCCACAGGAAACATTTTTTTACCTCAAAAACAAAATCAAAGAGAATTTTGCATTTCGGTGTTTGAAGAAAATATTAAAAAACAAGGCTTACAATTATTAGGATGGAGAAATATCCCAGTAAATAGATCGATTCCTGGAAGAATCGCCATGGAAACAGAGCCATTTATAAATCAACTTTTTGTTGCCAAATCAAATCCTGAACAAACTTTTTTCGATTTTAACCTGAAACTTTATGTCGCCAGAAAAGTTACGGAGCACACTATTATTAACTCCAAATTATCAGAAAGTAATTTCTTTTATGTTCCTAGCTTATCTACTAAAATAATTATTTTCAAAGGCTTATTAATGCCCGAAGATATTAGTCTTTATTACAAAGATTTAATGGATGATAGGGTGGTAACTAGATTGGCTTTAGTGCACCAACGTTTCTCAACAAACACCTTCCCCACTTGGGATTTGGCACAGCCGTTTAGGTACATGTGCCATAACGGTGAAATAAATACCTTAAGAGGTAATGTTACCCGAATGCGTTCGCGTGAAGAATTATTGAAAAGTGATTTATTTGGAGATGACATAAAAAATATTCTTCCTATTATCCTTCCTGGAAAATCTGATTCTGCTACGATGGATATGGTGGTAGAATTGTTATTAATGACGGGCAGGTCTTTACCAGAAGTTATGATGGTTTTAGTCCCAGAAGCTTGGGAAAAAAATCCGTACATGTCAGAGGCTAAAAGAGCTTTCTACGAATACCATTCCTGCTTATCTGAACCTTGGGATGGCCCCGCTTCTGTTCCCTTTACCGATGGCAACTATATTGGTGCTGTTTTAGATCGTAATGGCTTAAGACCATCACGCTACTCGGTTACAAAAGATGGATTTGTAATTATGTCTTCGGAAACTGGAGTTGTAGATTTAGAGCCAGAAAATATTGAGCTTCATGGAAGACTAGAACCAGGTAAAATGTTCTTGGTAAATATGGAAGAAGGCCGTATCATCAATGATGAAGAAATAAAAGAAGAGATTGCACAAAGATATCCTTACAAAAAATGGGTAGATAAAAATTTAGTCCACTTAAAAGATATACCCTATAATGATTGCCCTTTATTTTTAAATGAAGCTTCTTTAGAAAAACGCAAAGTAGCATTTGGCTACACGCTAGAAGATATCAATACCATTATTTTGCCAATGGGTAAAACTGCTTACGAACCCTTAGGTTCTATGGGAAGTGATACCCCAATAGCCGTTTTATCAGAGCGCCCGCAATTGATTTACAATTACTTTAAACAATTATTTGCACAAGTAACGAACCCACCTTTGGATGGAATTCGAGAGGAGTTGATTACCGATATAAGTTTAACCTTAGGTAGTGATCACAATATATTTGACTTTACAGAACTTCATTGTCGAAAACTGAAAATTCAGAATCCTGTTATTTCAAAAGAAGATTTAGATAAAATTAAAAATTACGATTCTAGTCCAGATTATAAAGTTACCTCCATTCCTATTTTATATGAAGTCAATAAAGGAAATAACGGTCTTGAAGATGCTTTAGAATCAATGTTAAGTCAGGCTTCAAAAGCGATTGACGAAGGCACAAATATTATTATATTATCAGATAGGAATGTCAGCAAAGATTTAGCACCCATTCCTGCTGTTTTAGCTTGCTCTTATGTAAATAGTGGTTTACAAAGACTTAAAAAACGTTCTAAGTTAAGCGTGATTATTGAATCCGCAGAACCAAGAGAAGTGCATCATTTTGCTTTGTTATTCGGGTTTGGAGCGAGTGCGATAAACCCCTATTTAGTCAATGAAATTATTACCGAACAAATCGAAGAAGACAACATCACAGAATTTACAGCAGAAGAAGCCATAGCCAATTATAACAAAGCTGTTGGTAAGGGAATTCTAAAAGTGATGAATAAAATTGGTATCTCTACGCTAAATTCTTATCGAGGTTCTCAGTTGTTTGAATGTATCGGAATCAATACCAAAGTGGTGGAGAAATATTTCCCGAATACAGTAACCAGAATTCAAGGTATCGGCCTTTATGAAATTGAAAAAGAAATAGCCAAACGTCATAAAAATGCATTCGAAGGCCCTGATTTAGCAGGTAGTTTAGATTTAGAAATAGGAGGCGAATACAGATGGAGAAGAGATAGTGAAAAACACATGTTTAATCCTCTTTCTATTGCAAAACTACAGCAGTCTGTTAGAAATAACGAACCAGAATCATACAAAGAGTTTGCCAATATGGTAAATGAACAGTCAAAACATTTGATGACCATTAGAGGATTGTTTGAATTTTCGAATTACGATCCAATTCCTTTAGATGAAGTAGAACCTTGGACCGAGATTGTAAAACGCTTTAAAACGGGCGCCATGTCTTACGGTTCTATCAGCAAAGAAGCCCATGAAAATTTAGCAATTGCCATGAACCGTATTGGTGGAAAAAGTAACTCAGGTGAAGGCGGTGAAGATGCAGAACGTTTCTATAAAAATTCGTCTGGAGACTGGAAAAACAGTGCCATAAAGCAAGTGGCCTCAGGCAGATTTGGTGTCACATCAAACTACCTAACCAATGCACAGGAAATACAAATTAAAATGGCTCAAGGTGCTAAACCTGGGGAAGGCGGACAATTACCCGGTCCAAAAGTGAATCCATCTATTGCAAAAACCAGAAATTCAACCCCTTATGTAGGTTTAATTTCTCCACCACCGCATCACGATATTTATTCTATAGAAGATTTATCACAACTGATTTACGATTTAAAATCAGCTAACAGAGAGGCTAGAATTAATGTAAAATTAGTGTCTGAAGTAGGAGTGGGCACAGTTGCTGCTGGAGTTTCAAAAGCAAAAGCCGACGTTATTCTTATTTCAGGATTTGATGGCGGAACAGGTGCATCACCTTTAACTTCTCTAAAACATGCAGGTTTACCATGGGAATTAGGCATTGCAGAAGCACAACAAACTTTAGTATTAAACGATTTAAGAAACAGAATTGTTTTAGAATGCGACGGACAATTAAAAACAGGTCGTGATGTGGCTGTAGCTTGCTTGCTAGGTGCCGAGGAATTTGGTTTTGCAACGGCGCCATTAGTTGCTTCGGGTTGTATTATGATGCGTGTTTGTCACTTAAATACCTGCCCAGTAGGTATCGCAACTCAAAATCCAGAATTGCGTAAAAAATTCAATGGCAAACCCGAACACGTAGTTAACTACATGTACTTTGTCGCTCAAGAATTGCGAGAAATTATGGCGCAATTGGGCTTTAGAACCATCAATGAAATGGTGGGACAAGTTCAGAAATTAGACCGCAACAAAGCAATAGACCATTACAAAGCAGCGGGTATAGATTTAACACCAATTTTATATAAAGTGGATGTGCCCGCAGGAACAAAATTCTACAATACCCAAAAACAAGAACATCACATAGAAAAATCAATCGAATTTGATATTATAGCAAAAGCACATCCTGCATTATTTAGAAAAGAAAAAGTAAGTATTGATTATCCTATCACGAACTTAAACAGAGCAGTTGGAGCAATTATCAGTAACGAAATTTCGAAGATTTACGGTGCAGAAGGACTTCCAGAAAACACTATAAAATTAAACTTTACGGGCTCTGCAGGTCAAAGTTTTGGGGCTTTTAGCACCAAAGGCATCACCATGATTGTCAACGGCAACACCAATGATTATTTAGGAAAAGGACTTTCAGGTGCTAAATTAATCATCAAAGTACCCGAAAAAGCTACTTTTAAACCAGAAGATAATGTTATTACTGGTAATGTTACCTTGTATGGCGCTACTTCGGGTGAAGCGTATATTAACGGAAAGGCTGGAGAACGTTTCTGTGTTCGTAACTCAGGAGCAAAAGCGGTGGTAGAAGGAATTGGAGATCACGGTTGCGAGTATATGACAGGAGGAATCGCTGTAATTCTTGGGGAAGTTGGTCGAAACTTTGGTGCAGGGATGAGCGGAGGAATTGCCTATATTTTTGATGAAAAGAAAACTTTCGAAAAAAATTGTAATAAAATCGCTTTAAATCTTCTTCCAGTTGATGAAGATAAAGATATTGTGGAATTAAGAGAATTAATAGAAAACCATTACAATACCACTTTAAGTCCGCTTGCACAAAGAATATTAGAAAAGTGGGAGGAATCACTTCCTAAGTTTATCAAAATATTCCCAGAAGAATACAAGCAAGCCTTAATTCGTTTGGAAAATGAAAAATTACAAACTATTTAAATCGAAATTATGGGAAAGATAACAGGATTTTTGGAGTTTGATAGAAAAGTAGAAGCTTATGCTCCAGTGGAAGAACGAATTAAAAATTATAAGGAGTTTACCATTCCAATGGATCAGAAAGAAATGAAAGATCAAGGCGCGCGCTGTATGGATTGTGGTATTCCGTTTTGCCATAGCGGCTGTCCCCTTGGGAATTTAATTCCTGATTTTAATGATGCTGTATATCAAGGAAAATGGGAGAAAGCGGCAACCATTTTACATGCTACCAATAATTTTCCTGAGTTTACTGGACGTTTATGCCCTGCACCTTGCGAAGAAGCTTGTGTACTTGGCATCAATGAAGATCCGGTTTCCATTGAAAATATCGAAAAAAATATTGTAGAAATAGCTTTCGAGAACGGATGGGTAAAAGCCAATCCCCCGGCAAAAAGAACGGAAAAAAAAGTAGCTGTCGTGGGTTCTGGCCCTTCAGGTTTAGCCGCTGCGCAACAATTAAATAGAGCAGGCCATACCGTTACTGTTTTTGAAAGAGATAATAAAGTAGGTGGCTTGCTGAGATATGGTATTCCAGATTTTAAAATGGAAAAAAATATTATCGACCGTAGAATTGATGTTTTAAAAGAAGAAGGTATTATTTTTAAAACAGGAATAAACATCGGTATCGATATAAAGGCCGATGAACTAAAAAATGATTTTGATGCGATTGTATTGTGCGGAGGCGCGACCATCCGAAGACATTTACCCATTGAAGGCGCAGACTTGAAAGGCGTAGTACAAGCCATGGATTTTCTAGCTCAGAATAATAAAAGAGTTGACGGTATTAAAGATTTAGGCGAAGAAATTAAAGCGACAGGCAAAGATGTGGTAGTTATTGGTGGCGGTGATACAGGATCAGATTGTATTGGTACATCGTTTAGACATGGCGCTACATCAGTTTCTAATTTCGAAATTATGACCAAAGGCACACTTGAACGACCCGACGACCAACCTTGGCCGTTTTGGCCAATGCGTTTAAGAACAAGTTCTTCGCATAAAGAAGGAGCTGAGCGTTATTTTAGTATTTCTACCAAAAAATTTATTGGAGATAAAAACGGTAATTTAAAAGGATTAATTACCTCCGAAGTAGAATGGATTAAAAATCCAGGACAAAGACCTATTCTAAAAGAAGTTGAAGGTTCAGAAAAAGAATGGAAATGCGAACTTGCCCTACTGGCATTAGGTTTTACAGGCTCAGAAATGACCATTGCAGGACAATTAGGTCTAGAAGCAGACCCAAGAACCAATATAAAAGCATCAGCTAAAGATTATATGACAAATGTTGCCGGCGTTTTTGTAGCAGGAGATCAAAGAAGAGGGCAATCCTTAATTGTTTGGGCTATTTCCGAAGGAAGACAAGCCGCGCACCATATTGATAGTTATTTGATGAACTGTCCTTCAAATCTTCCCTTAAAAGGAGATGGAGATTTACCAAGAATATAAATTGTCTTGGGTCATGGGTTTTAGGTGATGGGTATTTGGTGATGGGTTTCGGGGTTTCAGATTTCTGATTTCAGGTTTGTCCAATAACGAAAATCTAATAATCTGATAATCCAAAAATCTATTTTTAGCTTTTTTTCTGTAACATAAAGTCTTTTAAATAATAAGGTTCAAAGTAAGCTACGCTTTCAAACTCGTTTGCTTTGTACTTTTTGTAAGATAACAAAGCCATATCTTTAGCAGAAGGAACAGCATCTTTTTTGAAAACTACATTCGGATCATGTTGTAAAAATTCTTTACACTTTTCGGCGCCACTCCCAATTAATATAATTTTCCCTTTTGCTGTAAATGCTTCAAAAGAAAGTTCATCTATAATTTCTGCTTTGGTTTCCCGCACTACATTTAAAGCCTTGTCAAAAACGCAAGAATACACCTCCATTCTTCTGGCATCTAAGACGGGTATTATAAAATCTGCGTCATCCTCTTTTACTTGTTGCGCCATACTTTTTAAAGTGGACACCGAAATAAGCGGTATATCGAGTGCAAAACACAAACCCTTGGCCGCAGAAACGCCTATTCGCAATCCCGTATAAGAACCAGGACCTTTACTCACAGCAATTGCATTTATTTGCGCTAAGCTTAAGGTAGCTTCTTTAAGTGTGTCTTCTATAAAAACATGTAATTGCTCCGCATGTGAATATTCAGCACTATTGTGTTCTTTATAGCTAAGCAATATGCCCTCTTTAGCAATACTAACAGAACAATTGGTGGTTGCGGTTTCTATATTTAATATTATGGCCATAATGACTACAAAGATACATTCCTCAGTTTAAACAAAAATAAAAAATGCACCTACCATAATTATTAAAAATAATGAAAACCTCCCCAAAGAGAGGGCCAATCAAATAAAATCGAAAAAGTAAGGTTTTATATTGAGGATTAATCCAATGTTATCGGCATTCCAAAATAGAATTCTAATACCTTTAATCTAAAAATATAATCGTATTTGGTTCTGATTAATTGTGCTTCGGCATCATCCACTCTTGCTTGTGCCTGACTAAAATCAAAAGAGTTCATTAAACCAACATCAAAACGTTCTTTTGAATATTCATAGGCTAACCTGCGCGCTTCAACTGTTTTTTCCGATGCTTCATACGCCTTTGCAAAACTTGTTACATCAACATACGCCTGGTTAACGGTTGTTTCTAAAGCTAATTTTTCTTGTTCTAATTGGTTTTTTGCTCTGTCGATATTAATTTTGGAACGTTGAATATTATTCCTTACGCTAAAACCGTTAAAAACAGGAATATTGACTTGAAAACCATAAGAAATACCATCATTCAAAAATAATTGATCTTCAAAAGTATTTCTAAATAATTCTAATTGTCCATTGCCTGGATTTACTACAGGTTGCCCAGTGATTGGGTCTCTTAAAGGTGAAAATTGATTGGTATAAAACGTATTATAATTAAAAAAAGCATTTAACGTAGGATATAAAGAACCTTTAGAGATATCCAAATCCTTTTTCGCTAAGTCAACATTTAGTTCAGAAAACTTAATATCATTTCTGAAGGTTAAGGCTTTTTCGAAAATGGTTTTAGGAGAGTTTGTCAAAACTTCTGATGGGGGTATATTGAAAGTTTCATCCGTAATGTCAAAGTTTTTATAATCCGTAATTTGTAATAATTGAGCTAAGTTAATTCTAGAGATTAAGATTGCATTTTCAGCATTTACGATTTGTTGCTCTTGGTTTGCCGAAGTTGCCTCAACTTCTAACAAATCGCCACGAGGCACCACTCCCGCATCAACTAACTCTTTGGTGCGCTCTAAATCTTGCCGTGTTACCGCATTTTGCGCCTTAAAAACAACTAGAGATTCTTTATTGGATAAAACAGACAAATAGGCATTTGCTACATTTAAACGAATGTCGTCTTTAAGGTCATCTAAACGATATTGACTAGAAAGAGCATTTAATTTTGCTCTGTTTAACCTATGTATATTTTGCAACCCATTAAATAATGTAACATTAGAAGAAATACCTGGAGACACAGAAAAAATGGTCCCCGAGACATTGGTGTTACTATTTGGATCTACTACTAATCCAGAACGTTCAGAAACACCACTACTAGCATTTAAATTAGGAAGAAAATCACCGAAGGCATCGGATTCCTCAATTTTGACCGTTAGTAATTCAAGCTCAAATTGGGCTATCGTTAAATTATTATCGACTGCGTATTCTATACACTCTTGCAATGTCCATTTTTTCATCTGTGCATTTGCAAATGCCACAGAAAACAGTAATGATATGAGTACTATTTTAAATTTCATGTGATTTTGTTTTTGATTTTTTTAATAAGATTGATGAAATTTTATCCTTTAGATTCTTCTTCGGTATTAATTTTAATGGGTTCAGTTTTATTCCAAACTTTAACCTTATCCGCCTCTGTTAAACCAGATAGCACCTCAACATTAATACCGTCAGAAATCCCTATTTCTATTTCTCTTCTTTCAAACTTCTGATCTCCAGTAACTATTTCAACATAAGGTTTATCAGTAGCCTTATCAAATTGTAAGACAGCTTCTGGTATCACCAATACATTTTCTTTAGTTTCTAAAACCAGAGAGGCATTAGCACTATAACCAGCTCTAATTAAAACCTCATCACTTACATTTACCTCGCCTTCAATTTTAAATTGAACAGCTCCAGCTTCTTCAACCCCCTTAGGTGCAATAAATCTTAATTTAGCCTGAAAGGTTTTACCTTCAACAGCTCCTAAGCTTATTTGCAAAGGAGTACCTATTTTTAATTTCCCTACCTCGCCTTCATCCACTTTTCCTTCGAAAATCATCTTTGTTAGATCGGCAATGGTAGCAATGGTAGTACCGTCATTAAAGTTGTTACTTTGGATTACTTGATCTCCTTCTTTAACAGGAATTTCTAAAATAGTACCAGAAACCGTAGCTCTAATGATGGTGTTCGCCACGGAAGCACCAGCTGCGGTTCCTTTGTTGATAATCTGATAATCAATTTGGGCATTTTTTAATTCTTGTTGCGCTTGATTAAATTGCAATTGGATCGTATTAAAATCTTGACTAGAGATTACCCCTTTATCAAAGATGGCTTTATTACGATCATACTCAATTTTGATGTTATTAACAGCAAATTGCGCATTCCTAACCCTACCACTTGCCTGGTTTAAAGATTGTTCGTTAGGTATTACCTTAATTTTAGCGATTAAATCGCCCGCCTTTACCTTAACACCTTCTTCTAAATATACCTCTTCAATAATTCCAGTAATTTGTGGTTTTATCAAGATTTCATCTTCTGGCACTACTTTTCCTGTGGCTACGGTTTTCTTTTCAATATTTGATATAAACGGTTGTACACTCTCATAAGTAATAGCTGATTTGCTATTTGTTCTTATAAAAAACATGGCTGCCCACAAAGCTGCTATAACTAGAACAACAATTACTACGTATTTTAATACTTTTTTCATTTTAAACTATTTATTTACTTTTTATTGGTTTTGTTTGTTACTCTTCTCTTAAAGCATCTATGGGCTTAATACTCACTGCTCGTTGTGCAGGTATCAAACCAATTAATGTACCTAAAATTATCATGATAGCCAAAGCTCCTAAAACGTAGGGTATTGGTAGTGTTGGATTCGTATAGGGGAAATCAGTGTCTTGGGTGAAATAGTCAATGAGCCAAAGTGCACCTGCCCCTAAAATTATGCCTAATATACCTGCTAATACTGTTAAAAAAACAGACTCCAAAATAATTTGATTTCTGACTTCCGCTGGGGTGGCGCCTAAAGCTCGCCGAACGCCTAGTTCTTTGGTACGCTCTTTTACGGATATCAATAAAATATTACCAATACTAATTACTCCTGCGAGTATTGTGGCAATTCCTACGATAAGCGAAAGAAAGGTTAAACCCTTGGCAAAACCACTTATTCTATTAAAAATCTCTCCTAAGTTAAACGCTCCGAAAGCCCTTTCGTCTTTCGGGTTCACTCTGTGAATCCCTTTTAAAACTGCTTTTACATCTTTTTCTACTTGTGTTACATCCGCATCATTATAGGCAGCTATCGTCAACCAATCAACATTATTACCAGTATTGTATAATTTTTGAAACGTGGTGTAAGGTATAAACATATCAGTATCGCTTTCAAAACCACCACCTGAAACAAATTTATGTACCCCTACAACTTTAAAAAAAATACCATCGGCTTGAATAAAAGCTCCTATTGGATCTTCACCTTTTTCAAAAAGTTCTTTTTGGCTTCTTTCACTAATAATAGCTATTTTTCTGGCTTGCTGAATGTCCTCGTCATTCACAAAGCGCCCTCCGTCAAATATTTTTTTAGTGGCTATTTTGGTGTAAATAGGGTAATCTCCGTAAACAGGCGAAGTACTAGACTTAGTTCCTCTGGTAACACTGGCAGGCAAACCACCGAAAACTCCTTTGGCATTTCTTGGAGCTATATATTGTATTTCGGGAAGTCTATTTTGTAAAGTGACCACATCGCCTAATTTTAATTGTAAATCGCGGTCTGTTTTAAAACCTTCATAAGGCATACTCGTACTTTGCGCCCAAACGAACATACTGTTCATGGCAACACTCTTAAAAGTACGTTCAAAGCCGTTATCTAAACCTTTGGCTGCGCCCGCCAAGGCGATATAAATAAAAATACCCCAAAGTACCCCAATTATGGTAATGGCTGTTCTGGTTTTATTTTTTCCAATAGAACCGAAAATTTCTTGCCAAGTATTGCTATCGAATATAAATTTCATATTACTCGTCTCTTAATGCTACAATAGGTTTAATTCTTGCGGCTCTTTTTGCTGGAATATACCCTGCGATTCCCCCACATACAATCAATAATATCGTTGCAAAAACAGCAACGCCAGTATCTATATAAGGATCGGTTATAAAATATTTTTCTAGAGATTCTCCTAAAGAATTTAATACCGCAATCCCAATAATCATACCTATAAAACCAGAAACCGTAGTAATAAAAATAGACTCTAACAAAATAGTACTTATAACGGACTTAGGGGTTGCGCCCAGCGCTTTTCTAACACCTAACTCTTTGGTACGTTCCTTTACCACAAAAACCATAATATTACTAATTCCTATTATTCCTGCGATTATTGTCCCTAAGGCTACTAAAGAAACGATTAATTTTAAAACAACGGCCAACTGTTGATTGCGGTTTAGTCCATCCCCAATATTTCTAAATGATATGCCTTTTTCGTCTTTAGGGCTTACGTTCTTTTTACTTTGGAGGTATTTTTTAAGGCTATTTTGAAAAGCAATAGACCCTGCATATCCAATTTCTGGCTTAAAACCTATAATAATCTGATTTAATTTATCTGTATTCTTATCGATTAATTGTCGGGTTGTATAGGGAATATAGATTACACGTTCCTCATTATCGCCACCTTCATCTTGGAAAACACCAACTACTTTAAATGAGCTCCCGCCAATATCTATAAACTCGCCCATCGGGTTTTTATCTTTAAATAAATCCTGAGCAACTAACCTACCAATAACAGCAACTTTAGCTTTTTCTTTAATATCATTTTGGTTGATATACCGACCAAACATCATGATGGTTTTTTCATTGTATTGATGTGCTGGTCCTACACCGCGATTTGGGTAATTGTTAGACTCATTGTTGTATTTTACCAATCCGCTTCTTGATAATCTCGGCGTGGTGTAGTCAATGAACATCGCGAAATTCTTTTCAATATCTTTTAAATCACTATTATCAAATTCTATAATACGATTTGCTTTATAGCCCTTGTAAGGAACAGAAGTTTGTCCGGGGGAAACAAAAATAACATTGGTGGCATCGTCACCAAAAAATTTATTAAAAGTGTTTGTTAAACCGTTACCAAAGCCAAAAAGTACCACAAAAATAAAAATACCAATGGCCACCGTAAAGCCCGACAAAAAGGTACGCAGTTTGTTTTTTTGAATAGTTTCAAAAATTTCTTGCCAATTGTCTCTACTAAACATATTGTGATGCTCTTACTTGCTTAACCTTTTTATCCTCAACAATAACCCCATCTTTTAAATGCACAATGCGCTTACACATATGGGCGATGTCGGGTTCGTGAGTTACAACCAAAATAGTATTTCCAGCATCGTTAATTTTCTGAATCAAATCCATTACCTCATAAGACGTTTTACTATCTAATGCGCCTGTAGGCTCATCGGCCAACAATACTTTAGGTTCTGCAGCCATCGCTCGTGCAATTGCTACACGTTGTTTTTGACCTCCAGAAAGCTCACTGGGTAAGTGGGTTGCCCATTCTTTTAAGCCGACCTGTTCTAAATATTTTAAGGCCTTTTCTTGACGCTCTTTTCTACCTACTTTTTGATAATATAATGGTAATGCCACATTTTCCAGTGCATTCTTATAATTAATTAAATTAAAAGATTGAAAAACAAAACCTAAAAATTTATTGCGATATTGCGCTGCTTTGGTTTCATTTAAATTCTTGATAGGAACACCATCAAGGTTATAAGATCCTTCATCTAACTCATCTAACATTCCTAATATATTTAATAAGGTGGACTTACCCGAACCTGATGAACCCATAATGGCTACCAATTCACCTTCTTCTACAGAAAAATTGATTCCTTTTAAAACGTGAAGTGTGTTACTTCCCATTTTATACGATTTATGAAGGTTTTTAATTTCAATCATGTTAGTTTAATTGTTTTTTAGATTAACTTTCGATAGTTAGACTTACAAGTTTTAAAAATGTTACATTACTCAATCAAAAAATTTTGTTAAAAGAAAATTTAAAATGCACTATCTATTTTAATTCTAAATAAAAACTTGAAAAATGAACCTTATTTTCTCAAAATATTAATTAATCAGTATTTTCCTCTTTAGCAATGACATTCCAAACTTTTATCTTATCCTCTAACGAAATACCTGATTTTACTTCTACGTTGATTCCATCGCTAATGCCCAACTCGATATTTTTTCTTTCAAATTTTTGATCTCCTGTAGCGATTTCAACGAATGGCTTTTTAGTTTTATCGTCATACTGAACCAAAGCTTCTTTAATCGACAAAACATTTTCAACTTTTGCTAAAATAATGGAAGCATTGGCACTTAAGCCAGCTCTTATAAAAAATGAATCCTGTTTTTTTAAAGTCCCTTTTATTTGGAATTGTATGGCTCCGTTTTCGGCTTTTCCTTTGGGTGCAATATAATCTAAAACTGCTGGGAATACCTTATTTTCTATGGCGCCCACTGTAATTTCTAAAGGCAGATTTTCTTTTACTTTACCCACCTCAGATTCGTCAATCTTGCCTTCAAAAATCATTTTATCAACATCGGCAATCGCAGCAATAGTCGTGCCTTCATTAAAATTATTACTTTCGATTACCTGATTCCCTACTTCCACAGGCACTTCTAATACCATTCCATTCACGGTCGCTCTAATTAAGGTATTTGCTGAATTTCCGTAATCGCTAGTAGTTCCTGTTTTTACAATATCATATCTTTTATTGGCTGCACTATAACTTTGTTTGGACTGGTCTTGCGCTACTTCAGCCCTTTCTAAATCTACTTTTGAAATGACGCCTTTATCAAACAATATTTTTTGACGTGCATAATTGCGTTTCTGGTCGTCTAAATTAATCTTTGCTTCATCAATACCATTTCTTGCATCATTTAGAGCATTTAAATTAGGAACTATTTTAATCTTCGCTAATAAATCGCCTGATTTTACATAATCGCCACCCTGAACATAAATTTCTTCGATAACTCCAGAAATATTTGGTTTGATGAGCACTTCTTCTAAAGGTAAAATACTGCCCGTAGCCATTGTTTTTTTGATGATGGTTTGTATTGATGGCTCACTAGTTTCATAGGTAATGGGGTCTTCTGCATTTTTTTGATATAAATAATACATAGCTCCACCAAAAGACGCTACAATAAGTAGTAAAATTATGACGGTTACTCGTTTTTTCATTTTTTGATTTGATTAATTTATAATTTATTATTCTACTCTCAAAGCATCAATAGGTTTCACTTTAATAGCGCTTTGTGCGGGAATAAAGCCAGCCAACAAACCAGAAACCATTAAAATTGCCAATGCTATTAAAACCACTTCTAGACTCACACTCGGATTCAAAAACATATCAACAGGCCCAACAGCGTCTAACAAAGAATTAACTCCGAAAATAAATAAGGCGCCCATGATGATTCCTGCCATACCTGAAATGATAGTTAAAAAGATAGACTCCATTAAAATTTGTAACTGTATCGACCATGGCCCTTCGCCTAAGGCTCTGCGGATACCAATTTCTTTAGTGCGTTCTTTCACCACAATCAACATAATATTACTAACTCCTATAATTCCTGAAATCAAGACAAGAATGCCTACAAAATAGGCAATTAATCGCATGGCCGTAAACAGACTTTCTACGCGGTTAAACTCTTGGTACAAATCAAAATTACCAATAGCCCGATCATCTTCAGGATGTATTTTTCTGTTTTTCTTTATTAAGGTAATGATACTTTCTTTTAAACTGGTGATGGATGACCCATCATTTGCCGTTATTGCCATTCTGCCTACCTCATTACCTTTGTTGAAAGCTTGCGAAAAAGCCGTAAAGGGTACAAAAATTTCCTTTTGACTTTCTTCTCCATTGCCATTGTTATTTTTCTTCTGATAAGTACCAACGACCATAAAATTAACTCCTTGTATTTTTATGAAAGACCCTAATACCTCTTCGTCTTTATCATATAAAGCCGTTTTTACCCCTTCTCCAATAATCGCTATTTTACGTTTTTCGTCAATATCAGCCTGATTGATAAATCTGCCTAAGGTAATAGCCATTGGGTCTTGTTGAATAATTTCAGGATAATCACCATATACATTAAAAGCACCCACTTTTATCCCTTTTACCACATTATTTTCTCCTCTAAACCCGCCTAATTGATTGCGTGGCGTGATAAACCGTAGGTTTGGAATGTTCTCCTTTAACGAAGCTACATCTTCTATTTTAAAGGCAAATCTTCTTCCTTTTGGTAATCCTTGAAATTCCTTGGTGGTTGTTTGTGTCCACATAAACATGGTATTCGTTGCAATATCTCCAAAACCTGATTTAATACCGTTTTCTAATCCCTTGCCGGCCGCTAAAAGAATGATTAAAATTAAAATTCCCCAGAAAACACCGAATGCTGTCAAGATAGTCCTGAACAGATTACTGGTCAAAACCTCTATAATTTCTCTCCAGCGATCTCTGTTAAACATGGTTTTTTTTTATTTAATTTAACTTCAAGAGTTTATGAAAAGCTTGATAATTGTATTATTTATGTTTTTATACCCCAAAAATCTCTTAAACTAATCAAATCATAAACTCATAAACTTTTAATATCAATCATCCCGCAAAGCATCAATAGTGTGTATGGTAGCTGCCCGCCAAGCAGGAAAAAAGCCTGCTACGGCCCCAGCGAACACCAACAAAAACACGGTAGCTAATGCCACATCAAAATTTACAGATGGGTTTACAATATAATCTACCTCTATATTTGGGCCAACAATTTCTAGCAGCCCCATACTTAAAATTAATCCTGTAAAACCTGAAATAGCGGTAACAAAAATTGACTCGTGTAAAATCATCCCAATAATCGACCATGGTTTGGCGCCCAAAGCTTTTCGAATACCAATTTCTTTGGTACGTTCTTTTACGACAATCAACATAATATTGCTAACGCCAACAATCCCAGCGATAATGGTGCAGATGCCCACAAACCAAAAAAATAGTTTAATATTTCCTATAAGTCCATAATACCGCTTTGCCTCTTCCATAGGATTGTAAATACCTACTCCGCCTTGATCATCTGGAGCGATGGAATGTTTTAGCTTTAAAAAAGTTTCCACTTTATTTTTGAATTGCACAGATTGCACCACTGCCTCTTCGAAATTTTCAACAGGCGGTAATGAAAAACTTAGATTGTCTAGTTTATCTGCTCCGTTGAAAACTCTTTGTGCCGTGCTTACAGGAATAAAAATACGGTCTTCTTGTTGTTCGCCTCCTTTTTCTTTATAAACCCCTACAACTTTAAAAGCTATGTTTGATATTTTAATGATTTCTCCAATAGGGTCTTCTACTTTTTTAAAAGCTTCTCTTTTTATTTTTGCACTTATGATGGCTACTTTCCTAATTTGTTCTTCGTCATCTACGTTTAAAAATCTGCCAGCTACCATATCCTGGTTTTCTATGACCTGTACCTCAGGTGTTGTTCCTAAAATTTGATAAATTAAAGCTTCATTACGGTAAGTAGTCGTAATGCTTCTGGGGCGGTAATATTTGGATTCATTTTCTATATTCAAATCCATTTTTTCAACGATTGTATGATAATCTTCGTTTCTGAATTGAATTTCGCGACCTGGGTTAAGCCCTTTGTATTCTTTTTGTGTGGTTTGTGTCCAGATCCAAATACTGGTAGCAGCATCGCCTTCGAACTCTTTTGCGATACCGTTTTGCATACCCTGACCAAAACCCAATAAAATAACTAAAATAAAAATACCTGAGGCTACAGAAAGTCCCGTGAGAAAAGTTCGCAACTTATTTTTACGAATGGTATCAAAAATTTCTTGCCATCTTTCTATATCAAACATGAAGTTGCCTAAGTTGGTAATTGGTTAAAATACAGCCTTAATTAAAGCAATAGACTACTTAAAACGAGACTTTGTTACAGAAAAAGACTTAAAATATTGTTAAAATTTTATTTTATTACTAAAAATCAAAGAATATTCAATGTTAGTAGGTTAAAAAAATTTGACTTTTATCACTTAAATTTATTCGGCTACATCTATTCATTACTTTACCTATATCAAGTGGTCAAAAAAAATTCACAAAGCTACACTGAGAAAAAAGAGTTTTGAGTAGACAGCGCTTAACTGTAAATTAAAATAACAAAATAGCTTCAAATTATCGTAAGGAAATAAAAATAATAAATTGTGGATTGACCACAAGCATCTTTAAATAATCCCGATAACCTAAGCTTGATCCCTCATTTTACGATATACAAAGTAAATCAAAGTACCCACTAAAATATAAGGAATAGCCATTAGGTAAACAATGCCATCATTGATACCTTCTGCTGTTTTTTGACCTTCTTCGCTTTCTAATACTGCGCGGCACATAGCACATTGCGCTTCTGAAAGCGAAGGAATTAACAATAAGGCTACAAGCAAAATAATAACTTTTATTTTCATGGCAAACTAAGTTTAAGCGTGACTATAATAAGGCGATATCATTATATATACTACAACACCTGTAATAGCCACATACAACCAAATAGGAAATGTAATTTTAGCTAATTTTCTATGCTCCTCAAATTTTTGCAAATATGCTTTTGAGTAGGTTTTCAAGACTAAAGGAATGATGATAATAGACAATATGATATGACTAATTAAAATAAAGTAGTAAACATATTTAATGCTCCCTTCACCTCCAAAATTTGTAGAATCGCTAGTCATGTGATAGCCAATATACATGACTAAAAATGCCAAGGATAATGCAATACAGATAGTCATTAAAGTTTGATGCAACTTTCGTTTTCCATTTTTGATAGCGAAAACCGCCATAACCAATAACACAGCAGTTAAGCCATTGATGCTTGCGTAAATTGGAGGTAAAAAACTCAAGGGTTCTACATTTGGCAATTTAACTGTGAATAACAAGGCAACAACTACTGGGACGATGATTGATACAATCGTTATTAGTTTATTAAATTTCTTTTCTTTTAATTCTATAGCATTCATGGTTACTCTTCTAATAATTTTTTAATATCCTTTTTTAAAATACTTATTTGTTCTTTTTCACCTTGATCATTAGCGGCTTCTTCCTGTGAAATAGCTCCTCGATAATAAATTATGGGATTCCCAAAATCGTCAACGCGTGACCTTATAAAACCATTTTTATCGACCAAGGCGAACATGCCCGAATGTTCAAAACCTCCTGGCGCATTGGGTACTTGGCTGGCAAAAATACTAAATCCCCTATTTGCTAAATCGTATATCGTTTGCGTATCCCCAGTCATTAAATGCCAATTTAGATCGATGATTCCGTATTTCTCGGCATACTGTTTCAAAACTGATGGGGTATCATATTCTGGATTAATGGTAAATGATGCGACGCCAAAATTTTCAAATTCTTTGAACTGATTCTGAATTTCAACTAAATTTTGATTCATTATTGGACAAATCGTAGGGCAGGTAGTAAAAAAGAATTCTACAACATATACTTTACCTGTGTAATCATCATTTGTAATAAGCAAACTGTCTTGGTTGACAAAAGCGAAACTAGGTACTTTCCTTTTTTCGCCATTTAAAACTATATAAGCTAAATCTCCACTATTGTTGGGAACATTTAAGCGATCACTTTCTACAATAGAACCCGTTTTAACTCTGCTGATTATTCTAGGAATAAAAATAATTCCGAATACAAGTACTACGGCAGAAACCCAGATATAGCTATAATTTTTTTTCATTTACAAGCTTTAAAACTATTAAGATAAAGCACTTTACTTTGAAAAAAGAGTTGTCGCAGAGCATTAAATTTCGCGTTCGACATTATTCTTTTTTAAGGCAAGACGATACTCCGCTAAAATAATTTTAACATCGTCTATCATTTTATTATTGAGCTCTGCTACTGAGGTTGCGTCAAAGCCGTACAAAACTTCTTGACCCTCTTCTTTATCTCTACCCCTTAAGGACATGTCCTTATCAATAATAAAAACATAAGAAGTACTGTAATTGTTATCAAGTTCTAAATTAGTTTTTAAGCTCGAAAATAATATTTGAATTTCATCAGGGTCTAAAAAAACAAATTTCCATTTACTAACGTCTGCCAAATCATTGAGCTCCGTTTTTAATTCTTCTACTTGATTTTCTGTTCCTTTTGGTAAAACCATAACAAACTGAAAATCATTAAATTCATAAAAGCGCTTGTAAATTTTTTGATTGAGGTTAAATGCGTTGCCTTTTTTCAAATCCACATCATTCCCTAAAAAACCAAGGATGGTAATCTTATCTTTAAAAGTAAGTTCAGGTTCATACACCTTAATGTCTTGCACATTATCCGTAAGGATTGGCAATTTTCCAAAGTTGGTTATTCCAGAAGCAAAAAACAAATAAGCAACTATCGGAAATATAAATAGTATCACTAAAACTAAAGTCTTTTTCATCTCATTATATTTTTTTGCTTTTAGAGTTCATTTTAGAATTAAAAAAATTACTAAAAAAACAAAACTTTTAAGCTTTTCACAATGGGTACAAAAATAAAAAAAGACAGTCATTAAACCGTCTATTTTAACTGTTATTTATAGAAACTATTTTTTAAAAATTCCATTTTATGAAACCATTCTGATAGATCTCATGAATGTAGTTAGCCTCAAAAAGTAAAATAAATATTAAATAACTTACTAAAAATATTGGAGTCCAAATTATAGTTCTTCTTAAAGAACTTCTTTCATCTCGCAAGTGCATAAAGTCCCAAGCTATATAATAAGCTTTCACAAGAGTTAATATAATGAAAATCCAATTTAACAGGTGCATTCCTAAAAAAGAAGTTACCAATAAAAACGTAGGTCTAATAATTCCTAAAATCACCTCAACTGTTGTTATAATAGATAGGAAGATAAGAATTCCCCAAATTTTTGTAATATTGGACTTAAATTTAATTAGACCTCTAAAAATTTCTAATTTATGCTCGTGTGCCATTTTATTATTTTTTAATGTATTAAACCAAATAAAAGAATGTAAATACAAATACCCAAACTAAATCTACAAAGTGCCAATAAAGTCCAACTTTTTCGACCATTTCATAGTCCCTTCTTTTTTCGTATGTTCCCAAAATAACATTGAAGAAAATAATGATGTTAATGATTACTCCAGATAAAACGTGAAAACCGTGAAAACCAGTTATAAAAAAGAAAAAATCAGCAAATAATCTACTTCCGTATTCGTTGTGAATAAGGTTGGCTCCTTCTATTACTTGTGCTGCACCTTCATTTAACTTTTGCAAAGAATCTTCTCTTGATAAAATTATTTTCTTGCCGTTTACGTCTTTATTTTCAACACGAACTAGTAAGTTTGCGTTTGCTTTAAAACCTTCAACAACTTCATTAACGGTATAAGTTGGCAAGGAACCCTCCTGCATGAACCATATACCTTCACTTCTAGTTAATTGTTCGCGTTCGTCTGCAATAATTTTAGAAAAATCAGCTAAAGCTACTCTATCTCCAGTATTCCCATCCACAAATTGCAGAATTCTGCCACCCTTTGTTTCAATCGCACCAAAATCTCCTTTAATAAAGGTAGCCCATTCCCAAGCTTGTGAGCCCACGAATATAGCGCCCCCAATAATGGTCATAAACATATACCAAACTACTTTATTTTTTTGCATTTTATGCCCCGCATCAACCGCTAAAACCATAGTTACAGATGACATAATTAAAATAAATGTCATAAAGGCAACATAGATCATAGGATAGTTGCCGTGAAAAAATGGTACGTGTGTAAAAACTTCGTCAGCTATGGGCCAAGATTCAATAAATTTAAACCTTGAAAAACCATAAGCAGCGAGAAAACCTGAAAATGTTAAAGCATCTGAAACGATGAAAAACCACATCATTAATTTTCCATAACTGGCTCCAAGAGGTCTATTTCCTCCACCCCATACATTTTCTTCTTCGCCCGTTGTTACCGTAGTATCCATAAATAATAATATCGCGTTAATAAAATCTTCACAAATTTACATTTTTTTTAACCAAACAAAATTTTTGCTTTTAAAAAAAGTACAAAATTAAACCTTCTTATCATAAAATCCTTTTTCGTAAATACCCAACCTATTTTTTAGGTTTTTATTACCTGTAGAAGTAAAAAAACAAGATTAAATATATCCAAAGTAAATCTAAAAAGTGCCAAAAAGTTGCGCCTAATTCTATTCCTAACAAATTGTCTGGAGAATATTTACCTTTTGATTGGTTGAAAATAACTATTGATAATGATATAATGCCTGCAATAACATGTAAAATATGCACCATTGCAATTAAAAATATGTAGGATGTAGTTACACTACTTGATTCTCCAGTAAAATAATATCCTTGCGATACAATTTGTGAAAATCCATTAAATTGAAACGCAATAAACGCAAGCCCTAAGCCTAAGGTTGTTAATAAAAAAGCAGTGCATAAGGAGGACTTACCATCTTTCATAGCCTTTTTAGCTAAAATGTAAGTAAAGCTGCTCACAATTAATAAAACCGTGCTAACATAAAATGAAGACGGCAACTCAAAACTTTTTAACCAATCTTCTCTAGTGCTACTTACAATATAAGCACTTGTCCACCCTGCAAACGTCATTAATAAACTTGCAATACCAAACCAAAGCATCATTTTTTTTGCTCTGCCCAGCTTTACTTCTATAGTACTTTCTGTTAAATCCATTTTATTTATAAAAATTTATCAATTACATAGACAATAGGCATTAGAGTAATATAACTTACACTTGCCAACATTAATTTTTTGGCCGATTGATTATTCCTTTTTTCGTATAATTTAAAGGCAAACAAGAGCATTATAAGTCCTAAAATAAAAACAATTATCGCTGCAGCAATAGATAACTCCAACTGTCCGGTGAAACCAAATACAGGAATAATGGAAATGATAATCATCCAAATCGTGTACATAATAATCTGCAAAGCTGTTCCTTTGTCTTTTTTACCCGTAGGCAACATTTTAAAACCGCCTTTTTTGTAATCTTCATCCAGCATCCAGCCTAAGGCCCAAAAATGTGGAAATTGCCAGAAAAACTGTATCATAAAAAGCGTACCTGGTTCTATTCCGAACTCGTTAGTTGCTGCCACCCAGCCTAGCATAAAGGGAATAGCGCCCGGTATAGCACCAACGAACACCGAAAGTGGTGTCATTGTTTTTAATGGCGTGTAGGCGCTTGTATATAAAAATATAGATATAGCGCCAAACATTGCTGTAGTAGGATTTAAAAAATACAAACACACTAAACCTATTATTGTTAACAGCACCGCAATAATCAAAGCTTGATTAACAGCCATTCTTCCTGCCGGAATAGGTCTGTTTTTAGTCCTATTCATTAAGATATCTAAATCTTTTTCAATAATTTGGTTGTAGGCATTTGAGGCACCAACCATGCAGTAACCGCCAAAAGCTAATAATAAAATAGGATATAATTTTACTTCAGGGGCTCCAAGTAGATAACCAGCAATAGCAGAAAAAACAACGCTTATAGAAAGCCTTGCTTTAGTAATCTCCTTAAAATCAGCAAAAATTAAAGTCCAAGATGTACTTTTTGCTGAACTAACTGCCGTTTTCATTCGGTTTTTTATTGGAGTGCAAAGATACATCCAGATTGCTATTTCTGCAACGAAATTAACAGGTTTATCTATATTTAACTTATTATTTAATAAAGACCCAAACCTGCTTCATTTGTCTATCTATTTTGAGTATAATTAGACTTCGCTCCCGAACTACAGGCAACAACTATAATAAATGAGAATATTAAAAGATTAAGTAAAATGAATTTTGAGCCGCTAATAAAATTTAAGATGTTATATTTTAGATTCTTGAACATTTAAAACGGTATTGAACAATTCATTTTCCATAATTACCGTGACCGAGTATTAATTTATAATGAATACATTACTAAAAACTCGCTACACTATAAAGTATAACGAGTTAAAAATTCTATCTTGATTTTACAGAATGCTATGCAAAAGCTTTTTATTCATTGGTGTAACCAGTGAATTATAAAATGTATTAATGCACGATATTTACTATTTCTTTCTCCTGTAGCTCCTTGGAAACTCCGTGAAACTCATCAAAAACGATTCTTACAATGAAAACGAAATATTAAAAGATTTTCTTTCAATAAATAATTGCTCCTAAAAATAAAAAACATACTTGCTGCAGAAAAAATTTAGTTTGTTGTTACTGTAATTGAAAATTAATAGGAATACTAAAAGACTCTTTCACTGGTTGCAAACCTTGTTTTCCAGGGGTCATATGTGGTAATTTATCAATAATTCGAGCAGCTTCATTCTCTAAAATTTTTGAAGAGCCTTTTAATTGAATATCTTCAATAAATCCTTGTTTTCCAATCGTAAACATCATAAAAAATTTACCGTCGGTATCTGTAGCTATTCCTGCCTCTAGGTATTTGAAGTTCTTCCTAATATGTTTTAGTATTTTTTCTTCAAAACAAGCTTTACGTTTTAATTTTTAAACTTTTTCACAACTAAGGTAAATGGATACATCTTCAAGCGCAGTAAAAGGAAGAGGCACCTAGGAATATCTTTTATAAAATTCAATTCATCAACACTCATCGGTGAAGTGCTTTCTTCAGGTTTATTTTTAAACTCTAATGCTTTTGGTTCTTCAAAATCGTCGAGGTTAAGAATAAATTCCTCAGAACTAATGACTTTTTGAATTGGTTTTTATCCGCTTTTTCCATTTCAACTACAAAACGTTCTGGCTGGAATTCCATCAATTCAGGATCGTTTTATTTCTGGCTGAAAACCTTTGGCTATACTTTACTAAAAAACAAACTCCAATCCAAAATAAACCAGTAGCATGACTCAATTAATCCGATTTTAAAGCGAAGAAATCCAATTTTTTATAAATTTAAATCTTGTTTACTTCCGTTGGGGTTTACAAGATTGGGGGGGGGGACTGCGCAACCCATTACCGTGGAATTTGTAGTAATCTTTGTGCTTTTTCTCATAATAGTATATTTTATACTATTACTGTTATGCTAAAATACAAGAAACACACCAAAAATAAATCCCGAGCTTAGACTCGGGACTTTTAACATAACACAATATAAATTATTGAAAAATAATCTTAATATCCCAAAAGAAAAATCATAAAAAAAAGCTAAGCCCTTCCGTCGGAGTTATCATTTTAAAATTATTAAAAATATATTTTATTGTAATTTAAAAGTAATTGGAATACTGAAAGGTACTCTTACTGCTCTACCTCTTTGCTTTCCTGGTGTCATTTTTGGTAATTTACTGATAATTCTTGCAGCTTCTGCCTCTAAATTCTTATCAGGCCCACGCATTTTAACACTTCCAATACTACCATCTTTCTGAATCACAAACATCACATTTACTCTACCTTGAACTCCCATTTCTTGAGAAATTTCAGGATATCTAAAGTTTTTGCTAATATGTTTGAACATCATTTCTTGAAAACAATCTCTTAAAGCTTTTGCACCTTTACTTTTCTCGCTTTCGCAACCTGGAAAAATAGGAACATCTTCGATAACAGAGAAAGGAATATCTAAATCCTCATCTACCTCAGCAACTTGAATATCTTTTATTTGAGCCACCTCCTTATTTTCGTTAGATTCGGTACTTTTAATTACCGTTTCAGGAACATCAGCCTCATCTTCTACAACTTCGATAATTTCAGGGGCCGGTGGTGGTGGTGGTGGTGGTGGTGTTTTAATTTGTTCAGTCATCGGAACTTCTTCATCTAACAAATCATCCATATTCTGAGAAATGTCATAATTCACTAGATCGTCATATTTTTTGTATTCCATAGCTCGCCAGGTAATAAACGTCACTAAGGCCAAGCCTGCAACAAAAAATAGGCTACTATTTCTTGAAATATCCGCTTTTGGATTCTTTTTTAATTCCATAATTCAAAAATTTAATGAGAGCTAATTTAAAAATTTATTTATAATTAAGACAATATTTTTTTGATTTTTAAAAAAATCTTTTAAAAATGGTTTGTTTTAAACCAAGCCATCCGAAAATAGCATTTAAGGAATTGGCGAAAATATAAAAAATCGCCCTGCCTATTTTCATTAAAACTCTATTGTCATGCACTAAAAAATCATACCGTAGACTAACAAAAAAAGCAATATATAGTTAGCTATTTAATTTAGAATCTTATTTGGTTTTAATTCTTTTAGGGAGAAACTCCCCAATACCGTGGAAAAAAAATAAAAAGTAAAATGAACAATTTTATTTAAGTGTGGAATTTTGATGCCACTTGTCATGGAATTTAAACCGCTTAAAGAAAATAAGCTGAGTGTTGTCAACAACTCCCTCCAGCCTTTAAACAAAATTGCATAAATATATTTTCTATGCACCTACCAATTCTTTGTAATCGGCTTCACTTAAAAGTGAATCTATTTCTGAGGAATCTCTAATTTTAATTTTTATCATCCAACCCTTTCCGTAAGGATCTGTATTTACGTCTTCAGGACTGCCTTCTAACTCTTGATTGAATTCGATAATTTCGCCAGAAAGAGGTAAAAATAAATCTGAAACGGTTTTCACAGCTTCCACGGTTCCGAAAACTTCATCTTTATCTAATGTTTCATCTAAAGTTTCTACTTCCACATAAACAATGTCTCCCAATTCTCCTTGTGCAAAATCTGTTATGCCTACTGTAGCAGTATCACCTTCTATTTTAACCCATTCGTGATCTTTAGTGTATTTTAATTCTGATGGAATATTCATAATATTATTTTCTTTTCATTTATAAAACAAATGTAAAATATTAATATTAGGAATTCAAAAAAAAGTGATATTTCGATTTTTATTAGTTTTAGAAGTTTATGAACTTAGAAGTTTATGAACTTAGAAGTTTATAAGTTTAAAAAAAATACTTCAAAATAAAGTTCTTAACCTAAGACACACACAAACTTTATTAGAAAGTTATGTTTTTCAATCTTTATTCTTGTGTTGATTGTAGGAATTTAATAAAATCGCCTTAATAAACTTATAAACCTTTTAAACATATAAACTTAAAATAAATGCGGCTTGCTTAACAAGTCGGCATCTGGTCATTAATTCCCAAAATTATATCGAATAGTAAAACCAGTATTGATTGTGGTTTGGGGGAATGCCGTAGAAACTGCAAATTGGGAAAAAGAATGATCATAAAAAAATAAAGCATTTACGTTTTTATTTAGAGCGTAATCCACACCAAATTTAAGATTAAGTAGATTTTGTCCAGAGGTTATTTGATTATTTTCTAGGTCTAAATTTCTAATAAAAGTTATGTTATCTCTTAAAGTAGCATCTAGCTTTATGTTTAAATCGCCTTTTAATCGTGTTTTTTCACCGCCAATATTGGTCACCATTTGTACATCTTTAAAACGATATCCGATACCCACGGTATAATCTTTTCCATTAATTTCGGTTAATAAACTATTATCGAAACTTAAAGATAGCGTTCTACTTGTCCGGATTTCTCCAATGATACTCATAGAGTTTTTCATTTCAAAATCTAATTTTACTAAAGGATTAAACTCGTCAGTAAGTACTACGTTACTAATTATTTTATCAGGCAAAATATTTAAAGTTTCCGCATTAACTGCTGGAAGCCCCTCATTAATTAACTGCACTTTTTCTAGATTAGTTTGAAACGAGTTTATGCTATAACCTGCTCTGTAGCCATGGTTGATGGAGAAACGTTTAAAGTTTTTCTTAAACCATTTATTATTCATTAATCCAGTATATTTTATCGTCCAGTTTGGGATGGGAATATCTCTAAAAGCATCTAAATTTACACGTTCAGGGCCTTGCCCTGTATAAGCTGCAAAAAATGCTGGCAACAATACTTCTTGATTGGTTTTCCCGTATTGCTGCGGAAAACCATCTTTATCTGTAGCTCCGGCAGTTTGACCTCTATCCGCAATAAGTCTGTTAGCTATGGTTATTCTGTTTTGTTTGAAAGTTTCAAAAGTTTCAGATGTAAATTCATCACTTTTATTAAAAATAGTACCTAACATTACAGTGGAGATGCTAAAATTTCCAAAATCATTGCCTAATAAATTGTTATATAGATAATCATTAGGTCTAATTTCATCTATCCTAAAACTTTCTTCGTATCTATTTTCAAATTGTCTATTGGCAATAAGATCAATAGTTAATTCTTTTACTGGCTGGGCGGTTGCGGTAACATTTAAACGTTTATTTACATTTTGCACGAACTGTTCGTTAAAATCTGGAAAGGTGGTAAGCCATCCTCTTTTTGCGGCTTCAAAACGCACATCGGCTTGTTGGCTGCCGAAAACAAAACCTAGTGTTGGTCTTGCCGTACCCACAAAACCAATAGTTTCTGTATAGCCAGGCAAAGCAGTACCGCTCGTTTGTTCGTAAGCTATATTTAATCGCTTTACCATAGTTACCACATCCACAAAAGTGTTGAATAATGCACTTGTTTTCTCTGGTGCATCTTTTTTATCTTGGGTTTTTGCATTAGCAGCTGGGGCTTTAGCATTACTTTTTACTTTTTTGAGTCCCACCAAATCATACAGCTTTTGCATGTTCATGTTTGAGGTTAAAGCATGCCTGTGAGAGTTCTGAACTGTGTTTATATTTTCGCCTGCAACTTCTATCAAGGCATCGCCACCGCGTTGCCAATCAAAATTACTTGAGTAAACGTATTGTGCGTTTATAAAATTTAGTATTGGAATTAGTTTAAAAGGCAATTCATAATTCAACTGTAACTGCTGTGCATGCCTATTAGGTTCTCCAATATCCCAAAAACCATCCCAAATTTCTAACTCTTGATTGATTAAAGATGAGGGATTATCTCCCTGATTAAAATAATTACGAACAATATTATTGTTTGACGCTTGTAAATTTAATCGCAATGATTTGGTTAAAGTATAATTTAGAGCATATTGCCAATTAAACAAATAATTGCGTTGTTGCAGTAGCGGTAAGGCTAAGGCATCCACGCCTGGTTCTAAAACATCTCTAAAGCGCTGTTGGGCAAAGCTCCTATTGATGTTAGAATTTATGGTCACCGTGGTAGGTAACAAATTTACGTTTAGCTCTTTTAACCATTTCCAATACGCTCTAGTAAATAGAGAATCTTTCTTGGCAAATGGAGCGACTGTAACGGGTTTAAAACTATGATTATAAACAAAACCCGTAGTTACATTTTGCTCTTTAAGGTTTGCAATTTCAAAATCGCGATGGTTTGTTTCATTGTAAGAATAGTTAAAAGTGAAATTCTCTATATCATAAAAATTTTCTTCTGCCTCTTCACCTCTATTTTTACGGACACCTATTAAGTTAATGCTTGTTCTTTTGGTATAATCTTCGGCTTGCTCTAGCACTTGGTCTCTACCTTCTTGGGTAGTTTCTGCAGCAATACGATCCTTTAATTTTAAATCGTCATAAACAGGATCAAACTCTGGGGTTATCATTTGCTCCGAAATTCCAAAATTAAAAGGCAGTTGGATGCCCCATTTTTTAGGAAGCAATTGTCCCATATTTATGTTTGTAACCACATCGTAAGAGACACCATCTTCACGAGATCTTTCATTTGGCATTTGATCTATCGCGCCAAATCCAGATGTACTTTTACTCCCTGTGGCAGAAATATCGGCAAAATCGGCCATATTTAAATCTACTGCAGCTACCGCAGCCCAACCTCCATTATTATCTAAACCAGCTAAACGCAACTCGTTAAACCAAACCTCGCCCCTTGCTGGTTGGGTGTCAATGTTTTTTACACCAACCATCATACTTCTAAGCGTGCCTAACGATGGGTTACCTCTAATACCAATCCTTACAACGCCCAGCGTTCTAGGAGCAAATTCTGTTACCGGAATAACCTCTCCCCCAATAATATCATAATAATTAATCTGATTCAAAGTTTGATTTGCAATTCCGAATGATTTTACTTTACTTAAATCCTCCAAATTGATGACTAATTCATTTAATTCTGGCCAAATTTCTTCTTCTAAATTAGCCCCAAAAGGAGTAAATGACAAAGGAACTTCAATCTGGTAAAAGTTTTGAGAAAAATCGGTTCCTATTCTTAAAAACCCTACTAGGGGTACATCTCCATCAAGATAGTCTGAATCTATGATTTCTTCTGCATGTAAAAACATCCTTAATTTTTTATACTGCCGAACATCGATATTAATATTTTTAAAAACCCCTCTTGAATCTTGCGGTTCTAAATTTTCAACCACAAAAGATAAAGATTGCTCGTTTTGGCGGATTAAGGTATTGTTATTGTTTAGCTGCTCACGAATTACACCAGGAGGTAATTTATATGGAATAGGAGTTCTATTTTCGTTTTCGATGATATTTACCGTATTTACGTCAATAAATGTTCCATCATCAGTTGGGTTATCGTCTATACCAGGTTGTAAGGTTCTTAGGTAGGTTCTCCAATCGCCACGCACTAAATCTAAGGTGGCAAAACGCAGGGCTACATCACTAGAAAATCCTGTTAAATACATTCTTAAAAAACTGATAGATCTAAAATCGGCTATTCCTCCAACAGCATTCGAAAAATCACTTAAAGGAATTTTATACTGAATCCAACGATACCTAATTTCGGAACCATTAGGAACATCGGGTTTTCCAGATATTTCACCTTCCCTAATATCTGTTACATATCTATCATTAATAGTTGTATTTGGCTTTATAGCAATCCGGTATTCGTAATAACTATTGATGGTATTCATGGTTAGATCACGGTCAATATCTTCTACATCTGGCAGGGTAGTTGAACCTCTATTGGTGTTATTTACCGCAACAGGAGAATTGCCTTCTGGGTTATTAAAGTCATAATACCGTTCTAAAATACCGCCTTCTCTGTTTAAGAAATATTGATAATTGTCTAAAGCAGGATCTGGACCAGGATTATTTCCATAAATTAAGGCTTCATCGGCATCGTTCAAACCATCAAAACCTATATCTTGCAAGGCTCGGTTGCTTTCATTAACATCAAAAGCGTAGACCAAAGATTGTGTTGCTGGTACTTCTCCCCATGATGTTGTCGCCACTAAATCATTACTTTGCATCCCAGGCAATCCGTTTTCGTATTGCTTACGCCCGTCTTTTAAAATATCTTCTGAAATATTCCCTAGGTTAAATACCAATTCTCCTGAACTTGTGGCAGCACCATCTACATACGGATCTAGTACCCAAAATTGTACGAACTCCACATTGGCTTGCTCAAAATTGGTACTGCTCAAAGAGCGCATCATTCCACCCCATTTTTCAGAAGCTTGTTTTGTGGCAAAGTCTGGACTGTTGTTATAAGGCCCTTTGGCATTAGGGTAATACGCTAAATCTAAGGTTGTTTGTACTCTTGTTTGCCCTTGAGCTTGGTCGGTTTCTGGGAACACCTCATCAATAAAAACACGTCTACTTTCATTTTTTGAAATAGCATCATCAGATATGCCTGCCGGGCGCTGGTTGGTATAAAAAATAGGATCTATAGAATACCAAGCCATTTTTGCACGACCAAAACCATTTTCTAAATTCAGAGGATCTTGAGGTGATGTTCCCGCCAATTGACCTCCAGAAGCAAACTCTAAAGGCGTGCTCGCTAAAGACCAGCCTAAGGAAGCGCGAATATCTATTAATGACTGTGCTCCTTCAAAATCGTCTATATAGGTAGTTGTTTCGCCGTTGAAATCATCATTATTTGGTGTACCGGGACTTAAAAAAGCAACTTCACCACGCACGGATATGTTGGATGGCACATCGGTATCTATATTGGGTAACTTATTCGCTAGTCGGGTTAAAAATGGAATCTCAGCAGAAAAATTACCATTTAAACCAAAAATGGTATTATTTACTGGTTCTAAGCCGTAATTTGCTTTTTGAGTTTGAGGTCTTTCATTTAAATTTAATAAAGTACCACCTAAAACAAAATTTTCATTGATTTGATGTTCTACATTAACCCCAGTAAACCTTCTCGCTTGTTGACCAAAAACCGCTGTATTTTCTACAGATATATTGATAGGTGTGTTTGAAGCTTGTAAAGACGGATCGGTTATTTGTACCGTACCCGCCATATAGTTTACGGTATAGTCTATACCTTCTTGTAATTGGCGACCACCAGCGGTAACCCGCACAGAACCTCTTGGTACGTTAAATGCCCTAATGGGAATCCCGTTATTGCCTTCGGATTTATAGCGTCCTTTTAAAAAGAATTTGTTTTTATCGGCATCTTCTAAAGCAGCGGCCTTTGTTAAAGCATACATATTTCGATATACATACTTTTTCTGATTATCATTGTAGCCTTGATCATTAGCGACATCATAAACGCCACCTCCTAAAGTTTCAAAAAGAAATTCACCAAAAGGCTCTACTTTGGTAAATATAATTCTACCATTTTGGGTATCAACAGTGATACCTGGGATAAAATCGAAAAAACCATCACCTCCAGGTTGAATGTCATTATAAATATTCAATCTATCTAAATTAAAAACATCCAATAAAATACGTTCCTCTAAATTCGCAGGCCAACCAATATCATTAACCTTGGTCATATAGTTTCTTGGCGTAGGATCTGAATATAAAATATTCATTCTAAAATCATCTTGACTTAATCTAAATGCTCCAGTGGCATAAATGTTTTTCATCATTAAATCCCAAATAGGATCAGAAACATTGGTGATATTACTCTTTAATAATTTTAAAATCAGCGTATTGTTATTTACAATGGGGTTTACACCACCCGCAACTGTTGTTGCCTCGATACCACCGTTTGCAAATTCACCTACCTGATACACTTGCCCTCTGTAGGTGTATTGATAAGCAACAGCTAAAACCTCATCATTACTCAATCTTTGGTTTAGAGAAATATATCCTAGTTGCTGATCGAATTGAAAATCTCGTACTTCTTCTAATTTTCGAGCATTTTCTAAAATGGCATAATCAAAGCCTTCATTTATTTGGAAGCCTGGCACGTTGAACCCAGATTGAACTGTTGCAATATCTCTAATTTGTGAGGTTAATGCCCCACCATTGTCTATTAAATTGGGATCAAAATCGTTTGACCCATTTCTTGGCAAATTACCAGCACTAGACGAATTAAAAAACCCAGAAGGGGCGCCATTTAAACGTCCTATTCTTGTTTTTTCTGATATAGATTCCCCCAAATCTTGGATAGCTACTACGTTACGAACATTCAGGGTTTGTTGACTTCTGTTGGTTACCCAAACTTCAATCCGGGTAATCTGAACCATTGTATTTCGGTAAGGATAACTCACTAAAGCTTCATCATAATTATCTCTAAAATACTGTGATAAAAAAAAGTGCTTATCTTCTTCGTAGTCTAATGCAGTAATCGAAAAATCGTTTATGGTTCCGCCTCCTTGTGCTACAACCGTGTTATTTTGAGATTGTTGGTCAGAAAAAACGGCGGTTACTCTAGTTCTGCCAAATTGTAATTGTGTTTTAACGCCAAAAAGACTTTGAGCCCCTTGAATTAAGGAGCTATTTAACGGCATATTTACGTTCCCCACTTCAATTTTCTGAATAATATCGTCCTCCGTTGGGGTATATTCTAACTTAACAATATTTTGAAAATCGAAGGTTGCTTCTGTATCGTAATTGGCATTTACCTGTAAGCGTTCCCCTATTTTACCCAACATACTTAATCGTATTTGTTGGTCAAAATCGAAAACTAAATTTTGTCTGTTTCTTGGAGATAAAGCTGGATTATCATTCTTTTGCCATATTATCCCTAAATCCATGGCAACAGAGCCTTGCGGGATTACCTCAATAGTATTACCTCCAAAAACCGATTCAAAAAAATTATTATTGACGTAAAAATTAGGTAGTAAATTTTTTCTAGCTTCTTCACTCCCTTCTTTTTTGCCAGAATAGGCATCAATTTTATCTTTAAAATAAGAGTTCATATTCTCTTTTCGGACTAGAGCTTGGTATTCTTTAGATGTTAATATAATTGGGTAACTAATATCAAAATCTCCTATAGACTCTGAATAAATATACCTATCTAATTTAGGATCGTAGGTATATTTAGCAACAATACTCTTAGGGTCTTTTAGTTGTATTTTACCTAAAGCAATCCCCTTTTGTACTGAATCTGTTTCTTTTTCGGTAGTCTCTTGTGCCATGGATGCAAAAGAAATTCCGAAGAAAATAATACATAAGAGTAATTCCTTAAATCTAAAAGATTTAAGGATTAGTTTTGCCCTATTTTTCAAACTTTTTACAAATTTTTCAGCGAAAGCTTTATAATAGCTTCCGAACTTAACGAAGCGTCTTGACTTAAAATTTTGTCTACAATCCTTTCGGATTGTTTACGCACAAAACCAAGAACTTCTAAAGCAGATAACGCTTCATCTTTATTTGTATTGTTTGAAATGGCTAAAACTTCGTCAATATCGTAAATTTTTAAAATTTTATCTTTTAGATCCAAAATAACACGTTGTGCCGTTTTAGTTCCGATCCCTTTAATTGCTTGTATTAATACTACATTGCCAGTGGCAATGGCATCTCTAACCTGCATAGGCGCCATAGAGGAAAGCATGGTTCTGGCGATACTTGCACCTATACCTGAAACGGAGAGTAAAAGTCTAAAAATTTCTCTTTCTGATTTCTCAAAAAAACCAAAAAGGGTATGGGAGTCTTCCTTAACTTGAAGGTGGGTAAAAAGCATAATATTTTCTGCATCTAAAATTTTAGAGAAAGTATGCAATGATATATTCACAAAATACCCTACCCCACCACATTCAATAACTACATGTGTCGGATTTTTTTCTACTAATTTTCCTTTTAAATGATCGATCATATTTGGTTTTGGGTGTTGTATTTGGGCTTTAAAAAAGTTTCAGATTTAAAGTTTAAGTCTTTCTGAAATCAAACTTGAGCTTTAACTTGTTTCTTGTTTCAGATTTAGATCTTAATTAAAAATGAAAAATTGAAAGTTTTTTTGGAATTGTGAACTTCCATTATTAGTGTTGACCTTTTTTAATTAATTTTCATATTTCTAATTTCGCGTTTCTAATTTTGGCTTTTTTTTCCTGCGTTTTCATTTGCACTTGAACTTGAACTTTATTTTGCTTTCTTCCGTTTTTCTCTTTCCTGAGAATCTATAACTGCTATGGCGACCATATTTACCATTTCATCAACGCCTGCGCCTAATTGAAGAATATGAACTGATTTTCTTAAGCCCAACATAATGGGACCAATACTATCTGCTTTATTCAATTCCTTCAATAATTTATAGGTAATATTTGCCGATTCAAGGTTTGGAAAAATTAAAGTATTTACCTTTTTCCCAGCTAATTTAGAGAAAGGGAATTTACTTTGATGCAGTTCTTTATTTAGCGCAAAATCCATTTGAACCTCTCCATCAACTACTAATTCTGGGGCTGTTTCGTGTAAAATTTTTACCGCTTCACGAACTTTAGTCGCATCTGGATGGTTTGATGAACCATAATTAGCATAAGATAACATCGCTATTACGGGATCAAATCCAAATGTAGTAGCAACATTTGCTGTCATTTTAGCTATTTCAGCAAGTTCTGATGCCGTTGGTTCTATATTTATAGAGGTATCTGCTAAAAATAATGGACCACGTTCGGTAATCATAATATTTACAGTAGCTACTTTTTTAACGTTTGCCGCCCTGCCAATTACTTCAAAAATAGGTTTTACAACGGTGGGGTAGGCTCTTGAATATCCTGAAATCATTCCGTCGGCATCACCTTCTAATACCATCATCGCTCCAAAATAGTTACGTTCCCGCATTTTCGATTTTGCGCCGTATAGGGTTATACCACTTCTTCTTCTATTTTCCCAGAATTTAGCGGCATACTGATCCCTATTGATTATGGATTCTTTATCTTTTGGATCTATAATCAAAATATCGGCATCAAACTCCAACTCTTTTTTGAGCTCTGTAATAATCTCTTTGTTCCCCAGTAAAATAGGGGTTGCTATACCTTCTTCATAAGCAATTTGTGCCGCTTTTAAGACGTCTAAATGTTCCGCCTCGGCAAAAACAATTTTTTTAGGACTCATTTTAGCCCTATTATGAAGTAAACGAACAATTTTATTATCGTTTCCTAAGCGTTGTAAAAGTTCGTCTCTATATTTATCCCAATCTTCAATTGGGTTTTTAGCCACACCACTTTCCATTGCCGCTTTGGCTACCGCTGGCGGAATTTCAGCAATAAGCCTAGGATCAAAAGGCTTTGGAATAATGTATTCTTTACCAAACGTAAGCCTAGTTTCGCCATAAGCAATATTTACTTGCTCAGGAACGGCCTGCTTTGCTAAATCTGCCAAAGCTTTAACAGCTGCCATTTTCATTTCTTCATTAATTTTGGTGGCCCTAACGTCTAAAGCACCTCTAAAAATAAAAGGAAAACCTAACACATTATTTACTTGGTTAGGATGATCAGAACGGCCTGTAGCCATAATGATATCTTTTCTAGTTTTTACCGCTAAATCGTAATCTATTTCTGGATCAGGGTTAGCCATCGCAAAAACAATGGGGTTTTTAGCCATCGACAATAACATTTCTGGCGTAACAATATCGGCTACAGATAATCCCACAAAAACGTTAGCATTAACCATGGCCTCCTCAAGCGTATCAATTTTTCTATCGGATGCAAATTCTAATTTTTCAGGGGATAAACTCTCTCTATCCGATCGAATAACACCCTTACTATCGAGCATGACAATATTCTCGTCCTTTGCCCCAAAGGCTTTATACAATCGAGTACAAGAAACTGCGGCTGCTCCGGCACCACTGATGACGATCCGGACTTCACTTATTTTCTTTTCTATAAGCTCTAAAGCATTTAAAAGGGCAGCAGCAGAAATTATAGCGGTACCATGCTGGTCATCATGCATCACAGGAATATCGAGCTCTTCTTTTAGGCGTCGTTCTATTTCAAAAGCTTCTGGAGCTTTAATATCTTCTAAATTAATTCCCCCAAAAGTGGGAGCAATCATTTTTACCGTCTGAATAAATTTCTCAACATCTTCTGTATCGACTTCAATATCCATTCCGTCGATATCCGCGAATATTTTAAACAACAAGCTTTTGCCCTCCATGACGGGCTTCGAAGCTTCAGGACCAATATTCCCTAATCCTAAAACGGCAGTACCGTTTGATATTACGGCGACTAAGTTACCTTTGGATGTATATTTATAAACATTCTCCTTATCCTTGGCAATTTCTAAACAAGGCTCTGCGACACCAGGAGAATAGGCTAATGCCAAATCACGCTGCGTTGCGTATGGTTTTGTAGGAACAATTTTTATTTTACCAGGCTGCGGTTTCGCATGATAGACTAGTGCCTCACGCCGTTTGGATTCTTTACTCATATAAAAGCTAATTGAAATACAAATTTACAGGTAATCTTTAGAATTTGTACCGCTATTGAAAATAAATAAGGCATTAATTTTTGATCAATGCCTTATTGCTATGATCCTTTATCAATCCTAAGCTATTATTTTTTAACTTCTGGTTTGTTTAATCTTAAGGCTAAAGCTGCGGAAATAATAAATAATACCCCTCCAAATAAAATAGCATTGATGGCGCTACCGCCTAAAAGATTTTTAAATATTGGCCCAAAAGTTACTGTTTCTATGCCCATAGGAATCACAATCATCATATTTAAAATACCCATATAAACACCACGCTTATCCTGTGGTATTATTTTTGACACCATAGTGTAGGGAATTCCCATCATGGCCGCCCAACCAATACCAAACAATACCATAGGTATTAAAACCAATATTGGATCTGAAATATAAGGAATAGCTAATAAAGCTAATCCTGTGCCAAATAAACTTAATGCATATATTTTTTTGCTACCATATTTCAGAGTTAATGGCACTAAAAATAAGGCTATTACCATAGTGGTAACATTATAGGTTGTACTCATCTTGGCTGCTTGCGATGCCGCTGTAGAAAGATCAAAATTCATGGTAACTCTAAATAAAGGCGTTATATACTGCCAATAAATAAATAAAGCATACCATTGAAATAAATACACAGCAGAAAGCTTCCACATAAATTTGGGCATTTCTTTTACTGCTTTTGAAATCTCTACAAAAGGCATTTTAAACCGATCAGCAAAAGACATTCCTCTATGTTTGTTAATTTCGTTCATTTCTTTGTCCGATGGAGGGATTTCTGATGTTTTTAATACGGACCACAAAATAGTAGCTACCGATAAAAAAGCTCCTATAAAAAAAGAGTAGTATAACCATTTCGGAATTTCACCTACCATTTCCGTAGCCCCACCAAACCAATCTTGAAATAAAAATATAGAAGCATTCGCTAATAATATCCCTGCCCCTACAAATAAACTTTGCATTTGATAGCCTAGACTTAATTGCTTTTCAGGCAACTTATCCCCAACAAAAGCTCGGTAAGGCTCCATCGCCATGTTATTTCCTACATCTAAAATCCAAAGTAAACCAACGGCAAACCATAGTGTTGGACTAAATGGGAAAGCAAACAAACAAAGACTTCCTAAAATCGCTCCAATCAAAAAGAACGGTTTTCTCCGGCCCCACCTAACTGACCAAGTTTTATCTGATATCGCTCCGACTATAGGTTGTACAATTAAACCAGTAACTGGCCCAGCAATATTTAATATGGGCAGCATTTCTTCTGAAGCCCCTAAGAATAAAAAAATTGGATTAATAGCGGTTTGTTGCAATCCAAAACTGTATTGAATTCCGAGGAATCCCACATTCATATTAAAAATTTGCCAGAAGCTTAAGCTTGGTTTTTTTATTTCCATGTTGATTGGTAATAACTATTATTATTCTTAAAATTATAAAAAACGCGAGAAAAATTACACATTCACTAAGTTTTAGTTATTGAAGATAGCATTTTAAAAAATTAATTAGTTTTTTTGAAATTAAAATATGCTAATTAATAACGAAAAAGTTAAAGATTAAAATTATACTAGCTTAATATTTACTTTAGCCCCCAATAAGTTCGGAGTTATATTTTAAATTTCAAATAATACCTTTGGAATATGAAATACAAGAAATGGAGTTTAGAAGAAAAACTAGAAATTCTATCCTCATCCGAAGAACAGGGAA
>Ga0209284_10000315_pt1 | contig 79075 bp, 76 predicted proteins | sample FRY03_FD_187211 | JGI IMG/M metagenome (GOLD analysis project Ga0209284, IMG submission 187211) | Freshwater microbial communities from Lake Fryxell liftoff mats and glacier meltwater in Antarctica - FRY-03 (SPAdes) (version 2) | ecosystem: Environmental > Aquatic > Freshwater > Ice > Glacier... | reverse complement strand
CCACGACACGGAACAAGGCCTCACACCATTGGGCCACAAGGTGGTGGCAGCGATCAACGCCGCCGGCGTGTTGATGGACTGCTCGCATACCGGACGCAAGTGCAGCCTGGACATCATGGCCGCGTCCAGCGCGCCGGTGATTTTCAGCCATGCCAACCCGCTGGCGCTGGTCGAACACGGACGCAACATCACCGACGAGCAGATCAAGGCCAGCGCCGCGACCGGTGGCGTCATCTGCATCAACGGCGTGTCGTTCTTCCTTGGAACGACAGACCCCACTGCCGCCGACGTGGCGCGCCATGCTGCCTATGTGGCCGACCTGGTCGGTGTCGAACATGTCGGCATCGGCCTGGACATCAGCTTCAGCCAGAGCGAGCTGAACGACACCCCGCCCGGCGACTATGACGCCACGTACTGGTGGCCCAAGTCAGCCGGGTACGACCGTGCCATCACGCGTTCAAGCTACCCACCGATCGAGAGCTGGCGCGAACTGTCCGCCGAACTGCAACGCGCGGGCATGACGGCCGATGAAGCGGCGCTGGTGATGGGCGGCAACATGACGCGGGTGGCGAAACAGGTGTGGGGGTAAATCCGGCCCTGCCGGACCTCCCTTCACCTTTGAGCCCACGCCATTGCGTGTTTTCGGGGCGATGCGAAGGTCGATCTGCCTGCCGGGAAGGACCGTGGACAGCTGCCTGCAGCGCGCCACAATCCACCGATGCATCTGCACCCCACGATCCGCCTGGCAATGCCCGATGAAGCACGGGCCATCGCAGCCATGTCGCGCGACTGGATCGAACACGGCATGGGCTGGAGTTGGACAGCGGCGCGCGTGTCGCAGGCCATCGTCGACGCGTCGACGAACGTGGCCGTGCTGCTCAGGGATAACCAGCTCAGGGGCTTCGGCATCATGCAGTATCTGGACGACGATACAGCGCATCTGGGGCTGCTGGCGGTGTCGCCCGTCCTGCGCCACCAGGGTATGGGGCGGCAGTTGCTGGTCTGGCTGGAAGAATCGGCACAAGTGGCCGGCAGCACCGCGATCGGGCTCGAATGCCGGGCCGACAACATCAACGCGATTGCGTTTTACCGGCACCTGGGTTATCGCCAGGTCGGCACGGTCAGTGGCTATTACGAAGGCCACGTCGACGCGGTGCGACTGCTCAAGCGCCAGGTGGCGCGGAACCCCTGAGCGGCGTCCACGGAGTGCTCAATTCCACGGATTGATCAGCGTCAGACCCAAACCTTCAAAGTCCTTGGTATTGCGCGTGACCAACGTCGCGACATGGGCCATGCAACAAGCGGCAATCATGGCATCTTGCACCTGCAAAGGGCGCCCCGCCTTGGCGCGCATCGCCATGCTCTGCGCATAGTAGACGCTGGCGGCACTGTCGAACGCCAGGATGCGCCCCGCGAAGTCCTGCATCAGCAATGCCTGCATGGCCGCGTCGAGGCGCTGCTTCTTTTTGCCAGCCGGCAGCAAGGCCAGCCCATGGCGCAACTCCGCTTCGGTCATGGAACTGATGCACCACGCGCTGTCATCCAGCGCAGACAAACGCTCTAATACCTTGGCATCGGCGTTGGGCCGCATCAGTTCCGACACCACGTTGGTGTCCAGCACATACGTGGTCGCCATGGTGCTATTGCAATCAGCGGATCAGAGCTTGACCGGCGGTCGCGGCAGATGGCGGGCCACGTCGGGCATGTCCACAGTGCCTGCCGCTACAAAACGGGCCCGGATGCGGTGCGCCAGGTGTTCCTGCACCAGCGCCGTCGGCGCCTTGTCGGTCGTCGGGGCTAACCCGGCGCGCAGGATGCGGCGCGCGTGCTCTTCCATCGAACAGCCTTCGCGCGCAGCCTCCCGGCGAAGGCGGCGTTTGAGCGCGTCGTCAATCTGACGAATCGCAATACTGTGCATGGTGGTGTTGGTCACACGGGTCTTCCTCGCAACGGCCAAATGATATCACTGATATCACGCCCGTGAAACCCGCGACGAATGATCCTGTCGCACCTCAACCGGTGACACGTCGCACAACCAGTGGCGCATGGGAACCCGGTTCGTGCGATTCGATCTGCACCAACTGCACCAAGGCGGCAACGGCCGCCTGCGCCGCTGCTTCGTCCCCCGCGTGCACGATAGCCAGCGGATCACCTGCGCGCACCTGAACACCGACGCCCAGCACATCCCTGAACCCGACCCTATGGTCGATCCGGTCGGCCGCCTGGCGCCGCCCGCCTCCGAGTTCGATCACCAGCAGGCCGATGTCACGGGTGGCGACCTGGCCGATCCAGCCGTCGCGCGGGGCCGGTACCGGGCGAGACACCGGCGCAGCCACGAGGTACTCACCGGGGCGCTCGACAAAATCCGCTGGCCCGCCCAGTGCCGCGACCATGCGCGCGAATCGCTCCAGCGCCGAACCGTCGTCCAGCACACGGGTGATGCGGGCTATGGCATCGTCGTGGTCGCTCGCCAGCTGGCCCAATACCAGCAACTCGGCACACAGGGCCTGCGTCACCGCCAGCAGTCGTGGTTCGCGCCGCTTGCCGCTCAGAAATGCCAACGCCTCCCACACCTCGACCACATTGCCGCAGCTGTGCCCCAGCACCTGGTTCATATCGGTGATCAAGGCCCGGGTCGGAAGGCCGGCGCCGTTGGCCACCGACACCAGTGACTGCGCCAGCGCCTGCGCCATCTCCGGCGTAGCAGCAAACGCGCCGTTGCCCACCTTGACGTCGAGCACCAGCGCCTGCAGACCGGCTGCGAGCTTCTTGGACAGGATGCTGGCGGTGATCAGCGGGATAGACTCGACGGTGGCCGTCACGTCGCGGATCGCATACAGGCGCCGATCCGCCGGCGCCAGGTCGGCGGTCTGGCCGACGATGGCGCACCCCGCGCCGCGCAATGCCTGGCGCAAGATGTCGGTGGCAGGCGCCGTCTGGTAACCGGGAATGCTGTCCATCTTGTCCAGCGTGCCACCGGTGTGACCCAGGCCACGGCCGGAGATCATCGGCACATAGGCTCCACAGGCCGCCAGCATGGGCGCAAGCATCAGACTGATCTTGTCGCCGACGCCGCCGGTCGAATGCTTGTCGAGGATCGGGCCGCCGAGATTGAGCGCCGTCCAGTCCATCACGCTGCCCGAATGGGTCATGGCCCGCGTCAGCGTGACGGTCTCGTCGGTTGAAAAGCCATTGAGAAAGATCGCCATGGCCAGCGCCGCCGCCTGCCCTTCGCTCCAGCCGCCGTCGACCAGGCCGGTCACGAACGCGTCGATCTGCGCCGCATCGAGCCGGCCGCCATCGCGTTTGACGCGAATGATCTCCTGGGCCAGCATCATCTGTCACCCGATCCGTATGTCAAACGCCCGCCGCCATGCAAACACGCCCCAGGTGCTCCGGTCCGAAACTGTGTGGCAGCAGTTGTTCGAGCGTGAAGCGCGCCCGGATCTGCCCGTCACCCGCAATCAGCACCGGCGTATCGGGTGCGGCGAACTCGCGGATCTTCTGGCGGCAACCACCACACGGCGTGACGAGTGCATCACCAGGGCCAACGACCAGCACGGCCCGCACACGGCTACCACCGGCAAGCACCATGGCGCTCAAGGCCCCGGCCTCGGCACAGACGCCTTGCGGATAGGCCGCGTTCTCGACATTGCAGCCGGCATGGATCTGGCCGTTTTCGTCGAGCACGGCGGCGCCGACGTGGAATTTCGAATACGGCGCATACGCCTTGTCCATCGCCACACGCGCGGCCGCCAACATGGCGTCCTGCTCGAGCGTTGTCAGGGCGACATCGGTTGTCATGGGAATCAACGCTCCTTCAAATAGGGTTTGCCCAGGGCCTGCGGCGCGACGGTGCGGCCAATAAAACCGGCCAGCAGGATCACAGTCAGCAGATAGGGCAAGGCCTGGATCAGTTGCACCGGCACCAGGCCGATACCGGGTAGCGCAACACCTTGCAGGCGGATCGCCACTGCATCGAGAAAGCCGAACAGCAGACATGCCCAGAACGCCTTCACCGGATGCCACTTGCCGAAAATCAATGCCGCCAGCGCCATGAAGCCGCGCCCCGCCGTCATGTTGGGCACGAAGGCCGCGTTTTGCGCCAGCACCAGGTAGCTTCCGGCAAGGCCAACCAGCATGCCGTTGAGCGTGAGCGCCGCATAACGCATGCGCGAGACGGACACACCCGCGGCGTCGACCATATGCGCGTTTTCGCCGACCGCGCGCAGACGCAGGCCGAATCGGGTGCGGAACATCAGCCACCACACCGCCGGCACCAGCGCCAGCGTGACATACACCATGATGTTGTGGCTCAGCAGCCCCTGGCCGATGACGACACCCACGACAGGCACGCCCTGCAATGCCGCAACCGCACCCGGCATCAACGCCTGCAGGCGCACATCGGTGGTCACCGGCGGCGTCTGGCCACCTTGCGCAAACCAGGCAATGCCCAGTACCGTTGTCATGCCCACCGCAATGATGTTGATGGCCACACCCGAGACCACCTGGTCGCCGCGGTGGCTGACACAGGCAAAGCCGTGCAGCCACGATAGCAGCACGGTGGTGCCCATTGCGATCACCAAGGCAATCGTGGTGGAGCCGAACGTCACACCCGCCGCACCGGCTGCAAACGCGGCAAACAGCATCTTGCCCTCGAGCCCGATGTCGATGACGCCGGAGCGTTCAGACAACAGGCCGGCCAGCGCACACAGGATCAATGGCGTCGAGAGGCGTAGCGTCGACGCGATCAGCGAACCGATCATGGCTTCATCCATGGGCCGCCCCCTTGTCTGGCTGCGCGGCGGTCGCACCACCGCGCAGCATGTTGATGATGCGTGCCACAGTCGGGGCCATCACGTAGGCCATGGCGCCCGAGAACAACACGATGAAACCCTGCAACATCACCACCATGTCGCGGCTGAAGCCGCGCACTTCAAAACTCACCTCGGCGCCACCCTGGAACAGGGCGCCGAACAACAGGCTGGCCAGCACAATGCCAAACGGGTGGCTGCGCCCCATCAGGGAGACCGCAATGCCGGTGAAGCCTGCGCCACTCACATACTCGAGCATCAGCCGACCATTGACGCCGGCGATCTCGTTCATGCCGACCATGCCAGCCAGCGCACCCGACACCCCCATCGCCATGATGACCTGGCGATTTGGGTGGATGCCGGCATAAGCCGCGGCCCGCGCACTGGAACCGGTGGCACGCAATTCATAACCAAATCGTGTGTGCCACAGCAGGTAGTACACACCCACGGCCGCCATCACCGCGAGGAACACGCTGGTATTGAGCGGCGACTTCGGCCACTCGACACCCAGCCAAGCCATGAAGGCATGCATGCCGGGCAACTTGGCCGATTCGGCGAACGGCGCGCTCTCGACCGACATGTTGCCAGGCACCTTGAGGTGGTTGACCAGCAGGTAGACCAACAGGCTGCTGGCCAGGAAGTTGAACATGATGGTGGTGATCACCACATGGCTGCCGCGGTAGGCCTGCAGGTAACCCGGTATCGCCGCCCAGACCATGCCGAACAAGGCGCCCACCACCAGCATCAGCGGCAACATCAGCCAAATTGGCAAACTGGCCGACAACCACAAGGCCACCAGGCCCGTGCCCAGGCCGCCCATGATGGCCTGGCCTTCACCGCCGATATTGAACAGGCCGCCGTGAAACGCCACCGCCACCGCCAGCCCGGTAAACACGAAGGTGGTCGCGTAATACAGCGTGTAACTCAGCCCGCGCGGGGTGCCGAATGCACCGTGCACCAGCACCGTGATCACCTCCAGCGGGTTCTGGCCGACCAGCCAGACCATGACCCCGGCCGCCAGCAAGGCCACCGCCAGATTCACCACCGGCAACAGGACCAGGTCAGCCCAACGGGGCAGCGGCTGGTTATTCATATGCCCCCACGCTTGTCACTTCGTGTACTGCGCTGCCCCCCAAGGGGGCTAATTTCCCTTGGGGCGGCCCGGCGGGAAATTGCGCCCCCACGCTTGTCACTTCGTGTACTGCGCTGCCCCCCAAGGGGGCTAATTTCCCTTGGGGCGGCCCGGCGGGAAATTTGTTGGCCCCCACGCTTGTCACTTCGTGTACTGCGCTGCCCCCCAAGGGGGCTAATTTCCCTTGGGGCGGCCCGGCGGGAAATTGCGCCCCCACGCTTGTCACTTCGTGTACTACGCTGCCCCCCGAGGGGGCTAATTTCCCTTGGGGCGGCCCGGCGGGAAATTTGTGCACGTTCATGCGACGCTCCCGGCAGGGCTGGCGGCCTTGCTTTGCCCGCCGCCGATCATCAGCATGCCCAGGGCTTTTTCGTTGCAATCGGCAATCGGCAACTCACCGGCAACGTGGCCCTGGTTCATGACGATCACGCGATCCGACAAGGCCAGGATTTCGTCCAGTTCGCTGGACACCACCAGCACCGCACAACCGGCGTCGCGCATGGCGCGCAGCTGGCCGTAGATGAATTCGATCGCACCGATGTCGACGCCGCGCGTCGGCTGGCCGACCAGCAGCACCTTGGGCGCCTGACCGAGTTCGCGCGCGAGCACCAGCTTTTGCTGGTTGCCACCGGAAAAACTCGCGCACAGCAACTGCGCGTCACGCGGGCGCACATCGAAGCGCTCCATCATGTCGGTAGTCGCGGCCTGCATCTGCACATGCTGCATCCAGCCGCGACGGCAATATTGCGCCAGCCACTGATACCCGAGCACGGCCGACTCCCAAGCCGCAAAACTCATGACCATGGCCCGTTCGTGGCGATCCTCCGGCACATGGGCGATCCCGATCTCACGTGCCGTGCGCGGATCGATCCAGGCGCCGGCATCGAACCGATGCTCACCCACGCTCAAGTGGCCCTGCCCCGGAGCCAGCAGGCCGGACAGCACCTCGAGCAATTCGCTTTGGCCATTGCCGGAAACGCCGGCGACACCGACGATTTCACCGGCCTTGAGTTCCAGAGCCAGGTCGTGCAGGCGCACCACGCCCATTACATCGCGCACATGGATGCCATGGGCCTGCAGCAACACCGCACCGGCTGGCTTCTCGTTGTCGTCGACGCGGCCCATGTACACCTTGCGTCCGACCATGGCCTCGGCCAGGCCTTCGATCGTGGCGGAGGCGATCGCCACTTCCTCCACCACGCGTCCGCCACGCATCACCGTGACATGGTCACACAGGCGCATGACTTCCTTGAGCTTGTGCGTGATCAGCAGGATCGTCGTACCTTGCTCGCGCAACAAAGTCAGCACACCGAACAACTGCTCGGTCTCCTGCGGTGTCAGCACGGCCGTGGGTTCGTCCAGGATCAGCACCTTCGCGCCACGGTACAGGGCTTTGAGAATTTCAAGCCGCTGCCGGTCTCCGACCGACAAATCGCCGACCAACGCATCGAGCGCGACCTTCAGCCCGGTGGACTCCATCAGTTCGGTCAGTCGGCTGCGCACGAGGGCTTCGGCCTTGTGCAACAACACATGCGGCTCGGCGCCGAGCATCACGTTCTCCAACGCAGAGAGCGTCTCGACCAGCATGAAATGCTGGTGCACCATGCCGATGCCCAGCGCGATCGCCTCGTGCGCGTTGCGGATCGTCGCGTCCTCGCCAAAGACCTTGATCGAGCCGCTGTCGCTGGTGTAAAAGCCGTACAACACCGACATCAGCGTGCTCTTGCCGGCGCCGTTTTCTCCGACAATGCCATGCACCGTGCCCCGGGCAACGGTCAGGTTCACATCGGCATTGGCTTGTACCGGGCCAAAACGCTTGCTGATACCGAGCATCTCGACCGCGGGTGCTGGTGTCGGAGCGGTCGCCATCAATTGGTCAATAGATTGGAATCAATGCCCCTGAGATAGTGCAGATTCCGTAGCGAGCGGGTCAAGTTGGCGTCGAGGAGCGCAACTGTACAAGCGTACGGTGAGCACCACAGGCGTCAAATTGGCCCGCGCAGTAGGAAGATGCACTGTCTCAGCAGGAGAATGTGGCTTTGCCACTTCTCCTGCTCCCCGGGGACGGGAATGACGCAGTCATTTCCTGGGGGTAATCAATACTTACAGGCGTTGTCGGCCATGTAGTCGGCGACCTTGATCTTGCCGGCAATGATGTCGGCCTTGGCGGCGTCGACCTTCTTCTTCATGTCGGCGCTGACCAGCTTCTCGTTGTTCTTGTCGAGTGCGTAGTCGACACCACCTTCTTTCAGGCCCAGCACCGACATGCCGGGCTTGTGGTTCTTGGATACGTTGTAGACCGCCACATCGACACGCTTGAGCATGGAAGTCAGCATGGTGCCGGGCTGCAGATGGTTCTGGTTGCTGTCCACACCGATGGCCAGCTTGCCGCCGTCCTTGGCCGCCTGGTACACGCCCATGCCGGTGCCACCTGCCGCTGCGAAGATGACGTCGGCGCCCTTGGCGAACTGGGCCTTGGCCAGCTCACCGCCGCGCGCCGGGTCGTTCCAGGCTGCGCCGGTGGTACCGGTCATGTTGGCGAAAGTCTCGGCCTTGGGATTGGCAAACTTGGCGCCCTGCTCGTAGCCGCACTGAAATTTGCGGATCAGCGGGATATCCATGCCGCCGACAAATCCGACCTTGCCGGTCTTGCTGGCCATGGCCGCCATCATGCCGACCAGGAAGCTGCCTTCCTGCTCCTTGAACACCACCGACTGCACGTTAGGCAGGTCGACCACCATGTCGATGATGGCGAACTTGAGCTTGGGGAAATCCTTGGCCACCTTCTCGATCGCGGAAGCCTGGCTGAAACTCATTGCAATGATCGGGCTGGCGCCTTTTTCGGCCATGCGCCGGATTGCCTGCTCGCGCTGTGCCTCGTTGGTCACCTCGAACTCGAGGTAGTTCTTGCCGGTTTCCTTCTTCCAGCGCTCCATGCCGTTGTAGGCGGCTTCGTTGAAGGACTTGTCGAACTTGCCGCCCATGTCGTAGACGATGGCGGGTTCGGCCATGGCCTGCAGGCTCGCGGCCATTGCAACAGCCAGGATGCCGAGTTGGGTGTGAAGTTTCATGGTGCCGTTCTTTCAATCAAGGTTGAGTTGCGAAAACATACCCTAGGAGCCTAAGCCCGTGCCAGCGCAACCGCCATCCGGACTTTCCCGGTAGGCGTCTCTCGCCACCTTACCGGTCCGCCGGGGTTGCCTTGAACCGATCATAACCATCCTGATGAGCCATCTGGACTGCAATCTCGCTGGCCAGGCGAGCGTTGTTCAGCACCAGTTCGATATTGGTGGCCAGGCTGTCGCCGCCGGTCAGCTCGGACACCCGACCCAGCAGGAACGGCGTGACCTGCTTGCCACTGATGTGCTGTGACGCGGCCTCCTGCAGGGCCTGTTCGATCGCGCAATCGATGCGCGCGCGCGGCATCGAAAAGTCCTGCGGCACCGGGTTGGCCACGACGGCGCCGCCATGCAGGTCCATCGTCCATTTGGCGATCAGCGCCTGCGCGATGTCCTGCGCCGAATCGAGCCGGTAGTCGACCATGCAATCGCTGTCGACGGTGTAAAACGCCGGCAGACGATCGGTCTGGTAGCCGATGACCGGAACGCCGTGCGTCTCCAGATACTCCAGCGTCAATGGCAGATCCAGGATGGACTTGGCACCGGCACAGACCACGGCCACCGAGGTGCGGGCCAACTCCTGCAGATCGGCGGACACGTCAAAACTCTGCTGCGCGCCGCGATGCACTCCGCCGATGCCCCCGGTGGCAAACACCCGGATGCCGGCCATCGCCGCAATGATCATGGTCGAGGCCACGGTGGTGGCGCCGATACCGCCGCTGCGCACGATGAACGGCAGGTCGCGGCGGCTGACCTTGGCCACAGCCGCGCCCTGGCGCCCGAGTTCCTCGATCTGATCGGGATGCAGGCCGGCCTTGAGTCGGCCCCCCACTACGGCAATGGTGGCCGGAACCGCCCCGTGATCGCGGATCTCCTGCTCGACGCGCAAGGCGGTGGACACGTTCTGCGGGTATGGCATGCCGTGCGAAATGATGGTGGACTCCAGCGCCACCACCGGATTTCCGGCGGCCAGGGCCTGGGCTACTTCAGGATGGATATCGAGATACGGATTCATGTTCATGGCCGCGATGGCCCCTGTGACGAAGAAAGAGAAGTGGCAACTGGTCGGTCCTGTGCCTGCAGCAGTTGCTGCACGGCTGCCACCGACAGGCTGACATGGTTGGCTTGTGGCGCGCCCAGCGTCATAGCGGCGCAGGCGCTGGCGAAGGCGATGGTCCGGGCCAACGGATCGCCGCGCAGATGCCCGTGGAGCAATCCCGCCATCATGGCGTCGCCGGCGCCGGTAACATTGACCATGGTCGCCGGGAGCGCAGCCTGCCAGCCGCAGGCACCGCCAATGGCACTCCAGTACACACCGCGCTCGCCCAGACTGAGCACGACATTTATCACGCCCTGATCGTGCAGCCAAAGCGCGGCCTGCACCAGGCCGGCATCGTCGGCCACCGCCAGACCGGTCAGCGCCTGCGCCTCCAGCCGGTTCGCCTTGAGCGTATGCACCTGGCCCAGCCAGGGCAGCAGGCGCCGGCACTTGAAAGCCGAGACCGGCTCGGCAAAAACCGCTTCGGCATGGGCATGGCCGAAGATCCAGCCCAGCGCCGCCTCGGACAGATTGCAGTCGACCAGCACGGCCCGGGCATGGCGCACGCGCGCCGCCCCATGGGCCAGCCGTTCGGGCGTGATCTGCTCCAGAATCGCCATGTCGTTGAGCGCCATGGCCATGTCGCCATCCGGCCCATGCAGCGACAAATAGGTCGAGGTGGCATGGTCGTCCAGCACCAGGCAGCCCTGCACGTCGACGCCGGCGCGCCGCGTGCTCTCGAGCAGCCGGGCGCCGAACAGGTCATCACCGACCGCGCTGATCAGGCGCACATCGTTGCCCAGCCGCGCCAGGTTTTCCGCCACATTGCGCGCCACCCCGCCTGGCGCACAACGGATCTGGCCTGGCGTCGAGTCATGCGCCACGAGGGCGTGCAGGCTGCTGCCGGTGATGTCCATGTTGGCCGCACCGATGGCCAGCACAAAGCCCTGTTCGGCCAGCACATAGCCGCGGCCCAGCACCAGCCCCTTGCGCACCAGCTGCATGATGTGGCCCGCCGCCGCAGCCCGGCTGATGCCCAGCCGCTCGGCCAGCACCTGCTGGGCGATCAGCGGCTCATCACGCAAGATGTCGAGGATTTCCTGTTCGCGGCTGGTCATTGAAACAAATGTTTGGTAGCTTGGTGAAAGTTTGATTCTAAGTCGATACAAGCCACCGACCGCCGTTTGACAGCCGTCGCCGGAGCTTCCCTTTGCCTGCCCCCGGCCTCGTGCCGATCCGGCCATGCGTGCTGAACGCTCACTGTGCGGGAGCGAAGACAATGCACACATGTCGGCTTCTCCCCATTGGCACCCGGTGGCGTCAGCGCAGCACCTGCGCGCTGGCGAAAACGCCGTCGCGACCCTGCTGTGCGACCAGCCGCTGGCGTTGTGGCGCAGCGCCGGCGGCAGCGTACAGGCCTGGGAGGACCGCTGCCCGCATCGCAGCGTGCCGCTGAGCCTGGGGCGAGTCCAAGGCGACCGGCTGGCCTGTGCCTACCACGGCTGGCAGTATGCGGCGCTGGACGGACGCTGCGTCGCCATTCCGGCCATGCCGAACCAAGCCGTGCCGGGCAAGGTCTGCGTCAAGACCTACCCGGTGCAGGAGTGCCGCGGCATGGTCTGGGTGTTCCTGGCGCAGACCGCGGGCGACGCGCCGGCGCCTGACCCACAGCCGCAAGACGTATGCTTCCTGCGCTCGCTCAGCGTTGACCGACCGATGGCCCAGATCGACGCGGCGTTGGTCGAAGCAGGTTTTGCCATGCAGGCGCCCCATGTGTGGATTGGCGCGTTGGACGACTTTCCGGTTCGGCTCTATGCCCAGGCCGCATCGGCGCAGTGGTGCGTGCTGCATTTGTTTGGCAAACAGGCGCCCGCCGACGCGCATCGCCAGCAACTTTTCGCAGCAATGCGATCCTTGCGCACGGCGATCGAGGCCACGCAGGAGGTCTGAGGCCATGCCGTTTTGCACCGAAGATCCGAACGTCCGCAACGACTGGCTGACCATCGGCGCGGCGCGCGCGCTGGACGGCCACACGCCCAAGCGGCCGTGGCACACCCGGCTGCTCGACAACAGCTTGATGGCGTGGCGCGATACGGGCGGCAAGGCCTCGGTGCAGGCCGACGGTGTGCGTCTGCCGACTCTGGAGCGGTATGGCTACCTCTGGGTGTGGACCGGCGACGGGCCGCCGCGCCCCATGTTCGAATTGCCGGAATTCGCCGAACCGGGCCGGCGTATCGTCGACTGCGGCGGCATCGGTGTGGCCACGTCGGGGCTGCGCGTGATCGAAAATTTTCTGGACATGGGACATTTCCCGTATATCCATACCGGAACACTGGGCCGGGTGCCGCATACCGAGGTTGCACCGTACCGCACCCATGTCGACGCCACAACGGGCGAGATCTGGGCACTGGACTGCCATTTCTTCCAGCCGCAGGCATCGGCCTCGGCAGCGGGTGGCATCGATGCGCAATACCGCTACCGGGTGATGCAGCCGTTCACCGCAGCGCTGTACAAGTCCTCGCCCAATCGCCCGGGTGCGCAAGACGTGATCGGCCTGTTCGTGCAGCCGCTGGATGACGAACACGTGATCGCCCATGTGCTGCTGGTGTACTACGAAGACCAGCTCAGCGATGCCAGCATGATCGCGTTTCAGCACATGATCTTTGGCCAGGACAAGCCCATCCTGGAAAGCCAGCGCCCGCGCCGCTTGCCGTTGTCAGGGCCACTCGAAGCCCACATGCGCTGTGACCTGGCGTCCACAACCTACCGGCGCTGGCTGCGCCAGCGCGGCATGCGCTTTGGCGTGCACACCGAAGAGACGCCATGATCCGGCTGTACGACTACGAACTCTCGGGCAACTGCTACAAGTTGCGCCTGCTGCTGCACTGGCTCGGCCTCTCCTATGAACGGATCCCGGTGGACTTTCACCCGGGACGGGAGCACCGATCCGCGCGTTTCCTGCAACACATCAACCCGTTGGGCCAGTTGCCAGTGCTGGCGGACGGCGACTTCCTTTTGCGCGATGCCCAGGCCTGCCTGGTCTACCTGGCGAGCCGCTACGACCCGGGCCAGCAGTGGTACCCCGACGATGCACGAACCCGCGGCCGCATCACGTTGTGGCTGGCCACCGCCGACGACCTCACCCGCAGCGTCGCCGCCGCACGGCAACACTACAGCTTCGCAATGGACGCCGATATCGCGCGCTGCGACGCCCTGGCCCACGCCACGCTGCGCCTGATGGACGACACGCTGGCCGAGCAGCAGGCCAGCACCCGGCAATGGCTGGCCGGCACAAAGCTGCCGAGCATTGCTGACATCGCATGCTTTCCGTACGCCGCGCTTGCGAGCGAGGCCCGCATCGACCTGCGCCGCTACCCGGCCCTGCAGCGCTGGATCCACGCCATGCGCCACCAGAGCGGCTTCATCGCGATGCCAGGCATTCTGGACCCGGCGCTGTAGTCCCTCGCCGGCGATACCAGCATCAGTTTCGCCAGCGATTGCCGGCCGACGAACGAGGTCGCGTGCGCACACGTCACCAGGAAACACCGGGTCGCTCCCCAATTTCCTCGCTCCCTTGCCTATCCGGTTTAGGAATTTTGGAGCCTGGTTTGAACGTAGAAGAGGGCAATCGGCAAGTAAACCTCAAGCCACCGCCCGTTGTCTGATCTCGGCAAGGACGCCGACAAGCAAAGACACCCTTGCTGGTGGAAAGATGCCCAAAGGGCCCTGGGAGTTGATGTCGGTAAACGGCGACTGAAACAGCCTATCCGCCTCCATCACACCGTTCAAGGTCAGCTCCTGAACCACCAGTTCGATGAACTCGATTTGGTCCGGCGTTGCCGTCGATCCCTTCAGAAGTTCACTGAAGGCCTGCATCGCCGCCTCACGGTCCAAACCAACCAATGAACGGATAAAGAGCCCGAGCCCCTGGCTCTTCTCCTTGGCCTCTTCGATCAGCGACTTCGTTCCGCCTGCCGCGATCAGCATCTTCTCCAGCTCGTTCAAGTCGGCGGTCGTCAGCGCCTGGTTCCGCCGGAGCCGCTGAAGCGAGAGGTGCAACGCATGCGCCGTCAGGAACTGCCTGGCTTTTTCCTTGAACTTGCTCATGTTCAGGCCAGTTGTAACCTGCGGCAGGTCGACCTTGGTCGTTTCACCGAGTTCGTCTTCGAAGTCGGTGTAGACGACCTTCTTCTGCCCCTTGGGGATCAGTTTGACCAGCGCGCGCAATCGGCGCCGAGCCGTTTCCAGCATCTGCACCGTCACATCGTCCCACCACTCGTCGCCGGCCACGGCGCTGATGAGCATGATCTCTGTCTTGATTGCAGGGATCGCTACCTGATCCTCCAGCGCACGGGCAATGGCCTGGATCTTCTGCTTCAGGCCCGCGAAGTCGGGTAACGCCTGCAGGATGCGCTTCGTCGATGACGATCAGGTCGAAGTGGCCCACGCCGAAACGCCGCTGCCCGTCATGTGCCTCGTCGATCAGCCCCATCATCGTGGGGTAGGTCGAGACGAAGACGCGCCCCTCGGTGTGCTTGTCGGTCACCAGGTTCACCGGTGCCGAATCCGGCAGGTGTGCCTTGAAGGCATTGACGGCCTGGTTGACCAGTGCCACGCGGTCGGCCAGGAACAGCACGCGCTTGGCCCAGTTGGCGCGCATCAGTACGTCGGCCAGCGCGATGACGGTGCGCGTCTTGCCGGCTCCGGTGGCCATCACCAGAAGTGACTTGCGGACGTTGTCCAGCTCGAAGCTGGCGCCCACGCGGCGCACAGCGCGCGTCTGCTAGTAGCGCTCGATGATCTGCCCGTTCACCACCATCTCGGCCAAGGCCTTGCGGCTGCTGCGGCGCTGCACCAGCAGTTCCAGCTCCGGCTTCTTATAGAAGCCTTGCACGGCCCGGAGCGCGTACATGCGGTCATCCCAGATCCAGTGTTCGTAGCCATTGGAGTAGAAGATGACCGGCCGCTGCCCGTACATCGCCTCCAGGCAATCGGCATACAGCTTCGCCTGCTGCTGGCCGACCGTAGCGCTCTTGGCCGTGCGCTTGGCCTCCACCAGCATCAGCGGCTTGCCGTCGTCGCCCCACAGCACGTAGTCGACGAAGCCCTTGTTTTCGGCGTTCGGCATGCCGACCACCTCGACCTCGAAGTTCTTCGTCGGGTCCAGCGCCCAACCGGCTTCCTGCAGCAACAGGTCGATGAAGGCCTTGCGCGTCTGGGCTTCGGAGTAGTCGTGCGTATCGGGCTGGGCGGTGTTGGCCTTCTTGGCGGCGGCCACCGCGTCCCGCAGCTGCTGCAGTTCGGTGTCCAGCGCCGCCATGCTGACCAGCAGGTCTGCAAGTTTCTGGTCCTTTTCGTGAAGCTCGGCCGCCAGTTTCTGCAACTGCTCGGCTGTTTGTGGCGTTGCTTTCGGTGCCGTGGGGTCAGTCGGCTTGGGAATCCACTCGGTCTTGAAGCTTAAGCCCGGCTCCGGCCGCCCGCTTCTGCCATAAGTGCGGGCCAGCCAGTAGCCGAAGTGGAACAGCTCTCGCGTGGCCGACAGCGCGTCGGTCGCCGCGACTTTTCGGGTGCTGTGCACCGCCAGGTTGCCCAGGTCCTTGATGAGCCGGGCCTTGGTGAACAGCGCGTCGCCGACCCCGGTGCGAAAGCTCGGTTCGAACAGCAGCGCGTTCAGGTTGTCCTGGTAGGGCAGCTTGAAGCTCTTGTCGTGGGTGTACAGCCAGCGCACCGCCAGCTCCAGCGCGCGCCGTGCATAAAAGCAGGTGGCGCGGGGGTCGCTGTGGGCGCAGGCCTCGGCCCGGTGCGCCGCCTCATAGACCAGCGGCCATTCGGGCTGCAGGAAAGCGAAGTTGGTCATGGGGTCGCTACTCCTTGCGCAGCTGCGGCGCCACTACGGGCCATTGGCACCCGATTGCAACCAAGTGCCCCAGGTTGCAAAAGCCGGACAACGCCAAGTTGTTGAAATTCAAAGCATTTTCGCGGTGATTTTGCAACTTGGCTCATCGTTTTGAAACTGGATTGTCGGAGTTGCAATCCTCTGGGCGAGGCCCGGGGAACCAGCGTGCGCCATTCTTGATGCCGATGGTGTGTGCCGCCTGCGCGGCCGCGAGTTCACGCAGCAACACCTGGATCTGGCTGCGCGGCAACGCCGGCAGCACCTGGAGGAACTCCTTCATCTTCGAGCCCTGGGCCGCGTTACGCTGAATGTGCTGCAGCAGCAGCGCCTTGTTGGTGTCGCGGTCCAGGCCCTTCTTGCGCGTGTACACACCCCTGGCACCGAGCGCGTCGTACAGACGGCGCGCCAGCATGTAGTGCGCGCCCTTGCCACGGCCGCCGTTGTTTTCCACTGCGCCCATCTCCAGCAGCCGGGGCAGCCGTGCGCGCAGGGTGTAGGTCAGCGGCTGCTCGCGGTGCAGATAGTCCAGCACCAGAAAGTCGTGGGTCGAAAAGCTGCGCAGCGTCTCTTCGCCCAGCCGCTCCATGAAGCGCACGAAGGCCGGGTCGCTGACCATTCCGTTCAGGCACAGCCGCACCTCGTGGGCACTGGTGCCAGTGAAGTCAGGCAGCGGCTTGCCCTGGCGGATGGCGCGCTCGAACATCAGGTTCATGTCCTGGCCCGAGCGCTCGATCAAGCCGCAGCGCGCCAGCGCCTCGGCCAGCCGCCGGTTGCGCGGACTCTGCTGGTCCAGCACGTTGGCCGGTGTGATGCCCGGTGGAAACCCGCCCGGGCTGACCACCTCCAGCCGCTGCGCGAACTGGCGCACGAACACCGAGCCGCCCAGCCGGTAATCGCGGTGTGCCACGGCGTTGAGCAGGGCTTCGCGCACCTGCACCTCGTCGAACGTGGGCACGTCCATCACGAACAATCCGTCACGGTAGGGCATACGCTCATTGCGCAGGTTGATCAGCATCCACAACGCGTCCTGCCAGGCGAAGAAACCTTCCCGAAATTCTTCCCGCTGGGCGGCCGGGCCGGACGCCTCGGAGGATCGGTACTCGAACACCAGTTCGGCCTGCGCCAGATGCCGGCCCAGCGCGGACCGGGTGCCAAGCAGGAGCAGTGCGGCGTAGGTGACGTCGCCATCCACCAGCAGCTCGGCGTTGGTCAAGGTTTCGGCGTCGCCTCAGCCGGCCTTGCGCGCGTCGCGGGTCTTCTGCGTCCAGCGGGCACGGAAGTCGGCGATGGCGGCCGGCGACAGGTCGGCCAACGTCGCTGCCGGACACACCTGGGCCGAGAAGTCGGGGCCGGCCTCCGCAAAGATGGCTTTCAGTTCGGCATCGCCCAGGCTGGCCACGTCGTCGCCGGCCCGCTTGAGGTAACGCCCGTCGATCTGCCAGGCCGTGCCGGGCAGGCGGGCGGGCACATGCACGACCAGCACCCGGCCCTCGGGCAACGTCAACTCTTCCACCGGAATGCGATGCATCAGACGCTGGTGCAATCCAGCCTCGGTGCGGCCGGGTTCGTCGAAGGCGGCCGTGCCCACCACGGTGCGCGGCCGGCGGTCGGTGACGCCCAGCACGATCTTGCCGCCGCCTTCGTTGGCCAGCGCCACGCAGTACTGCAGCAGTTTTTCGAAGTCGTAACGCGCCTTCGCCTCCTTGAACTCGAGTCGCGCGCCCTCGGGCTCGGTCAGCCATTGCTGGAGTTGCTCGGGCGTGGTGCGCATGGGCGAAGCTTACGCTGAGAGTTGACCGGAGAAGGCGCGGTGCTGGAGCGCGGCGAACAGCGCGTCCAGTTCGGCCAGCCCAGCGCGGTGGGTGGTTTTGAGGGCTTCGACGGCTTGGATGCGGGTGGCGAAGGTTTGTTGCAGGCCCAGCGGGGGATCGGCAATCACAACGCCTTCCAGCATTGGCTGATTGACTTTGAAGGTCCCGTTGGTGGTCCGTGCCAGCCCTTCAATCTGAAATCTCACAGCAGGAGAATTCCAAAACGCCTCCAGGAATGCCATACCAACTCTATTTGGCGACAGTCGTGCCGCAATCATGGTGTCGGGGAACGTGACGTCAGGCATGTTCGACTTGGGGAAGTGCCCCTTCCCGACCAGATTCATGTTGCCGTTTCCACGACAAATGAGGAAGTCGTTTTCATCGACGGACTGTGTTGTCGGCGGCTTGGATACAAACATGCCGAGCTTCTTGGCGCTTGGGTTGAAGTCATCCCCAGTGATTGCCGACAGCGTGAGTACTTGGGCCTGAAGCTTCCCCTCACTCGACGGCGACAGTCCATTCCGCAGCGGGGCCGATAGCTTCGTCGCAAATCGAACGAGGGGCCAACCCTTTGAGTTTCGGACTGGATCGCCAAACATCTCGATGAAGATGGACTGTGTAAGGCTGCCCAGTTGAGCCAAGGCTTCGCGGCGCTTGGCTCTGAGCGCATCGGCTTGGTCGAGGATGGCGGCGATGCGGCGTTGTTCGGGGAGGGGCGGGAGGGGGACCGGAAACTTCCAGAACTCGCTCATGATCATCCGGGGCATCTTCGCGCCAGAGACCACGTTCGTCGCAAATCTCAAGAAATCAGGCCCACGCAGAAAGTGCGCTAAGTACCGAGCGTTCAGACGTGACTCGTCACATCGGAGCGGGACCAACTCTGTCGTCGCAACGCCGTCGTCATCTGCAACCACGACCTTGTTCAGGTAGGGACGCAGCTTGGAATAAAGAACCGTGCCGCGATCGAATGCGTAAGTCGACGGACCAAGTTCGCTGGCGCACAACCTGCACTTGGAGAGCACGCGGCCAGAGTGCGGCTCAATCTGGTCCAAGTTGAGGTTCCAAACCTCGTCGTCGGTTCCTGGCTCGCGCGGCTTGTGGCTTTTGTCGACCAGAGTGCCGAGAGGGTGCGTTTTAGCGATCGTCAATGCAGCATCCCCTCAAGCGATTCCATCCCCGCCTGAATCTCCGCCTCCAAAGCGGCGAGCCTCGCCAGAATCTCTTTGGGCGGCACGTGCTCCACCGCGTCGTGCACCACCTCCTTGTACCGGTTGATCGACAGGTCAAACCCATTGCCCGCGATCTCCGCCTGCGGCACGCAGAAGCTCTGCTCCGTGCGCGAGCGCTGCCGCTCAGCGCCTTCCTTCAAGCGCCAACGCACCAGCACATCCGGCAGATTGTTCTTCGCTTGATCGGCCTCGCCCAGGGCCTTCGCCGGGTTCAATGCCAGCAGTGGCTGCCTCTTGTCGTCGAGACTCCAACCGTCAGCGCGCATGTCGCATAACCAGGCCTGGTCGGTGCCACCGGAATTGGGTTTGCGGTCTTCGACGAACGGCTGCAACACCACCGGTCCTGGCTGAATCTCCAGCCAATGCGCGGCCGCATTGAACACGTCCACACCAAACGCCTTGGGCCCACCAGCACGCACTTCGTCTGCCACCTCCAGCGGCACCACCACCCGTTGGTACAAGTGGCGCAACACGTCCAGCCCGCCGGTGGCTGCTGTCAGAGCAATCAAGGGTGTGGTGTTACTCACCAGGCAACGGGCCTGTGCCGGCGATGCCAGGTCAGGCATTGCCCACGTCCTCGGCCAGTTCGTCGTCGGCCAGGTCAACCACCGGCACGCCAAAGCGATGCAGTTGCGCCAAAAACGACAGGCGGTCCATGCCGATCAGCCTGGCGGCCATGCCCGACGACAGCCGCTTCATTTCAAACAGCTTGGCGGCCATGGCCAGCTTGGCGTCTTGCGCAAAGTCTTCCGGTGTCCGATGTGTGGCGTCCAGCACATGGTCGGGCACATCTACAACGATCTTCAGCATCACAGGCTCCTCAGTTTGCCGGCGCATGGGTGTCGGCCGGCATGCACAGCAGGGCTTCCAGGTCGGTCATGATTGTGCGCTCCAGGCCCGCCAGCCGAGCCAGGATCACATCGGGCGGGTCATGCGCCACCGCATCGTGCACCACCTCCTTGTACCGGTTGATCGACAGGTCAAACCCATTACCCGCGATCTCCGCCTGCGGCACGCAAAAACTCTGGTCCGTGCGCGCCCGCTGCCGCTCGGCGCCGTCCTTCAATCGCCAGCGCGCCAGCACATCCGGCAGGTTGTTCTTCGCATGCTCGACCTCGCCCAAGGCCCGCGCAGGATTCACGCCCAGCAATTCTTCGGCCAGCAGCGGCTGGCGCTTGTCGTCCAGGCTCCGGCCGTCGGCACGCATGTCGTAAAACCACACCTGGTCGGTGCCGCCCGAATTGGTCTTGGTGAAGAACAGGATGGCGGTGCTCACCCCCGCATAGGGCTTGAACACACCCGAGGGCAGCGACACCACGGCATCCAGCTTGTGGCCTTCGACGATCAGGCGGCGCAACTCCTTGTGCGCCTTGCTGCTGCCGAACAACACGCCGTCGGGCACGATCACCGCGGCGCGGCCGCCGGGCTTGAGCAGGCGGATGAACAGCGCCAGGAACAACAACTCAGTCTTCTTCGTCTTGACGATGGCCAGCAGGTCCTTGGCGGTGTTCTCAAAGTCCAGGCTGCCGGCAAACGGCGGGTTGGCGTGGATCAGCGTGTAGGCCTCTTCATCGTCGGCATGGTCTTGCGCCAGCGAATTCTTGTAGCGAATGTCGGGGTTGTCGACGCCGTGCAACGCCAGGTTCATGCTGCCGATGCGCAGCATGGTGTTGTCGAAGTCGTAGCCGTGGAACATGCCGTGGTGAAAGTGCTCCCGCAGCGCGGCATCCTGAAAAATCTCGGGGTGCTTGTCGCGCAGGTATTCGCCCGCCACCACCAGAAAGCCGCAGGTGCCGGCGGCCGGGTCGCACATCACGTCTTTCGGCGTGGGCGCGGTCATCTCCACCATCAGCCGGATGATGTGGCGCGGCGTGCGGAACTGGCCGTTCTGGCCGGCCGCCGCAATCTTGCCCAGCATGTATTCGTACAGATCGCCCTTGGTGTCGTGGTCCTCCATGGGCACGTGGTCAAGCAGGTCCACCACCTTGGCCAGCAGGGCCGGCGTGGGGATGGTGAAGCGCGCGTCCTTCATGTGGGTGGCGTAGGTGCTGCCACTGCCGCCCAGGGTGCGCAAGAAGGGGAACACATGCTCGCCCACCACCTGGTGCATCTCGGCCGGGGCAAAGTTCTTGAAGCGCGACCAACGCAGGTCGTTGAAGTCGCGGCCCTTGGTGTCCTGGCCCGGCGGGAACACAGGGTTCTCCATCGGGCGCTTGAGCGCCAGCGCCTTGCCCTCTTCCAAGGTATGCGCGCCGTCCAGGCGGCGGATGAAGAGCAGGTAGGTGATCTGCTCGATCACCTCCATCGGATTGGAGATGCCGCCGGTCCAGAAGGCATTCCATATGGCATCGACTTGGCTGCGGAGTTCGCCGGTGAGCATGTGAGAGTTCTCGAATTCGAAAGTGAGTTCAGGTATTGACGACGACAGGCACGGCCGCCTGCGCTTCCAGTACCTGCTGCGCAACTGGCTTCAATGCGACCAATTGGGCTTTGAGAGACGCGCCGTGTTGAGCGCGATCGGGCGCCGGGACTTCGGGTGTGCCGCCCCCGCCAAGCGATGGCGCCTTGAATGCCTGCGCGGTCGACGTGTTCGTCAGAACGAGATGGGGGCGTCTATCTTGGGGTTGATCCGGCATGGCTGGACAAGTGCTTTGTGTTTTGTGCCAGCTTCGCACTAATGAGACGGCGCTCCTCTAACGCGCGCCCAAGCTCGGCTGGTTGCACTTTCGTCTGGTCATGCAGGATCGCGTCCTTGATGGCGGCGTCGACTGCGCGACAAATCTCGGCATGGCTCAGCCCCTCAACGCGCCCAAGCAGCGCGTCCTCTCGGAGCGGCTTGGGCGCGAAGAAACCGAGGCGCGAACGAATCAGGTCCGTGGCTTGCACCGGTGTTGGAAGGTGGTACTCCACCACGTCGTCAAAACGCCTGAAAAGGGCGTAGTCGAGAATATCGCCGTGGTTTGTCGCGGCGATGATCAGACTGTTCGAAGTATCTTGCTCAATCATCTGCAGGAAACTGTTCAAAACGCGGCGAATCTCTCCCACGTCATTGGCCATCCCGCGCTGAGAACCGATTGCGTCAAACTCATCGAAGAAGTAGACGCCCCGAATATCGGTGACCGCGTCGAATACCTGGCGAAGTTTCGACGCCGTTTCGCCCATGAACTTTGTAATGAGCGAATCGAGCCGAACCAAGAACAGCGGAATGCCAAGCTCACCCGCCAAGGCAGATGCAGTCATCGTCTTGCCGGTGCCCGGGGGGCCGACCAGCAGAAGCTTGCGGCGCGGCGATAGCCCATGTTCCTTGATGCGCGCCAACTGGCGCTGCTCCTTCAGAACGCGCTGAAGCTGGGTCGAAGCGACCTCGTCAAGCACCATCTCGCCCAAGCGGTTCGCTGGATGCGACACCGTGAGCAGGTTGGCCAGTTCGCCGCGCGGTTTGGCGGCGCTGCCAATGGCGACCAGCTTGCCCGACGCGTCCTGGCCGACACGCGCCTTGGCCGCGTCGATCATCTCGCGCAGTTCCATGGCTAACTTTCCATGCCCGAGCTTCGCCTCGTGCGCAGCCACCTGCATCGCAACGGACAAAAACTGGCCGTCATCGCGACTGATGTGCGACTTGATGAGGGCTTTAAGTTGGTCGGAGCTGGCCACGGCTGGGTTCGCATTGAGTTGACAGAAGTTTAAGGAAGCATTGTGCACGCTTGGGGCCCGAAATTGCCCTGGGCCTGCCCTGAAACCGATAGACGCAGAAGAAAGTCAGGGTTGCCATGCCCTTTGGTCTGGAAACTCGTCAGAAGCGGACGACGACAGCGCCGGATAGGGTATCTCGCGCAGCGCTCATGCCCGCAGCAACTCGCGGGTGCGCCGAGCATTGCAACCAAAACGGAGGATGCCGCAGCCTCCGACCATTTGGAGTGTGACCCCGCCCTGGGCAGTTCAGGGCAGGGCTTGTGATCTCGGTGGGGGGCCGGCCGAAGCCATTGCGCGAGGTGCTCACCCGCAGGCGCCGTCATAGGCGCCCGAATCCAGCGGCAACACGGTCGTGCTCTTAATCTGCTCCATAGAAAATGCCGACGACACGCCCGACAAGCCGACCTGGCGGATCAATTTTTTGTAGAAGCGGTCGTAGCCGTCGATGCTGCTGGCAACCACCTTGAGCATGTAGTCGACATCGCCGCTCATGCGGTGGAACTCCATCACCTCGGGCATGGCCGTGACGATGGCGGCAAAACGCGCCAACCATTGCTCATCATGCTGCGTCGTGCGCACGCTGACGAACACTGTCACCGGCAGGCCGAGCTTCTTGCGATCGAGTATGGCCAGACGCGACGTGATGTAGCCCTCGTCCTGCAGCCGCTTGACACGCTTCCAGCACGGCGTTGGCGACAAACCCACCACTTCGCCGAGTTGTGCCATGGACAAGGTGGCATCGCGCTGCAGCGCATCGAGGAGCTTGGTATCGGTGTTGTCGAGCAAGAAACTTCTCCAAATCATCAATCTGAAGAATAATATTCCAAATATGACCGGTAAAAGGGAAATCTGGCGATGCTCTTACTGCCCGCATTTCCTAGACTAGTCACCATCCCCTGCCCCATGCCGCTCATCCGGCCAAGACGCCCGCCATGCCTACCGAAATCTACCTCGACTCCAACGCCACCACACCCATCCTGCCGGCTGCGATGGCTGCCGCCTGCCTGGCGATGCAGCAACAGTTCGGCAATCCGAGCAGCACCCACAGCAGCGGCCTGCTGGCGCAGGCACTGCGCGAATCGGTACGGCGCAATGCGGCGGAACTGGTCGGGGCCGGCACAGGCAGGATCGTATTCGTCAGCGGTGCCACCGAAGGCATACAGACGGCGGTGTTGTCTAGCTTGTGCGCACTGCGCCAGCGGCGCACACAAGGCGACCTGCGCGCGCCGCTGCTGGTCTACGGCGCAACGGAACACAAGGCCGTGCCCGAAAGCCTGGCGTACTGGAACCAGTTGCTCGGGCTGAACCTGGAGATCCGCGCCTTGCCGGTCGACAGCAACGGACGGCACGACCTGCAGACGCTGGCCAGCTGGGCGCCCGGGGTCGGACTGTTGTGCACCATGGCGGCCAACAACGAGACCGGCGTGGTGTCAGATCTTGCCGGCATCGCTCGCGTGCTCGACGCCAGCGGCAGCGACGCCCTGTGGCTGGCAGATTGCGTACAGGCACTGGGCAAGCTGCCACTCGACCTGCAAACCACCCGCATCGACTACGCCCCGTTCTCCGGCCACAAGCTTTATGCGCCCAAGGGCATTGGCATGTTGTACGTGCGCGCGGGCAGCCCGTTCACGCCGCTGATGGTCGGTGGTGGCCAGGAATCTGGTGCGCGCTCGGGCACCGAAAACATGCCCGGCATCGCTGCGCTGGGCGCTGTGCTCGACGCCTGCCGTCGCGGCGACACCTTCCATTCGGCCGACATGCTGCACGGGTACCGCGAACGGCTGGTGACAGCGCTGCGCGATGCGTTTCCCGCCATCGTGTTCAACGCGCCACTCGCGCAAACCTTGCCCACGACACTGAATTTTTCCGTGCCCGAACTCAGCAGCAATTTGCTGCTCAACCTGTTCGATGCGGCCGGTATGCGGGTGAGCGCCGGCAGCGCCTGCTCGGCGGCCAAGGCTGCACCCAGTTTCGTCCTGCAGGCAATGGGCCTGCCACTGTGGCGCACCACGTCGGCGGTGCGGCTGTCATTCGGCGCCTTGACCGACGATGCCTGCATCGAACAGGCCTGCGCGGCCATCCGCCAATGTGGCCAGATCCTGCGCGACAACGCCACGCTGGCAAGCCAGGGCACAATGCTCGCCGGCGACCCCCCGTCCGAGGCCCGCAATGCCGAAGGGGACACAGACGCTGATGCGCCAGCCGGCCTGGACTGGTACGAACTGGAACAGGTGCTGAGCACGCACCCGAACGCGCTCCTGGTCGACGTGCGCGAAGCCTATGAATATGCGGCCGCACCGCCGCTATGCAGCGCGGGCCGGGTCGCAGTCAACCTGCCGCTGACCGAACTCGAACGGGAGGTGCCGCAGTGGCTCACGCAACATGCTCAACCCGTGGTGTTCTTCTGTCGCAGTGGCAACCGCAGCCAGCAGGCTCTGCTGGCGATGCAGCGCCAGGGATACTCCTTCTGCCAGCACCTGACCGGAGGCCTGGCCCTGGGTCGACTACCCGCCTGAGCCACCCCGATCGCCCGAATGGTATGGCTGCGCCGGTGGTGAAAGCTGCGGGCGGCACAACACGCCACCAAGCGCGGCTTACACTGCGAGTCCTGTCTATCAACCAAGGGACTTGAAGTCATGAAATTGTTGATCACCGGCGGCGGCGGCTTTGTCGGCGCACGCCTTGCCCGTACCCTGCTCCAACGCGGCCAACTCGACGGCAAGAAGATCGACACGCTGGTGCTGACCGACCAGGTCGCATCGCCGGCCGATCTGCGCGCCGACCCCCGCGTGCAGGACCGCACCGGCCCCTTGATGGATCAGTGCAAAGCGTTGCACGACGAGCCTTTCGACGGCGTGTTCCACCTCGCCTCGGCCGTGTCCGGCGAATGTGAACTCGATTTCGACCTGGGCATGCGTTCGAACCTGGACAGCACCCGCGCCCTGCTTGACGCCTTGCGTGCGGCCGGCCAGGCCAGCGGCAAACCCTCCAAGCTGGTGTTCTCCAGTTCGGTGGCCGTGTTCGGCCCCGATGCAGCGTTGCCTATGCCCTCGCCAGTGGCCGACGACAGCTTGCCGGCGCCACAGTCGTCGTACGGCATCCAGAAGCTGATCTGCGAGCACCTGATCTCCGACTTCACGCGCAAGGGATTCGTCGACGGCCGCGCCGCACGCCTGATGACGGTTTCGGTACGCCCGGGCCGGCCCAACGGCGCGGCGTCCTCGTTTTTCTCGGGCATCATCCGCGAACCCTTGGCAGGCGTGGAAGCAATCTGCCCGGTCGACGCGAGCGTGTCACATCCGCTGGCATCGCCCGGCAAGACGGTTGAAGGCCTGATCGCCGTTTATGAGGCCAGCCGCGACGCATTCCTCGGCCGCCTGGGCATGAACCTGCCGTCGATCAATGTGCGTGTGTCCGACATGCTCGACGCATTGGAAGAAGTGGCCGGCAGTGCCGTGCGGGCGCGGGTGACGTTCCAGCGCGACGAACGTATCGCCGGCATGGTGGCCAACTGGCCGGCCGGTGCCAGCGCCAAACGCGCGACCCGGCTCGGACTGCATCCGGACGAAAGCTTCGCGACCATCATCCGGCAGTACATCGAGGACTGCAAGAAGACGCCTGACGGGCAGGCCGCGCTCAAAGGGATGGGAGCTTGACCCGTACGCTGACTACGCGCTTGAGCGGAATTGGCGCCGCCTGGGCTGACGCGCAGGCGCAGCAGCAAAATCGATAGCACGAAAACCCAACGGCGATTGACCAATGCCAACTGCGCTCCTGAGATGTTCCGAGCTTGCGGCCGGCAAAGCCCCCAACCCAAATCCGCACAAATTTCCAGAAGACGGCTGAGCGTGTCACTTCAAGTTTTCTGAGTGTGCCAGGAAATCGGAAACTGCGCGACCTCGACCATTTGAGCTGGCGATAGCTGCGTCCGATCCGCCGCAATACGCGCTCAGCCCTCAGAGCGCATGCCTATCGTTCGGATGTGAACGCCGTTGTTTGTGCGGGTCAAGCCCCACGTTGGCATCGCGGGGGTGCGCTTTATTTTGCCTACCGCATGTGGTGCGATTGGCATTGTGGTTAGAATCGCGGCCGTCTGATTCACCACCGCCTTCTCTTGACCGCGTTCACTTTTCCAATGTCCGCCTCGCCCCATCTTGAGGTTCGTCTGCCATGAGCCGTTCGCTTGTGCGTGGGCTGGTGCGTTGGATTGTGGTCACCTTGCTTTTGGGGCAACTTGCGATCGCTGCTTATGCCTGTCCAGCCCTGCGCGCAATTACGACAGACGTCGGACAGCGCAGCGCGGTCGTTGTCGACAGTGCGATGTCGACAACACACGAGGTCGTGCTCACCGATGGCGGCGCGACCATTGGAACTCTTGACGCTGATTCACCCAATCTATGCGCCGAGCACTGCAAGGTTGGACAGCAAAGTGACCAGACCAGCAGCGTCAATGTGCCCGTCGCAGTGCCACTGGCGCCATTCGAGAACAACCCGCCGCGACTGGCGCAATCCCGGCTTCGACCCACGGCGTCATCTGTGAATGCCCTGGTGTCGGCATGCCCGCCGCACGCCATATTGCACTGCGTGCGCAGATCCTGACCTGCAAGACGATTCGGCGCTGACGACCACTATGTGTCGTGCCAGCGTGGGGCCCGCGCCCGCCTGATTCACCCGAGCCAAGGCTCACGAGAGGTTCATAGGCAAGCGCGAACATCGAATTGCATCGTCAGGATTTCTCATGTTTGCTTATTGCTTTCGACCGCCTGCGGTCGTCGGGGCCTTCCGATTGGCAGGCGCCGTTGCGGCCGCCTTCACAGTTACCGTGACCTTGGCACAGTCCCCACCCGCGCTTAGCCTGGATCAGGCGCTGCGCCTGGCACAAGATCGATCGCGGCTGCTTCCGGCACGGGACGCGGTGGCTGCCGCTGCGCGTCACATGGCGGTTGCTGCCGGGCAGCGCCCCGATCCGGTGCTCAAGGCGAGCATCACCAATCTGCCGGTAGACGGTCCGGACCGCTTCTCACTGACACGTGATTTCATGACCATGCGCTCGATCAGCGTGATGCAGGAGTTCACCCGAGAGGACAAACGCAAGGCGCGATCTGGGCGATTCGAACGCGAAGCCGATGTTGCCGAAGCGGACCGGACCCTGGCGCTGGCCAACTTGCAACGCAACACGGCCACTGCGTGGCTTGAGCGCTACTACCAGGAACGCGTGCGCGAGACCCTGGTGTCGCAACGCGACGAAGCCGGGTTGCAGATCGAGGCCGCCGACGCCGCCTACCGTGGTGGCCGCGGCGCGCAAGCCGATGTGTTTCTGGCGCGCTCTGCCGTTGCCCAGATTGAAGACCGCATTGCGCAAATTCAGCAGCAGATCGATGTGGCGACGACGCGCCTGGCGCGCTGGGTTGGCCCACGTGCCAATGCGTCGCTGGGCGCGCCACCTGGGATGGATGGTGTTCGCCTGCATGAGCAGGGCCTGGACGCGCAACTCGCCCGCGAGCCGCGCATCGTGCTCGTCGCGCGGCAAGAGGCAATGGCTCAGGCGGATGCCGAAGTGGCGCAGACCAGCAAAAAGTCCGATATCAGTGTGGAGGTGATGGTCAGCCAGCGCGGGCCGGCCTACTCCAACATGATCTCGGTCAACCTGTCAATGCCGCTGCAGTGGGACCAGAAGAGCCGGCAGGACCGCGAAGTCGCCGCCAAGCTGGCGGTGGTCGAGCAGGTGCGCCTGGAGCGCGAGGAGGCGACCCGAGTCGTCATCGCCGAAGCACTGGCGATGTTGCAGGAATGGCGCAGCGACCAGTCCCGATTGACGCGCTATTCGACCACGCTTTTGCCATTGGCCGCGGAGCGCACCCGCGCATCGATCGCCGCGTATCGCGGTGGCAACGGCCCGTTGAAGGCGGTGCTCGAGTCACGTCTCGGTGAAATCGACACACGCCTGGAGCAATTGCGCCTGGAGATGAACGCGGCACGTTTGTGGGCCCAGCTCAACTACTTCGTGCCGGTCGACCCAGTCACCCCATCAGCGATCCGCCCTTGAATTCCCAGGACACACAGATCATGAAAACAAAAACTCTTGTGATTACGGTGGCTATTCTGATTGCCATCGGCGCCAGTGGTTACGGCTTGTACATGCTCGGCTTGCAGCGTGGAACGCAGCATAGCCAGAGCACCATGCCTGCCGCGGCCGCGTTGCCGGCTACCGCGGCGAGTCCAACGGGCGGCGTCGGCAAGCTGCCACAGGGCATCGCAGAGGGTGAAGATGCCACGCGACGGCACATTCAGGCCGGCATCAAGGCCGGTGACATCGATCCGGCCAATGGCGGCAAGGTTCTGTACTACCACGACCCGATGGTGCCAGGAAACAAATTCGACAAACCGGCCAAGTCGCCGTTCATGGACATGATGCTGGTGCCGGTCTATGCCGACAGCGGCAGCTCCGACGGGAGTCAGGTCACGGTTAGCCCGCGCATTCAGCAGAATCTGGGTCTGCGCACCGCCGAAGTCACAGAGAAGCTTCTATCGCCGGAGCTGACGGCCGTTGGCAGCATTGTGTGGAACGAACGCGACCAGGCCGTCGTACAGGCGCGCGCAACCGGCTTCGTCGAAAAACTTTACGTACGCGCCACTCTGGATCGGGTCAAGGCTGGCCAGCCCCTGGCCGAGATCTATGTGCCAGACTGGATCGCCGCGCAGGAGGAATTCCTGTCGGTGCGGCGCATGCAGGGCAGCGATCTCGCCACCCTGATCGACGGTGCGCGCCAGCGCATGCGCCAGGTCGGCATGAGTGAGGCGCAGATCAGCCTGGTGGAGCGCAGCGGCGCGACCCAACCGCGCATCGTGCTGCACGCGCCGATCGGCGGTGTGATCACCGAGTTGACGGTGCGCGAAGGCATGACCGTGATGGCCGGTGCCGGCATGTTCCGCATCAACGGCACGGGCACGGTCTGGGCGCAGGCCGAAGTACCGGAAAGCCAGGCAGCGCTGCTCAGGCCAGGCGCCAAGGTGCTGGCCCAAAGTCCAGGCGCACCGGGTGTGAATTTTTCGGGCAGGGTGCAAGCCATCTTGCCCGATGTCGATCCCGGCACAAGAACCCTGAAGGCACGGCTTGAATTGTCGAACCCGGGCGGCCGGCTGGTGCCGGGCATGTTCGTGCAGATGCAGTTCATGGACACGCGCTCGACCAAGTCCTTGGTCATCCCCACAGAAGCAGTCATCCAGACCGGCAAGCGCATCGTCGTCATGCTGGCCGAGGCAGATGGCCGGTTCAGGCCTGTAGATGTGGGGATCGGTATCGAAGCGGACGGGCAGACCGAGATCAAACGCGGCTTGCAAGCCGGCCAACGGGTCGTGGTGTCGTCGCAGTTCCTGATCGACTCCGAAGCGAGCCTCAAAGGCGTCGAATCGCGCTTGAATGCCGAACCCGCTGCGTCGAGCTCTGCGCCGCGGCACAGTAGCGAGGCGCTGGTTGAAAGTATCGGGCGCGATGCGCTCAGCCTGTCCCATGGACCTATCCCGTCGCTGAAATGGGGTGCCATGACGATGGATTTCAAACTGCCCAAGGGTGGTGCACTGCCACGTGGTCTGGCTGCCGGTGACCGGATCGGTTTTGAGTTCTTCATGGATGCAGAAGGCTTGCCGCAACTGGCCACGGTGCGATTGCTGACACCTGCGCCAGGCGCCGGCGCGAAGGCAACGATCACCAAACCGGCCGGGGCAAAACCATGATCGCCAGCCTGATCCGCTGGTCGATCCACAACCGCTTCCTGGTGTTGCTGGCCACCGTGATGATCAGCGCCTGGGGCGTGGTCTCGGTGTTGAAAACACCGCTGGATGCCTTGCCCGACCTGTCGGATGTTCAGGTGATCATCCGCACGACCTATCCCGGCCAGGCACCGCAGATTGTCGAGAACCAGGTCACCTATCCATTGACGACAACCATGTTGTCGGTGCCGGGCGCCAAGACGGTGCGCGGTTATTCTTTCTTCGGTGACTCCTTCGTTTACGTGCTGTTCGAAGACGGTACCGACTTGTACTGGGCCCGCTCGCGGGTACTCGAATACCTGAACCAGGTCCAGGCCCGCCTTCCTGCGAATGCCAAGGCCCAACTGGGACCCGATGCGACCGGTGTCGGCTGGATCTACCAATACGCGTTAATAGACCGAAGCGGACAGATGGACATTTCGCAGTTGCGTGCACTGCAAGACTGGTTCCTCAAGTTCGAACTCAAGTCGGTACCCAATGTGGCGGAGGTGGCCTCGATGGGTGGCATGGTGCGCCAATACCAGGTACTGCTCGATCCCGACAAACTCGCGGCCTACCGGATTTCGCATACCCGGGTGGTCGACGCCATACGCAGGGCCAATCAGGAGAGCGGCGGCTCGGTGCTGGAACTCGGTGAGGCCGAATACATGGTGCGCGCTTCGGGTTACCTGCAAACACTGGACGACTTTCGCAAGGTGCCATTGATGACCACGGACGCCGGTGTATCGGTGCGGTTGGGCGACGTGGCGCGGGTTCAGGTCGGGCCGGAGATGCGGCGCGGTATTGGCGAACTCGACGGCGAAGGTGAGGCGACAGGCGGTGTGATCGTGATGCGTTCCGGTAAAAATGCGCTCGAAACAATCACCGCGGTCAAAGCCAAGCTGCGTGACCTGCAAGGCAGCCTGCCCAAGGGGGTCGAAATCGTGCCGGTCTACGACCGCTCGAACCTGATCGAGCGTGCCGTGAAGAACCTGGGCTTCAAGCTGCTCGAGGAATTTCTGGTCGTGGCGGTGGTCTGCTTCATATTTCTGTTCCACCTGCGATCGGCGTTTGTCGCCATCGTCTCCTTGCCGCTGGGCATCCTGGTCGCCTTCATCGTCATGCGCTATCAGGGCGTGAACGCCAACATCATGTCGCTCGGCGGTATTGCGATTGCCATTGGCGCGATGGTGGATGCGGCCGTGGTGATGATCGAAAACGCGCACAAGCACCTGGAGCGCTGGGGCCATGCGCGACCGGGCGAAACTTTGCAGGGTGAAGCGCGCTGGCGCGTAATCGGGGACGCCGCGGCCGAGGTGGGTCCGGCACTCTTCTTCTCCTTGCTGATCATTACGCTGTCGTTCATCCCGGTGTTCACGCTGGAGGCTCAGGAGGGGCGGTTGTTTGCGCCGCTCGCCTTCACCAAGACCTATGCGATGGCTGCGGCGGCCGGTTTGTCGGCGACGTTGATTCCGGTGCTGATGGGATATCTGATTCGTGGCCGCATTCCCGACGAAAAGACCAACCCCTTGAACCGATTCCTGATCGCCGTCTACCGCCCGCTGCTCAATGGCGTGCTGCGTAGCCCGAAGCTGACCATATGCGCGGCCGTGGTCGCTCTCGTGGCAAGCATGTGGCCGCTCCAGCATATTGGTGGTGAATTCATGCCCCGGCTCGATGAGGGTGACCTGCTTTATATGCCGTCGGCGCTGCCGGGCCTGTCGGCATCCAAGGCGGGTGAATTGCTCCAGCAGACGGATCGCCTGATCAAGACTGTGCCCGAGGTTGCGCGTGTATACGGCAAGGCCGGCCGTGCCGAAACTGCAACCGACCCGGCGCCGCTGGAGATGTTCGAGACCACGATCCAGTTCAAGCCGCGCGAACAATGGCGCGCCGGCATGACCCAGGACAAGTTGGTCGAGGAGCTGGACCGGGTGGTGCAGGTGCCGGGGCTGTCCAACATCTGGGTGCCGCCGATCCGCAACCGCATCGACATGCTGGCCACCGGCATCAAGAGCCCTGTAGGGGTCAAGGTAGCTGGCGCCGACCTGGCAACGATAGACCGCGTGAGCGGAGAAATCGAACGGGTCCTGAAAGACGTGCCTGGGGTCAGCAGCGCTCTGGCCGAACGCTTGACCGGTGGGCGATATATCGATGTCACGATCAACCGCGACGCGGCGGCGCGATTCGGCATGAACATTGCCGATGTGCAGTCGGTGATCGCATCGGCGGTTGGTGGCGAGACGATTGGCGAGACGGTCGAGGGATTGCAACGTTTCCCGATCAATGTGCGCTACCCGCGCGAGATGCGCGACTCGCTGGAAAAACTGCGCAAGTTGCCGGTGGTGACCGAGCGCGGTACACGATTGGTGTTGTCGGACGTGGCCGAGATCCGTATCACTGATGGGCCACCGATGCTGCGCAGCGAGAACGCGCGTCTGTCGGGCTGGGTCTATGTGGATATTCGCGGCCGCGACCTTCGATCGGCGGTGCAGGACATGCAGCGCGCTGTCGCCGACAAGGTGACGATTCCTCCGGGCTATTCGATCTCCTGGTCGGGGCAGTTCGAGTTCCTCGAACGCGCAACCGCAAAACTCAAGCTCGTGGTGCCGTTCACGCTGCTGATCATCTTCGTGCTGCTGTACCTGACGTTCAATCGACTTGACGACGCGCTGCTGATCATGAGCACGCTCCCGTTCGCGCTGATCGGTGGTATCTGGTTGCTCTGGCTGCTGAACTACAACCTGTCGGTTGCCGGGGCGGTTGGTTTCATCGCGTTGGCCGGGGTGTCGGCCGAGTTCGGAGTCATCATGCTGTTGTATCTGAAGCAGGCCTGGGATGAACGCATTGCAGCCGGCACCACCTCCGTTGACGACCTGCTCGATGCGATTCGCGATGGCGCTGTGTTGCGGGTGCGTCCCAAGGCGATGACCGTGGCTGTCATCCTGGGGGGCTTGTTTCCCATCATGTGGGGCACGGGAACCGGGTCGGAAGTGATGCAGCGGATCGCTGCACCCATGGTCGGCGGCATGATCACCGCGCCGCTGTTGTCCATGTTCGTGATTCCGGCGGCCTACCTGCTGATCCGCAGGTCGCGGTTGGTCAAGTCGGCGCCAGCGTGATCGGAACTGCGTGGGGGTCACACATCCGCGGTGATGCGGATGCGTCGAATGCTGTGGCCAGAGCGGTTAACCCTGTTGCAGCGAAGCAATCAACGGGCAAGCCACTTTGCCACGCGCAGAGCCGCAGCGTTCGACCAGTTGGTCGAGCACCGACTCGATGCGAACAAGGTCCGCCAGTCTCGCGCGCACATCGACCAGCTTCCTTCTGGCCAGCTCGCGCGCGTCCCGGCAATGGGCGCCGTCGTCAAGCCGCAACAACTCGGCCACTTCGTCCAGGCTGAACCCCAGTCGTTGTGCCGATTTGATGAAGCGCACCCGTGCCAGTGCCGTCGCACCATAACGCCGGATGGCGCCGTCCACACGCGTCGGCTCCGGCATCAAACCCTTGCGCTGATAGAAGCGGATGGTTTCCAGATTGACGCCAGCCACCTGCGCCAAGGCGCCGATTGTCATGTTGCTGTCGCTGGTAGTGTCAGATGAATGCATGGCAGGGCTTGACTCCGTACTTGGGTACGGGCATAAGCTTGCACCATGTTGACACAAAAGTCCATTGCAGTGAGCGCGCCGCGCGGGCGTCTGGCCTTGCTGAGCGCAGGATTCGCAGCCATCCTGGCGTCGACCTGTTGTGTCGGGCCACTGCTGCTGCTGCTGCTCGGGTTCTCCGGCGCCTGGATCGGCAATCTGACCTTGCTGGAGCCGCTGCGCCCCTGGTTCATCGGTGCTGCGGTCGTGTCCCTGGCTTTTGCCTGGAGGCGCATCTGGCGCCCGGTGGAGCAATGCGCACCGGGCGAGGTTTGTGCGCTTCCGGCGGTCAGAAGTAGTTACCGATGGCTGTTCGCTCTGGTCGTGATGCTGGTACTGCTTGCACTGGTGTTCCCGTCTATCGCGCCATGGTTTTATTAAAGGGGTTCGACATGAAAATACTGTTTGCCATCGTCGCCATGGTGGTCTCGATCGGATCGGCATGGGCGGCGCCAGCCACGGTGACCTTGTCCGTTCCGTCGATGAACTGCGCTGTGTGTCCGATCACCGTGAAGAAGGCGTTGATGGGTGTTCCGGGCGTGCACAAGGCCGCGGTTGACTTCGAGCACCTGCAGGCGACGGTCACGTTCGACGACAGCAAGACCGATGTCGATGCCTTGACCCGCGCAACCAGGAATGCAGGTTATCCGTCGAAGCCGGCGACGAAAGTCGCCCAATGACATCCCTGGTTCTGGAGTCGACGCTGACCTGTCCGGCCTGCGGAGAACAGCGTAGCGAGACCATGCCGACGGATGCGTGCCAGTGGATGTATGAATGCTGCTTTTGCCACACGCTGCTCAGGCCCGAGAAAGGGGATTGCTGCGTTTTCTGCTCCTATGGATCGGTGCCTTGCCCACCGGTGCAGGATGGCGGCGATCACGACCGCACGTGTTGTGCCTGAAGCGCGACTGTGTCACCGCATCGCGTTGGATTCACTCGGTCGCATTTCACCTGCCGGGACTGCAGACAACGCTTGCTCAAAGAACCGGTGCAAGGACGGGCAACCGGCCTCACGCAAGCCAACTGGCCAGTCCGAGATTCGGGCCGATTCAGAAGCCAGTTGGCTATATCTGCTTGCAGCGCATCCAGGCCGCCGAGTTGAAGAAGCTCGCCACGACACCGCCGGGCGGCACCAGCGCATCGCAGGCCACGCGAATGTCGTCGGGCAGCGCCATGTCGGCCACCGGCAGGGCCTGCCGTAATTGCGCCAGCGTGCGCGGGCCGATGATGGGTGCGGTGACGCCCGGCTGATCCTTGACCCACAGGTAGGCCAGTTGCGCCGGGTCGTGGCCGTGGCTGCGGGCCAGCTCCGCGAACTGTGCACCCACTGCGATGCCGCGTTCGGTGACACGCTCTGCGTAGATGCCGCCACGCAGGGCCGCGCGGCTGTCCTGCGCCGGCGCATCGCCTGGTGCATAACGGCCCGCCAGCATGCCCATGGCCATCGGCGACCAGGTGAACAGCGCCAGTGCGTAGCGCTGGCAGGCGGGCACCAGTTCGTTCTCGATGCGCCGCTCCAGCAGGTTGTAGGGCGACTGCTCCGACACGAAATGCGCCAGACCGAGCTGGGTGCTGAGATGCTGCGCCTGCACCACTTGCCAGGCCGGCGAGGTGCTGGTACCGATATAGCGTATTTTTCCCTGGCGCAGCAACAGGTCGAGCGCAGCCAGCGTTTCCTCGATCGGTGTGTCCGGATCGGGTCGATGGGTCTGGTACAGATCGATGTAGTCTGTGCCCAGCCGGCGCAAGGAATCTTCGCAGGCTTTCACGAGATGGTTGCGGCTCAGCCCGCGCTCGTTGATGCCGGGACCGGTCGGATAGAACACCTTGGTCGCGATCAGCACATCGTCGCGCCGCCCACGTGCCTGGAGCCAGCGACCGATCAGCCGCTCGGCCTCGCCGCCGGCATAACTGTTGCTGGTGTCGATGAGGTTGATGCCGCCGTCGACCGCCGCATCGAGTATTGCCAGGCTCTCGGCCTCGGGCGTCGGATTGGCCAGGTTGTCGGTTCCCAGCACCAGTGATGAGACCTTGAGGCCGGTGCGGCCCAACGGACGGTATTGCATGGAGTCGGGGCCTTTCAGTGGGTTGATGTAGTTTGCTGCGCCAAGGCGCGCGCCGGCTATTGCGTGCTGTATCCGCCGTCGACATAGACCATGGCGCCGGTCATATAGCTGGCCGCATCGCTGCACAGAAACACCGCCACACGCGCAATCTCCTCGGGCCGAGCCAGCCGGCCCATGGGCACGACGCGCTCGGCGATTTCCTGCATCTGTGCATCGGTCAATGGCTGGTCACGCCCGGCCGCACGCAACATCGGCGTGTCGACCTCGCCCGGACAGACGCAGTTGAAGCGCACCGCATCGCGCGCCAGCTCCAACGCGAAGCAGCGGGTGACCTGCTGCACTGCACCCTTGCTGGCCGCATACGCCAGCGCGCCCTTGCCGCCGAGTTCACCCCAGATGCTGCCGAAGTTGACCACCGCACCGCCGCCATGCCCGCGCATGTGACGCGCCGCCGCGCGGCTGAGGTGGAACACGCCACCGGCGTTCACGCCCATCGTCCGCTGCCATTCATCGTCCGAGGTGTCGATGCCGGTCTTGCGCGCGATGATGCCGGCGGCATTCACCACCGCGTTCAGTCGCCCGGTCGCGTCCACCGCATGGGCAACAGCGGCGTCGCAGAACGCAGCATCGCTGACGTCGCCCACGATAAAACGGGCACCGATCTCGCCCGCAACCTGTTCGGCCAGGGCCGCGTTGGCATCGGCGATGACGACATCGGCGCCAGCACCCGCAAACAGCCGCGCCACCTGTGCGCCCATGCCACTGGCCCCTCCGCTGACCAGGGCCGTGAACTCCTTGAAATCAAACCGTACCTGTTTCATATTGCACTCCGCTGTAGCGATCGACACCACGCCATCGGGCCCGGTTGCGACCAGGACACCCGCACGCAACTGCGGCGAGCGACACCATCGTACAGCGGCAAGTCCGCCGTGCTGGCGCGCGCCGCCGATAATGGCGTCTGGTTGTGCCACGGCGCGACACCCCTGACAAGACGGAGAACTACGATGCTGCTCGATGCCGATGAATGCCAACTGGTGCTGGTCGACTACCAGACCCGCCTGATGCCGGCCATCGCCGACTCCGCGCTGGTGCTCGCCAATGCCGTGCGCCTGGCGCAGATGGCGCAGGCCATGGGCGTGCCGATGGTGGCCACCGAACAGAACCCGGAAAAACTCGGCGCCAGCGCGCCGGAACTCGGCGAGATCCTGACGCTGGCCCGGGCCAGGATTTTCCCCAAGATGGCGTTCAGCGCCTGCGCCGACGGATTGACCGATCTATTGCGCCCGGCCGAGCGCAAGGCACCGGCGGGCAATGCGCGCAGCCTGCCCAAACACCTGCAAAAGGTGGCTCCCCCGGCGGAGCCAACACGCGCCACGGTGGTCATCGCCGGCTGCGAAGCCCATGTCTGCCTGCTGCAGACCGCGCTGGAATTGCTCGAAGAGGAGTTCGAGGTCTGGGTCGTCACCGACGCCTGCGGCTCGCGCACCGAGCGCAACCGCGACGCGGCCTACGACCGATTGGCCGGCAACGGCGCCGAACTGGTGACCACCGAGATGGTGGCTTTCGAATGGCTGCGCTCGGCGCAGCATCCGCAGTTCAAGAGTGTCCAGGCGCTGATTAAATAGATCGGTGCCGGCCGGGCGCTACTTCGCCATCGAGCAGTGCCCGCCGCTGACGGCCTGCCCGGATCCGGCCGCGATCAAGGGCGGCTCCGGGCGTTGGTCGACTTGCGGCGAAGTCGACCAGCACGGCATTGTCCAAACGGTGGTCGGCAAGGGGAAATGCTTCTTCCTAGAATGCCTATGCCTGAATCGACATCTGGCATCGAACCATCCCGCGCTACGCCCGTGTGACGGGCGCTCGCCACCACCGAACCTCGCCACACCATCTCCCATGCATATCCCCGCGCTCCTGCCCTTCGCCCTGGTGATCGCCGGCCTGGCCGGTTGCGCCACGGCGCCGGTGCCCCTGGGGCCCGAGCCGCTGGCAGCGCCACCCACCCATTGGCAGGCGCCATTGCCACACAACGGCGAACTCACCGACCTTTCCCGCTGGTGGCAGGCTTTGGGCGACCCGCTGCTGGTGGAACTGATCGACGCCGCCCAGCAGGCCAGCCCATCGATGGCCAGCGCAGGGGCGCGGGTGATCGAGAGCCGCAGTGCGTTGCGCCAGTCGCAGGCGCGGCTGGGGCCGACGCTCGATGGCACGGCCAGTGCCAGCCGCGAAGTGCGCCAGCCGCTCACACCGGTTGCCAGCACATTGCAAGCCGGCGTGCAGGCCTCGTGGGAGATCGACCTCTTCGGCGTCAATCGCCTGTCATCCGACGCGGCGCGGGCCCGGCTCGACGGTGCGCAGGCCTTGTGGCATGACGCGCGGGTCCTGGTAGCGGCCGAAGTCGCCAACCGGTACTTCAGCCAGCGCGCATGCGAACAACAGACCCGGATCGCCCGCGCCGATACGCAGTCGCGCCAGGAAACCGCGCGCCTGAGCGCATTGAGCCTGCAAGCTGGCTTCACCGCCAGCGCAACGGCCGCACTGGCACGCGCCAGTGCGGCCGAAGCACAAGGCCGTGTCAGCCAGCAATCGGCACTGTGTGCCCTGGATGTGAAGGCCCTGGTCGCATTGACCGCTTGGCCGGAACCGACACTGGCCAGCCGCCTGGCCACCGCACCCGAGGACCTGGCCACCCAGGCGCGGCTGAACGTCGCCAGTGTGCCGGCGCAAACCCTGGCCCAGCGACCCGATGTCTTCCATGCGCAGCAGGCAGTGGTGGCCGCCGGCGCCGACACCGGCGCGGCGCAGGCGCAGCGTTATCCGCAGTTGCGGCTGTCGGGCTCGATCGGCGCGTTGCACTATCGGGCTTCGGGTTCCGACGATGGCATGGCCACCTGGTCGATCGGGCCGCTCGCGCTCAGCGTGCCGCTGTTTGACGGCGGACAACGCACGGCAGCAGTACGCGCCGCACAGGCGCGTCACGAGGAGGCTGTCTCCACCTATCACGCCAAGGTGCGCCAGGCGGTGCGCGAAACCGAAGAGGCACTGGTCGCGCTGCAGAGCACAGGCGTGCGGATCGACGACGCTCAAGTAGCGCAGGCAGGTTACCGCGACTGGTTGCAGGCCACGCAAGCGCGCCACAACGCGGGCCTGGCCAGCCTGGTGGAACTCGAAGACGCGCGCCGCACGGAACTCGCGTCGACCAACACCACCGTGGCACTGCGGCTGGAACGCATTCAGGCCTGGATCGCCTTGTACCGCGCCGCCGGTGGTGGCTGGACTACGCAAGCGCGCATGGAACCACAACCCTGATCCGGCCACAAGCCACAGGTGCCCCCACAGCAGGAATATTGCAGATGACTTTCACACTGAACAACCCCGTCAAAACCATTGCAGCGGTGGTACTCACGCTGTGCGCAGGCGCACTGATCGGCCTGTGGGCAACACGCGGCAATGCCGCCGACACCCCGAGCGCAACCGCACCGGCAGCCTCAGCCAAACCGGCACTGACCGTCACCACGGCGCGACCTGTGCTGGGCCGGCTACCGGTGCAGCTGATCGCCAATGGCAATATTGCCGCCTGGCAGGAGGCCAGTGTCGGGGCCGAAACCAATGGGCTGCGGCTGCAGGAGATCCGCGCCGCCATCGGCGACACGGTGCGTGCCGGCCAGGTGCTGGCCACTTTTTCCGACGCCACCATCCAGGCTGACCTGGCGCTGGCGCGCGCCAACCTTCTCGAAGCCCAGGCCAATGCCCAGGAGGCCAGCGGCAATGCCACGCGTGCACGCAGCCTGAAAGACACCGGGGCGCTGAGCGCGCAGCAGATCAACCAGTACCTCACACAGGAGCAGACAGCGCAGGCCAGGGTCCAGGCGGCCAAGGCGGCGCTCGACGTGCAGCAACTGCGGTTGCGCCAGACCCAGGTGCTGGCGCCGGACCGCGGTGTGATTTCCGCACGCAGCGCGACCGTGGGCGCAGTCGTACCAGCCGGTACCGAATTGTTTCGCATGGTGCGCCAGGGCCGGCTCGAGTGGCGCGCCGAGGTCACGGCCAGCGAACTCGGTCGCATCCGGGCCGGCACGATTGCGCAGGTCACGCTGCCCGGCGGTACCCAGATCAAGGGCAAGGTGCGCATGGTCGCGCCTACCGTCGACAGTCAGACCCGCATCGCGCTGGTCTATGTCGACCTGCCCGCGTCAAACGACCTGGCAGCGCCCCCGCGTGCCGGCATGTTTGCCAGCGGCAGCTTTGTGCTGGGCGATACCAGTTCGCTCACGGTGCCGCAATCGGCACTGGTGATGCGCGACGGATTCGCCTACGTCTACCGGCTCGGTGACGACAACCGGGTGGCACGGCTGAAGGTGCAGACTGGTCGCCAGGCAGGCGATCAGACCGAGATCACCAGTGCGCTCGACGCCAACACCCGGCTGGTGGCCACCGGTGCGGGTTTTCTGAACGATGGCGACCTGGTACGGGTGGTCGAGAGCAACGGCACGCCGCAAGCGGCTGCCAAACCGCAGGCCGCGGCGTCGGCCAAGCGCTGAGGCCAGCACCATGATCAACGTATCCTCCTGGTCGATCCGCAACCCGATACCGGCGGTGATGCTATTTGTTTTGCTGTGTTTCGCCGGCCTGTTGTCGTTCAATGCGATGAAGGTGCAGCAATTCCCGGACATCGAATTGCCCACGGTGAGTGTCAGCGCCTCGTTGCCCGGCGCGGCGCCGGCCCAGCTCGAGACCGAGGTGGCGCGCAAGCTCGAGAACTCAATCGCGTCAGTGCAAGGCCTCAAGCACATCTACACCAAGGTGCAGGATGGCGGTGTCACCGTCACGGCCGAGTTCCGGCTGGAAAAGCCGGTGCAGGAAGCGGTGGACGACGTGCGCTCGGCGATCAGCAAAGTGCGCAGCGACCTGCCCGCCGACCTGCGCGATCCGATCGTCAACAAGCTGGACATGGCGGCCCAGCCGGTGCTGGCCTTCACCGTGCGCTCGGTGGCACGGGTCGGCAGCGCCGGCATGGACGACGAAGCCCTGTCGTGGTTTGTCGACAACGACATCACCCGACGGCTGCTCACTGTGCGCGGCGTCGGAGGTGTAACGCGGGTGGGCGGCGTGAACCGCGAGGTACGGGTCGCACTCGATCCGCTGCGATTGCAGGCGCTGGGCATCACGGCAGCCGACATCTCGCGCCAGCTGCGCCAGACGCAGCAGGAAAACACCGGCGGCAGGGTCGATCTGGGCGGCGGCGAACAGCCGGTGCGTACCTTGGCCACGGTGCAGACCGCTCAGCAACTCGGCGCACTCGAGCTGGGCCTGTCAAACGGACGCACGGTCCGGCTCGATCAGGTCGCCACCGTATCCGACACCATTGCCGAGCCGCGTTCGGCGGCATTGCTCAACGGCCAGCCGGTGGTCGGTTTCGAAGTCTCGCGCAGCAAGGGCGAAAGCGAGGTCACCGTGGGTGCGGCGGTGCAGCAGGCGCTGGTCGAGCTCAAGGCCACGCATCCGGACATCGAATTCACCGAGTCGTTCAACTTTGTCGATCCGGTGCAGGAGGAATACACCGGATCGATGCACCTGCTCTACGAAGGTGCGGCGCTGGCGGTGCTGGTGGTCTGGCTGTTTCTGCGCAATCTGCGCGCGACCTTTGTGTCGGCTGTGGCCCTGCCGCTGTCGGTCATACCGGCCTTTATCGGCATGTACCTGCTCGGCTTCAGCGTCAACACCGTCACATTGCTGGCGCTGTCGCTGGTGGTGGGCATTCTGGTGGACGACGCGATTGTCGAGGTCGAGAACATTGTGCGCCACCTGCGCATGGGCAAGTCGCCCTACCAGGCTGCGATGGAAGCGGCCGACGAGATCGGCCTGGCCGTGATCGCCACCACCTTCACGCTGGTCGCGGTGTTCCTGCCAACCGCCTTCATGAGCGGCGTGGCCGGCAAGTTCTTCAAACAGTTCGGCTGGACCGCGGCATTGGCGGTGGTGGCCTCGCTGCTGGTTGCGCGCGTGCTCACGCCAATGATGTCGGCCTACATGCTCAAGCCGATCCGTGGCGAGCACAAGGACGCGGCCTGGATGAAGGTCTACATGCGCATGGCCAGCTGGAGCCTGAAGCACCGGTTTCTGACCATGCTCGGCGCAACGGCATTCTTCATCGCCTCGGTCATGCTGATCCCGCTGTTGCCCACCGGCTTCATCCCGCCGGACGACAACTCCCAGACCCAGGTCCACCTGGAACTGCCGCCCGGCTCCACACTGCGCCAGACGCTGGCGTCAGCCGAGCATGCGCGCCGGCTGGTGGCGGGAGTCGACCATGTGCGCAGTGTCTACACCACCATCGGCGGCGGCAGTGCCGGCGCCGATCCGTTCGCGCCCCAGGGCACGGCCGAGGTGCGCAAGGCGACCTTGACCGTACAGCTGACCGAGCGCGGCACGCGTCCGCGCAAGCAGGGCATCGAGAACGCCATGCGCACCGCACTCGAACAACTGCCCGGCACGCGCAGCAAGGTGGGCTTGGGCGGCTCAGGCGAGAAATACATCCTGGTGCTGACTGGTGACGACCCGCTGGCGTTGCAAACGGCCGCGCTGAAGATCGAAAACGATTTGCGCACCATTCCCGGCCTGGGCAGCATCGCATCCAGCGCCAGCCTGATCCGGCCCGAGATCGCGGTTCGCCCGAACTTCGCACGTGCCGCAGATCTGGGCGTGACCAGCGCGGCCATCGGCGACACGCTGCGCATCGCGACCTTGGGCGATTACGACGTGGCACTGGCCAAACTCAATCTGTCGCAGCGTCAGGTTCCGATCGTCGTGCGCCTGGAAGATACTGCGCGCACGAACCTGGCTCTGCTCGAACGCCTGACCGTACCCGGCGCCCGGGGCCCGGTGATGCTCGGCCAGGTGGCGACGCTGGAGATGACCGGCGGCCCAGCCGTGATCGACCGCTACGACCGGGCGCGCAACGTGAATTTCGAGATCGAGTTGTCCGGCTTGCCCTTGGGTGACGTGAAGGCGGCGGTCGAACAGCTGCCTGCCGTGAAGCAGCTGCCACCCGGCGTGAAGATCATCGAGATCGGCGACGCCGAGGTGATGGGCGAACTGTTCGCGAGTTTCGGCCTGGCGATGCTGACCGGCGTGCTGTGCATCTACCTCGTGCTGGTGTTGCTGTTCAAGGACTTCCTGCATCCGGTCACCATCCTGTGTGCCTTGCCGCTGTCGCTGGGCGGCGCCTTCGTCGGTCTGCTCATCGCCGACAAAAGCTTTTCCATGCCCTCGCTGATCGGCCTGATCATGCTCATGGGCATCGCCACCAAGAACTCGATCCTGCTGGTCGAATACGCCATCATGGCGCGGCGCGATCACGGCATGGGTCGCGTGGATGCCCTGCTCGACGCCTGCCACAAGCGCGCCCGGCCGATCGTCATGACCACGCTGGCCATGGGTGCCGGCATGATGCCGATCGCGCTCGGCCTGGGCGTGGCCGATCCCAGCTTCCGTTCGCCAATGGCGATCGCGGTGATTGGTGGCCTGATCACGTCCACCGTGCTCAGCCTGCTGGTGGTACCGGCGGTCTTCACCTACATCGACGATGTTGGGAACGGCTCGCGTCGGCTGCTGGCCTGGCTGCGCCGCCAGCCGGCCGAAACGCCACCGGCCCGTGCCTGATTCCCGCACCCTGGCCTGGCCCGGCCTGTGCCTGGCATTGGGCCTGGGCGGCCTGTACGCCTGGTCCGGTGGCCGGCAGGAGATGCTGATCTGGCATGCAGCGCTCTGGCTTCACCATCCCTGGCAGTTGTGGACCGCCAGCCTGGCCCACCTGACGACAGCGCACCTGCTGATCAATCTGGCGACGCTGCTGGCCCTGGCGATATTGGGTGGTTTCATGCATGCCGGCCGACCGGCGGTGGCGGCCTGCCTGCTCGCCTGGCCGCTGAGCACGCTGGGCCTGGTGTTGTGGCCCGATATCAGCTACTACAGCGGCATGTCCGGCCTGTTGATGGCGATGCTGGCGGTGTTGACGGTGCATGCCACCACTTTGTCCGAGACCCGCGTTTCGGGTGTGGTCCTGCTGTGTGTGCTGGGCTTCAAGCTGCTGACCGAACACGCCTGGAGCCAACCCATGGCATTCGATCCGCAATGGGGCTTCAACGTGGTGTACGCCGCCCACCTGACCGGCGCATTGGCGGGTGCCGCATCTGCTGCGCTGATCGGGGCACTGCAGGCGGCGTGGCATGCTCCAACTGCTTGACCACGGTCAATACGCGTGCAAGCCGACCCGCTATGCTGGAGTTTTGCCTTTCAAGGAAACATCACGTGTCGCACTACCACGCAGCCGTCTGGCTTGACCACCGCCAAGCCCATGTCATGCATATCACCCCGGATGACGTGGAGAAGTCTGTGGTCCATCCGGCCCAGCCCCATCTGAACCTGCACCACAAGAGCGGTGTGATCGGCTCCGGCAAACAGCAGGAAGACCAGGACTACTACCATGCCATCGTCGAGGCGCTCAAGGGCGCGCAGGAGATCCTCGTCGTCGGTCCGGCGCAGGCCAAGCTGCAATTGATCAAGCACATCCACCACCACGACCACACCATGGCGGACAAGATCGTCGGCGTCGAGACCGTGGACCATCCTAGCGACGGGCAACTGGTCGCGTATGCGCGCTCCTATTTTGTTGCCAAGGATCGGATGTTGGCGCAACCCTGAACGGCCGACACGCGCAACCCTGCCGATCGGCTCGCCCACGCCGCGCACAGATCCATTGGAAATGCACCGTGAACTGGCTGCGTAAACTCCCGGGCTACCAGCGCACACCGGCCGGTTTCGAACTGCGGCTGTTGCGCCTGATGCCCAGCATCTGGCTGGCCGGCACCCTGCTCCCAGCCCTGATGGCCTTTGCCGCGCGCCACCTGTTGACCGGCAACACCGCTGCCGAACTGGCGCGCAACATCCAGATGTTCGACTACGCGATGATCGGCCTGGTGATCCTGATCTGGACACTGGTGCTGACCGTCACCATCGGCTGCATCATCGTGTGGCTGATGAAAGGCCCGGCCTACGTGGCCGACGGCTACGAGGTGTCGCACAGCGACAAGCCGCGGCGCTGAGCCGCTTGTCGAAACCGGGGTTTGCGCCCGCGCTCAGCGCTGCACGCGCGGCGCGCGGCCCAATGCGACCTCGATCTCCTGCACCTCCTGCATCGTGCGCAGCACCCGGTCCGGCGTCAGGCTGATGCTGTCGATGCCCAGCTCCACCAGGTAACGCGCCACTTCGAGATGGTCCGACGGTGCCTGGCCGCAGATGCCGCTGTGGCGCCTGTTACGCTTGGCGCCCTCGACCGCCATCTTCAGTATCTTGAGCATGCCTTCGTCCTGCTCGTCGAAGGAGTCGGCGACGATGGCGCTGTCGCGGTCCACGCCCAGCGTGAGCTGGGTCAGGTCGTTCGAGCCGATCGAGAAACCGTCGAACAGTTCGGCGAACTCGTCGATCAGGAGCACGTTGTTCGGAACCTCACACATCACATAGACCTCGAGCCCGTTCTTGCCGCGCTCCAGCCCGTGATCCGCCATGGCCGCCAGCACCTTGCGCGCTTCGTCCAGCCGGCGGCAGAACGGCACCATCAGCTTGAGGTTGGTCAGCCCCATGGTCTCGCGCACACGCAACATCGCCTCGCATTCGAGCGCAAAAGCCTCGGCGTAGACCGGATGGATGTAGCGCGCCGCTCCGCGGAAACCCAGCATCGGGTTTTCCTCGTGGGGCTCGAAATCGCGCCCACCCATCAGCGCGGCGTACTCGTTGCTCTTGAAGTCGGACAGGCGCTCGACAAAATAGCTACGCCCGTCCTGGTAACCCGCCGACAAGGCCAGCACCTTGTTGCGCTCGGCAACATCCTGGATGCGCTCCGGATGCAGCACCGCCATCGGGTGTACCTTGATGTGTTCATTGATGATGAACTCCATGCGCGCCAGGCCGACGCCGTCACAGGGCATCTGGCTGACCTGGAAGGCGAGCTCCGGATTGCCCAGGTTGACCATGATCCCGGTCGCCGGGCGCTTGAGCCCGGTCAGGTCAGTGACGTTCTTGTGGAAGGCAAGCTCGCCTTCGTAGACTTTGCCCGTGGCGCCCTCGGCACAGGACACGGTGACCAGGTCACCGTCCTTGAGCACCTCGCTCGCACGCTCAGCGCCGACCACCGCCGGGATGCCGAGTTCGCGCGCGACGATGGCCGCGTGGCAGGTGCGCCCGCCGCGGTTGGTGACGATGGCGGCCGCCTTCTTCATGACCGGCTCCCAGTCCGGCGTGGTGGTGTCGGCCACCAGCACCTCGCCGGGGCGGAAGGCCGACAGATGGCGCCCGTCGTTGACGATGCGCACCTTACCCGTGGCGATCTTGGCACCGACCGCGCGGCCCTGGGCCCGTATCGCGGCGCTGCCATCGAGCACGTATTCTTCCAGCTGCATCGCGTTGCGCTGCGAGATGGCGGTCTCCGGACGTGCCTGCACGATATAGAGTTCGCCGTCGGGGCCGTCCTTGGCCCACTCGATGTCCATCGCGCGCCGCTGGCCGGCGCGCTGGCTGTAATGGTCTTCGATCTTGATCGCCGCGCCAGCCAACTCGAGCACGTCGTCATCACTGAGGCAGTAGCGCTTGCGGTCGGCGCGTGGCGTGGGCTTGTTGATGACCGGCTCGCGGGTGCGCCCGGGGGCGTAGACCATGTGCACCTGCTTGTCGCCCAGTGTCTTGCGCAATACGCTGCGAAAACCCTGGACATAGGTCGGCTTGTGCACATAGAACTCGTCCGGGTCGACCTCGCCTTGCACGACGTTCTCGCCCAGGCCCCAGGCACCGGTGATGAACACCACGTCGGGATGTCCCGATTCGGTGTCGATCGTGAACATCACGCCGGCCGACGCCAGATCGCTGCGCACCATCTGCATCACGGCCACCGACAGGAACACCTTGAAATGATCAAAACCGTTGTCGATGCGGTACGAGATCGCGCGGTCGGTGAACAGCGAAGCCTGGCAGCGCTTGACCGCGTCGATCAGCATCTCTTCGCCATGTACGTTCAGGTAGCTATCGTGTTGCCCCGCAAAGCTGGCGTTGGGCAGGTCTTCGGCGGTGGCCGAGCTGCGCACCGCAACGCTCAGCGTATCGCCGGTAGCGGCCTTGAGTTCGCGCCAGGCCTGGCGCAATTGCTGTTCCACCGCCTGGGGCATGGCTGCGCCATAGACGATTTCTCGGGCTCGCGCGCCGGCGCGCGCCAAGGCATCGGTGTCGGTCTTGTCGAGCGTGTCGAGCAAGCGGTGCAATTCGGGCCAGGCGTCGGCCGCGTCCAGCGCGTCACGGTAAGCCGGTGCGGTGACGGCAAACCCGTCGGGGATACGCACACCCAGCGGCGTGAGCTGCTGGAACAGCTCGCCCAGCGACGCATTCTTGCCACCGACGAGTCCCAGGTCTTCGAGCGACAGCTCCTTGAACCAGCGGATGTAACGGGTGTCGGCCATGGATGCTTCCTCAGTTCTCAGATGAAGACCCATAGTGGCCCATGCACCTTCGCCCGACATTGACCTCGGTCGACACCGACGGAAGCAGCATCACATGCTCATGGACGCCGGAACCAGTTCTGGTTGACGAACGGCTGACCAAACTCGTACGGCTCACCCACCCGGGGCGTGACGACCTGCACATCCGTACCCTGGGCGGCCGCCAGCGCGCGCTCGATCGGCTCGGCCCAGGCGTGATAGGACATATTGAAAGTGGCCCAGTGCACCGGCAGCATCACCGTGCTGCCCAGGTCGCGCTGGGCCTGCACCGCCGACTCGGGATCCATGTGGATGTCGAGCCAGCTCTGGCCGTAGGCGCCGACCTTCATCAGCACCAGATCCGGCGCACCCAGGCGTTTGCGGATTTCGCCAAAATGCGGGCCATATCCGGTGTCGCCGCTGTAGTACACCGAGTACCCCGCACTCTTGATCATCCAGGAGGACCACAAGGTGGAGTCGTCCATGCTCTTGCGTCCGGAGTAGTGGCGCGCCGGTGTGTTGTGGATTTCTACGCCCCGGAACTCGGCTTTCTCCCACCAATCCATCTCATGGATTTGCACCAGTGGCACGCCCCAGCGCTGCAGATATGCGCCGATGCCCAGGCCGACAAAGAAATGGGTTCCGCCGCGTGCCAGTTGCCGCACCGTGTCCATGTCCAGATGATCGTAGTGGTCATGCGAGATCACCACGGCGTCGATGCCCTCCAACCGTGCCAGGGGAACGGGCGGCGGATGCATGCGTTCAGGGCCGAGGAACTGGAATGGCGAGGCTCGCTGCGACAGCACCGGATCGGTCATGATGCGCAGGCCATCGATCTCGATCAGCGTCGTGGAATGCCCGAACCAGATCGCCCGCATTCCGGCCACCGGCGGCGCCTGCAGTGCACCCGGTGGCAATGGCAACACCGGTATCGTGAACGGCGGCTCGCGCACCTGCCCACCGGAATAGTCCTGGATGTTCTGCCACAGGGCCAGCGAACTCTTGTAGGGCGGCGAATTCTCGAACTTGCCATCGACATACGCGGGCGATCGACGCATGCGCTCGAGTCTTTCGCCTCCGATCTCGCTACCGAAGGTCGGCAGTTGCAGCACCAGCACCACGGACATGCCCAGGAAGGCGGCAACGATCAGCAATACCAGCAGGACGTTGGCTCGGCGGGACACATGGATTCCTCAGGACGACTGGCGGCCATTCTGGCACGAGTGCCGGCCACGGCCAGCGCCACTGCGGCGAGTCGAACAGCCCCGGCCCACCAAACTGCGCGCCTTCGATCTCGAGCAGCCGGAGTTTGGTGCGTGCGCCGCCATCGGCGGAGAAGCCACCAGCCCTGCCGTCGGCGGCCAGGATGCGGTGGCACGGCACAACCGGCGCAAACGGGTTGTGCCCCAGGGCATACACCCGTTGGTGAAACGGCGGCACACCCGCCATGTCGAGCACGATGTCCGACAGATCGGCAGGCTCCGACGGCTCGCCGGCCAGCAGCGCGACGATCTTGTCGATGGCCTGGAGCACGGCTGCGGGTGGCGCGACTTCCGTTGCCGGGCCAAACCGCGCGGCCATGCGTGCGTGGGTTGCGGCCAGATCGCGTTCGGGCAGTTGCACGCCGGTCAGGCCCTGCGCCCCCCAGGCAATGCCGCAGTGGCCGATGGCGGTCGGGAAAAGCTGGTATCCAGTGGTGGCCATGGTGCTTGTCATGCTAGCGCGACAACCGTGGCGGGTCCAGCGACGGCCGCAATGCAAGGGCGCGACCGGTGTGACGGGACATGGCGCGTCACCGAGGTGGCACTTCATGGATGGGCCGCGCCATAGAATCCCAGCAGGCCATCAGGGTCGGCAGGCGGCTCGTGAAATTGCCTTGCTGCGTAAGCGCCGATGGCCCTGCCCTTGCCTCGCGCGAATGACCCGACCCTGTGGCAACAAGGCCTCGACCATCACAACTGGAGCCCCACATGTCCACCGATTCCCCGCAAGAACTGCTTGAAGACCGGCGCGGCCCGGTGTTGTGGCTGACGATCAACCGCGAAGCACGGCGCAATGCCATCAGCCCGGGCGTGCTGCACAGCCTGGGCCAGGCTTTGATGCGTGCCAACCAGGACCGTTCGGTGCGTGCCGTGGTCATCACCGGCGCGGGAGAGCGCGCCTTCTGCGCCGGCGCCGACCTGCAGACCGGCACCTCGTTCCAGTTCGACTACTCCGAGCCGCATGCCGGATTCGCCAACCTGTTCCGCATTGCGCGCCAGTCCACCGTGCCGCTGATCGCCCGCATCAATGGCGCCTGCATGGCCGGAGGCATGGGTGTGATGGCCATGTGCGACATGGCGGTGGCCACGCCGAAGGCGATCTTCGGCCTGCCCGAGGTCAAGGTCGGGCTGTTTCCGGCGCAGGTGCTCAGCGTGCTCGACAAATTGCTGCCCCGGCGCATCCTCTCCGAAATGTGCATCACCGGCGAACCGATCACGGCGGCGCAGGCGCTTGAATACGGACTCATCAACCATGTGCGCGAGGACCTCGACGCCGGTATCGACTGGTTGCTGGGCCGCGTGCTCGACAAGTCTCCGGCCGCGATCCGCCGCGGCCTGTACACGATGAAGAAGATCGAGACGATGGCGTTCGAGGAATCGATGTCGTTTACCGAAAGCCAGATCGCACTGTTCGCGCTGACCGAGGACGCCGCAGAAGGCCAGCTCGCCTTTCGCGAAAAGCGCAAGCCGAACTGGACTGGCAAGTAGCCATGGCCGCGACAGGCACACGCGAGCGACGCGTCCGCATCGGCGGCGCCTCGGGCTTCTGGGGTGACAGCAGCGTGGGTGCGCCGCAGCTGGTGGCCAGCGGACAGATCGACTTCCTGGTGTTCGACTATCTGGCCGAACTGACGATGGCCATCCTGGCGGGCGCACGACTCAAGAACCCTTTACATGGCTACGCCACCGACTTCGTCACGGTCGCCATGCAGGCCGTGCTCAAGGATGTGGTGGCCCGCGGCATCCGCGTGGTCAGCAATGCCGGCGGCGTGAATCCGCAGGCTTGTGCAGATGCGCTGGCGGCGCTGGCCCAGGCGCAGGGAATCGACCTGAAGATTGCCGTCGTCACCGGCGACGACGTGATGCCGCTGATTCCGACGCTGCGCACGCAGACCGAGCCACCGCGCGAGATGCAAAGCAACGCGGTCTTGCCCGAGCAATTGCTGACGGCCAACGCCTACCTGGGCGCGGTACCGATCAAGGCCGCGCTGGACGCGGGTGCGCAGGTGGTGATCACCGGGCGCTGCGTCGACTCGGCGGTGACGCTGGGTGTGTTGCTGCACGCCTTCGACTGGGATCTGTCCGACCATGATCGGCTGGCTGCGGGCAGCCTGGCCGGCCACATCATCGAGTGCGGCTGTCAGGCCACTGGCGGACTTTTCACCGACTGGGATACGGTGCCCGACTGGGCCCATATCGGCTACCCGATCGTCGACGTAGACATTGACGGCGACTTCATCTGCAGCAAACCCGCTGGCACCGGCGGCCTGGTGACACCGGCGGTGGTGTCCGAGCAGATGCTCTACGAGATCGGCGATCCGGCGCGCTACATCCTGCCCGATGTGGTTTGCGACTTCACCCAGGTCACGATGCGCCAGGTCGGCCCGGATCAGGTCGAGGTCCGCGGCGCCACCGGCCTGCCACCGACCGATAGCTACAAGGTCAGTGCCACCTGGATGGACGGCTACCGCATCGCCAGTCAGCTGACCATTGTCGGCTTCGACGCGGCGGCCAAGGCCCGGCGTACCGGCGAGGCCATCGTGTTGCGGACCTCCGAATTGCTGGCGGCGGCAGGCATGGACCCGTATACCGCCAGCCACATCGAGGTGCTGGGCGCCGAGTCGTGTTACGGCCCACATGCCAGGGCGGACGACGTGCGCGAAGTCATGCTGCGGCTCAGCGCCAGCCACGCGCGCAAGGAGGCGCTGGCCTTGCTGGCGCGCGAGATCGCACCGGCCGGCACCTCCTGGTCACCGGGCACCACGGGTGCTGGCGGCGGACGCGCATCGGCCTCACCGTTGATCCGCCAATTCGCGTTCCTGTTGCCCAAACAGATGGTCACGGCGCAAGTGCAGCTGGTCGGCGGTGCGACGCTGGCGGTCGCGTCCGCCGTCACCGTTGCCACGCCTGGCCCGGCCGAACGGCAAACGGCCCCGTCCGCGGCAGACATTGCCGAGGAGGCGTCGGCTGCTGCGACGCCGGTCAAACAGGCCAGCGACACCCTCTCGGTGCCGCTGATCCGCCTGGCCTGGGCGCGCAGTGGCGACAAGGGCGACATCTCCAATATCGGCGTGATCGCGCGGCATCCGCAGTGGCTGCCACTGTTGCGCGCTCAGCTCACCGAAACGGCGGTGGCGGCCTACCTGTCCCACTTGGTCAAGGGACGCGTCACGCGTTTTGAGGTGCCTGGCATTCACGCGTTCAACTTCGTCTGCGAACAGGCACTCGATGGCGGCGGCATGACCTCGATGCGCAACGACGCGCTGGGCAAGGGCATGGCGCAGATCCTGTTGTCGATGCCCATCGTCGTGCCGGCCGATCTCCAACCTGGAGTCGAAAACCGGCCATGACCATCGCATCGTGGCTGTGCAGCCTGGCTTGAGCAGCCGTTTGTCGCGCGCCCATGTCGAAGCCTGAACCTGCACTGCTGCAACGCCACAACCTGGCGTCGCTGGTGCTGGTCAACATGGGGGTGGGCACCCACGCCATGGTCTGGTTCATGGTCGTAACCGCCATGCCCAGCGTGGTCGACGACCTGAACGCCGAATCGTTCCTGAGCTGGGCCACCAGCATCTATCTGGTGGCCACCATTTTGGGCGGCGCGACGACGGCGCTGATCAAGGGGCGTTTCGGCGCCCGGCTCGCGATGCTGGCTGCGGGCACGGTGGTGACGGCCGGCGGGCTGTTGGCAGCGCTGGCGCCCGGCATCGCGCTGGTGCTGGCAGGTCGGGTATTGCAAGGCCTGGGCGAAGGTGTGCTGGTGGCACTGAGTTACGCGCTGGTGCGCGAGTTGTTCGACATCCGTATCGTCCCGCGCGTATTCGGCATTCAGGCCGTGACCTGGGGCTTTGCCATTTTTCTCGGTCCCATGGCCGGCGGCTGGTTGACCGAAGTCTGGTCCTGGCGCGGCGCCTTTGTCGGAACGGCGCTGTTGCCATTGCCGCTGCTGATACTGGCCGGTTGGGTCTTGCCAGATCGCCACACGCACAGCCCAGCGCCAGCCGAATTGCCCGGCCTGCGCCTGTTGCTGCTGGTGCTGGGTGTGATGGCGATTGCCGTGGCGAACCGGATGCCGGGCGCGTTGGCGGGCCTGGCGCTGGTGGCAATAGGTCTGGGCCTGATCGCAGCGATGCTGCAAATCGACCGGCGCGCGCAGCAGCACATGTTTCCCACCGTGTTTCCCGGCCTGGCGCATCCGGCCGCGCTGGGCCTTTGGGTATTGCTGCTGATGCCGATGGCGCAGATGGCAATCTACGTCTACACGCCCTACATCCTGCAACTGCACCGCGCTCTGAGCCCGACCTGGGCCGGTTACCTGGGGGCCGTGCATGCCATCGCATGGTCGATCAGTGCCGTGCTGGTCGCGCGGCTGCAGACACCGGGACAGAATCGCGCGCTGCTGGCCGGGCCCCTGCTGCTGGCACTGGGCCTGGGCGGGCTGGCCGTCAGCCTGCCCGCCCAGCCACTGGTCTGGGTGGTGTCATCAATGCTGGCGATAGGCACCGGATTCGGCATTTCCTATGCGTTCCTGAACCAGCGTGTGATGGCGGCTGCACAAGCCGGGCAGGAAGACGCGACCGCCGGTGCCGCGCCAACTCTTGGCGCATTGGGTGGTGCCGTCGGCGCCGCCATCGCAGGCCTGGCCGGCAACAGTGCGGGGCTGGACCAGGCGCTGACCGCCACCAGCGTCACACAGGCCAGCTGGGCATTGGCCGGCGGTGGCGCGATGCTGGCCTTGGTTGCCGCTATGCTCGCGTGGCGCTTGCTGCAACGCGCAAGCTGTGTTTGACGGCGGCGGTTGGCCCCGGTGTTACTGTTGACCGCCGCTATCGACTTGGCGCAGAAAGGTAAATCTTGACAACTCGCACCCAGGGTTCGACCACCCCACGCCGGCGCTGGACCCGTATCGCGTCGCGCGTCGGCATCGCCTTGGCATTGCTCGCGACCATTGTCGCCGCCGGCCCACGCAATGCCTTCGGCCCCGAAATTCCTGCTGTACGTGAGGCACCGGAGACCCGCGTTGCGGCGCTCGACGACTGGCTTGCGCGCAGCGAAGCACGTTTCGGTGACATTCGTCCGGGTCTGGAAAAGTCCATCGTGTGGCATTCCGCCGCACGCCAGCGCACGCCCTGGGCCGTGGTCTATCTGCATGGGTTCTCCGCCAGCCGTGCCGAAACCGCACCACTGGCCGACAGGGTCGCGCAGCAGCTCGGCGCCAATCTGTTCTACACCCGGCTCACCGGACATGGCCGCAGCGCGCCTGCGGCCATGGGAGAAGCGAGCGTGCAGGATTGGCTGGCCGACACCGTGGAGGCGGTTCGCATCGGCCAGACGCTGGGCGAACGCGTGCTGATCATCGGCGTGTCGACCGGCGCCACGCTGGCCACGTGGCGGGCCTTGCAGGCGCAAGCCGATGCCACGACGGCCTATGCCTTCGTCTCACCCAATTTCGGTCCGCGCGACAAACGCTCGGAGATCATCAACGGGCCCTGGGGACAACAGATCGCGCTGGCCCTGGAAGGCGAGACCCGTGGCTGGACCCCGGCCGATCCGCGTGAAGCACAGGCCTGGACCACGCGATATCCGACCCATGCGCTGTTTCCGATGATGGCGCTGGTCCAACATGTGCGAGACAGCGATCTGGCGCAGTTCCGCGCGCCGGTGCTGATGCTCTACAGCGAGACCGACAAGACCGTCGATCCGTCCGAGACCCGGGCCGCGTTCGCACGCATTGGCAGCGCGCACAAGACGCTGCAGGTCGTCGACTACAGTGAAAGCCAGGGTCAGCATGTGCTGGCCGGTGACATTCGGGCACCCAAGGCAACGGACCCGATGGCAGGGTCCATTGTTTCGTGGGTCAACGGCCTGCGCTGACGCTCACCCGTTAGCGCTAGCGATACGCGGCATCACTCAAGGCGCGCGATGCAGGCGCGGCGCGGAAAGTGAGTCGAGGTTGTCGGCAATGGCGGAATCGACCGTCGGCCAGCGCCCCTGGAACCGGTGCACGATCATCGCGGCCTGCAAGGCACGCAAATCCTTGACACTGGGTGCAACCTTGATTTGCGCCACGGCGGCGGCGGTATTGCCGGCGCGGATCAGTGCCAGCACCTTTTCTGACCAGACGTTGCTGCTGCTGCGTGCCATCGCGAAATTCCCCGGAGAACAAAGGAGACCACTGTAGCGCGCTACCATCACCCATGAAGAAAACTTTCCCCCTCACCCTGGCTGGCCGGCATCCGGACCGCGTGCTCGATGCCCTCAAACACGAGATTCGCCAGTACCTCAAGCGCGAACGGCGTAAACCCGTGCCTGAAGGTGTCGACTTCCTGGACTTCGATTGTCGCTTCGGCCTGACCGAAGACAGCGCCGACGCCACGACTGAGCAGGAGCTGACACGGCAGATCGATGCGGCCGCAGCGCAAGGCGCGACCCATGTCTATGTCGAGATTCTGGCCAAGCCGGGTCAGCGAAAGCCGCGGCCAGTGACCGACGACACAGCACCGGCCGATACCAGCGATGCGGTGCAACCGCCCGGTGACGCCGTGGCCGAATGATCAGCCGGCGTCGGCGTCCGATGACGGCGACGTCGGCCCGCCCTGCTTGAGCGCCGCCTCGGCGCGCAGCTTGTCCTTCTTGCTCGGGCGCTTGCCCTTGACACCACCGGTGCCGGGCACCGGCGCCAAATCGGGCGCCTCCACCTGAGTCGGCTCGAAACCGGCCATCACCTCGCGCTCAAGCTGCAGGCCCTGGCGTTTTTCAATCAACCGCATATGCGCCTCGGTCGTGGCACTGACGAAACTCAGCGCCAGACCGCTGGCGCCGGCGCGCCCGGTGCGGCCGATGCGGTGCACATAGTCGACTGCAGAGCGCGGCAGATCGTAATTCACCACCACCGGTAGCTGCGCAATATCGAGGCCGCGCGCGGCCAGGTCGGTGGTGACGACCACGTCCCATTGGCCGTCGCGCATCTCCTGCAGCACCTGGGTGCGGCCACCCTGGCTCAGTCCGCCATGAAACGGCGAGGCATAGACGCCATTGGCATACAGCTTGGCGGCAACAGTTTCGGCGGCATGTTGCGTCGCCACGAACACCAGCACGCGTTTCCAGGCATGGTCCTTGATCAACTGGCGCAGCAACTGCGTGCGCCGCACCGGATCGACCGTGATGACCCGCTGCACGATGTCGGGTATGGTCAGCGCATCGTCGGCGATCTGCACACGCAGCGGTTCACGCATCAAAACCTGCGCCAGCTTTTCCACTGCCGGCGGCATCGTGGCCGAAAACAACAGGGTCTGGCGCCGGATGGGCAACAAGGCCAGTACACGCGCGAGTTCGTCGGCGAACCCGGCATCGAGCATGCGGTCGGCCTCGTCCAGCACCAGCGTGTCGATCTGGCCCAGCGCCACCGCGTTCTTCTCGACCAGATCGAGCAGCCGGCCCGGCGTGGCGATCACGACATCGGCGCCACCGCGCAAACGCATCATCTGCGGATTGACCGAAACCCCGCCGAACACTGCTGTCAGCTTGGGGGCCTCCGGCAGAAAACGCGCCAGTGTGCGCAAGGTCTCCGCCACCTGAGTCGCCAACTCGCGCGTGGGAACCAGCACCAGCGCCTGCACCCGGCGCGGCGACTCGGCGGGCTTGCGCAGCAACGACTGCAGCAGTGGGAGCGCATAGGCAGCGGTCTTGCCGGAGCCGGTCTGGGCTATGCCCAGCACGTCGGTACCGGCGAGTGCGGCCGCAATCACCGCCTGCTGAATCGGCGTGGCCACCAGAAACCCCGAGCCCGTTGCCGCACGCAGAAGTTCAGGGGCAAGGGGGAAAGCGTTGAAAGACATAGGTGGGCCAGGACGGCGGGCCAGTGTAACGGGCATACCGTACGCCACAGGCCAGGCTGCCCGCCGGCCGCGTCAGTGCGGATCCGACACGGCACCTTGCCTGAGCGCCAGCAGCGCACCAAGCCACAAGGCCAGCGCCGACACGATGAAGCCGCGCGCAAGACCACCAGGCCCGTCTGCGATCCAGCCGACCAAGGTGGGGCCGACGATCTGGCCGCCCGCGAACACGATGGTGAATGCGCCAATACCCGCAGCCCACTGCGTCGGCGGCAGGTTGTGCCGTACCCAGGCCGTAGTCGATGCCACGACCGACAGGAAGACGGCACCAAACAACACACTGGAGGCTAGAACGACTGGCCAGGCGTCGCTGAGCGCCGGTGCCAAAGTGGCTGCGCCGAGCAAGGCATTGAGCAGCGCCAGCGGTCGCCCGTTGCGGTGGCGATCAAGCAGACCGGCCCACAAACGCGGCGACACCATCACCGCAACACCCAGCAGCGCATAAAAGCCCATGACCACCGCCGGCGCCATGCCCTGCTCGCGCAACAAGGCAACGATGAAGGTCATATAGCCGATATAGCCGACACCGAACATCGCATAACCGGCCAGGCCAAAGGCAAACCGCCGTATGGGCACCGGCGGGCGGGACATCGGAGCAGACGCGGCAGCGCTGGACGCGGAATCAACCGCTTCCAATCGGCGCACCACCCAGAGCAGCATGCCGGCGCCGCCAAAACAAAGCACCGACAAAGCTGCCCAGGCGTAGCTCCAGGCATGGGCCTGCCCGCCGGCCGCGTGCAAGGTCAGCGGCACCACCACGGCCGACAGACTGATGCCCAGGCCGGTGCCACCGTAATACAGGCCGATCAGCAGCCCTGCACGTGATGGCTCACGGGCACCGACGCGCGCGGCAAGCAAGCCACCGGTGATAAACACCAGCGCACTGGTCACACCGGCCGCCAACCGTTGCACCAGCCAGATACCGGTGTCGGTGAACATACCACTGAGCGCCATCAACACACTGGCGGCAAACGCCGCCCACACCATCAACAGGCCCGGGCCCATGCGGCGCAACAGCATCGGCGTCAACAAGGCCCCCAGCAGGTAACCGGCGGCGTTGCTGGTGTTCATGGCGCCCGCCAGCGCATAAGACCAGCCCAGGTCGTCGCGCATGGGCGGCAGCAGCAGACCGTAGGCAAAGCGGGTGATGCCGAGCGAGACGGCGGCGCCGAGTGACAGCGCCAGGGCGGTGATGATGCCCGAACGCGAAGCTGGATCGGTAGGCGCGCGGGCGAGTGAAAACAGCGGCGTCATGGCGCCATGAGTATGCCTGCCATGGCTCACCCGCAATGGGCGCAATCAGCGGCGCTTGCCGCTAGAATCCCCCGCTCGGTCCGCCACCCTGACGGCACGGCGCTTTCGCCGTGCATATTGGCGCGCACGCAGTCTTGCCTCTCCCTACCCACATGTCCACCGTCTGCGCCATCGACTTTGGCACCTCGAATTCCGCCATTGCGCTGGTGCAATCCGACGGGACGCACCTGGTGGAACTCGAGCCGGGCCATGACACCATGCCCACGGCGGTGTTTTATGCAGTCGAGGGCTTGTCCGGTGCGCAGGAGCCGGAGCGCAGTTATGGTCGTGCCGCCATTGCAGCCTATGTTGACGGCGTCGAAGGGCGGCTGATGCGCTCGATGAAGAGCATTCTGGGTTCGACTCTGGCCGAGCAGGCCACCGAGGTGGGCGGCGGTCATTCGGTACGCTATGTGGATGTGATCGCGACCTATCTGCGCCACCTGCGCGGTCGCGCGGCACAGGCTGCCGGGCAGGCGCCCGATCAACTGGTGCTGGGCCGGCCGGTGTTTTTTGTCGACGAGGATCCGCAGCGCGATGCCGCGGCACAGGCGGCGCTGGAGGCGGCCGCGCGACAAGTGGGCTTCAAGCAGGTGCAGTTCCAGTTCGAACCGATCGCTGCGGCATTGGATTTCGAGGCCAGCGTCGACGCCGAGCATCTGGTGCTGGTCGCCGATATCGGCGGCGGAACCTCCGACTTTTCGCTGGTGCGCGTCGGCCCCGACCGGCGCCGGCGGCTGGACCGGCGCGACGACATCCTGGCCAACCACGGTGTGCACGTGGCCGGCACGGATTTCGACCGCCTGATAGAGCTGGCGCACCTGTTGCCCACCTGTGGCTATCGCGGTCTCGGCCCGACCGGACGCGAGGTGCCGAACCGGGTCTACTTCGACCTGGCCACCTGGCACTTGATCAACACGGTCTATGCGCCGGGCAGGATGGCCGAACTGCGGTCGATGAAGTCCTTTTATGCCGAGCCGAAACACCATGCCCGGCTGATGACGGTGCTGGAGCTGCGACTGGGCCATGCGTTGACCGCTTTGGCCGAAGAGGCCAAGATCACGGTGGCCAACTCGGCCAGTGCCCGTATCGAACTCGGGCAACTGGACGCGCGCCTGCACGTCACGCTGGACGACGCAGCGGTGATGACCAGCATCGACGCCAGCTTGCAACGCATTGCAGAGGCCGCGCGCGCCACCACCGACATGGCCGGAATTGCGGCTGCGCAGGTCGACGCGGTCTATTTCACCGGCGGATCAACCGGATTGAGCGCCCTGACCCAGCGCATTGCGGCGCAGTTTCCCAACGCCCGCTCGGTACACGGCAATCGTTTTGCCAGCGTGACCCAGGGCCTGGGCCAACATGCGGCGAATCTATACCTGCGCTGACAAGCCGCCGGCCAGGCGGCAACAGCACAACGCAGCGCGCTAGAAAAGCCGCAGGTTCTTCTCGCGTGAGAACGACAGATCGATGGTCGTGACGCGCAGGCGGCCAGCCAGAAAATGTGCCAGGGCGCGGTAGAACTTCACGGCCGTGGCCGGGTGCTTGTCCAGATGGGCTTGCAGAACGTCGTAGCCGATTTCCAGCAGTTCGGAGCGCTCGAGCGCCACAGCCGAAGCCGAACGCGGCTCGTCGTTGACGAAGGGCATCTCGCCCAGATGCGCGCCGGTGCCCAACTGCACGAGATCCACGTCGTCCTTCTTGCCCGCGCGGCGAATGTGCACCGTGCCGTGGCGTATGACGAAAAGCGACGACGCCTTGTCGCCCTCGGAGAATATTTCCTCGTCGGCGTTGTACATCTTGACCACGCCCTTGGCGCTGAGTTCTTCCAATTCCTTGGGCAGGAATTCCTTGAACAGATAGATATCCTGAAGCAGCTGAACGCCCATGGGACCTCCGGTGTTGGTTGAATGTTCGGTGCGCAGTGCGCGCGTTTCCGCTGCCACTCTAACCTATTGACGAAGGTCACTGGCCGCCCGCCACGGGCGCAGCGAGCCGTCAGCCTGCGCGACAAGGTGGGCGAGGATCACCTGGATCTGCGTGGCCCAGGCCCCTGACGGCACCCGATATCCGGCGCCAAAAGGCATCTTCAGGCCATGGGCCTGCAAATATTTGGCAAGAGGCTCGCACACTGTGGCCTAATAGCGGGTTGAACTGAATTTTCTGGAGTGATTCATCATGGCCAAAGCCATCCGTACCGAAGCTGACCGTTTGGCGACCCCCCGCCCTGTCCCTGCCAAGGGATTTTCGATGCCCGTGACCCACGGCCAGAAGCTCAGCCTGGAGCGCGGCACCTCCACGCGCAGCAAGAAAAATCCGGGCAAGCGTCCCCACAAGGGCGGCTGAAGCCGGCCCGGGCAGACCGCCCGGGTGTTACCGGCCGGCGCCGGGCTTTCGCATCAAGGTACTCTTGCCGAACAGGCTCTGGATCAGATCGACAGCCAGTTCGGCGGTCTGGTTGCGGATGTCCAGCGCCGGATTGAGTTCGACCACGTCCAGCGATGCCAGACGGCCGGTATCGGCAATCATTTCCATGCACAGCTGGGCTTCGCGGTAGGTCGGCCCGCCCCGGACCGTGGTACCTACGCCTGGCGCGATGTCCGGGTCGAGGAAATCCACGTCCAGACTGACATGCAGGTGCGTGTTCGCATCGACCAGGGCCAGCGCCAGCTCCATGGTGTGGCGCATGCCCATCTCGTCGATGTAGCGCATGTCGAACACCTCAATGCCCATGTCGTGCACCAGGCGTTTTTCGCCTTCGTCCACGCTGCGGATGCCGATCTGGCGCAACTCGTGCGGATGCAGCGCCGGCACATGGCCACCGATTTCCACCAGTTCGCGTGGACCCTGTCCACACAGGCATGCCACCGGCATGCCGTGGATATTGCCGCTGGGCGTCAGCGTGGCGGTGTTGAAATCAGCATGGGCGTCAAACCACAACACGCGCAGCTTCTTGCCGCGCCCCCGGCAATGGCGCGCCACCGCGCTGATCGAGCCGATACCCAGACAATGGTCGCCGCCGAGCACAATCGGCAACCTGGCGTCGGACAGCTCTGCAAATACCGCGTCATGCAGGAGCTGGTTCCAGGCCACCACCTCGGGCAGGTGCCGAAATCCATCGACCGCGTCCAGCCATGGATTGACCGGCCCATCGAGATTGCCGCAGTCGCGCACGTCGATGCCGAACTGGGCCACGGCCTCGGCAATGCCGGCAACCCGCAACGCAGCCGGCCCCATGCGGGCACCCCGCATACCGGCACCAATGTCAGTGGGCGCGCCGATCAGGCTCACGCCTTTCATGGCTTGCGCAAGCGGGTGTGGATCGGTCAAACCAGCGCCTCGTCCAGAACTGTCGAACGCGCCGGCGCCTTGTCGGCGGGCGCGCGAGCCATCGCGTCGAGCAGCCCGAACAGGTCCTTGGCGTCGCCAAACGCCGGAATCAGCGCCAGATCCTGACCGACACCCAGTTCCCGGGCGCTGTCGCGCATGTAGCGCAGCGCCGAGAAGTCCTCCAGTGCAAACCCGACCGAGTCGAAGATCGTGACCTGATCGGCCTGGGTGCGCCCCGTCTGATGGCCTTGCAGCACCTTCCACAATTCGGTGACGGCAAAGTCTGCCGGCATCTGCTGCAACTCCCCTTCGATCCGGGTCTGCGGCTCGTATTCGACGAAGACGTCGGCACCGCGCAACACATCGGCATGCAGCTCGGTCTTGCCCGGACAGTCGCCCCCCACCGCATTGAAATGCATGCCGGGTTCGACCATGTCGGGCGTAATGATGGTGGCGTTGGTCTTGTCGGCGGTCACAGTGGTCACTATATCGGCTCCGCGCACGGCCTCGGCCGCACTGGCACAGCGCAGCAGCCGGATGCCGGCATGGCGCAGGTTGCGCATCAGTTTGTCTGTCGCCAGGGGGTCGGTGTCGTACAGCCGTATCTCCTGGATGCCCAACAGGTGATGGAACGCCAGCGCCTGGAATTCGCTTTGCGCACCATTGCCGATCAGCGCCATCGACCGGCTGTCGCGCCGGGCCAGCGCGCGCGCCGCCAGCGCCGACATGGCGGCCGTGCGCACGGCCGTGGTCAAGGTCAGTTCGCTGAACAGTTCGGGAACACCATTGTCGACGCGGGCCATGACGCCAAACGCCATCACGGTGGGCAGACCGAACTGGTTGTTGCCCGGATGCCCGTTGACACATTTGAAGGTATAGGTCTTGTCGTCGGCGATGGGCATCAGCTCGATCACACCCAGCGACGAATGATTGCCGACACGGGCGATCTTGTCGAAATCCTGCCAGCGCAGATAGTCGGCATGAATCGCGTCGAGCATGCCGCGCAGCGCCTGTGCCATGCCCTGATGTTGCAAGATGGCGGCGATGTCGACCGGGCTGAGGTAACGGGTGCGGATGGGGCTATGTGTGGTTTTCATGGAACGGGCCTGCGGATCAAGACTATCGGTTGTTGAAGGGAACAACATCAGTTTCTCCCGCGACCACGCCAATGTAAATCGCCAACATTGCAACCAATACGTCACTTATCTGCCGATATGACACCCCGTCATGCCAAAATGGCAACCTATGGACGCTGTCGACCGTGAACTGATTTCGCTGCTGCGCAAGGATGCCCGCACCAGCGTAGCCATATTGGCGCGCAAGCTGGGCGTGTCGCGCGGCACCGTCAGCAACCGCATCACCAAGCTCGAGGACGCTGGCATCATCGTCGGCTACACCGTGCGCTTGCGTCCCGACGCCCATCCCAACGAGATCCGAGCCTGGATGGGCGTGGCGGTCGAAGGTAACGAAACCCGCACGGTCATCGCCAGCCTGCTGGGCGAGCCGGCGGTGGCCACGCTGCACGACACCAACGGCCGCTGGGACTTGCTGGCCGAGCTGCGCGCCGGCAATCTGTCAGAGCTGTCGCAGGCGCTCGAGCGCATCCGGCTGATACGCGGCATCAGCAGCTCCGAGACCAGCATCCACCTCGAAACCTACCGCCTGTCATGACCCCACCTTCACCCAACCCGGAGCTCGACCGCATCGACATGAAGATCCTGCAGCAGTTGCAGGCAGACGGACGCATCTCCAACCTCAAACTGGCCGAGTCCGTCGCCTTGTCGCCAACCGCCGTGCTCGCACGGGTGCAGCGGCTCACGCGCGAAGGCTACATCCTGGGTTACGAGGCACGGCTCAATCCGCACAAACTCGGTCGCGGCATGCTGGTGTTCGTCGAAGTCCTGCTCGACCGCACCACACCGAATGTGTTCGATGCATTCAAGGCGGCGGTCCAGGTGCGCGGCGAAATCATGGAGTGCCATATGGTGGCCGGCGGCTTCGACTACCTGCTCAAGACGCGCATGGCCGATATGGACGCCTATCGCACATTCGCCGGTACGGTGCTGTGGCAACTGCCCGGCGTGCGCGAAACCCGCACCTACGCCGTCATGGAGGAGGTCGTCAACTCGACCCATCTGCGTCTGCTCTGATGCGCGACGAAGATGCCAATAGCGCCACAAATGCACACCGCGGGCCTTCGGTCCTTTGCGAGAATTCGTTTTTTTGAGGACATAACATGAAAAGGATCGTCGCTACCGCCATCTGCCTGCTTGGCGTCTTCACGGCGGGCGCGCATGCACAAACCATGAAACCCGGCCTGTGGGAAATGCAGACCAAGATGCAAAGCGGCTCCGGTGAAATGGAGAAAGCGATGGCCGAGATGCAGCAGCAGATGGCATCGATGCCGCCCGAGCAGCGCAAGATGATGCAGGACATGATGAGCAAACAGGGCGTTGGCATGGGTGCTGGCGGACCGGGCACCATGAGCATCAAGATCTGCATGACCCAGGAGATGATCGAGCGCAACGAGCTGCCAACCCAGCAAGGCGACTGCAAGAACACGGTTTCGCCGCGCAGCGGCAACACGATGAAGTTCGCATTCCGCTGCACCAAACCGGTATCGAGCGGCGAGGGTGAAGTCAGCTTCATCAGCCCGCAGGCCTACACCTCCAAGATGACGGTAAACACCACCACGGCCGGCAAGAACGAGCGCATGACAATGGGAAGCCAGGGCAAGTGGTTGTCGGCCGAATGCGGCGCGGTGCGCCCGATCGGCTCCAACAAACCCTGATCGCACAGCGCGCGGGCGTCCTGGCGACGCGTGGCCATATGCCGCACGTCGCCAAGAAGCGGACCCGCTGCCTCAGATTTCCAATGACGCGCGCGAGCCGAATATCGCCGTCCCGACACGCACCATGGTGCTGCCGGCATGGATCGCCGCCTCCAGGTCGGCGCTCATGCCCATCGACAAGGTGTCAAGCGCCAGGCCCTCCGCATTGAGCTGCTCGAACAGCAAGCGGGCGCGTGCATGCAGGGCACAAGCCGATTCGAAATCGGGCGCCGGCTCCGGAATCGTCATCAAGCCGCGCAGACGCAGCCGGGGCAATTCCCGGATCGCGTGCGCCAGTTCAGCCAGCGCGTCAGGCGCGACCCCGGCCTTGGTCGGACCGCCATCGGTATTGACCTGGATACACACCTGCAGCGGCGCCAGATGCGCCGGACGCTGGTCGTTTAGCCGTTGCGCGATCTTCAGCCGATCGACCGACTGCGCCCAAGCGAAATGCTCGGCCACCAGGCGCGTCTTGTTGCTCTGGATCGGGCCGATGCAATGCCAGATCGCGGGAGTGCCAGTCAGTTCGACCACCTTGCCCACCGCCTCCTGGATGTAGTTCTCGCCGAATTCGCGCTGACCCGCGTCCATCGCCTGCGCCACCGCAGCGCCCGCAAAAGTCTTGGACACCGCCAGCAGGCGCACATGCGACGGATCGCGTCCGGCGGCCTTGCAGGCTGTGGCGATGCGCTGGTGCACAGCTTGGAGATTGTTCGCAATCGTGGTCATAATTGGCCTGTAGCCTAACAAACCATCGGGGACTTCGTGGACATTACCCAGTTACTCGCGTTCAGCGTCAAGAACAAGGCCTCCGACCTTCACCTGTCTGCCGATTTGCCACCCATGATCCGGGTCCACGGAGACGTGCGGCGCATCAATGTCGAGCCGCTCGATCACAAGTCCGTGCACGCCATGGTGTACGACATCATGAACGACACGCAGCGCAAGCACTACGAGGAGTTCCTGGAGATCGACTTCTCGTTCGAAATCGAAGGCTTGGCGCGTTTTCGCGTCAATGCCTTCAACCACAACCGGGGTGCCGGCGCCGTGTTCCGGACCATTCCCTCGAAGATTCTGTCGCTCGAGCAGCTCAACGCACCCAAGATTTTCGCCGACCTTGCGCTGAAACCGCGCGGCATGGTGCTGGTGACCGGCCCCACCGGCTCGGGCAAGTCGACCACGCTGGCGGCGATGGTCAACTACCTCAATGAAACCGAATTCGGTCATATCCTGACGGTCGAGGATCCGATCGAGTTCGTGCACGAATCCAAGAAGTGTCTGGTGAACCAGCGCGAGGTCGGTCCGCATACGCTGAGTTTTGCTGCGGCGCTGCGCTCGGCCCTGCGCGAAGACCCGGACTGTATCCTGGTCGGCGAGATGCGCGACCTGGAAACCATCCGGCTGGCGATGACGGCGGCGGAGACCGGCCACCTGGTGTTCGGCACCCTGCACACATCGAGCGCCGCCAAAACCATCGACCGGATCATCGACGTGTTCCCGGCCGACGAAAAGGAAATGGTGCGGGCCATGTTGTCGGAGTCGCTGCAAGCGGTGATCTCGCAAACCCTGTGCAAGACCAAGGACGGCCAGGGCCGTGTCGCAGCGCATGAAATCATGCTCGGCACCAATGCCATCCGCAACCTGATCCGCGAGTCCAAGGTGGCGCAGATGTACTCCTCGATCCAGACCGGCAACAGTGTGGGCATGCAGACGCTGGACCAGAACCTCACCGATCTGGTCAAGCGCAACATCATCAGCCCCTCTGAAGCGCGCAGCAAGGCGAAGATTCCGGAAAATTTCCCGGGATGATGTGCGAACGCCACGAAACCATGTGAACTGACTTATGGGGATCTTCGACATGCTCAAATCCAAGGATTCGGCCGAGCCGAACGAGGATCGACAAGACTCGATGCTGTTCAGCACCGCGTTCGCGGGCCTGGGTGTCGACGCATCCCTGCTGGTTCCCTGGGAGGCGCGTGCCGCCGAAATCGACGCCAAGCGCCTGCCTGCGTCGCGCGGCACCAAGCTGATGCAGACCTTGTGGGCCAAGGATCACTACATGCAGCACCTGGAGCCACAGGCGATCCAGGAACTGGAGCACCATTTCGATTTCGCGACGGTGCCGGCCAACCGCGATCTGATTCGCCAGGACGAATACGGCAACTTCATGATCGTGCTGCTCTCCGGAGCGGTGGAAGTCGACCGGGTCCAGCCCTGGGGCGAGCGACTGCGTCTGGCCGAAATCCGACCGGGTGAGATCCTGGGCGAGATGTCGCTGCTCGACAGCGGCATGCGATTCTCCGCCTGCACCACCATGGGCGAATGCGAGATCGCCGTCCTGACGGCCGAAGGCATGGACGACATGATGTCCACACGGCCCCGGCTCGCGGCATATCTCATCGCCCTGCTGGCGCGCAAGTTGTCATTGCGATTGCGCGTGGTCAGCGCGCGTTTGAGCGAAAAGAAATAAACCGACGGGAGCCCCCACCTCATGGAACGCGATCAGGCCACAAAATTCATCACCGACCTTCTGCGCTTGATGGTCAATCGCAATGGCAGCGATCTTTTCATCACCAGCGACTTTCCGCCCGCCATCAAGGTCGACGGCAAGGTCACCAAGGTGTCGCCCCAGCCGCTCAACGGCGACCATACCCGTGCGCTGGCCCGCTCGGTGATGAACGACAGGCAGATCGCCGAGTTCGAGCGCACCAAGGAATGCAATTTCGCCATCTCGCCACCCGGCGTGGGCCGCTTCCGGGTGAATGCCTTCATCCAGCAGGGCAAGGTCGGCATGGTGATGCGGACCATTCCGGCCGTTCTGCCCACCATTGACGGCCTGGGTGTGCCGCAGGTGCTCAAGGAGATCGTCCTCTCCAAGCGCGGCCTGTGCATCGTGGTGGGCGCCACCGGTTCGGGCAAGTCGACCACGTTGGCGGCCATGGTGGATTGGCGCAACCAGCATAGTTTTGGCCACATCATCACGATCGAGGACCCTGTCGAGTTCGTGCATGCGCACAAGAACTGCGTGGTAACCCAGCGCGAGGTCGGGCTGGACACCGACAGCTGGGAAATTGCGCTGAAAAACACACTGCGCCAGGCGCCAGACGTGATCCTGATGGGTGAGATCCGCGACCGCGAGACCATGGAACACGCGGTGGCGTTTGCCGAAACCGGTCACCTGTGCCTGGCCACGCTGCATGCCAACAGTGCCAACCAGGCGCTGGACCGCATCATCAACTTCTTCCCCGAAGATCGCCGTTCGCAGTTGCTGATGGATCTCTCGCTCAATCTCAAGTCGCTGATATCACAACGGCTGATCCCCAAGCAGGACGGCAAGGGTCGCTCGGCGGCTGTCGAGGTCCTGCTCAATACGCCGCTGATATCCGACCTGATCTTCAAGGGCGACGTCTCCGAGATCAAGGAGATCATGAAGAAAAGCCGCAACCTGGGCATGCAGACCTTCGACCAGGCCTTGTTCGACGCCTATGAAAACAACATCATTTCCTACGACGACGCGTTGCGCAATGCGGACTCGCTCAACGATCTGCGCCTGCAGATCAAACTCAACAGCCAGCGCGGCAAGTCGCAAGACCTGAGCGCAGGCACGGAAAACTTCGCCATCGTCTAAACCGGACCATCCGGTCCCGCCGTCGAGTTTCGTGCTGGCGCGCAAGCGTCGCGCCTGACAATCGGCGCCGTCATTGCCGCGTCCAGCGGCTTGCACCATGTCCAACATCAACACCAAGACCTATACCGCCACACCCGCCCGCAAGACCGCCTTCCTCGGCCTGGGCGTCATGGGCTATCCCATGGCCGCTCACCTGGCCCGCGCCGGCCACCAGGTCACCGTGTACAACCGCAATGGCGCCAAGTCCGCCGCCTGGTTGAAGGAATTCGGCGACGTGTCGGGCTGCGCCACAGCCGCCACGCCGCAAGCAGCGGCACAAGGTGCAGACATTGTTTTTTGCTGCGTCGGCAATGACGAGGACCTGCGCTCCGTGACACTGGGTCTGGACCAGGGCGACGGCACACGCGCCGCCGGTGGGGCCTTTTCGGGCATGGCCAAGGGCGCCATCTTCGTCGACCACACGACGGCGTCGGCCCGTGTGGCGCGCGAGCTGCATGCTGCGGCAATGGCGCAAGGTGTGCAATTCATCGATGCGCCGGTATCCGGCGGGCAGGCGGGCGCCCAGAACGGCCTGCTCACGCTAATGTGTGGCGGTGACCAGGCCGCGTTCGATGTCGCCGCACCGGTGGCACAGGCCTTCTCGCGTGCCGTGACGCTGCTCGGCGAGAGCGGCGCCGGTCAACTGGCCAAGATGGTCAACCAGATCTGCATCGCCGGCCTGGTGCAGGGCCTGAGCGAGGCGATTGCCTTCGGTCAGAAAGCCGGGCTCGACATGGCGCAGGTGCTCGAGGTGATCGGCAAGGGGGCCGCCCAGAGCTGGCAGATGGACAACCGTGGCAAAACCATGGTGGCCGACCAGTTTGAATTCGGTTTTGCCGTCGACTGGATGCGCAAGGACCTCGGTCTCGTGCTGGACGAAGCGCGCCACAATGGCGCCCGACTGCCGGTGACAGCGCTGGTCGACCAGTTCTATGCCGACGTGCAGCAAATGGGTGGCGCACGCTGGGACACTTCGAGCCTCATCAAACGTCTTAAGTAAGGCGCCGGGCCGCCGGCGGCCCGGCCATGCAGTAGGCGCCGGCCACAATGGCGCCGGCCCCACCCACCACGTAGATCAGGACTTGGGCGACTGGGCCGGCAAGCTGCGCTGCAGCTCTTCCTCGGTGATGATCTCGAGAAGTCGAACCACCTTTTGCACGCCGCCGGTGCTGCGCGCGATGGCGGTTGCACGATCAGCCTCACGCTGCGTGACACGGCCCATCAGGTAGACGATGCCGCGTTCGGTGACAACCTTGAACGCGTTGGCGAACAAATCCTTGCTGTCGACCATTGCCGCTTTCAACTTGCCGGTGATCAGCGCGTCGGACGAGCGCTGCGTCAGCGACGACGAACCCAGCACAGCTAGTTCATTGGCGACCAGGCGCACGTTGTCGACACGCGAGACGATCTGCTCGACCAACTGCTTGTCCTGTGCCGTGGGCACTTGACCACTGAGCAATACCTGGCGGTTATAGCTGGTGACACTGACTTGAACCCGGTCGCCCAGGTTCTCGTTAATGCGCCCGATCGAGCGCAGTTCGATGCCCTCGTCTTCGAGTTGGGTGCCCGAAGTGCGCCGGTCGGTGGCCACCAGGGCGCCCATCGCGGCGCCGCCCAGTATCAGCGGTGCGCAGGCACTGAGCACGCCACCCAGGCTCACCGCGCACAGGGCCGTGGCAACGAGTTTGATCACGCCGGGGTTCATCTTCATCATCATGGGGTTTCCTCTTGTTCGCCCAGCAACTGGGCATCAACGGCGTCGCACATGCAATGCAACGCCAGCATCTGAATTTCCAGTATGCGCGCAGATCGCTCATGGGGCACATGAATATGGATGTCGGTGTCGCGCATCAGCTGCGCCATCTGGCCGCCATCACGGCCGGACATTCCGACCACCACCATCTCCCGCTCGTGTGCAGCAGCTATGGCCTGTTGCAGGTTCGCGCAGTTGCCGGTGATCGACAACACCAGCAAGACGTCGCCGGAGCTGCCAAGCGCCCGCACCTGGCGCGCGAACATGGCGGCAAAAGTTTGCTCGGTTGGCTCACCGGCAAGCGTGGTGCTGTCAGCCGCCAACGCCAGCGCCGCCAGCTCCGGCCGCTCGCGTTCGAAGCGACCGACAAAACTGGTGGCGAAATGCTGCGCCAGTGCGGCGCATCCGCCATTGCCACAGGCAAGCACTTTGGCGCCGCCGGTGACGCACGCGAGCAAGGCCTGCACCGCCGCCGCAATGGGCTTGCTCAGGATCTGCGCCGACTGGTATTTCAGGTCTGCGCTGTCAATGAAATGCTGCTCGATGCGCTGCTCCAACATGCGACCGATGATACCTGCGCCACCTGCAAGCGGATGTAAAGAACTATGACGGAGTCAGCCGGCATCGAACGCCGCCTTCAACCAGTGCAAGGCCCCGGCGTCGAACGCCACGACGTCGAAACGACAGGGCGTCGGGGCACGGCCAGACGCCAGGAAATGCCGCGCGGCGAACACGATGCGCCGGCGCTTGACGGCACCGATGCTGGCGGCCGCACCCCCATGGTCGCCTGCGGCGCGTGCACGCACCTCGACAAACACCGTGGTACCGTCAGTGTCCCGCATGATCAGGTCGATCTCGCCGCCGCCGCGCCCGGGCGTCCGATAATTGCGCGCCAGCAGCCGCAATCCCGCTTGCTGCAGGTGGCGCAGCGCACGGTCTTCGGCGGCATCACCCGACTGTTTGCTGCTGGGCTGGCCCGCCAGCGCCCTGAATCCGGAAAAACGCATCGATGACCACCTATGCCTCGGCCCTCGTGGCAGCGCAAGACGCAGCCGCCTCCCAGCATTATCCGAAGGGAGCGCTGTACCTGGTGGCCACGCCCATCGGCAATCTTGCGGACATCAGCCTGCGCGCACTGCATGTGCTGCAGCTGGCGGACACCATTGCCTGTGAAGACACGCGCCATACCCAATCGCTGCTGCGCGCCTACGGCATCGAGAAACCGGGCGCGCAGCTGCTGGCGCTGCACCAGCACAACGAGTCGGAGGCCGCGCTGCAGGTGGTCGCGCGCCTGGGCCAGGGCCAGCGGGTGGCCTATGTCAGCGATGCCGGAACACCCGCGATCAGCGATCCGGGCGCCCGCCTGGTCGCGGCGGTGGCTGCGGCGGCCCTGGTCGTTGTACCGATTCCCGGCCCGAGCAGTGTCACCGCGGCGCTGAGCGTGGCCGGTCTGGACATGGCGCAAGGCGACAGCTTCGTGTTTGCCGGATTCCTGTCCTCGCGCAGCATGGAGCGTGCGGCCCGGATTGACGCCCTCGCCGGCGAACCGCGCGCCGTCGTGCTGCTGGAGGCGCCACACCGGATCGATGCACTGGCACTGGCGCTGGCACCGCTGGGTGCGCGCCGCCTGACGGTGGCACGCGAACTGACCAAGCAGTTCGAACAGATCATGACACTGGCGGCGGCCGATTTTTCGGCCTGGCTGGCCGCCGATGCCAACCGGTCACGCGGCGAGTTCGTACTGGTAATCCATCCGGATGCCACACCCCGCGAAGAGGGCGACGCGCTGCGCGTGCTGCAGTTGCTGCTCGCGGAGTTGCCGCTCAAGACCGCGGTCAAACTGGCGGTCGAGATCACCGGTGCACCACGCAACCAGCTATACGAGGCGGCCTTGGCGCTGCGCGCGGGCGGCGACACATCTGCGCCGTGATGCGCACCGGACATAATCCACCGATGGCATTGGATCTGAACAGCGACGTCACGGGCAGCGGCCCACCAGTGGTGGTGTTGCATGGCCTCTTCGGCTCGGCAACCAACTGGCGCAGCGTGGCGCGCCAGTTGGCAGGCGCGCATGAGGTCCATGCGCTGGACTTGCGCAACCACGGCGCCTCGCCGTGGGATGCGGCCATGAACTACGACGCCATGGCCGACGACGTGCGTCACTACATCGACAGCCACCAGTTGCAGGACGTCACCGTCATGGGCCACAGCATGGGCGGCAAGACCGCGATGGCCCTGGCGCTGGCGCATCCGGATCGGCTCGAGCGCCTGATCGTGGTGGACATCGCACCGCACTCCTACCCGGATGCACTGAGCAGCTATGCGCAGGCCATGCGCAGTGTCGACCTCATGGCGGCGGCCAGTCGCACCGAAGTGCAACGCCAGTTGCAGGGGCTGCTGCCCGATGCATCGGTGGCACCGTTTCTGGTGCAGAACCTGGTCCAGCGCAACGAACATTTCGATTGGCGCATCAACCTGGCAGCCATCACCGCGTGCATGCCGTCGCTGGTCGATTTCCCGGCCGAACTGAAAAAACGCCGCTTCGAAAAGGCCGCCACGGTCATCGCCGGCGCCTTGTCCGACTATGTTCCCGGCGGCGATGTCAGCAGCTTTGCACCGATGTTCCCGAACCTGCAGGTCAAGGTGATTGACGATGCCGGTCACTGGGTGCATGCGGACAAGCCGCAGGAATTCGTCGCAGCGGTTCAGCGCGCGCTGGAGCGCTGAGCAGCCGACCGGCGATCAGGTCTTGGCGCCGCCGATCACTTCCTCACTCCTGTGGCACGAAGATCCACAACAGCAGGTAGACGATCACGCCGATTCCGCCGAACAGCGTCAGCGCCGCGATCAGCAGACGGCAGACCCAGGACTCCAGGCCCAGCGTCGGCGCAATGCCGCCGCAGACGCCACCGATCCAGCGATCGCTGGCACTGCGCCGCAAGGCGTTGAAGCCCGCCACAAACGGCACATTGGATTGTGGTGCCGCCGACGACGATGCAGAGCCCTCCTGCGACCCGATCAGCCGTGACTTGGCGCGTGCGAACTCGTCGTCCGTCAACACCCCCCGCTGGTGCAATTCACCCAATTTTTCCAGTTCTTCGCTGATGCTCACGATGCCTCCTTCTGCGTCGGCTACGGCAACGATCGGGTTGCCACCTGGCACCATTATGCGCAGGCAGTTCCCTGCCGGCCGGGCCGAAGGCGATCATGATCAGCAGACCCAGTTCCAGGCCCGGCACGAAAGGCGCGGCGAGGGCCAGCGCGTAGCAGGCCGCGAGCAGCAGCAAGGTTCCGATGCCGGCGCCGGCGGGAACTGTTGGTGAACCGGTGGCCATCGCCGTTACCCCGCCGGATCCAGGAACGGTGTGCCAGGATCGCTGACATAGAAGATGACGACGCGCAAGGTATGGTGCGCGTCCCGGTTGTGGCCGGTGTGCACGGCGCCGGGTTGCTCGACAAAAGCCTGGCCCGGCCCGAAAACAACGGGCGCCTGTCCTTCGACTTCCAGCGTGAAATGCCCTTCGAGCACGTAGACGATGACCGGCCAGCGGTGACCGGCCAGCGGTGGCTGTGCAAGGGTGTCCGGCCCCCCGGCGCAAACGTCGCCGTCATCACCCGCAGTTCCTGCATCGCCGTGGCCGGCATGCCGGCCACGGCACTCTCGCGCAGGACCACGACAGGCGCGGCCAGCGGGCCCATGATCGGCAACCCCGGCGCGCGCGGCGCGCTGCGCTGCGCCTGGGCGAGCGTTGCCATCATCACGGCTGCACCGGGGTCTTGAGTTCGACCATGATGACGTGTGTCGGCGTCGTCCCGACGTTCTCGCCAATGTGAACCTGCTCGGGCGAATACATCACGTCTCCGGCCTTGAACTCGCGCATCAGCACCCTGCCGTCGGGCAGGTGGATCTTGCGCTTGAATGCACCGACGGCATACAGCACGAACGCCGGGTGGCGGTGCTGGTGGGTCCTTTCGCCCGGCAGGTCCTTGTATTCGAGCACCCGCACCTGCGCGTTTTCCATCACCACCTTGTATTTGTCGCCGTCGGTTTCGACCGGGCTCTGCGCGAACACCGTCCATGGCAACAGCACCAGCGCCAGGCAGCAAGCAGTTTGCTTCAACATTGTCTTTTCCTCCATTCGTCCGGACAAGGCACGACACCGCGCGATGGAGGCTGCTACCCGTGCCGGACGGCGGCGGACCCCTGTGAATGTCATCTTGCGGCTGGCGCACCCCGCGGCGCGTCCATGGAGTCAAGCGTAAGAAGATGGGTCGTAGAAATGGCTTAGAGATTGCGAAGTTCGCCTGCCAGCGCCTCGGTCTCGGCCGCCGGTCGCACGCCGAGCACGACCGACAGCTGTTGCCGGCAGCGCCGGTAGACCGCCAGCGCCTCGGCGCGCTGGCCGAGCACGAGCAGGCAGCCCATCAACCGGCGCGCCAGGTCTTCGGCCAGCGGCTGGTGCTCGACCAGGCGCTGGTACAGGCGTGCCGCCGCGCCATGGTGGCCGGCGCTTTCGAGTCGCGTGCCTTGTGCAATGACCTGCCGCGTGATCCGTGACTCGATGCGCTCGCGCGCCACCAGCACATCGGGCAGGTCGTCGTCGCCGGCGAGAAAAGCGCCCTGGTACAGCGCCAGCACGGCGTCGATCCAGTCGTCGGGCGCCGTAGCCTCGGTGCCCGCCAATGCCGCCTGCGGCGCCGCCAGCCGGGCCTCGAGCGCGACGACATCGGTCCAGCAGGTGCTCGCATCCAGGCTCAGGCTGCCGGCGCGCAGCGCCAGGTGACGCTCTGCACCGAGCAGCTTGCGCAGTCGATGCAAGGTGTTGTCGAACGAGTTGCGCGCCGCGTCGCCCGCTGCATCGGGCCACAGGCTGGCGCATAGCCGCGTAACCGGCACGTTCTGGCCGCCGAGCGCAATCAGCAATTTGAGCAGGTCGAGCGGTTTGCGGCTTTCCTTGCGCGACAGGCCGGTTTGTCCGCCGTCGCGCTCGAAGGCAAATCTGCCCAGCGTGCGGATACGCACCGGCCAGGGCCAGTTGGCGGGGGCGTCCGCCGGGGCCGGCAAGGTGTAACGACGCACCATCTGCTGCACGAACGGCGGGTCGATATCGTGCGCCAGCGCCAGTGCCGCAAGCCGCGGCATCATGTCGCCGCAGCAATACGGCATCGGCCCGAAATCGAAACTACAGGCGCGGCCGGTGGCAAACGCCCGGCGCAGTGCATCGAGCGCGCGCGGGCCCTGGCCGCGTCGGTCGGCCAGCCGGGCTTCGACCTGCGCCAGGATCCAGTGGTGCCAGCGGCACACTGGGTAGAACGGGTGGTCGAGTGCGGCCTGGAGCACGGTTTCCGCCTCCTCGAAGCTGTCGACCTGGGTCGCGGCCAGTGCCTGGCCGATCAGTGCGATGTGCTCGCGCAGCGGCCAGCTGCTTTCGCGCCCACTGGAAACCGCCGCGCGCATCAGCTGCGCGGCGGAACGCCAGTCTTGGTCGAGCAGCATCAGCATGCCGCGCTGGAACTCGTAACTCGTGACATCCACCGGGCTACCGGCGGCCAGCAGCCCGGCGGCCTCGGCCAGGTGGTTGCGCGCCAGCTCGGCGTCACGCGCCGACTCGGCGGCGAGCACCATCAGCAGGTGCGCTTTCACGCGCACCTGCGGTGCACCGGTCTGCTCCAGCGCCAATGCGCGGGTCGCCTGCTCCAGCGCTTCGTCGATCCGGCCGCGCAAGGAGCGCACCAGCACGCCAACACTGTGCCAGCGCAACAGGGTCGCTGGCGCCGCGTCCTGTGCTGCGCCGAGCAGATCGATTTTCACCAAGATGCGGTCCAGACGCGGTGTCTGACCGGTCCACAGCAGGTAGTACGCAAGGCTGCCGACGAGGATGCGTTGGCTGGCACCCAGGGGCTGATCGAGCATCTGTTCGGCCGCATCGGCCAGAGGCGCGGTCAGCGCATGCCCCGGATCGCGGTGCACGAAGGCCGCGAGCAAGCCCGGCAACACGCGCAAGTCCCGCTCGGGGCTGCGGCGCTGCAGGTATTGCCCCGCTTGCGACTCGAGCAGCGGCATCCATGGCGTCAGTGCGTCGTAGTTCGCCCCCTGGAAGATGATCGCGTCGGCCGATGCCGCGGCGGCTTCGAACGCGCCTTCAGCGTCGCCGTCGGCGACGAAACCCGCATGGGCCTGTTGCAGCAGCGCCAGCGCACGGGTCGCGTCGACGGCGAGCTCGCAGAATCCCTGCCAGTAGCACGCCCGGGGCAGCTTGCGCCAGGCATCGGGTAGCGCCGCCATGGCATGGCCGATGAGCGCCGTGCGCCCCTGGGCGACGAAATTTCCGGCGTGCGCCTTCAGCATGGCAAACGCTTCGGACTTGCCAAGCGTCGGCGTCGAACGGGGGCGGGGCGAGGGCATCGTGTCGGTCATAGGTGAGGCATGGCCGGTCGCGGGTATCGGTCCGATTGGGTTGGAGATCGCCGAGGTGCAACCACATGCCGAAGGAGCACTGCCGGCCCTTATCAGCCTTGAGCCAGCAGGGCTCGATCACCTCAGAAAACGCCTGGCATGGCACGATCGATTCCATCGTCTGGAGAAACTTGTCGCGCCGCGTCGGCTCGCAGCAGCTCTCGAACACAGCCTCCCGATCAGCCGCCATGGCAAGGGCTTGTTGCGTCATCTCCAGATAACGCATCGACGTCCCTGTTGGTGGACCTCAATCAGCATTGCGCCACAGGTCCACCACCAGCTGACCGCCCGCCTCCTTGAGCCGTGAGCAGCACAGGATGATCTTGTGCGCGCGCTCCTTGCGCCCGAGCACGAAGTCGCGGTGCTCTACCTCGCCGGAGGCGGACGCGTCGTAGGCCGTGGCGCCAAGGCCTTTGCCTGGGCGTCCAGCGCCAGGCGACACACCGTGTACACATGGTGCTGCTCCATCGCCGTTTCGGTCCTGTGCCGGATGTCGGATACCAGCTTGTCGAAAAAATCCAACCTGACGGAACTGCAGTCCAGGTAACGTGTACCTGCCCGGTCAACCAGCAGCAAGTGGTCAGTCCCTGGACGGCCCTGGACATCAATGTACTTGCGGATCTCGATGCTGCCCTCGGTCCCGGTGATGTACAACCGGCCGTCGCCCCAGGTCGGCAGACCGTCGGGCGTGAACCAGTCGACCCGGATGTAACCCCGGCAACCGGAACCCTCGAGCATGATCTCGCCGAAATCCTGGAAATCGACCGCCCCGTCATCACCATAGTGACCCGCATGGCTGTGCGCGATCTGCGCGTCCAAAGAGCCGGTGAAGACCAGAAACTGGTCAATCTGGTGCGAGGCAATATCGACCAGGATGCCTCCATGGCTCTCGGTGTCAAAAAACCAGCCGGGCCGGATCGCGGCGTTGAGCCGATGCGGACCCACGCCCATGGTGTGAATGGGCCGGCCGATGGCACCCTGGCGCACCCGCTCCAAAGCTTCCTGGACCGCCGGAACGATGTGACGTTCCGAAAAGCAGATCGAGAAAATCCTGCCGCTGCGGGATACGGCATCCATGACCTGCTGCAACTGTGCTGCGTTGGTCACACCGGGCTTGTCTACCAGCACGTCCTTGCCATGCGTCATTGCCTCCACGGCAATGGCGGCCCTTTGAGCCGGAATCGCGGCAGACACGATCAGGTCGATCGACGCATCCTCCAGATAGCGGCGCGTGTCCGTCGATTCGGTCAGGTCCGGAAACTTTTCCCGCAGGCCCATGGCCACACGCGGGTCGGATCGGTTTATGTCGACATAACCGACGCAGATGGCGCCCGCATCCTGCAAACCGGCGATCAGATGGTAGATGTGGCGATGATCGATACCGATCACGGCGAACCGAAGCCCATTCGTTGCGGCGACCATGATCAGTAGCCGAGCAGTCTGGGAAGCGTCAAGGACAGGGCTGGCACATTGGTCACCAGCAACAGCACGACCACCAGCGCCCAAAAGAATGGCATCACCTCGCGGTACACCGCGCCGATCGGAACCTTTGCGATGTTGGCAGTCGCAAAAACCAGCACGCCCAATGGCGGCGTCAATGCCCCCAGCACGAGATTCATCACCATGATGACGCCCAGGTGTACCGGGTCCACACCCGCGGCGAGCGCGATCGGCATCAGGATCGGCACCAGGATCAGCAAGGACGCAAAAAACTCCATCGCCAATCCGACCACCAGCAAAAACAGGTTCAACGTGATGAGAAACAACAACTGGTTGTCGGCCAGGAAGGACATGGTCTGGGCGATTGCCTGTGGAATTCTCTCGATTCCCAGCGCCCAGCCGAATGGCGCCGCCGCCGCCACGATCGCAATGATGGACACCGTGTCTGTCAGGCCTTCGCGCAAGATCTGCGGCAGTTCCCGCAGTGAGAATTTGCGGTAAGCGACGATGCCGATCAGCATCGCATAGACCACGGCGATAGCTCCAGCCTCGGAAGCTGTGAACGCCCCCCCACGCATGCCACCGATGATGAATATCGGCACCAGCAAGGCTGGAATTGCATCCTTGAACGCCAACAGGCGAACGCGCAGACTGGCTGGTTTCGTCGACGCCTCCAGCCCTCTGCGCCGGGCCTGCGTATGCACCATGATCATCAGCGCCAGCGCCATCATCAGGCCCGGGACAATGCCGGCAGCGAACAAGGCGCCGACCGAAACCGCACCCGCAGCGGAAAAAATGATCATGCCGATGCTGGGGGGAATCAAGTTATCGACAGTGGACGCGCAACTGGTGACCGCCGCTGCAAAAGGCCTGGGATAACCTCGTTTCTCCATCTCAGGCACCAGCACCTTGGCCGTACCCACGGCAACCGCGAGCGAGGAACCTGACAAGCCTCCCATCGCGGTGTTGGTCACGACATTGACTTGCGCGAGGCCGCCACGCATGTGCCCGACCAGGGCCGAAGCGAACCGAACCAGATGGTGGGTGATCCCGCTGGCATTCATCACGTGCGCAGCCAGGATGAAGAACGGAATCGACAACAGCAGGAATGAATTGACCGAAGTCGCCAGCGTCTGCGAAATCGGCAGCAACATCAAATCGCCCTGTTTGGCAAAAGCGGCGTAGGCCGCGAAGACCAGGCTGTAGGCAATCGGCACATCGAGAAAAATCAGGCCGAGCGCGACCAGATGCAAGGTCCATCCCACGCCCCATTGCAACGGTAGCAGCGGTTTGCCACTCAGGAACAAGACAAACAAGACGGCGCCAAGGGCCAGCGCGAGCAAGCCGGAAGCCCGGCGTGCGAACGGTAGGGGACTGGCAAGGGCCACATAGAGCGCGGTCAAAGCTCCACTGACGGGCACCGCCATGTACAGGTAA
>Ga0209284_10000314_pt1 | contig 79236 bp, 78 predicted proteins | sample FRY03_FD_187211 | JGI IMG/M metagenome (GOLD analysis project Ga0209284, IMG submission 187211) | Freshwater microbial communities from Lake Fryxell liftoff mats and glacier meltwater in Antarctica - FRY-03 (SPAdes) (version 2) | ecosystem: Environmental > Aquatic > Freshwater > Ice > Glacier... | reverse complement strand
AAAAAGCAGGAAACATCGGTTTCCTGCTTTCCTTTGGAAGAGAGAAGATTTAAATTTTAAGGGAAAAGATGAGGTTTTTTAAAACAATACTTTTCCTTTTTTTAAATATTTTACTTCTCCTCCAAACATCGATTTTCTTTCCTCTCCAGCGGGATCCAAAAATCTTTTTATTACTGTAAATGCGGGAGTTCTTTACGAAGCTAGATTTCTCTCGCTTTCCATATTGCTGATTTTAACTTTACAATCCGGATAAAGACTCACATAAGCCTGTACTGCCTCATTAAATTCTTTGACGTCCTGTTTGGTAATGTCATTTTTGCGTAATACCCTCTTGTACCTTTCTTTGTAGTTAAGTGAAATCATAATCTTAGTTTTATTGGTTGTTATTTTCTAAGGGGATGTTTCTTTCAATAAACCAATGCTATCCCATTGGCTAATTTAACATGTCAAAGATGCAACATAAAGGACCACCCGTCAAGAGGGTTTTTCCTGAAATTAAATACGTGTTTACACTTATTTACCTATTTTTTACAAAGGCATTTTGCTGCATGTATTTATGAGATATGTGACTATTGCTTAATCTCATTAATTTCTATAGCAGATACCGAAAGAAAAATAAACTTTATTATTTGCTTAAAAATACTATTTTTGTTTACTTTCCCCATAGTACAATTTGAAATCTGTATTGTTGAAAAAAAATGTGTTTACATACCTACTTTTATGTCTAGTTGCACTCACCCATGCACAAACTAATGACGACTTCTGCCTTAAAGTGTATAAGGTCAATATTTTAATCCAAAAAAACCACTACGCCCCAAAAGCAATCAATAACCAATTTTCAGAATATGTATTTGACAACTTTCTGAAGCAACTAGATAGTGATCAGACTATTTTTCTGCAAGAAGAAATTGACTCCCTCTCCCACTTCCGACATGAACTGGACGATGCCATTTTTAAAACTGAATGCGGTTTTATGGATGCTTTTGTGCACTTTTATGAAAACGGTCTAAAACGCAACCTGGCAATGGTACAGGAGTTAAGGGAAGAGACTTTCGTGCCTGAGCCCGGCGATACATTGCGGTTTGTACAAAGAGAAAAACCTGTCTATTACGACAACATAGAAAAAATAAAAAACATATATCGCAAACGACTTACCTATGAAGTACTCGATCACGTGGCGCGCTCGGGCAAGAATAAAGACTCGTTGTATACACAGTTGCCTTTGGTCGTAAATGAACTCAGGTTGCAGCAACTGGACAATTATACCTGTCGTTTGCAAAATTTGATAAACCCTGGGCCCGGTATGCAATACTTTATGGAAGATCTTTTTATCAATGTGTTTTGTTCTTATTTTGACCCGCATACTAATTTTTTCAGTGCAGATGCTAAATCGGGGTTTTTCAATTCCCTTTCTTCCGGCAGTTTGGGCTTGGGTCTGATTATGGAACTAAGCGCAAACAATGAGGTAAACATAAATGATATCCAAACCGGAAGTCCGGCTTTTCTGGATCCACTTATTGAAAAGGGCGACAGGCTTATGCGAGTAGGTTTTGGCGAAAAAGAATACGAGGTCAATTGCACCAATATGAATGTAGTGCACAACTACTTTTATTCAGACAACTACAAAGAGTTAGAACTCACTTTCAGAAAGAAAAGCGGACTCGATTACCGCACACTGTTGCAAAAAGAAGTCTTGAAAAATTATGAAAACACTACCTACGGCTTTCTCATTGGCGGCAAAAAGAAAGTGGGGTATATCTACATCCCCAGCTTTTACAGTAACATGGAAGGCAACAGTACAAATCTCTATAACGACCTGCTTTTTGAACTCAATCACCTGAAACGCTCAGGTGCTAAAGGCTTTATTCTCGATCTGCAATATAACTCAGGTGGCGATTTAATGCAAGCGTTTTATATGCTGACTTTGTTTTTAGATCAGGCGCCGCTTAGTGTTTTCAATAACCGTCGCAATGGACCAGAACTGGTTTTAAATTTAAATAGTAAAGCAAAATTTAAAGAGCCAATAATTATTTTGATAAACGGCTTTTCGGCATCAGCCAGCGAACTCTTTGCTTCTACCTTACAAGACCAAAACCGTGCGGTGGTACTTGGACAAAGGTCTTACGGCAAAGGCACATTACAAACCTTTTTTCCATTAGATGAAGAATCTACAGATCCTGAGTTGCTAAAAGTCACTATAGAAAAAATGTTCCGTATGAACGGAAAAAGCCACCAACGCAACGGCGTACATCCTGATATTTTAACCCCAGCACTGCTGGAAGGTTTTTATACTCGGGAAGAAGACAATACAAACGCGCTCGATGGGGAAGAAATAGAAATAGGATACAAAGAGAAAAGAAAGCTGCCTCGCTCCCATCAAAAGGCCGTTACATTAGCAAATTCACGCATTGTAACCCAACCGCATTTCCGGCAAATCGCAGCACTTAATGAAAAGTTGTCCCAAGAGCTAAAAATTACAGATACTATTCCGTTAGAGTTTGGCGTGCTGTTTAATGAGGTTACAAAAGAAAATACGCTTTTTACCCTGTTTAATGAGGTAACTGAAAAAACCTACACCCTCGATGTACAATTGCAGGGCAAAGACAAGAAAAACATACAATACAACCCTTTGCTGCAAACCATGCTCAACAACAAAAAAGAGCAATTGCTCACTAACCCTGATATTTTTGAAGCGGTGCAGGTGATACAGGATATGTTTTAGGGGTAGTCTTTTTCATTATTCCTGTCGCAACTTAAAAGTGATTTTGGGGGAAAAACCTTCAGATTTATTGGAACGGGATTTCTAATATAAATCAAAGCCCTAAAAAAGCCCATTTTCTTATCTTTGATTCAATTATTTCCCAAAACAAAACAACCCAAGATGCATACCCAAATCCACACTTCAAAAAAGCTTGAGAAAACCATTCAACCGCTCATACAAAAGGGCAGCGTTCCTTCTGAAAATTTCTTCGGAAAATGGAATGCCACCATCTTTTATGTAAACCGAAAAAAATGCTGGCTTGTCACAAACGCCAAAACCCAGTATAACGTCCTGATGACCGACATCAAAGCAGCCGACCTGAAAAATATCGAAACCATTTTTAAAAATGCGTTCTTCAGCCAACTCGTTTATGACGGTATTATCGTTCCTTTTGAAACACTCGATCAACATATTGGCACACTTTGCTTCCTGTCCACAGACAACGACCGCAAAACAACGGGCTTTCAAAACTACCGCCTGGCTGATATGGAATATTGGAAAGCATACTACGGCTCCCTAGAAAACATGCCCATTAGTGACCTCAACAACAGGATGAACAACATATATATTCATCTTACCAAAAGTAGAAGTTGGAAAGATTCTGCCCTGCCTAAAGATTTAATGCGGGAATTGGTTTTGGGTTGATGAATAGTTTTGGTCTTTTTATATATATTTGCTTAGAGTAATTAATTACAGATTTCAAGCTTTGCCAATTATTTTGTAGGTTGATTTGCCAAAATTCCAGTGTACAACCGTAACGTATTATAAACCCTTTATTCTCAATAACCATAGTTCGTTTTTAAAGCAAGTGTAGGACTGAATGAATTGTAGTGCAACGGAAATGAATGAAGGACTTCTCTTGCTGTGCGGTGGAGATTATAATTAAGATCGTTAGATTTATTCGATAATACGTTATTTTAAATATTAAAATGGCATCGGATTTATAAAAATAGTTCCAGAAGATTCTTTCCATTCTATGGAGATTCTGGTGTATCGATGGACGCTGTCATAAAAATTTATAGTGTACAAATCTTTATCCTCCAGCCATTCCTTTTGCTCAATTTTGGGACGAAGTGGACCAACAGAATTGATCTTGGCACAATTAACCAACTTTTTTAAAAAACGGTAACATCGTATTTTGTTTGGAAACTCTGTAATAACATTTTTTGATAAGAGAAAAGGGATAAAATCTTTTGGCTTGTACTCTACACAAGATGCTATCAATGCTTCTTTAATCTCGATTGCATTATAATTACAGGTTTTCTTCACTTGGAATCGATGTTATTTTTATTTTTGGATTTTAACGATTTTTAATTTAATTAATTTTATACCCTCCACCTGATATAAAATATGTTCACTATCCTTGGCGTTGCCATCCGGGACTGTTAAAATCTGTTTATTAGCTTTATTTATCTCTTGAATTTTTAAATAAGCCCACTCTTTCTGATGTTGAAAATTTTCGGTTTGGGGGTTGAACAAATAATAGTTATCATAACACGATTTACTGCAATCTATTGGGATTGAAAAATCTATATATCCGTCCATATTGTAATCGTAAAAGGTAATATTTATCTCGCCAATTGCTATGCCGTCCTCAATGTTTTTTATGGTTTGAAGTAGCTTATTTTTTTTAAAAACCTTTAGTTCTGAAATCCCACCGTAATATCCTAAATTATCAGAATAACTCAGCTTATTGTCCCAAGTAGCTTGGAATGAAAATTCGTTTACACTTAATGTTTCCGATTTTGAGAAAGTTAGAGTAGTGATTGGTTCCTTATCCATCAAAACCCAGGACACATTATTCTGTGAGAATAGGAGAGTGGACGTGAAAAGTGCGATTATTAAGAATACTTGTTTTATCATTGGTAAGGAATTATGGAATTGGAAACCAGTTTAATTCTTTTTCTATTTCTTGTCGGTATATCGTATTGATTTGCCTTGGCGCTTTTCTGATGTACTCTTCGGCTATAACTTTTGAAGGACCATTCAAAGCTTTAAGATGTTCAATTCTATCTTGTTTTTTAGATTTTATCCTATCTGTTTCTTTCCAATTAGCTCCAAGATTTGTCCAAATTACGGCTTCAATTTTTGGATTGATTGCTAACCAAGCTTTAAGGTTCTCTAAATAATTAAAATTTTCAGGAGAAATTTTATCTCTTTGTTTATTATAATATCCAATTGATTTTCTACCAGAACCCTCTCTTACAGCCAAATCTAAAATGGCTTCATCTAAAGAAGTAATAGTACTTAGAGTATACAAGGTTTGAACTTCCTTACCATCACTGGTGATGACTAAAGTAAGACGGCCATCTTTTGAAATACGTGCAAATTCCAATGGCAAGATTGGGCCATCTTTTTGCCAACCTATTTCTTTATTATATTGAAGTAATTTAGGATTCCAGATTAAGGAGCCCCAGCCTAAGATTGCGATTTTCATTTTTTACTGTTTACATAAATGATTAAACTTCGCAATATAATTTTCCCTTAAATCCTTCGCCAAAATATCATTAAATTTTTCTCCTTTAATTAATGCATTTTTATAGTTATCAATTACGTCCTCTAAATTCTTTTGAAATTGATCGCGATAAATTATTTTAGCTGCCGGGCTTTCACAATATGATTGCGTGGCAGAACTACATTTTTTAATTCTCCAATTGTTTTTAGTCTGGGTTTCGTGTAGTAAAGCGCATCTTACATTTTTAAAAAAGTCTTCTCCATCTATTCCCATATGTTTGAATGTTTCACTATTAGTAAAGAAAGAAATAAAAATATCTTTATTTTGTAAATCTTGTTTAGCCTCTGTTTTAGCTACGATTTTATTGTAATGCCACTTGTTTTTTAAATAACCATCTTTCTTTTCATTACTATAAACCCAACCATTTTTATAACTTTCAAGCGTTTCGATGAGTGAACATTGCAGGTTGACTACGGCAAAACCTTCTCCATTATATTCTTTCATTTTCAGGATAGCAAGTATCGCGTTCAGGTAACGTGTTTTTATGCGCTCTTCAAAAAAATGGGTTGCTGTGTCCCAATGCTCTTGTTGGTTTATAGTTAAGATTTTACTTAATTCATTCCAGTCCTTAACTGTTAATTTTCCTGCGATTCTCATTTTTATAATTCATTAAAGATTTTCTCAATCATTATATCGTCAAGATATGGAGAAATACAGTTCCAGATTTCTTCACTTGCTACCCATTTATCAGCGAACTTATTTAATAATGGTATATTATGATGCACACCTACATTATTACTAAGGTTGGAATACCCATCATTCCAGTTCAGTTGGTCTTCATATTCAGATAATATTTCAACGGACCAATCAATTGATATATTGTTGCTTAGTGCTTCCCAATCCCAATTATTTTTATGAAGTTCTATTAACTTGCCCGACCAGGGTAAAGCTTCATTATATGATAAGTTTCGCCAACTGATATAATCTGAATATTTATCTATAAAGTCTAAACTCCAAGGTGAATGTTTGGGACAGCCAATCCAATCCCAATTTAGTTTATCTTTGAATTCTTCTATAAACTTTTCCGACCAGATGTTTGGATTACTACTGATACCACCGGAATAACCATATTCATCTCCTATCCAGTCAAATTGGTCTGAAAATTCTTTCAATAAAGTTAATGGCCAATCTATATATGTTTTATGGGACAATGCGTGAAAGGAAAGTTTATCTTTCCATTTAATAATCATCTCGATTGACCAGATAATGCCTTTGTTCCAACTAATTGTTTCCCAATCCCATCTATTAGAGAATTTTTCAATTAAAGCCTCGGACCAAGGAAGGGAAGAATTACCACTTAGATTCCACCAATCGAGTTTCTCGCTATATTTGTCTACAAAACTCATAGACCAGGGTAGTGCTGGATTATTACTTAAGCCAGTAAAATATTTATTGTCAAAATCTCTATCAGCTCCATTATGCCATTTCCATTTATCTATAAATTCATCAATTAAATCCTCGGACCAATTAATCGATTCGTTGGAACTTAAAGATCCCCAAGCCCACTTATCCTTAAATTCATTAATTAAATTTATAGACCAAGGAACACCTTTATTACAACTTAAATCTACCCAATCCCATTCATCTATAAATTCATTAATAAAATCTATACCCCAAGGGAGATACGGATTATTGCTTAGGGTTTTATCTATTTGAGAATTAGATCTTGACTTCCAAATTAATTCAGTTTTATATTTGTCAATTAAATTTATGGACCAGGAAACATCTTCCATTGAACTAATTACCCCCCAATCAATTGTGTCTTTAGATTTTTCTATTAATTCGATATCTATCTTATCTTGGTGAAGCTTCTTTTGTTTTTCTATTTGATATGTCTTTTGAGGCACTAATAAATCATATTGTTGAAATAACCTCTTGTTTTCTGGAAAATATTTCCAAAATAAATCAATCATTAATTGACGATTTTTTTTCGCAATACTTAGAATCAGGACTCTGTTTTTGTTCTCGAATTCTTTTGTTTGTGACTCAAAATCAAGAACGTCCTGACTAACCAAGATATCCCAAATTGCCAACGGCCTTTTTAAATACAAACCTTCCAAACTTTTTACCCGGCTTAAAGCCACATAAGCCTGACCACTGGCAAAGGTGCCAGTGTGGAAATCTATTATTAATTTTTCGAATGTTAGCCCCTGACTTTTGTGAATGGTTATTGCCCAAGCTAATTTTAAGGGAAACTGTGTGAAAATCCCTTCTATTTTTTGTTCTATTTTGCCTTTAATGCGGTCATAGGTATAGCTTAGGTTTTCCCAACTAACTTGTCCTACTGTCTCAATTCTATTGTTTTCCAGTTCAATTTTTATTTCATCATCTTTTAGACTGTGAATTTTTGCAATAATACCATTGTACCACCGTTTTTCAGGATCATTCCTAATGCATACTACTTGCGAACCCACCTTTAACTCCAAGGTTTTATCGGTGGGAAATTTACTATGTTCAAATGAATTGATAATTTGTGCTTCGTAATAAAAGCTTTGCTCAGAAAGCTCATTTAATTTGAATTGGTTATGCAAATTTGCCGCATCCGTTCTCGTAGTTAGTGTTATTACAAATTCTTCATTAATTAAATTCTGGTTTGACTCCACTTTTTTATTAAAATCATCAATCTCTTCAGGAGTAATGGAAGCATCGCGAACTTTTTGTAAAAAGTGGGTAAACTCTCTATCCTTTTGCCTGAATATTTTAGATAGCTCCACCATTGGAAGTTCTACTTCATTAAAAATATGCGCACTGAAAAAATATGGAGAATCATAGAGTTCGGCCATTATTTCCTTTTCTTTCTTACCGGCAACCACTGGTTCGAGCTGAAATATGTCTCCAATGAATATCACTTGTTTTCCACCAAAAGGAATGGAAGGATTGTTTGTGTTTTTCCGCAAGGAAAAATCGATAGCATCAATCACGTCTGCACGCACCATTGAAACTTCATCAATGATAAGTGTATCCATTTTATTTAGCAATTCGCTTTTGACAGAATCTTTAGAATAAATGGTTATGTCAGCATCGCAGGGAAGCATTGGTCTAAAGGGAAAACCAAATAAAGAATGAATTGTTACGCCATTGGCGTTTATTGCGGCTATTCCTGTAGGTGCAACTACCACGAATTCTTTTTTACAAGTTTTTACAATATGTTTTAAAAAGGAAGATTTTCCCGTACCTGCTCTGCCCGTTAGAAAAAAGGATTGGTTTGTGTTTTCTATTAGATGGAGTGTTTGGTTAAAATCAGTTGTGGTGAATTCCATATTTTATATTTTAAAAAAACCATAGTTTTCTTTTTGTTTCATCCTTAATGTCGTTTTGAAAGCGGGGTACAATTTGTTATTTTATCCAATCTGATTTTTCACAAATACCAATAATAATAAGTGTTTGAATTGCTCTTGAAAAAACTACGTAGTAAATTGATTTTTCTTTCTCCTTTCAAACCACGAATTGCTCTTGCTTGTGAATGCGGGTCACAACTCGCAAAATTCCCCAATCGCATGCCAATAGAACTCGGAGTTCTACCCAGTAGATTCCAATTCAATATTCTAAGTGTTATGCTTAAGCATTTTCCCAAAAGGTAACTTTAAATAAAAATTGAAAGCTAGAATTAACTCATCACGTGTCCGGAGGTTTTTAGGCATTTATTAATTCAATTTTATATTTTTCTATTTGTTTATCCCAAACTTCATTATCTCTTAATATTGTCTCGAACGGGTTTTGTATCATAATAGGTACATACTCCTCTTTATTCATTTCTGATCGGTTTATTAAATATAACCAATATTCATCTTGCTTTCGTTTTGCAACTGAATACTCATTTCTAGACCAGAAAAAATAAGGTGTTTCGCCATCATAAGATTTTACTTCTATAAAACGATTTGGTAGTTTATTAGATTCGTGATTATAAGAAGCAATGGCAAAATAGCCGTCCTGGTAGATGGCAATGACTTCGTTTTTGGTGAGCATTTCGCCGTTTTCGTGGGTGAGCTGCCAGGAGCCGTCTAAGCTTTGTGCGAAAAGGGTTGTGGCTATCAATATGCTGAAAAGTGTGAAAAAGGCTTTCATAACGAAGTGAGTTTTTGAGTTTTCACTAAAATACGAAAGATTTTTGAGACTTTGTATTGACTTAAAGCGATATTTTTTCTCGCAAAGACCGCCAAGGTTAACCGCAAAGAAAGCGAAAAGAAGGAAGTAAAGTCGCAAAGGATTTTTTTTAAATAGTATTCGTTTTGTTCCATAGAATTAATAGCTTACACTTTTTTCTTATCTTTGAAAGACAGAAAAAATACATTATGGATTTTGCAACCAGAAAATATCGTTTATTGGAGAAGTTGATGCAGATAGGTAATGATGAGCAACTTCAAAAACTGGAGCGGTTTTTTAAGAAGGAAATCACTTCCGGAGAAGATTTGTGGGACAAGCTGCCTGAGACTGCACAGCAATTACTGGAAAAAAGTCAACAACAAAGTGCAAACGATGAGGTGCTCTCCCATGACATGGTGATGGAAAAGATTCAGGAAAAATACAAGCTCCCCTAATGGAAATCAAGTGGACAACACTTGCCTTACTGTCTTTTGAGGCAGAAATTGATTTTATACTCAAAAAATGGAGTCCGCAAGAAGCTTCTGCTTTTGTTAAACTAGTTGATGATTTCACTGCCCGGCTTTGTCAAAACCCCTTCATAGGGAAGCCTTCTTCCAAAAAAGGGTTTAGGGCATTTGTCCTATCCCGACAAACCACTATTTTTTATCAGGTAATTGAAGCAAAAAACCGTATCGATCTTCAACTTTTCTGGAACAACCTCAGAGACCCCAATGATTTGAAATCGCTACTATAAGAGTTTTAAAAAAGGCAAAGGTCTTATGCTTTAAAACAGAACACCAAGCACTAGTGGTTCACAAAGATAAATTACAAAGCAATCTGTCACAAATCCTAAGACAATTTTACTCACCACTCACAGCAACCCACTAACCACTCTATTGGAATTTAGTGCTTTGAATTTGGTGCTTTGAAATTCTTAATACTTCCCCCTTAGTCCTTCACTCCAAACTTCTTCAAGATATCTTCCATCAAACACCATTTGGTAATGGAGGATTGCAAGAGGTTTACACCTACAAAAGCGGTAAACCACAGCCAATTGATGTTGACATAAATGGCCAGCAATAAGCTGATAAGAATAAACGTGCCGGCTACGGCTCTAATGATTCTGTTTAACATAGTTGTTTGTTTTAAGTTATTTATTTTTATAATGTTCAGAACTGGAAAAAGGTTGTACCACAGAGTTACACAGAGAATCTTGTCCTAAGTCTTAAGTCCTGTAGTCTTAAGTCAAAGTCTTAATACTTAATACTCTGTACTTAATACTCTATATCGCTCTTTCAATAGGCACCACCACCACTCTCACGGGGTTGTTACTTTCCAGGTGTTGGTTGTATTCGGTGACAAGTGTGAAAAACGTGTCAATGTTTGCTTCCTCCGTAAAGGAAAAAACCATCAGTGATTCACTGCCTCCTTTTTCTCCAGGAAACCAGCTTTGTGCTGTAATGAGCGAACTACTTCCATTTTTGTAGCCGTCAATTTCTGAGGTGCTAAAGGCCTCGATTCCGGCTTTCTTGAACAGCTTGAGAACGTCTTTTTGAAATTCTTCTACTGCGGTTACGATTAATAGTTTCATCTGTTTTAATATTTATTTTATTTCTTTTTACCCCTTGCGTATTCTTTGAGCAACTTTGCTATATGTTGTACCACAGAGTTACACAGAGGTTCCGCAGAGGTTCACAGAGAGTTTTGTCTTACGTCTTAAGTCAACCCAGCTGACCACTGCTATCAGTCTTCGGCAGACAGGCTGATTACTCATTTATCTTTGCGTCTTAGCGGCTTTGAGAGAAAATCAGTTTTTGTTGCTCGCAAAGGCGCAGAGGCGCAAAGTATTTTCCTAAGTCTTCCAGCTGACCACTGACCACTGCCATCAGCCTTCGGCAGACAGGCTGATCACTAATTTTCTGTTCTATTTTCTTCTTCAACAACTTCCTCAACCTCCGGATACTGCTTTCTCATAATGATATAATACACCAGCGGTACAATCAACAAGGTCAGGAAAGTCGAGCCGATGGTTCCACCGATGAGCGAAATGGCGAGTCCCTGGAAAATGGGGTCAAACAGGATGACAAAGGCACCAATGACCACCGTTCCTGCAGTGAGCAGAATGGGCGTGGTACGCACGGCACCGGCTTCCAGTATCGATTGCTTGAGCGGGATGCCTTCTTCCAGTCGCAGGTTGACAAAGTCAATCAGCAAGACGGAGTTCCGCACCATAATCCCTGCCAGGGCAATCATCCCTATGAATGAGGTGGCTGTAAAAAACGCGCCCAGTATCCAGTGTCCCAAAACAATTCCTATCATCGAGAGTGGTATGGCCACCATCATCACGATGGGAGCTTTGAGGTTTTGAAACCAACCCACAATAAGCATATAGATAATCACAATCACCACCAGAAATGCAATCCCCAGGTCGCTGAAGACTTCCAGTGTAATCTGCCACTCCCCATCCCATTTGACGGTATAGTCATCCTCACGATCAGGCTGACTGGCATAGAGTTCGTTCATGGTATAGCCTTCAGGCAGTTCAATTTCTTTCAGCTTGGGTTCCATGCCTAAAATGGCATAGACGGGGCTCTCAAGTTTTCCGGCCATATCGGCCAGCACATAGACCACACGCTTTTGGTTTTTGCGGTAGATGCTTTTTGGAAGGGTCCTCTCACTGATGCTTACCAAATCACCTATGGAAACCATCGTTCCTTGTTGGGAAGCGATTTCGATTTGTGCAATCGCCTCGGGACTGGCTTTTTCTTTTTCGTCCAGCGCCAGCAAGATGCCCACGCGCTCTGTGGCGTTTTCGTCATACAGATAGGTCAAGGCGCTTTCGCCTAAGGCCATATGCATCGTATGCACAATTTGTTGTGGGGCAATGCCAAAACGCATCGCTTTCTCCCGGTCGATGTCATAGACATACTCCACCTGGTCTGCTTCCACCATCCAGTCGATATCGACTACATCGGTGGTGTTGTGCAGGATGTTTTTCACTTCGCCGGCAACGCGTATTTGCTCGTCATAATCAGGTCCATACACCTCAGCCACGATGGTACTCAATACCGGAGGTCCCGGTGGTACTTCAACCAGTTTGACATTGGCACCATATTTAGAAGCGATTTCCTGGATATCGGGGCGCAACAGCTTGGCTATGTCGTGACTTTGCAGTTTGCGGTCGCCTTTGTCCCTGATGTTTACCTGTATATCGGCGGTGTTTGAAGCTCCGCGTAAATCGTAATGACGCACCAAACCGTTAAACGTAATGGGTGCCGAAGTCCCCACATAGGTCTGGTAATTCACCACTTCCGGGCGGGTGGCGAGGTACTGGGCGATTTCCTGAGTCACCACATTGGTGCGTTCCAGGGTGGTGCCTTCGGGCATATCGATGACCACCTGAAATTCGTTTTTGTTATCAAAAGGCAACATTTTTACCAACACCGACTGGGTAAAAAACATACTCACCGAACCGATTAAAAGGAAGGCCGTAACAATAAGTGCCAGACGACGTTTTAACGAACTCTCCAGTAAGGGTTTTTCAAATCTGCTGTAGATCTTGTATATTTTTGTGTCTTCAATTTCAAGGGGTTTTTCAATTTCGCCCTGAGCGTTCTTTTTGTCTTTTTCGCGTAAGAAAATATAGCCCAGATAAGGCACGATTGTCAATGCTATGAGCAACGAAAGGATCATCGCAATCGAAGCACCAATGGGCATCGGACTCATATAAGGACCCATCAATCCGCTTACAAAGGCCATAGGTAACACCGAAGCGATTACCGTGAATGTGGCTAATATCGTTGGGTTCCCCACCTCATTGATGGCATAGAGGGCGGCCTGTTTAAACGGCAGGCGTTTCATCTTGAAATGCCGGTGCATGTTTTCGGCGATGATAATGGAGTCATCGACTACAATACCGGTTACAAATACCAGGGCAAACAGGGTAATGCGGTTGAGGGTATAATCCATCAGGTAGTAACTCAACATCGTCAACGCAAACGTGACCGGTACCGAAAAGAACACTACCAATCCGCCACGCCAGCCCATCGCCAGCATCACCACGATGGTTACGGCTATAATGGCTCCAAAGAGGTGCAGCAATAGTTCGCTTACTTTTTGTGAAGCGGTTTCTCCATAATTTCGGGTCACCGAAACCTGCACATCATCCGGAATAATGGTGGTGCGTAAATGTGCTATTTTTTCAAGAATAACGTCAGAAAGTTTCATGGCATCAGCCCCTTTGCGTTTGGCCACTGAAATGGTAACCGCCGGATACTCTGATGGAAACGTGTTAGCCGCATCAGTATCTGCTGCGCCATAACCAAAACTTACATATTCTTTTGAAAGTTCGGGGCCGTCATGTACCTCTGCGATTTGCTTTAAATAAATGGGTTGGTTTTGCTTGATACCCACGATAAGGTTTTCCACATCGTCCACGGTTTGCAAAAAGCTTCCGGTATTGACGAGGTATTCGGTATCATTGCGGTTAAATGATCCTGAGGTCATTTGTGCATTTCCCCCCAGTATGTTTTCTGAAACACCCAGCATATCCACGCCTGCTGCGGCCATTTTATTTTTGTCCAAAACCACGCGCAGCTGACGGTTTCTACCTCCTATTTTGTGTGTGGTGGCCACATCGGTTACTTTTCTTATTTCGTGGTTGACTTCATTGGCGATTTGTCGCAACTGGAAGTCGTCATAGGTTTCGCTCCAAAGCGTAATCCCCAGCATGGGCACATCATCGATAGAGCGTGTTTTGACCAATGGTGGTGTGACACCGGCCGGCATCTGGTCCATATGCTTCATCAACTCGTTGTAGAGTTTGACATAAGAGCGCTCAATGTCTTCGCCCACATAAAACTGGACGATAATCATTCCTTGCTCCTGCATGGAGGTGGAATAGACATACTCCACGCCTTTGATGTTGGACACCATTTTCTCGATGGGTTTGATGACCCGTGACTCCACTTCCTGCGGACTCGCCCCTGGATAGCCGATAAAGATATCGGCCATAGGCACGTCAATCTGCGGTTCTTCTTCCCGCGGGATTAGAAAGGAACTGTAAATACCCACTGCCAGGAATACCATCATCAGCAGTAGTGTAAGTTTTGAGTCTATAAATAATTTGGCAATCTTGCCGGCTAAACCTTCTTTCATTTTTTTATATATTGTTTTCGCTTAAAGCGAAATGCTTATTGTTTTAATACAACACTTTTTATTTCACGCAAAGAGCGCAAAGAAATTAGTCCTAAGTCTTACGTCCTGTAGTCTTATGTCTAATATCTATTGTCTCACAGCTACCTTAGCTCCATTGTAGAGCTTTCCTTCAGCTTCCACGATAATGGCTTCATCAGCATTGAGTCCGGAAAGGACTTCGACTTCGTTGCCAAAGCTTCTTCCCAGACGCAACCAGCGCAACATGGCGGTGTTTTGCTGACTTACGGTATAGACGCCTCGTAAGTCGCCTTGAGTAACAATCGCTTCCTGAGGTACGGTTACCAGTTGCGGGGTGTCATCAGTTTGTACTACCGGAAACTGCACGGTGGCATACATCCCTGATTTTAAAGCGTCGTCTTTTTCAAGGACAACCTTAACGGGATATTGCCCGCCGGTCATACTGGAAGAGGAACTCACTTCGGTAACTTTACCGGAGATGGTTTTATTGATGGAATTGATGTGTACTTCTACGGTTTCACCGGTTTTGATTTGGCTGATGCTATTAGCAGGCATTGTAGCACGCACTTCAAAGTTTCCGGGGGCTTCGATCGCAATCAATGGCATACCTGGATTGGCCATCGCGCCGGCTTCTACAAAGCGGTTTGTGACCACCCCGCTAAAGGGTGCTGAAATATTAGAGTAAGCAAACTGTGCATCTACCTCCGCTTTCATTGCAGTAGCCGATTCCAGACGGGCTTTGGCCATTTCATAATGAGCCGTGATGTCGTCCAGTTCTTTTTGGGAAGCGCTGTTTTGTGCAAACAAGGCGGTGAAACGGTCATAGTCTCTTTTGGCATTGTTGACGGCAACTTGTGCTTCATTGATACCGGCATTGACGCGGGCACGCTGTGCTTGCAGATCGCTGTTGTTGATGGAGATGAGTAACTGCCCCTGAGTCACTTTATCCCCAATATTGACATGCACACGGTTGACGTGTCCCATCATACGGGTGCTGAGCGTGGCGTTGTTGACGGCGACAACTTCTCCGCTTACGGTGAGGTTGCTCCCGGAACTTGCTGCAGGGGCTTTGGTAGTGACTTGTATCGCAGCACGGTTGTCTGTTGCAGTGTCTTTTTCTGAGTTGCCACAGCTGCTTAGGAGCAGTGCGGTGATGGCTAGTGTACTTAGTATTGTTGTTTTCATTTTTGATTTGTTTATTGCTAAGGGTCTCGATACATCCCGATGTTCATCGGGACACTCGACCTGACAGCTATTTATTCTCCTTTGGTTAAAAATATCAGGTATGCTTTCGCGAAATTGTATTCAAATACGGTTTGTAAGTATTCCAGTTGTTTTTGGGCATATTGGGTTTCGCTTTGTAAGAGTTCGGTGGTTTTTTCCAGTCCTTGCTCAAAGCGGTTGGTGCGTATGCGTAAGGCTTCTTCTGACTGTTCAACGGCCAATTCACTGCGTTTGAGTTGCTCCAGTAAATCATTGACTTGGCGCTGTGCCTTGTTGATTTCCATTTGACTTTGTGCTTTGTATTGGTCAAGTTCGATGCGTGATTGCTCGAGTTCGGCTTTGCTTTTTTGTGCTTTTCCGAAGCGCTTACCGCCTTGAAATAAGTCCCAGCTCAGTTGTGCGCCCACCAGGTAGCCGTTGGCATTTCCCTGGAAAATTTCGCTGTCATACAGTTCATAGCTTCCAAAGGCATTCAGGCGTGGCAGGAACGCCATTTGGTCGGCTTTGTTCATTTTCGCGTAAGCCTCAGTAGCCAGAGCTATTGCCTGAATGTCTGAACGGTTTTCGTTGAGGGATGTGTTTTGTAGTGTTGTAAGTTCTTCTGCTTCCAGAATGTCTGAGGGGTTCCAAATCGTATTGGCACCTTCACCCATAAGGAAGGACAGGTAATCTGAAGCGTTTTGAACATTGCTTTTGGCCTGTTGGAATTGATTTTGAACTTCGCTGACGCGCACCTCTACGGCCAGCACATCTGAACGTTGCATGTAGCCCTGATCGAAGCTGTTGTTTGCAAGTTTTTTGTTTTCCTGAGCTGCCTCCAGTGCTTTTTCCAAAACGTCAACAGCCTTGTGAGCCAGCTGCAGTTGCATATAGGCTTTTTCCACTTCTAAAAGAATGTAGTCTTGTGTGCGTTGTCCCTGAAGTTGGGTGGCCTGCATTTTGCTTTTGGCCGCTTGCCGCTGGAAAATACCGTCAACGTTTATTAACGGTTGTTGAATTTCAAAACGGGTAGCGAAGTTATCAGTGCGATCCGGGTTATTTAATAGTGCCGGATTGAAATCGTTTTGTGTCAGTATTTCCTGATTGAGTTTGGAACCGAAAGCCATCAACGGATTGGTGGTGGTAAACCCGGTATGTGAGGCGGTAATGTTGGGCAGGAACACCGCATTGGTTTGCCGGTAGTCGGCACGTGCCTGCAGGAATTCCTGTTCGCTGATTTTAAGGTTGCGGTTGTTTTCCAAAACGCCGGTTACGGCTTGTTCCTTAGTGAGCGGTTTTTGTTCCTGGGCAAATAGGAGTGTGCTGCTTGCTATGGAAAAGAGTACTACGAGTATTTTCTTCATTTTATCTCAATTTGACAGGGCAAAAGTAGTTCTAGAAAACCTGCCGGTCAGTAACCTTTGTTACCGAGGGAGATGGTTTTTAATTACCGGTAAATATTTTTGAATTATAAGAGTGAGCTATACCGCCTTGCACTTCAAAGTTTCCATCAGTCGCCAAAGGCTTGCCGACGGCACGGCAGACGGCGAAGTCGCAAAGAAACACAGAGAAGCGCAAAGTTTCGCAGAGGGGTCTGTGTAGTATTTAATTGAAATTTACTTTTGATACAATCAAATGATACTATGCTTTATGAAACCTCCAAACTTGTTTTAGAAATAATATTAAGACAAAATAAAATCCACCGCCAGTTGTGCGTGGAGTTTGGTAGTGTCCAAAAGCGGCAAATGAAAATCAACCTGCGAAAGTAGCATCGGCAATTCGGTGCAACCTAATATGATGCTGTCTGCTCCTTTGGATTCCAAACTTTTCATTTGGCCGATAAAATAGTTTTTAGCTTCTTGAGTGAATTTGCCTTGGGTTAAGTCTTCAGAAATGTAACGATGAATTTCGCCAAAGTCTTTTTGGTCGGGATGAACCGTATTGATGTCGAAATTTTTATTGAGATATGCAGGAATAAAGTCCATGGTCATCGTGGGTTTAGTGCCTAGCAGTCCTAGATTCTTCAGGCCTTGTTTTTGAGCTTTCTTGCCGATGGCTTCGGCAATATGCAGGATGGGAATATTAATTTTTGGTTGTACATAGTCATAAATCATATGCGGAGTGTTGGCACAGATGATAATGGCTTGTGCACCGGCGGTTTCCAGTTTTCGGCTGATTTCCAGATACCCCGCTTGTATTTTCTCCACATTTTGCTCCCGCATCAATTGGATGTTCAAACTGTACAACAACAAGGGTGGATTCTGGCTACCGTCGATTTTGGCACCGGCCAGTTCGTTAATCAATCTGTAGTATTCCACGGTGGAGTGCCAGGAAGTGCCACCAATCATGCCGAGTAGTTTCATATGTTTAAGTTATATTTATAATGTCTGTCAAGGAGATCGAACTTTTGCTTCCTATAAAAATTTTGCGGTATGGTTGTACCACAGAGTTACACAGAGGCTTCACAGAGTTACACAGAGAGTTTTGTCAGCATTTAATACTGAGCACTGCAACTGAATACTGAACACTTTTTTTACTTCCCCATTCGCCCCACGGCACAACTCACAAACGATTTGGCTTTTGAAGTGATGGAGTTAATTTCCCCTAAAGCGGGATAGCCCAAGGCGAGTAGTTTTGTCTTTACTTGTTCTAAATCTTGCTCGTTTGAGTAATCAAAAGAAACGGTATCTGCATCCACATCAACGAGCACGTTTTCAATGTTTTCAAGCGCAGTAATTTTAGTGGTCACAGTGTGAGCGCAACCGCCACATTTCAGGTTTTGTATTTGGAGTGTTGTTTTCATTTTTTACTTTTTAAAAAAAGGGAGCCTCAATTATATGCTGCTCCCTTAACTAACCAACCAAAAATAAACTACTACTATTTCATTTATTTATAATGCAAATTTAGAAAGAAAGCATATGGTGTACAGTAACTATTGTTACAAACAAATTATTTTAATGTTGACGGGCATACCTCGGCAGTTACCGGAATACCTGCTTTTTTAATATCCGCAAAACCACCCGCTATATCAATAAGGTTGTGAATGCCCCTGCTTTTTAAAATGGAAGCGGCAATGACACTGCGATAGCCTCCTGCACAATGCACATAAAAGTCTTTATTTGAAGGAAATTCGGAAAGGTGTTCATTAAGAAAATCCAGTGGTGTTAGTTGTGCTTCTTTAAGGTGGGAAGAAGTGTATTCGTTTTCTTTTCGCACATCAAAAACAGGAATTTCTTTGGACTCCAGATCTTTTTTAAACTGCTCAGCAGTGATGGAAGTTATACGGTCTACTTCTTTGCCACTCTGAATCCATGTTTCAATACCTCCATCCAGATAACCAATGGTTTTATCAAACCCCACGCGGGATAGTCTAGTGATGGTTTCTTCTTCACGACCTTTAGGCGCTATGAGCAAAATGGGTTGTTCTGTATCTGCAATTAAAGCTCCTACCCATGGCGCAAAACCACCATCAATACCAATGAATATGGAACGCGGAATGTGGCTTTTCACAAAATCATTTTGGTGACGCACATCCAGCACTACCGCTCCCGTTTCATTGGCAATGGTCTCAAAAGCTTCCGGCGATAGGGCTTGTGTTCCTCTCTCCAGCACATCATCAATATCCTCATAGCCTTCCTTATTCATTTTTACGTTAAGAGGAAAATAAGACGGCGGTGGCAGAAGACCATCTGTAACTTCCTGAACAAATTCTTCTTTGGTCATATCTGCCCGCAAAGCATAATTCATTTTCTTTTGGTTGCCCAGTGTGTCGACCGTTTCCTTCATCATATTCTTTCCGCAAGCAGATCCTGCACCATGCGCCGGATACACAATCACGTCATCTGCTAAGGGCATTATCTTGCTCCTTAAGCTGTCATAGAGCATTCCGGCTAGATCTTCCTGTGTCATAGATGCGGCTTTTTGAGCCAAATCAGGTCTTCCTACATCGCCTAGGAATAGCGTATCCCCGCTAAAAATGGCGATGTCTTTTCCGTTTTGGTCCCTAAGCAGATATGTAGTACTTTCCATGGTATGACCTGGAGTATGCAGCGCGACTATCGTCAATTTGCCCACCTTAAATTCCTGACCGTCCTTTGCAATAATCGCTTCAAAAGAAGGATTTGCAGTTGGACCATATACTATTGCTGCACCGGTTTTTTTGGACAACGTCACATGGCCACTGACGAAATCTGCATGAAAATGAGTTTCAAAAATATATTTGATTTTGGCATTGTCTTTTGCGGTCTTGTCAATATATGACTGGACTTCCCGTAAAGGATCAATAATTGCGACCTCGCCATTGCTCTCAATATAATAAGCACCTTGCGCCAGACAGCCAGTATATATCTGCTCAATTCCCTCGAAAGAAGGAATCTCTCCATTTCCCGCGAAGGCGGGAATCTCGTTCTTGTTTTTGTCCTCGTTTTTCATATTTTCACTTTCCCGAATATGCAGGAATCCAATTTTTAATTATTAATACTCTATTCTATTTAAAGTCTGGTCATTGCGATCCGCCATAGGCGGAGAAGCAACTAAAGTTACAAACCCCAAAACTCTTTCACCAAAATATACACCGCCATCACCAGCACAAACCAGCCAAAGGCTTTTTTCAGCTTTTTACCGTCAATAAACTGGTTTAACCAGACACCTGCAAAGATACCTAAAACAGATAAAAGGGTAAACACCAATAAGAAATTCCAATCCATTGCCAGATTTTCGACATCGCCTACAAAACCGATTAGGGATTTAATAGCAATTATAAGTAAGGAAGTAGCTACGGCTTTTTTCATTGGTAGTTTCGCCAAAAGAACCAAGGCAGGTATAATGAGGAATCCACCGCCTGCTCCTACAAGTCCTGTAAGTATTCCTATAACAAATCCCTCAACCACAATTAGCTGAAAGTTGTATTTCAATGGGGCTACATCATCCGGCTCATCCCGATTGTTTTTAATCATCGAGTAAGATGCTAATGCCATAAGTAGTGCAAAAAACACCATTATCCCAATATCTTTGGTGATCAAAAAGTCCCCGACGGTAAATAAATTTTCAGGGATAGCGGGAACAATATACTTTCTGGTTATATATACCGCAATAAATGCCGGGATTGCAAAAACAATAGCGGTCTTAAAATCGATTAATCCCTTTTTTAAATTCTGAAAAGCACCCACCAAAGCAGAAACCCCAACCACAAATAAAGAATAGGCAGTTGCCGTAACCGGATTGACAGCAAACAAGTACACAAACACAGGAACCGTAAGAATGGAACCCCCACCACCTATCAATCCCAGCACCACCCCAATAAGTAGGGCGCCGAGATATCCAAAAATTTCCATTACTTCCATATAGCCAAATTAACGACGCAAAAATAGTATGTCATAATGGGTTTCACTGCAACAAAAGTTACAAGGCAAAATATTACAAAACCTCAATAGCATTGCGCTGTAATTTAATTTTTTTATTGTTTTCAAGGGCTTTTAATAATCGGGAAACCACCACCCTAGAGGTATGGAGGTCGTATGCAATTTCCTGATGGGTGTTATAAAGAATTGGACTTTTATTAATTCTTACTTTTTCCTTCAGGTAATTCCACAAGCGTTCATCCATATTTAAAAAGGCGATACTGTCTATGGTTTCCAGCATCTCATTGAGCCGTTCATGATAGCTGTTAAAAACAAAATTTCGCCAGCTCTTGTATTTTGCTGTCCACTCCTCCATTTTTTGGATGGGAATCATTACAAGGGTGGTATTGGTTTCTGCCACAGCCCTTATCTCACTTTTCTTTTGACCAACACAACAGCTTAAGGTCATAGCACAAGTTTCCCCTCTTTCCAGAAAATATAACAGCAATTCATCCCCATCGTTATCTTCTCGCATGACTTTTATTGCCCCTGAAATTAATAGTGGCATCGCAGTTACATACGTGCCTATTTCTATAAGCGTATTCCCTTCCGGAACTTCTTTGAATATCCCAATGTCCACGATCTCCTGTAACAAGGCCTCTTCAAAAAAATTACCGAAGTTTTCACGGAGTAAATTTATCATAAGAATTAAATTGTAGATAAAGGTTCTCTGTAAAATTACATAAAATATATACGTGGTGTTTTATTCATAAACAGTTTGTGCTATTCCAGGAGTCCTGCCAGATAATCTTTAACTGTTGTGGCTTTAGATTGTATAGATGTTTGGATTAATTCCTGCTAAAATAACAAAAAACACCTTACCAGGAGGCAAGATAAAAAGTAAACCAATCCACAAAAAGAATCTCATTAACCGAAAACGTTAGAGTTTGAATAACTTTTTGCTTTAATGAGCGAATTGGCTTAGCTTTACCATCATGACAAAAAAACTACAAAAAATCGCTGTCCTCACCAGTGGTGGGGATGCGCCGGGGATGAACGCCGCCATAAGAGCCGTTGTGCGTTCATGCGCATATCACAGGTTAGAATGTGTAGGCGTTTTTAGAGGACTTCAAGGTCTGATTGAAGGAGATTTTGAACCCCTGGATGCTCGTTCCGTTAAGAATATTATTAACCGTGGGGGCACCTTTTTAAAATCGGCCCGCTCTAAGGAATTCATGGAAAAAGAAGGTCGTGAAAAAGCCCACAAACATCTTTTGGCAGAAGGTATTGACGCTTTAATCGTTATAGGAGGGGATGGCACTTTTACCGGTGCAAGTGTTTTTATAAAAGAATATGATTTTCCTATCGTTGGGCTTCCGGGAACCATTGACAATGACATTCACGGTACCGATAACACTATAGGTTATGACACCGCATTAAACACAGTAGTAGAAGCCATTGATAAAATAAGGGATACCGCAAACTCCCACAACCGCCTCTTTCTGGTGGAAGTAATGGGTCGTGATGCAGGGCATATTGCATTAAATGCAGGAATAGGAGCCGGAGCAGAAGAAATTCTTATTCCGGAAGAAAATATGGGAAAAGAACGCCTTATCGAGTCCCTGGAACGAAGCAAAAAATCAGGAAAAACCTCCAGTATTATAGTAGTTTCTGAAGGAGACCAGATTGGAAAAAATATCTTTGCCCTTGCAGACTTCATTCAGGATAAATTAGAAGGATATGATATGCGGGTCACTGTTTTGGGCCATATCCAAAGAGGTGGTTCTCCCAGTTGTTATGACCGGGTGCTTGCCAGCAGAATGGGAGTTGCAGCGGTAGATGCTTTGCTGGAAGGAAAGCGGGATATCATGATAGGCACGCAAAACAATAAAATGGTAGCAGTACCTTTTGAAGAAGCAACAAAAGAAAAACAAAAAATAGATTTAGAACTGCTCCGGGTAGCAGACATAACTTCGATATAAAATAATATTTATGATTAAAATTGGAATTAACGGCTTTGGTCGAATTGGTAGATTGGTTTTTAGAATAGCAGCACTTCGTGAAGATGTGGAAGTAGTAGCAGTAAATGATTTGCTGGATGTGGAACATTTGGCATATTTATTAAAATACGATTCCGTTCACGGAAAGTTTGATGGAGAGATTTCCACGAAAGACGGCCACCTTGTTGTAAATGGAAAAACCGTGCGTGTCACAGCAGAACGCGAGCCTGAAAATTTAAATTGGGGCGAAGTAAAAGCACACACTATTATAGAGTGTACAGGGTTTTTTACGGAACTGGCGACTGCGCAAAAACATTTGGATGCCGGAGCTAAAAAAGTGGTCATTTCTGCGCCTTCTAAAGATGCCCCTATGTTTGTGATGGGCGTAAATCACAAAGATGCGAAGGCAGAAGATACCATTGTTTCCAATGCTTCGTGTACAACAAATTGTCTGGCGCCTCTCGCTAAAATTATTAATGACAATTTTGGAATTGTCGAAGGGCTAATGACAACAGTTCATGCTACTACAGCAAGTCAACTCACTGTCGATGGTCCTTCAAAAAAAGATTTCAGAGCTGGAAGAAGCGCATTATTAAACATTATCCCAGCATCTACCGGAGCCGCAAAAGCAGTAACCAAAGTTATCCCTGAACTGAAAGGAAAACTTACGGGCATGGCTTTTAGAGTACCCACAGCTAATGTTTCTGTAGTGGACTTAACGGTGCGCACCGAAAAAGGAGCCTCTTTTGATGAGGTTAAAAAAGTGATACAAAAAGCAGCTAATGGAGCATATAAAGGCTTGGTTGCATACACAGACGAACCCGTGGTTTCCCAAGATTTCGTTTCTGATGAACATATTTGCACTTTTGATGCAGAAGCAAGTATTGCACTTAATGATAATTTCTTTAAGTTAGTAGCGTGGTATGACAACGAGTATGGCTATTCGTCAAAACTGGTGGATCTGGCAGAATATGTAGCAAAATTATAAAAATTCAATTTTATATGTATCTGCATTTATCTATCTTGCTTTAGCCACTAAGACTCAAAGTCACAAAGGAGCAGAAAGAAATTCGGCTTATGAATAAATTTGAATCCCTTTCTACAGAAGAAGAAGCAATTGGTAAAGCAGTTGTTGATGCCGCTTATATAGTTCATAAGGAACTTGGGCCCGGATTGCTTGAAAGGGTATATGAAATTTGTTTCTGTCATGTTCTAACAGAAAAAGGCTTTTTTGTAAAAAGACAGATTGATGTACCTGTAGTTTTTGATGGAATTGTTTTTAATGAAGGAGTTAGGGTAGACGTTATTATAAATAATCTGGTAATTTGTGAATTAAAAGCCCTAGAAACAGTTAATCCGGTATGGGAAGCACAACTTTTAAGTCATTTGAAACTTACAAATAACGTTTAGGTTATTTAATCAATTTCAACGTTCCATTAATTAAGAACGGAATAAAAAGAATGATAAAATAACTCTTTGTGACACTTAGAGCCTTTTTGTCTTTGTGGCAGTAAATATAATTTTTTTAATATTTTATAAAGTATTTTAACCATAAATATGACCTTAATAGCAGACGGCGGCTCTACAAAATGTGATTGGGTTTTATTAGATCCTTTTGGCAATATAATTTTTAAAACCCGCACTCTAGGATTAAATCCGGCTGTAGTGCCTGAAGGAGAGCTTATTGTTCGCATCAAAGAAAATCACGATCTTCAACAGGTTTTTGAACAGGTCGAAATACTGGATTTTTACGGCGCCGGATGCGGCACCGTAACACCAAGGGAAATTTTACAAAATATTCTTAGTGCACTTTTTACAAAAGCTAAAGTCACCATCGATGAAGACATGGTTGCAGCTGCACTTGCCGTCACTAATGAACCCGGCATCGTTTGTATTTTTGGAACAGGGTCAAACAGTTGTTATTTCGACGGAAAAACCGCGAAAACAAATGTAGATTCCCTAGGATTTATCCTTATGGATGAAGCAAGTGGCAATTATTATGGCAAACGTCTTATAAGGGATTTTTTTTATAAAAAAATGCCTGCGCAGATCGCTTTGGATTTTGAAGAAAGATTTGACTTGAATCCCGATGTGATAAAAACTAATTTATACAAAAGACCTAACCCAAATACCTACTTAGCCTCCTTTGCTGAATTTATTTTCACACGGGAAGAAGTAAATGGTTATTTTTATAATCTCATAAGTGAGGGTGTCCTCAAATTTATAGAACACCGCATATTATGTTACAAAGAAGCGCAGCAGGTTCCCATTCATTTTATTGGCTCCATCGCGCATTTCTCTAAAGATATCATAAGGGATTGTTTGAACAGGTACCATCTGGAGTTGGGGAAGGTTGTTAGAAGGCCCATTGACGGATTAATTGAGTACTACAAAAATCACAAATTGAATAAAGCATGAGTTTTCCATCGATAAATCCCACTACAACCAAAGCGTGGGCACTTTTGCAAAAGCATTTTTCTGAAATCAAAAACATGAAAATGCAAGAATTATTTGCAGAAGACAGCGCACGTGCAGAAAAATTTTCCGTGAGTTGGGAAGATTTTTATCTCGATTACTCTAAAAATAGAATAACCGGGGAAACTTTAGATTTACTAATCCAACTTGCAGAAGAAGTGGATTTAAAAAACGCAATTGAGGCACAATTTTCAGGAGAAAAGATCAACAGGACGGAAGACCGAGCTGTTTTGCACACTGCCTTGCGTAATTTTGAGAAAATGCCAAAGGAAGTAAAGCAAACCCTCAAAAAAATGCGCGTTTTTTCTAAACGTGTCATCGATAAATCCTGGAAAGGGTATACCGGAAAACCCATCACCGATGTTGTCAATATAGGTATCGGCGGAAGCGATTTAGGTCCCGATATGATTTCCGAAGCACTAACCTACTATAAAAACCACCTCAACATACATTATATTTCTAACGTAGATGGAGATCATGTAGAGGAAACTTTAAAAAAACTGAACCGGGAAACCACTCTTTTTATTATAGTTTCTAAAACCTTTACCACCCAGGAAACCATTACAAATGCATCCACCGTTAGGAACTGGTTTTTACAAAAAGCTACAATTCTAGATATTGAATCCCATTTTGTTGCCGTTTCCACCAATATTAGGGAAGTGGAAAATTTTGGTATTGCCGGTGAAAATATTTTCCCGATGTGGGATTGGGTAGGTGGTCGTTTTTCCTTATGGAGTGCTGTTGGATTATCTGTATGCTGCGCAGTGGGCTATCCCAATTTTGAAAAACTTTTGCGTGGTGCACATCACATGGATATGCATTTCAAAAATACCCCTTTCCAAGAAAATATGCCGGTGATTTTGGCATTGCTATCTATTTGGTATACTAATTTCCATAATGCAGAAACAGAAGCCATAGTGCCTTACTCGCAATATCTAACCAAGCTGGTTCCCTATTTGCAACAGGCTGTTATGGAAAGTAATGGAAAAAGTACAGACAGGAATGGCAATGCTATAGATTATCAAACAGGCACAATTATTTGGGGAAGCACAGGCACCAATAGCCAACATGCGTTTTTTCAGTTGTTGCATCAAGGTACAAAACTGGTTCCGGTGGATTTTATCGCTTTCGCGAAAGCGTTACATGGTAAAGAATTGCACCACGACATCTTACTGGCAAATTGCTTTGCACAATCGGAAGCTTTATTGCAAGGCACCTATGGCGAAAACCCGGAAAATAATTTTAAAACCTTTTCAGGAAACAGGCCTTCCACTACTATTTTCCTAAAAGAACTAACTCCTGAAAATCTTGGGGCTCTTATTGCGATGTATGAGCATAAACTCTTTGTACAAGGGGTGCTCTGGAATATATATAGTTATGACCAGTGGGGTGTGGAATTAGGAAAAAAACTGGCAAAAGGGACACTCAACGCATTACAGAACACCTCAGCAGAAAAACTGCATCCCTCAACAGAACAATTAATTTTGAGAAGTAAGAAATAGAAAGGTTATTCTTTTTTTTCTTCCGTTTGCTTAGAATCGATACTGATGGATTTGTAGTAAGTATCCAACTTTTTCTTCAAACGCCTGTATCTAAAAACCCCTATGAAAATCAAAATCAGACTTAATCCAAAAACGATATAACTTAACCAGTTAAAGTCAGCAAAGCCTTTATATTCCAGAATAGCTACACCCCCGATGCCCATATATAAAGAAGCCCTGATATAAGAGAAAAGGGTGCGTTCATTAGCTAATGACGTGCGTTCCATGGCGAGAAAATCCCGCAGGATAATCTTTTCCTTGTTTTCAAATTTTTTTATTGCTGGTATAAAATTAAATTTCATCTTTTAAACTTTAGTATTATACAGGCCAGAAATATAGGATTAAAGGTACACCAATAAATATAATTGCCAAAGTAAGCGGGAATCCCATTTTCCAATAATCACTATATTTATATCCTCCAGGACCCATAACGAGCGTGCTGGAGTGATGCCCAATGGGTGTTAAAAAAGCACACGATCCTGCTACAGCAACAATCATAAGAAACGGATCAGGTGAGAGATCCAGATTATTTGCAATTTGTATTGCTATAGGAGCCATAAGCACCACTGTAGCAGAGTTATTAATAATATCTGACAGCAATATGGTGGTTACCATCAATATGCCGGCTAGTAACCAAACCGGTTGATCACTTCCGTAGGTTAGGATTAGATTGGTAATTGATTCTGCACCGCCACTGGTTTCAAAAGCTATTCCCACAGGAATCATTGCCGCAAGCAAGATAATTACCGGCCAGTCAATACTGGTATAAACCTCTTTTAATGGGAGTATTTTTGTAACAACCATGACCACAGCTGCAATTGAAAATGCAATCTCAACCCTCAAAATACCGGAAACCACCAGCATGATTGCCCCCAAAAAAATAGCTAATGCACCAAAAATCTTATCCGGCCTGCCAATGGTCAGGTTTCGTTGTGCAAGTGGTAAACAATCCAGATTTTTCAATGCCTCCTGTAAATTCCATCGTTCCCCTTGCAATAACAGGACATCTCCTGATTTTAATCGCATTTTGGATATACTTTTGTTAATTTTTCTGTTTTGTCTTCCTACAGCAAGCACATTGATTTGATATTGCTGTCTAACACGGTAATCTGTCAATGTTTTTCCTATTAACGGGGAATTGGGCGACACAATTGCCTCCACGGTTTGAATGTCTTCACTACCTTTTGCCTTATCCCGTAAACGTTTTCCTTCCGCCAATGTGGTTTTGGATTTCTTTAAAAAAGTTTTCAATTCGTCTGTATCAGCTTCTAAAATAACGATATCATCTACTCTAAATTCTTCCCATTTTGATGGCACGTGCATACGTATACCGTTTCTTACAATCCCAAGGATCAGCACATCTGTTTCTAAAAGCTCATTGACCTTGGAATTGGGAATTCCAAGTAATTCAGAATCTTCAGAAACAATCACTTCAGTCATGTAGTTTTCGATTTCAAACATATCCCCTGTTGTGTCACCAGATTGTCTTTTTGGAAGGAAGCGCCATCCGATAAGGGTGACATATAGTAAGCAGATAACGGTCAAGATAACCCCTACAGGTGCAAAATCAAACATCCCAAAACGCTCTCCAACGGCTTCTTCCCTAAATGTGGAAATAATAATATTAGGCGGTGTTCCTATTAAGGTCATCATTCCTCCCAGAATGGAAGCAAAAGCCAAAGGCATTAAAATTAAGGAAGGTGAAAAACTATATTTTCTGGAAAGGTGCAATGCGACCGGCATAATAATAGCTAAAGCACCTATATTATTAATAAAAGCAGAAGCAAAGGCAACTATAACCGAAAGTAAGATTATTTGAACCCATAATAAGGTAGACACTTTGCTAATCCAGTTTACAATCACATCCACCAAACCTGAAAACTGTAACCCTTTGCTGATAATCAATACCGCAGCAACAGTAATAACAGCAGGGTGACTTAATCCTGAAAAGGCTTGTTCTGAAGGAATTATTTGAAATAAAACCAGCGTAATTAACGCAAAAAAGGCAACAACATCATATCGCAATTTATTCCATATAAAAAGAATAAGGGATACACCTAGTGTAATAAAAACGATGGTTTGTTCCATACTGTACCTGTTGCATTTGGTCACAACCAATGTAATTCATTTTTCAATAAAAAAAGCCGGTACTTTTAAAAAGTACCGGCTTTTTTTACATAAAGTAAAACTTATTGTTCCATCATTGCCTGAAATCTTTGTTGTAATACTGTATCATTCTCTAAAGCATTACCCACTTGCTCAAAACGCTCTACAGTAATTCCTTTTTTTGCGACAGCATCTTCCATTTGCTTTTGAAAAACGCCTTGCATGGCTTCCATACGAGCAAGAACACTTTCAAATTTTTTGGTCTCCTCAGGAGTTGCAGCTGTAGTTTCCAAATTAGGGTTTTGTGATGCCTCAAATAATTCATTAAAACGCACCAGATCAAAACCTGCCTGTTCAACCACATTGATCATTTCTGTTTGAGCTCTTTGATTCACTTCCTGAATCGCAGTAAAAGCTTCAGCAAATTGTTTTAGTTCTGTATCAGATACATTTTCTTGCGCAAAAGCGGCACTAGTTGCTATAAAGAACACTACAAAAAGGCTTTTCATGGTTTTGTTTATTATTTTCATTTATTTTATTTTTATTTTTTTGTTGTCCAAATGTACCATTTATGATGAGATAATAAAAATACTTAAGGTATTTAATACTTATTTAACGCCAATATTACCCAAACAACCAGCGATATACATCATTTCCATTGGCAAATAACACCAGTGCGATTAGCAAGAAAAAGCCTGCAATTTGTGCATATTCCATTACTTTTTCATTGGGTTTTCTGCCGCTAACCATTTCGTAGAGCAAGAACATTACATGCCCGCCGTCTAATGCCGGTATAGGTAAAATATTCATAAAAGCAAGTACAATGGATATAAATGCGGTAATTTGCCAGAAACTCAACCAGTCCCAAGTATCCGGAAATAAATTACCAATGGCACCAAAACCACCAACTTGGGTAGCCCCTTCCTTGGTAAACACATATTTAAACTGGGCTACATAATCCCCCAACACATCATACCCATAACCTGCACCACTTTTTATACTTTCAAAAAAAGAATATTCCCTATGAACCACATCATAATTAAGAACCGGGAAAACACCAATAATTCCCTCTTCATTTGGGGTGATAGATGCCTGATCTACTACTCCATTTCGCTCATAACTAATAGAAAGTGCCGTAGTGGGGTTTGCTTTTACAATTTCCGTAAATTCATGCCAGTATAGTATATCTCCTTCATTTACAGCTACAATTTTATCCCCTGTTTGAAGTCCTGCACGCTCTGCAGGGCTATCTGCCTGAATAGTGCTTAATTCGGGCAAGGCGATAGGTGTAAAGGGTTTCATTATCCCTTGCTCAAACATCACTGACCCAATATCTTCGGGAACAGAAAGAACCTCTGTATTGCCATTTTGCCTTAAGACTTCAACAGTTTGAACGTCTCTTAAAAACAAATACTTATTGATATCAATAACATTTTCAAAATGTTCACCGTTTACTTTTAATATTTGGTCGCCGTCTTCAAAACCATAATTTTTCAATAATTCATGGACTGCAAATCCTTCGGGCATGGTCTCCGGGGTTACAAAATCCCTTCCGTAGTAAAATAAAATCATGGCATAAATCAAAAACCCAACTAGGATATTCACCGTTACCCCTCCCAGCATAATAATGAGTCGTTGCCAGGTAGGTTTAGATCGAAATTCCCACGGCTGTGGTGGCAATGCCATTTGTTCTTTGTCCATGCTCTCGTCTATCATTCCGGAAATTTTCACATAACCTCCTAAAGGCAACCAGCCTATTCCATAAGTAGTCTCGCCTATTTTCTTTTTGAAAAGGGAAAATTTGATATCAAAAAACAAGTAGAACTTTTCTACACGGGTCTTGAACAGTTTGGCCGGTATAAAATGCCCCAACTCATGGAGAACAATTAATATCGACAAGCTTAATATAAGCTGAATAGCTTTTACAAAAAATGGATCCATAATTTCATTTGCATTGAACGTGCAAAAGTACGTTTTTAGAACTAAGAATTAAAACTAAATTTTTACTAATATACATGGGTTAAAATTCGAAGGTTTGTGATTGTATTTAACACTGTTCTTTGCTTTTAAATTCCTTCTTTTTTCTTACTTTTGTATTCCTTTAAAACACTTAAAATTGTTCCAATTTTTCTCAAAATATAAATTTTTTGCCGTGGTCATGTTAATCCTTTCGGCGATTATTATTTATTTAATCTACGGGGCATTAAAACCCACGCCTAAATTACCTATTTACCAGCCCAGTATGGTAAATGCAGAGCTAGTGGACAGCACCATGCAGTACATTCGCAAGTACCACACCATCGGTGATTTTTCCCTAACAAATCAAAATGGGGAAACCATAACCCAAAATGAGTATAAAGACAAAATCTACATTGCTGATTTCTTCTTTACCACCTGTCCAACCATATGCCCAATTATGACAGATAATATGGTTAGGCTTCAGGAAATTTTAAAAGAGCAAACAGACGTGCTGTTACTTTCCCATAGTGTTACCCCTGAAATTGACAGTGTGCCAGTTCTAAAAGCTTACGCCGAAAAAAAAGGGGTAAACGATGCTAAATGGAACATGCTCACCGGCGACAAAAAACAAATCTATGACCTAGCCAGAAAATCTTATCTCGTAGCCAAAGATGAACCCTACGGCGGCGATTATGATATGATCCACACCGAAAATTTTGTATTAGTGGATACTAAAAAACGCATTCGCGGCTATTATGACGGCACTAGTTGGGAGGCAATGGAAGAACTGCTAAAAGATCTGGAAATTTTAAAATCGGAAAAATAAGTACACCCCTTCCAATCATTTTATTTCAAATACACTTCCAAATAATAACTCCTCTTATCAGGATGTACAGCACTTACTGGATAAGGGGATAATCGGTACCCCACATAGGTTTTAGTGTCTGAAACAAACAAAGTGTTTTCACTTTCTGTGCCAAAAGCAGTACCGTGGAAAATGAGTTTTTTTTCAATTGTACCTTGTGGGTTTTCGATAATTGCAAGCACTTCAGCCTCTCCTGCCCAAACACAGGTTACATCACTGGGGCAACGGGAATCTTCCAGAATTTTCAAAAAAGTAATAGCGGTATCTTCAAAAACAGAGGTTTCCCCTAAAGCAATTTTAGCAACAATAACCGGCGGGGTGGTCTTAGCGCTTTCTTGTGCTGTTAGGTGAAATGAAAAAATAAGGCATACTAAAAAACAGGTCTTTTTCATAATCAGGGATTCTTAAATTCAAAAATAAAGATTATATGTGTTAAACTTTGTATTTGCTTTATGCTTTTTTCTATTTTTGAGAATCATTCACTAAATTCAGATAAATCTATACCCATTTATGAAACGAACACTCCTTAGCGGTGTTTTGTTCCTTATTGGAATTTTATTCCTCACTGCACAAAACAACTATCCCACCACGCAAGAAATCACACAACGTCTTCAAAAACTTAACAGCGACAGAACCACAACGCTTACATCCCTCGTCAAAACCGAAGGTGGTCAAGACATCTGGGTTCTCAAGATAGGAACCGGAGATCTAGATAATAAACCTGCCATAGCAGTTGTGGGAGGTGCAGAAGGTTTTCACGTTCTAAGTGTGGAACTTGCAATTCAATTTGCAGAACGCCTTGTTAACAATCATAAAGAAGCACTGGAAACAACTACTTTTTACATCTTCCCTAATATGTCCCCGGATGCCTATGCCCAATACCACAGCAACTTAAAATATGAACGTCGCGGCAATACCACAAAAGTAGACCACGACAGGGACGGTATGGTAAGCGAAGACACTTATGAAGACCTGAATAAAGATGGTTACATAACACAAATGCGTATAGAAAGCCCAATGGGGGATTATTCTATACCCCCTGCAGACTCTCGTGTGCTCGTAAAAGCAGACCGGGCAAAAGGAGAAGGGGGAAGTTATATAGTGCATTCTGAAGGAGTGGATAACGATAAAGACGGAAATTTTAACGAAGACTTGGAGGAGGGTATCGCTTTTAATACAAACCTCACCTATAAATTTCCGATATTTCAACCACTGGCTGGAGACTATCCCGTTTCACAGAAAGAGACAAGGGCACTAGTGGATTATTTATTTGATCAATGGAACATTTTTGCTTTTGTTACTTTCAGTCCGACCAACAATCTTTCAGAACCTTTAAAATTTAATGAAGCGGAAGCAAAGAAGAGAGTGCTTACCTCCATGCTGAAAACCGACGTTGCCATCAATAAAATGGTTTCAGACCTGTATAATAAAACAGTTTCACAAAAAGCCTTCCAGCAGGACAATCAGGGAACAGACGGCGACTTTTTTCAATGGGCTTATTTTCATTTCGGTCGTTTAAGTTTTAGTACACCGGGGTGGTGGGTACCGGAAGTCAAACCGGAAAAACCCTCTGAAAATGAAGGGGAGGAAAAGCCGGAAGAAACCAAGGAAAAGCCCACAGTCACCAAAGAATCTAATTTTATGGCTTGGGCAGACCGCGAGGGCATCAACGACGTCTTTATTCCGTGGTCGCAGATCACACATCCTGATTTTCCAAACCAAAAGGTGGAAGTAGGCGGCATCAAACCCTTTGTAATGCACAATCCACCGTTTGCAATGACAGATAGTATTGCCTTACAACACACTGATTTTATTTTAAAACTGGCTGAGATACAGCCCAAACTGGAATTTCATAATGTAAAAATAGAAAAACTAAGTGGTGGTCTAAGCAGGATTACCGCAGACTTATTTAATAACTCCCCCTTGCCCACACATTCAGAATTAGGGGAAAAATCCAGATGGCTTCGAAAAATAAGAATCGACATCACCAAAGACAAAAAAGATGTCCTCGCCGGAAATACCATCAATTTAATCAATAAAATGGATGCTTTTGAAACCAAAAAACTTTCCTGGATAGTAAATGGTTCAGGAAATGTAGAAATTAAAGCCGGTGCTGCACATTGTGGTATTGCAACCCTTAATATAAAATTATAATCATGAATAAGTCTTTATATATTTCATACCTCTGTTTGTTTGTAAGTTTTTTTACACTTTTAGAAAGCAATGCTCAGGAAAAATTCTTCCGTGCCATAGGAACGCCTCATCAACCAAAAGTAGAGGTTAGCTGGAACAGATATTACACCTATGATGGCGTGACGGAAATCATGCAAAAAATTGCCAAAGCATACCCTAATCTTGCGCGTTTGGAAAGTATAGGAAAATCTTTTCAGGGAAGGGATATTTGGTTACTGACCATCTCTGATTTTAAAACCGGCGACCCAGATAAAAAACCCGCTATGTATATTGATGGAAACATACATTCCAACGAAATTCAAGGCACTGAATTTTCCTTATACACTGCCTGGTACCTTACGGAAATGTTTGATGAACTAGAGTTTATTAAAGAATTGCTAACCGATAAAACTTTTTATATAGCGCCTACCATCAACCCCGATGCGCGTGACCATTTTATGAAAGAGCCAAACACGCCACATTCCCCCCGCTCTGGTATGATAGTTTTAGATAACGATGGCGATGGCCAAGCCGGTGAAGATATGTTTGACGATTTAAATGGGGATAACCACATTACCTTGATGATTAGAAAATCCCCTACTGGCAGATTTATCAAAGACCCTTTAGATGACAGGCGTTTAATAGAAGTTGCCCCTGAAGAAAAAGGTGACTATGAAATGCTGGGTTTTGAAGGAATTGACAGGGACGGTGATGGCCGCGTCAATGAAGATGGAATAGGATATTATGACCCTAACCGCGATTGGGGATGGAAATGGCAACCTGATTATGTGCAACGCGGTGCTTATAAATATCCATTTAGCTTACCCGAAACCCGTGCAGTGGCAGATTTTGTCATGAAACATCCCAACATTGCAGGAGCGCAAAGCTACCACAACTACGGCGGCATGATTTTAAGAGGTCCGGGTGCTGAAGAAGATCTCGATACCTACAACAAGGAGGACATCAGGATTTATGATGCTATTGCCAAAAAAGGGGAAGAATTGATCCCCGGTTATAAATATTTAGTAGTGTACAAAGATTTATATTCTGTATTTGGTGGCGAGCTGGATTGGTTTTATGGCGGAAGAGGTATCTATACCTATACTAACGAACTGATGGTTTCTTACCTCTATTTCCACAAGGAAGAAGGAAGAGGAAACCAAGAAGAAGAACTGAAAGTGGACAGATATTTGACTTTTGGTGACGCATTTGTTCCTTGGGCAGAATATAACCATCCGCAGTTTGGGACTATAGAAATCGGAGGTTTTAAAAAGAATTTCAGCAGGGCACATCCCGGGTTTTTACTGGAGCAGGATGCGCATCGCAATATGGCATTTACGATTTACCACGCTTTTCATACCCCAAAATTAAGCGTGCTAGATGTTCAAGAAAAAAACTTGTCTGGCGGTTTAAAAGAAGTAACTGCAACTATTTACAACGAAAGGTTAATGCCTACGCATTCCAGTCAGGATTTAAAATACAACATTGAAAGACCGGACTATATAACCATTAATGGCGCTAATGTAGTAGCCGGAATGGTAGTTGAAAATGCAGATTTTAACATCGTGGAAGAACAAGTCCAAAACCCCTCCAAAATTAGTGTAAAAAATATCCCTGGTATGGGGACTGTAAAAGTGCGATGGATAGTTTCCGGAGGCGGTAAATATACTATTAAAGTGGACTCTGCAAAAGGAGGGATAGCGGAGTGGAGAAAGTAAAATCTGCACCATTCCTTTTAATTTTGAAAACCATAGAGGTTTGGGCATATCACTTATAAACCTATGCACTTACCTCTATAATTTAAGCGAGTGCAACATCCAGTGTCATCATAATAATAAATCCACCGATGAAGCCCATTGTGGCGATATCTGTGTGTTTGTCCCGTTGTGTTTCAGGGATCACTTCTTCCACGACCACAAAAATCATGGCGCCGGCAGCAAAGGCCAATGCATAAGGCAAAATAGGCTGAAATGTAAGAACTGCCCAAGCTCCCAGTACAGCTGCAATGGGCTCTACTATAGCCGAAGCTTGTCCGTACATAAAACTTTTTCTTCTGCTGAATCCCGCACGTCGCAACGGCATGGAAACTGCTATACCTTCCGGAAAATTTTGTAACCCAATTCCAATAGCTAATGCCACTGCACCACCAATGGTAGCGCCATCAAATCCTGCAGCAACGCCACCAAACAAGACCCCAATTGCTAATCCCTCCGGGATATTGTGCATGGTTATTGCCAGTGTTAACAAGGTTGTTTTATGCCATGGTGTTTTGATGCCTTCTTTTTCGGTTTCTTTAAAGTTCACATGGAGATGTGGTAGTATTTTATCTAATCCAAAAAGAAATAATGCCCCTAAAAAGAACCCTATTGCGACAGGCATTACTTTTATAAACCCTTCTCCGGGGCTCATTTCAATTCCGGGGGCGAGCAAACTCCAGAAACTGGCCGCTACCATAACGCCACCTGTAAACCCCAACATTCCATCAAAAAATGCACGATTCATTGTTTTGAAGAAAAACACAAAAGAGGCGCCTAGAGCAGTCAACCCCCAAGTAAATAAAGTGGCATAAAGAGCTGCAAGAACGGGGTCTAATTGTTCAAAATAAGTTATAATAGCATCCATACGTTAATCGGTTTTTAAATATAAATTGGAGGCGATAAGATGCGAGATGGTAAGAATCTCATTCCCTAATTTTATTTGCAGGGAATCATCAAATTCTTCCTTGTCCAGTACCTTAATTTTTTTTCCTAACGCTATACCATTCTTGTCTAAAAATTTCAAGAAGGAAGAAGAAGTATCTTTAACCCCCACACAAACCCCGGAATCCCCGACATGAAGTTCGCTTAACAAAACCTTGTCCCTTTCCGGAAAAGTACCGTCTTTAGCAGGAATGGGATCTCCATGGGGATCAAATTTCGGAAAATCTAAATGTCTATCGAGTTTATCAACCAGTTTATCAGATGCAATGTGCTCTAACTGTTCGGCAATTTCGTGAACCTCATCCCAATTAAAACCTAGTTTTTGAACTAAAAATACTTCCCATAAACGGTGCTTTCTAATGATCCCTGCAGCAGTTTGCTTACCAAGCGTGGTAAGGGTAACCCCTTGGTATTTTATATAATGCACCAAATTTTTATCAGCCAGTTTTTTTAACATGTCTGTCACAGAAGAAGCTTTTGTATGCATCTCTTCAGCAATTGCATTTGTGGAAACACCCTCTTGGGTATAACGTTCCAGATGAAAAATGGCTTTTAAATAATTTTCTTCAGAATCGCTGAACATACTCTTTTTTTTTCTGCTTCAAAAATACAAATTTTTTTATTACGAAATACATTTTTAGACAAGTCTAAAAATTATTTATATATTTGTAAAAAATTTATATATGAAACTCATCTTCCTATTCCTTTTTTTAACGTTTCAGATGGCATTAGCCCAAAAACAGTATGTCGTTTCCGGGGAAATAGTTTCCAATAATATACCAATACCATTTGCAACAATTTCCGAAAGAAATACTTCTACCGGGACTCAGTCAGACAGTATTGGAAATTTTATCTTGCAACTTAACACCTCTAAACCAATTTTAGAAATTAGTGCAATAGGTTATGCAGTAAAAATTAAGAAGATTGATTTTGGAAATTCAGATTCCATAAATCTTAAAATAGATCTTGAAGAGAACCTCCTAGAATTAGATGCTGTTGTAATCATCGATAAACAAAGCGGTCTTACACGTCGCACACCCTATGCGTTAACCCATGTAGATATGCAGCACATTTCACAAAGCAGTAATGCCGGAGGAATTGCAGGTGTTTTAAAAGAACTGCCAGGCATCAGCGGAGCCGAATTAGGCCCTGGGATTGTAAAGCCTTTCATTCGTGGTCTCGGTTTTTCAAGAGTAGTCACCCTGTATCAAAACAACAAACTGGAAAATCACCAGTGGGGTCAGGATCACGGACTCGGTTTAAACGGCTTGGGCGTCAAAAGCGTTGATGTCATTAAAGGGCCGGCTTCCATTTTATATGGTTCCGGAGCTATTGGTGGTGTTCTTATTGTAAAAGATGATGAATCTTATTTGTCCACTGAAAACAGCACAGGTACCATTGGCGCCACATTTAATAGCACTTCAAACGGTTTCAGGAATTACGGGTCTTTGGGCAAAAAATTTCAAAACAATCTGTTTTTCGCTATGGATGCAGCCTATGAAAATCATGCCGATTACAAAAACGGAGAGAACCGCATTATTGGTAACAGTCGCTTTAATTACAGTACTTTGAGATTGCATGCAGGAATGGAAAAAGAAAATTATAAAAACAAACTTTCCTTTACCTTTCAGAAACAAAACTTAGGAATCATTGATGATGCAGAACTGGAAGAATCCCTTGCAACAAGCCGAAATGACCGCAACATGCAACTGCCTTTTCAGGAAGTAAGTGATTACCTGCTTTCTTTTAGTGAAGAGCGTTTACACGAAAAATTTCAAACTTTTCTACACCTTTCCCATCACTATAATGACCGAAACGAAATTGAAGAAAATTTTGATGAAATCGATTTGGGCCTAAAACAACACCACACCTTTTTCACAGGTCGAATAAGCTTTTTTCCTGAATCTGATTTTACACATACCTTTGGAATGCAAGCAAGTTTAATAAATACTTCAAACAAAGAAGAAGCTGAGGAATTCCTAATTCCCAATGCGAGAACTACAGACTTTGGGGTCTATTATTTAGGTAGCAAACAGATTCAAAAATTTTATCTGCAAGGCGGTCTCCGGTTTGATTATCGAAATGTAGAAGCACTTGCCAATTCTCAAGCTCTTATCGATTATGGTTTCCTCCTTCCGGGAAATCCCGAAAGCCGAAAGTTAAGTACCGATTTTAGTGGATTAACAGGCTCATTAGGGGTAAGTTACCGCATCAACGCGAGTCATCAAATAAAACTCAATGCCTCCACTGGCTTTAGGGCACCAGACCTTGCTGAACTATTCTCTAATGGACCACATCCCGGCACCAGTCGCTTTGAAGTAGGCAATGCAAATTTTGAGAGAGAACAAAGTCTGCAAACTGATTTAACGTATGCTTTTACAGGAAAATCCCTTAGCTTGGGAGCCTCACTGTATGTAAACGATATTTCAAACTATATTTTCTTTATCAAAACAGGAGAAGTAAGACCCGAAGACGGGCTCGAAATTTGGGAATTTCAGCAACAAAATGCACTTCTCTATGGAACAGAATGGGAAATAAAATACAGACCGTTACAAAATGATGACTTGCAATTGAGAGCCACCTCAACCCTTGTAAGAGGAAAGTTGAAAGACGAAAATGAAAACTTAACCTTTATACCTGCAGATCAATATGGTTTTGATTTGAACTACAAACCATTTTTCTCAAAAAGAACAATCTTCACGGCAGCCCTAAGCCACACTTCAAAACAAAACCGACCCGGTTTTAATGAGTTGAGTACGCCTGCATACACACTTGTTCACACAGGTGTAGCACACGATTTTATTTTTGAAAAAGGAGTGCTAAACACAAGTGTTCAGATTAAAAACCTTTTGAATACAAATTATGTAGATCACCTGTCGATACTCAGGGCATTTGATATTACAAATCCGGGTAGAAATTTACAGCTTGCGGTGCGGTATCAGTTTTAATTTTATTTAAAAAAACGGTTGTCAAATATAAAAGGAGATTGCGTTTTAATCTTAATTCTCTTAAACTGTTTGTGAAAAGGATTAATTAAAAAATTAAAGTCCCCTTGCACCACAGCTGAAGGCACTTTCAAAACGGCAAAATCATTGGCTTTTATAAAATGATTTCCTATCGCTTGTGTTTTGGGATGATGCGGAAATGCATGCCACAAATTCGGGAGTTCATTTTGAGTCACCACTTCTATTTTAATTGAGTCTGGAATTGAAATTTCAAGCATCACAAAATCTTTCGGAAGCAAGTGAACCGGTAAATGAATCACCACTTCAGCCATAGCTAGTGCCCGGCTTTCTGCAGTATAAATCATTTCCACTCCTTTAAAATTCCAGCGGTTACCAGACAAGGCCGCTCCTTTTCCTGAAAGCGCGTTCGCATATTTTTTTCTTGAGAGTCTGAAGACCTGCATTACACAAAAATGCCATGATCAATTCTTTGAAGCTCGTTAAGCACCATTTCTTTGCCATAAGAATCTTTAAGCAACTCTATGGGTTGCATAGTTCCTAAAGCAAAGAGCGGTGTGATCAACCACTCATAAAACTGGGTACTTGTATCAAAAACAGTATTTCCTAAAAGTGCCACCTCAGCGATTTCAATAATTTTTTCAGAATGGATTGGCTTAAAGCGAAAGTCTTTCTCTGCCCTGTAACGTTGTAACGATTTTGAAGAAATATTTAAAATTTCAGCCCAGTCTTCATCAGAAAATGGGGTAATTTTTGTGATTTCAGAAAATAAATTAAATGTAATTCCTGTTCTGATAGAGTGAATGACTAACAATTTATTATCTAAAAAGTCCTGAAAAGAAAAGCTTTTAGACACAACGTCTCCACTTACTGATGGAGGCGCTTGTGCTACATAAACGGCTGCTGCTTCATTGACTTGATTAATAGATTCTTTAAACGTCTTCATTTTAAAATACTTTTGTCTTCAAATATATGACATTTGTCTTGAATAAAAAAATAAATTAAAAATTCTTTCTCCTTTTGCAACTGCTCATAAGCCTCTTGCACTTTCCTGAATTTGTTTTCAGCACCTTTGCGGTAGGCCTCGTCCTTGTGCTGCAGTTTATCGGGATGGTATTTTTTTTCCATAGTGCGGTATGCTGCTATGATTCGACAAACTAGGGTTGATTAAAACCTAAAGTCAACAGATAATAAAATTATTCTTTCACGCAACTTATAGCTAGTAATAGAGTTTGTAATATCGCTAATAAAAACATCTCGGAATGTTTTTGTATTCAGTAGGTTTTGCCCACTTAACATAAAATTCATTTTTTTATTTTTTGGGGTATATTTTAAGGTAAAATCTGAAAAATAGTAGTCATTTTTATTACTATCTAATTCTTTAAAAAAATACCTTTCGTTTTGAATTGAAAAATTCAACTGGTTATTAATATTTATTATGATGTCTAAGAAGCTTGTGTTTCTTGTTGTATTAAAAGAAATAGTATTGGAAGTTGTTTTAGTTGTTATCCAAGTTGTGCCTAGATGAAAGTTAAGCGCCCCTAAAAAACCAGAACGCAACTCTAGTCCATATCGCCCATATGTATTATTAACATCCCTAGGCAAATCATTTACAATGTTTTTAAAGGTAGAATTTGTAAGCCCTAAGTTCAATTTAATATTTGAGGAGATAGGCTTAATATATCTATCTATGGTTGTATTAGCACTTATAATCTCACGCCCGCTAAGCTTAATAATTTCAGAAACAGAAAAATCAGGTGTTATTTGAGACCGTGTAGAAAAGAAATCTCTGTCTTTCGTATACTGAAAAGTAGTATTTGCTGAAAATTTATCCCCCCAATTTCCAAATGTATAATTCACGAGTAAGGAAGTAGTATTGAGTTGATTAAAGTCATTTGTCCCTGAAGTGAAATTTCTGAAACTTGTAAGCACAAAATTGGGGTAAATTTTCTCTATGTTGCTATTGGTTGTTGTAATTTTGTATTGTGATGTAATTCTATTCTTACCGTTAATCTTCCAGTCAAATCCAACTGTTGGGTTTAAATAAAAAGGGCTTTGTTTTCGGGATTGCTCTTGTGTATTGAGTTTATTGAATAATTGATGTACTCCTAATTGCGTTATAAAATTTATATTTTTATATTTATACAAATAATTTATTTTGGAATATAAATTTAGTGCCTCATAAGTTATGTTGTTAGAATAACCTGTTGGAAATAGTTCCGTTTCCATATCTAAAAATGAAAACGCTGTGACTAATCTGTCATTTCTATAAGTTTGACCTGCCTTAAACTCCAGAAGATTGCCATTTTTATACCTATTTAGAAAATGAACTTCTGTACCGGTATAAAACATCTTGTTTTGGCTGGTTTGTTGAACATTGTCTGCTTCTTGAGCTTCCGGAAAAAGTTCCGCAAAAAGAAATTGAGAATTTCTATAATATTGGGGTGTTTTTTCGTTGATTACTCTCGCTGTGGTAAGAAAAACTTTTGTGTCATCTAACTTGTTTGAGTAACTGAGTGTATGATCTATCAAATCATTTTGTTTATTAAGCCTTTCAACTGTTGGTGTAGAGTTAAAAAGTAAATTTGCATTTGTAGTGTTATCAGTTCTGTTATATTTACCTACATATTCTAAAATCTTAGTTTTTGAAATATCATAAGTGAAATCAATTTTACCAAAACCGGTAAATTCCTTTTTTTGCATTTCAAAATCTTCTGTATTTATAAAGTTTTGATTTTCTAATTGAAATTGACGAAAACTGTTTCTAAAAAATTTAATTTCATCCCAGTTTAGAAGCCCTAAGGTTTTTAATTTTATCTTGTCTGATAAAGTAAAAATGGCATTTATGGAGGCCAGCTCTGTGTTATTGAAATTAAATCTTCTGTTTTGTATTTGAGGGCTTGAAGTATTTAATTTTAAAAGCGATATTGCACTTTCTGTGCTTCCAATACTTCCCGGTTCATTTTGTGCTGAAGGTCTTATTAGATGGTTTAAATCCCCTGTTGCATCTATGCCAATATTATTTAGATTTCCCAAAAGATAATATTTAGCCTTTTTCCCAAAAGACATAAGATTTGTTCTCACTGAATAGGTGTTCTCCGGCACTACTCCATATCCCAGGCTCATATTACCAAACCACTGTTGCTTTTGCCCCTCCTTTAGAGTGAGGTTCAATGCAACACGTTCACTTTCTTCAATACCTTTCAGCAATCTATTGTTTGAATAACGCTCATATACTTGAACAGTTTCTATGGCATCGGCATTTAAGTTTTTTGTAAGAAGTTTATACCCTTTCTCAAAAAAATCATCGCCATCCACCATCACCTTTTCTACTTCACGGTTGCCCACTTTTATGGTTCCATCTTCTTCAACGGTAAGACCGGGGATGTTTTTTAGTAAATCTTCAACAACTTGTTCATTGCCCCGTGTAAAAGCACTTGCCTTAAAAATAGTAGTGTCAGGCCTCTTCAGTATATCTCTTTCTGCTATAATTACTATTTCATCAAGTGCCATAGGCTCATAAGAAAGAATAGCATTGACGGTTTTATTTTGACCGGATTCTAGTGTAACAGGTGTGCTACTAATTTTGTAAGATAGGGCACTAAACTGTAGGTCAAATTCTCCGGATTTATCTGTTTTAAAAAGATAATAACCCTCTGCATTTGTGGCAGTGTAAGCAACTATAGTTTTAGTGTCTCTTAAATTTAACATCACATTTGCAAATGGAATAGGTATTTTTGCACTATCTGTTACAACCCCAGACACCTCAATTTGTGCGAAAACAAAATTGCCTGACACTAAAAATATCAGGCAATAAGTTTTAAATGAAGAAAAAAATGACAAAAAGTTATTCATCAAATATTTCTAATTTTTGAGGTTGTGTATCACTAAGTTTAAGTGTAGTGCCTCTTGGCATTGAAGATTGTAACTGCTTAAATGCCATTTCTGTTCCTTTTTTATCTAATTCCAAAAAGGAGTCAAAAGATATGGATTTATTAAAGTCAACATCTTTAAGTAATTGACTATAGACTATGCTATCATTAAATTTAAATGAAGTAGCTATCACATGGTAGAAACCCTGTACATCCTTTGCTTCAACAATTAATCCGGGTAAACCGTTTAATTTCCACGGACCGTAATTTAAAGGTATTTCTGTGGTGAACCAAGCATGATAAGTGCGCCCCCTAAAATCGCCAATCGCTTTTATACAAGTATAAGACCCAATAATTTTAGTTTCATCTGTAATTACCCAGTTTATCGGTTCAACTTTATCTTGCACTAAAACCATTTCCCCTCCTATTCTTTTTCTGAAAAAAATAGAGTTTTGTTGATTATTAAAAAAAACAAAAGAAGGATTGGAGTTGCTGGGATTAATGGTTAAAGAAAAAGAGCCATCTTCTCTGTAAACCCTTTCCTGAGTGGGTTTTTCATTATCGATTTGTTCTACATATAATGCATTCTTATCTTGAACAATAAGTTTATGCTCCCATTCAAAACCTGAGCCTATATTATAGTTCTCAATGTAGGATATAACAAATGTCTCATTGTTTTGAGAAAACATTAGAGAAGTTATAAAAATGTAAAATAAAATAAATGCTCTTTTCATTTGAAAATATTATTTTGGACAAGGTCCTGGCCCACAACTTTCGCAAATCCATCCCCCAGTTGCTGGATTTTCGACACATCCTGTGCAAATAATACACCCTGAGATTAATAAATCCTCATACACGACAAAATCATTGCCGATTTCAATTATAGTTTTATTTTCCAAACTAACCTCAATGTCACTTCGAAGTTCAGTAAAAGAAAACATAAAAATTGAAATTAATAAACACGCTAAAATTGATAATTTTTTCATAATAAACTAATGCAATTTACCCCCCCCCCCTTATAAAACCCTAATTAATTATGTTAAATTTCTAAATTTTAATTAAAACCCCTTCTCCTTCTGTAACTGCTCATAAGCTTCTTGCACTTTCCTGAATTTGTCTTCAGCACCTTTGCGGTAGGCCTCGTCCATGTGCTGCAGTTTATCTGGATGGTATTTTTTTGCCATGGTGCGGTATGCTGCTTTAATTTCAGCAGCAGAAGCTGTTTTCTCTATTTCCAGAATTTTATAAGCACTGTCAGGATTCTTGAAAAACATGGCCTTAATGCTTTCAAAATCGCGATACCCAATGGCTAAAAATCCGGCTATTTCCCTAATTTTTTCATTTTCAGGTTGAGAAACCAAGCCATCAGCTTGGGCGATATTAAAAAGAAAATGAATAATTTGAAGCCGCGATTCATAACGCGTACGCATCCGCAGATATTCACAAATGGGTTGCGGAGAAACTTCCCGCTTTTTTACAACTTCATTAAAAGTCCTGAAAGTGGCATTGGCCCTTTCTTTACCATAAGCTTGCACAAAATAATTCTGCACAAATTGCATTTCTGCCGCGCTTACATTCCCATCTACTTTAATCACTATAGAAGCCAGGGAGAGTAAATTGAGTTCAAAGTCAGCAGGAGTTACTGATTGTTTGCCGGTAGATCTGTAAACCTTTGTTCTTTTTCCTACTCCTTCAATAACACTTCCCAGAATAAATCCTATAATTGCCCCGGGAAACCTAAAAAATATATATCCTACTATTGCTGCAATCCAACGAATCATGCTTCCTTTTAAAATTTTTTAATGCGTTGTCAAAGATAGGAATTAGTTTTTGTCTGAAAGTAGTATTATAAGATGGGATTGCGCATATAGCAATTTATTGTCTATAAGAACATATAATTAAAAAATTTCTTTAGAATTTGCCTCTAAAATTTTCTCGTTAATGTCTTTGTAATTTGGGATTTGGTTGTTTTATTTTTTGTAAATTTGCACTTTAGAATTAATATAAATAAGAAAAATATGTATCCACCGGAATTAGTTAGACCAATGCGTGAAGACCTCTCCAAAGCAGGGTTTGCAGAATTACATACACAAGATGAAGTTGCTAATGCATTACAACAAAAAGGCACCACATTAGTAGTTGTCAACTCCGTTTGTGGTTGTGCAGCAGCAAATGCCCGCCCGGGTGCTAAAATGTCTTTGCAAAACAACAAAAAACCAAATCATTTGGTTACCGTTTTTGCAGGAGTGGACAGGGAAGCAACCGATGCTGCAAGAGCAGAAATGGCACCTTTCCCCCCAAGTTCTCCTTCAATGGCTTTATTTAAAGACGGCGAATTGGTTCATATGTTGGAACGCCATCATATCGAAGGTCGCCCTGCAGAATTAATTGCTGAAAATTTAAGGAACGCCTACAACGAATATTGTTAAATTGCTAACATTTAAAAATTCCGCTTGCAAACAGGCGGAATTTTTAATTCTTTTTCTGAAATTACAGTAACCATTCCACCTCTTTGTGAAAAAGATACTACATTATATAAGCTATCCATTTAGTGTTCTATACTACTTGTTATTTGGTCTCTTATTAGTTGTCATGCATCCCATACAATGGTTATGTTTAAAGATTTTTGGATATCAGGCACATAAAAAAAGTGTGGATTACCTGAATTTTTTTTTGGTGCAATGTCTTCGGGTTTTAGGTACGCGTTTTCAATTTAATGTGCCGAAGGATATTCCTAAAGATGTACCGTTAATCATTGTCACCAATCACCAGAGTATGTATGATATTCCGCCTATAATCTGGAAATTACGGAAATTTCACCCCAAATTTGTGTCTAAAAAAGAATTGGGCAAGGGAATCCCAAGTGTTTCCTTCAATTTACGTCACGGCGGCTCTGTGCTTATCGATCGCAAAAATCCTGCGGAAGCGGTAGCAAAAATGACCGCTTTTGCACACTATCTGGAAACGCATAAACGCAGTGGCGTCATCTTTCCAGAAGGCACGCGAAGCAGGACGGGCGAGCCAAAAACATTTCATCGCAAAGGATTGCAAACGCTTATAAATCATATACCGTCTGCTTATATACTTCCTATTACTGTTAACAATTCTTGGCGACTGCAACGCTATGGGATGTTTCCTATTCCTCTGGGTGTTCATTTAAAATTTACTGTGCATTCTGTGATTAAAGTTTCTGATTTTACTACTGAAATTCTTATTGACAAATTAGAAGCTCAGATTAAAAGTGCCGTAATAAATTAAGGATGGAAAATTCTACCGAGCAAATTCTTATTGAAAACACCATTAATTTCGTAAAACAAACCCTACAAAATGCGGAAGGTGGTCACGACTGGTTTCATATAGAGCGTGTGTACAAAAATAGTTGCCTTATTGCGGAAACAGAAGAATGTGATTTAGTTGTGGTAAAGCTAGGCGCACTTCTACACGATATTGCAGACAGTAAATTCCATAATGGTGATGAAAGTGTAGGCCCAATAATTGCCCGGGAGTTTTTGGAAAAGGAAAACGTGTCTGAACAAACAATACATCATTGTGTAAAAATCATAGAAAACATTTCCTTTAAAGGCGGAAACAACCACGTAAACTTCCGCTCAAAAGAATTAGATATTGTGCAGGATGCAGATAGGCTGGATGCAATTGGAGCAATTGGGATTGCGAGGGCATTTAATTATGGCGGGTTTAAAAACCGAAAGCTATATGACCCGGAAATCACGCCTGTTTTGAATCTTACCAAAGAAGCTTACAAAAATACAACAGCACCTACCATTAATCATTTCTATGAAAAATTACTGCTTTTAAAAGAAAGGATGAACACACAAACCGGCAAAAAACTGGCTGAAAAAAGACATCAATTTATGGGAGTTTTCTTAGAGCAGTTTTATCAGGAATGGGAAGGAAAGATATAGACTTTTAAAACAAACGCATTTGGCCGGTTTTAGTATGCGCATATTTTGCTTTTTCTATTTCATATAAAGAAGTATTTAATGGCTCTGCAGGTACTTGCGGCAAGTATTTCTTTCTGGCGATGGTAAACTGCTGATGAATCTGTTCAGCGATGCGGCCTTCGCCTTTCATCCTTCTTCCGTATTGAGAATCGTTTAAAGTACCACCGTGACAGGCGGCTATTTGATGTAATACTTTTTCTGCGCGATCAGGTAGGGTTTTCTGGATCCATTCTTTAAACACCTCACTTATCGAGCCGTTAAGACGTACAATGGTATATCCCACAGAAACTGCCCCTCTTTTTGCTACTTCTTTTACCAAGGGTAAAATCTCATGACTATTTATTGCAGGAATAATGGGCGCCATCATCACATTCACAGGGACACCTATGTTGGTTAAAACCTCAACTGTCTCTAATCGCTTAGCTATTGTGGCTGTTCGTGGTTCCAGAATTCTTCTAGTCGATTCTTCCAGCGAGGTTATCGAAATAGATACATGAATTAAATTGTCTTTTGCCAGCTCCTGCAAAATATCCATATCCCTTTGTATCAAAGCATTTTTAGTAATAATCCCTACCGGATGCTTGTATTTTAAGAAGAGCTGCAATAATTCTCTAGTGATTTTTAATTTCTTCTCTATGGGCTGGTAGCAATCTGTATTTCCCGAAAGCACTATGGTATGTGCCTTCCAGGATTTTTTCTTTAGGTGGTTTTCCAATAGTTCCGGGGCGTTCTTTTTTACAAGAATCTTTTGTTCAAAGTCAAGTCCAGCATTATATCCCCAATACTCGTGTGAATTCCTCGCATAACAATACACGCAACCGTGTTCACAGCCTTGGTAAGGGTTTAGAGAATATCCCAAGCCAATATCCGGGCTTGTGACTTTGTTGAGAATGGTTTTAGGAAAGGTGGTAATAAAATCGGTTTTGGTATTTTGAGGCTCATCACCTTCCAAAGCACAATGATTCAGAAAATCATCACGAAGTTCAGAGGTATGTTCTAAAAATTTATTGGTGGTGTGGTGCTGGGCGCCTCGACCTTTGATATAACCGGAAGACATAAGGAATTTCTTTCCTCAAAGATAAAAAAATTAATAGGAATATTTCCAATTAAAATTGGAAATATTCCTAATTTAAAATTTTGTTTTTAACAGGCTGCTTGCGTCGTTATTTCTGATGATCCAGTAATGCTTTACTCCGCTAATGATAATTGGCACTATGTGTCTCACGTTTCCGGGAATAACAAATCCACTTTCGGCTGGTGGTACGGTTTCAAAATTTCCATTTTCATCAGCTTTTAGTAATGCCCCAATCGAGGCATCATACCTGCCAAATTCAGCATCTGTCCCATAAAAATTTCCGCCAAGGAGGAGATCTTTTCTTCCGTTTTTATTTACATCTGTTGCTTGAATGGATTTTACTACAGATATTTGTGTGTATTGAGGCAATGTTTGTGCATTAAAATTCACTCCCTTATTATTTATAAAAAGGGTATGTTTTAAATGATTTGCCTCTAGTATTTTTGCTTTACTGAGCTCTTCTTGTGTAAAGATTTCATTGATCGTAGCTTTAGCAAAGGGTTCATATCTGGTAAAACGTTTTCTAAGCATGATCATTTGGGTAAGCAACCTGTCGCGATTATGAACCGGGTAACTCACTCCGCCGTCATAGTAGCTTAAAATAGCATCCATACTTCCATTATTATCAAAATCGCTGTAATGCAACGTCAATGGTTCTTGTGGAGTTGCTTTAAGAAATGAATTTGCCCCTAAATTTCCTGCCACAATTTCCGGGTAGCCATCGTTGTTTAAGTCTTCTACAAGCAAAGAATACCACCACCCTGTCTTATTAGAGAGCCCAAACTCTTCTGTTTTATTTATGTATTTGCCATTAATAAATTTGAAAACTGTGATGGGCATCCATTCTCCTGATAGTATAAGTTCTTGAGTATTGTCTTGATCCAAATCAGCAAAAACGGCATCGGTAACCATCCCTATTTTTGTTAAATTTTCTGACCATTGATTGGTTACATCTGTAAATACCCCATTATTATTTTTAAATAGATAGCTTTGTGGTGTTTCAGGAAATCTTCCGGGTGTAATCCTTCCACCAATAAATAGATCCATTTGACCATCCCCGTCTATATCATGTGCTTTAACTATGCCGCCGCTGGAAAAGAATGCAGGCAATGCATTTTCTGATTTCCTAAAGTTTCCTTTTCCATCGTTTATATATAGCCTGTCTTGATACATTGGGTCATTTGCAAGTCGTTCATTTCCTCCACTTACTACATATAGGTCCATAAAGCCATTACCGTTTGCATCAAAAAATATAGAGCTTACGTCTTCATATTCTTTATCTTTTTCAAAATCGTTTAGAGTATTTTGGATAAAACTTCCATTTTTATTTTGCAGAAATAATTTAGCCGCGTGTCCCATGGCGCCGCCCAAGAAAAGGTCTTCGAATCCATCCCCATTTACGTCACCAACCGAAACTGCAGGCCCTTCTTCACTGTATTTGTGGTGCAATAAGGCTTCTCTTTTAAAATCAATATAATAATTTTCCTTATGAAAAGCTTCTTTAGGAAGCAACTTAGAGACATCTTCAAAATAAGTATAGGACAGTTTTTCAGGGATATAGTTTTTGGTTGTGTTTTTTGCAACAGATAGTATTTGGTTAAGTTCTGGTTTTTCTATGACTTGTATTTTTCTGTCAGGCCAGATTATCTCTACTTTATCAATGGTACTATTTTCCGGCACTCCAAAATGTAATCTGTGTTGGGAAGAAGATAAAAATCCACGCGTTGGGTTATATTGTTCAGTAAGTATGGTTCCGTTAGAGAGATAGGCTTTTGCAATTGTGCCAATGTTAATTTGTTTTGGTGTAAATTTTAAATCTATTGAAAGGAAATTGTTTTTTGTAAGCTCTCTCCCCATATTTTTCATAATGAACGGAGGCGATTGTATATTGTTTACAATAATATCCAAAAAACCGTCATTATTTAAATCCACATAAGCAGAGCCGTTTGAAAATGCAGCGGGCCCACTATTCCAAGTAATAGATGTGTTTTTAAAGGTTAAATTGTCTTGATTCTCAAAGAAAAAATTGGAAACAGGATTACTCGGGATTTGTTGCACCCAGTCTAATAAACTAATCTCTTTTGCAATAACCTTTTTTTGAAACTCATCCATCTTGAATTTAGCATAGTCGTTGTTAGTTACATCCCTAACATATCCATTTGTAATATGGATATCTTTTAACCCATTATTACTAAAATCAGCCAATAAAACACTCCAACTCCATTCTGTAAGCGCTATATCGTTCATAAACGAAATGTTTGAAAAGTTGCCTTCACAAGAATTTAATTGCAGTGCATTAATAGCATATTGTGTTCCTAGTCCATAGGTTGTCATTTTATCAAACTTGTCATAGTTTTGAGCCATGGCATTCATTTTTCTTCGGAAGTTTTCATGGGGCAGCATGTCTAAGGTTAATAGATCAAAACAACCGTCATTATTAATGTCTGCAATGTCTGAACCCATACTTGAAAAAGAAGTATGCTTAAAATAATCTTCCATTTTGTCAATAAATGTATTATTGCCTTGATTAATCAGAAGTCTGTCAGGCTTTATATAATCATTTGCCACATAAATATCGGGTAATCCATCATTATTAAAGTCTCCTATGACGGCACTCAGCCCAAAGGCATCGTTAAGAACACCGGCTTTTTCTGAAATATCTCTAAAAATAGAATTCTTATTTTCATATAACCTATCGGATAGATACTCATAAGTTTCCGGTATAGCAAGTGCTATAACTCCTTCTTTATTTTGAGTAATCTTTATGGCATTAGACTCTCTCATATTGCTTGAATGATTTAGAACATATACATCTAAATCATTATCCCCATCCATATCAAAAAAATAGGCCTGAACGGAATATCCGGGATCATCTAAACCATATTCTGCGGCTTTTTCAGTAAAAGTAAGATCCCCATTGTTGATGTAGAGCACATTGCGCCTTAATTCCGGATCACCTAGTGCTGATTTACAAACATAAATATCCAATAACCCATCATTGTTTACATCCACCATGCTAACTCCGGTTTTAAAACCTCGCCCTCCATTAACTCCTGCACTTTCGGTAATGTCTTTAAAGGTAAAATTCCCTAAATTGAGATAGAGTTTATTTGAAACCAAGTTCCCAGAAAAATATATATCAGGCAAACCATCATTATTAATATCTCCCACGGCAACCCCGCCGCCATTATATAAATATTCATAAAGCAAAAAATTAAACTGTTCCGTTTCAGTAATCGCATTATGAAAATCTATTCCAGTCTGACTGCTATCCAGAAACTCAAAAAGAGCAGGCGTTTTTTCTTCAGAAGCTTCTGAAGGTATTTCCTCTTTTTCTTTGCACCCAACAAAAAAAATGAAGATCAAAATATAAAGTATACTATTTTTCATGACATTTAATTCTTCAATTTTTCTGTGATATGATTTGCAATAAAGTAGCCTTGAGTGTTTCCTTCTTGGACACCTATCATATAATGAATCCCCCCGTAGAACCTGCTTAAACTAACCTCCCAAGCAGCTTCATCAAAAGTTGTGTAAGTGCGTTCCGGTATATCAAATAGTATTTGTGTATTATCTTTAAAGGAATATTCTTTTCCAAAAATTGTATTTAACACACCGGCAGCAGCAGCTGAAACTGCACTATGACCACTTGTATATTCTGGAAAAGGGGGTGTTTGAAGTACAGGCTCCCAGGTTGGGTCTATATACTCCTGAATATAAGTTAAAGGTCTTACGAGGTCTGTTTTAAACTTTTCATGCCAGCAGGAAATAATGGAATCAAACATTGCGATTGCAGTAAAGGTGTAAGCTTTAGAGGTGGTAAATACACTACTCTTTTCTTTTTCTGTAATTTGATGAATGATATTTAACCAATGGCCTGGGGGTGAAATTTTGTGAATAACAGCAATCAAGTGTCCTTTATGAATGGTGGTGTTAGGATTATCATCCCAAAACCAAGCAGTACTTACTTTTAAGCTGTCTGCTCGATTTGATTCTTCATAAACCTCATATACCATTTTATAAAATTCTGAGTCTTTAGAAGTATCATATTCTGGCGGAGCTTTTGCCTTATAAATAGATGCGCTATCAATTACCAAAGGTCTAATTTGATTCCAATGTGGTTCAAGGGCTTCTATATAATCTGGCGGAGTTTCCCTCCAGTTGTAGGGTTTTTTTGTGCTGGTAAACCTATCAAAAGTGCGCGTTTGTATATAATTATCTTGATCTATCCATTGGGAAAGGTGTGCTGATATTTTTTCGGAATAAGCTATGGAGGCTTCGATAACTTGATCACTTAATTTCTCCTCTCTGGCTTTTGTTATAAATTCTTCTGCCAGTTCCATCATGTAATGTTCTGAAAACACAACCTTTCTGCCTGTCTTACAATAAGAAAGTAAGGAAGCCAGTTCTGCATTTACATTTGCCTTATCTAAAACAGGCAAGGCATCCAGGCCATTTAATTTGCTGCTAATATCCGGAAGGCTATCCGGATAAAAACTTTGTAAAGTAATATAATGCGCAATATGAGGATATACATAAACCCGAGACGCAATTGGTGGAGGAAAGCCATCTTCCATGGCTATTTCAAGTAGTGTTCTATTTGCGTGATTTAAATCTGCAGTTCCAAAAATAATGTTTTCTGATGATTTTTCTTTCGAACAAGATACTAAAAAGACTAGGAAAACTAAAAGCAGAGCTTTTGTGTACTTCATAAAGTATACTAGTAAAATTAAGGGATAAATATAGTTAAATATTTCTTAATTTTTAAAGCCACCCATTATATATAGAATTATTCCCCGGGAAAATCTGCTTTTCTTTTTTCCAGAAATGCAGTTGTGCCTTCTTTGAAATCTGCGGTGCCAAAACAATTGCCGAATTCTTCAATTTCCTTTTGAAAACCATCTACACCATCTTCATAATTTGCATTAATGGCACGTATGGCTCCTGCGATAGCAACCGAAGAGTTTTTTAGGATTTTGGTTGCTATTCCTTCCGCAAAAGAAATCAATTCTTCGGGTGTGGTTACATGATTTACCAAACCATATTCTAAAGCTTTATGGGCATCGATCATTCCGGCTGTCATTACCATTTCCATGGCCCTTCCTTTTCCTATGAGTTGCGGTAAGCGTTGTGTGCCTCCATATCCAGGGATTACTCCTAAGGAAACTTCCGGCAAGCCCATTTTTGCATTGTCACTTGCAATTCTAAAATGTGCAGACATCGCGAGTTCCAATCCGCCACCAAGGGCAAATCCATTGATAGCCGCAATAACGGGTGTGGATAAATTTGCCACAAAATCAAACAATAATGCTTGACCCTGAGCAGCAAGTTTCCCACCTTCTTCTTCTGAAAAATCAGCAAATTCACTAATATCTGCTCCGGCAACAAATGCCTTTTCGCCGCTTCCGGTAAGGATAATTACTTTAATTCTTTTATCAAAATCTGCTTCTTCAAAAGCATCCCGCAATTCCTGAATTGTTGCTTTATTGAGGGCGTTTAATTTTGAAGGCCGGTTTATGGTGATGGTTGCAAGGTTATTTTTTGTATTTACAAGTATATTTTCATAAGTCATAATCGTATATTTTAAAAGTTATTTTTTTCATTAAATTTTGGGAAAGTAACGGTAAAGCTAGTCCCTATTCCTTCTTCGGAAGTAAAACAAATACTACCGTTATATGTCTCCACTATATTTTTTACCATAGCAAGACCAAGACCCATCCCGCTGGTCTTCGTAGTAAATTTGGGCTCAAAAATTTTAGGCTTATTCGCTTCCGGAATTCCCACGCCATTATCAGTTACAATAATAACCGCGTTATTGTTTTCAGAGACAATACTAACCTCTATTTTAGGGTTTGCTGTTTCAGAAACAGATTGTATGGCATTTTTAACAAGGTTGGTAAGAATTCTTATTAACTGAGTCCTGTCTAATTTTACGATAATTTCTTTTTCATTAGAAATAAACTGAATGAACTCTTCATTAAAAATATCCAAAGCCAGTTTACTTATCTTTACTAGATTTAATGTTTCATCTTTTTGTGCAGGCATGTTGGCATAGGTAGAAAAAGCAGAAGCTATGGAGCCCATAGTATCTATTTGCTGGATCATTGTAGAACTGAATTCTTTCACTTTTTCCTGAATATCAGGATCTTCCGGATTAAATTTTCTTTCAAAACTCTGCACCGTTAGCCGCATTGGGGTTAATGGGTTTTTTATTTCATGTGCCACTTGTTTTGCCATTTCACGCCAGGCAGATTCGCGCTCATTTGCGGCTAAAGCCGCTGCACTATTTTCCAGTTCATCAATCATATTGTTGTAAGCAGAAACCACGGTTGCAATTTCTTCACTGGCATTTTGAATGTCAATTTTTTTATTGGCTTTATCTAATCGGGTTTCTTTTATCTTTTCACTAATTGCATTAAGCGATTTAGTAATGTGTTTTGACAAAAAGTAGGACATTGCAATAGCAATCAAAATCATAAAAAGATATACTTCCCCAAGACGAAATAAAAAATCCCTTAATTCCCTGGTGATGTAATCGTCATCTTCAATATATGGCAAGTTGAGGATCGCTATGGGCTTAAAAAAATTATCTGTAATGTAAGAAAAGGAAGCGCGGTATCCTTGATCATCTTCCGTAAATCGCTCTACATACTTTTTATTTATGGAATACTTTAATCCTTCTAAAACACGGTCTGGTAGTTGGTGAGAAGGCTCCTCAAAAAAAGAAGCTTTGGAAGATTTTAAAAGATTTCCTTCTAGGTCAAAAAGGATTACTTCTAAATTATGAATATCCTGAATCTCATAAATTTTATCTCTGAATATAAATGGAATATTTTTAGTAACCACCTCAAAAGAAGTTTGCCGCAATTCATAGTTTATACTTGCCCTAATTGCATCTTCTTTTCTTTCCAGACGCTCTTTATGGTAGGCAACTGCGTCCCCCCGATACTGATATATGGTAACAGCAGCAATGAGAATAGATGCCCCTAACACTAAAAATATCATGGAGAAAAAAATTCTCGTGCGTAAAGAAAATTTAATTAGTTTCATCTTTAGTTTTTCTGCAGAACCTCATCAAATAGCAAGCCGTTTATTCTTTGTTGCTTTCGCGTAAGCGTTTATATATTTTATATCCCAGCATTATCAAAACCGCAAACAAAATAAGCCCAAAAGTACCATAAATCCAATCCATCGAATTTCTAAAATTGACAATAAATACCACTGCAAACAAAACAATAGTGGCACCCTCATTAAAAAGACGCATATAATTTGAACTATGTTTTACAATCCCTCTCTGCAATTGCTTATAATATTTGTGACAGACAAAATGATAAATAACCAAGAATAAAACAAACCCAAGTTTTACCTGCATCCAGGTATCTGTGAGGTGAAAAGTGTGTAAACCCACCATCCAGATTCCAAATAAAAGAGCTAGAATCATGGAAGGCCAGGTGATTATATACCATAACCGCTTTGTCATAATCTTGAATTGCTTTTCCAGAATTTCTTTTTCAGGGGATTCCTTTTGCGATGCTTCTATTTGATAAACAAAAAGTCGCACGATGTAAAACAATCCTGCAAACCAAGTGATGACAAAAATTAGGTGTAATGCCTTTAAATAATTATATATCATTTTCCGAAATTATTTACCCTTAAAAATACAAATTCTAAATCAGACAGCTGCCCCTGTTTTTAATTTTGAGCGAATTTCCCGATTTAAAAAATAGCCGGTGACTATTGTTGAAGTTATATCGGCTATTGGGAAGGAAATCCAAACGCCTAATTCCCCAAAATAAATAGGCAAAATCAATACTAGAGGAATAAAGAAAAATCCTTGTCTGGTAAGCGTCAATAATAGTGCAGGCACCGCTTTGCCTATTGCCTGAAAATAAGCTGCTCCTATCAATTGGATTGCTATGATTGGTATCGCAGCAAAGACCCATCGCATTGCGTTTGGTGTTTCTGCTAGTATCCTTGAATCTGTAGTAAAAACCGATACAATTTCCTCAGCAAAAAACATGATAAACCCAAATACAAACAGCGCTACAAAAGCCGCATACAAAATGGCTTTGTTAATACTTTCGCGTACGCGTTGATGCAAATTTGCCCCATAATTATACCCTGCAATAGGTAAAAATCCTTGGGTCACCCCTAGTACCGGAAACAATGCAAACATTAACATCCTCCCAATAATGGCATACACCGCCACAGAGGATTCCCCACCCAAATCAAACAAAATATTGTTCATTATCAAATATGTAATACTCACCACTGCCTGTCTTGCAAGGGTAACAAAACCAAGTGAGGTTATCTCTCTTAGAATAGGAAAATCAATGCCAAAATGAGATATATTTATTTTTAATTCTGAATTTTTAGAGAGGAAAAACCAAAGTACATACCCAAAACACAACCCATAAGATATAGTAGTTGCCCAGGCGGCTCCTGCCATGCCCATATCAAAAACATAAATGAGTATATAATCTAAAACCAGATTGCCCACCGATGGTATAATCATGGCAATCATGGCAAATTTAGGCTTCCCTTCTGCCCTAATCACAGTATTTCCCATCATGCACAATGCCAGAAGTGGCACGCCATATAATACAATCCTGTAATAAATTTTTGCGGGTTCAAAAATTTCCCCTTTACCCCCAAAAGCAGGAATTAAGTCATTGATAAAAACAAGACCCACAACCACTAAAAGTGTACAAAGAATAACAGTAATGGTAATCTGGTTTCCGAAAGTTTTTAAAGCTTTCTTTTGATCATTTGCTCCAAGAGCCCTAGAAATTATAGAAGATCCTCCTATGCCAATAGACATCCCCAATGCCGCAATAAAAAATGATACCGGAAGCACCACATTGATTGCTGCAATGGCAATAGAGCCAATCCAGTTTCCAACAAAGATGGTGTCTATCAGAATGTTCAGTGACATCACTAAAATACCAATAGAGGCAGGAACAGACTGTTGGATAAGTAGTTTACCAATGGGTTTTGTTCCTAAATTTTCAGATCGGGATATTTTCATTAAGCTATTGCAGTTTCCGGGTCCACGATTGCCCAATGGTCTATCCAGCCACTTAGCACACGCACCCAGTCTTCACGTGTATTTATACATGGAATAGTGGTAAATTCTTTTCCGCCCACTTCATGGAATAATTCTTCTCCTTCCATTGCTATTTCCTCCAAGGTTTCCAGACAATCACTTACAAAAGCCGGAGTTACTATTGCCATTTTTTTTATGCCTTCCAGACCAAGTTTTTCAATAGTCCTATCCGTATAGGGTTGTAACCACGGGTCAAATCCCAATCGCGATTGGAAGGAAGTACTGAATGTGCCCTCTTTAAGACCCAGTTTTTCTCCCACTAACCTTGTAGACTCAAAACACTGATGCCGGTAACAAAATTGATGCGCAGGTGAATGGGTTACACAACATGACTTGTCAATTTTACAATGGGATTTTGTAATATCTCTTTTTCTTATATGCCTTTCAGGAACACCGTGATAGCTGAACAACAAATGTTCATAATCAAGCCCTTCCAGTTTTTCGGCGATGCTTTTGGAAAGAACTTCAATATATTCCGGTTTGTTGTAAAAGGCGGCGATGGATGAAAATTTCATTTCGGGAAAATGTTCCTTACGAAGTTCTTCGGCTAAAACCATAATGGTTTCTGTGGTTGCCATAGCAAATTGTGGGTATAATGGCACAATTAAGACATCGGTTATTCCTTGATCGTGTAGTTTTTGTAATCCTTTTTTGATGGACATGCTGCCATAACGCATCGCTAAAACAATTGGCACACTGGTATGTGCATCTACTTTTTCCCTAAGCCTTTCTGATAAAACAATAAGAGGAGAACCTTCTTCCCACCAGATTTTTTTATATGCAGCAGCAGATTTTTTAGGGCGGGTATTTAAAACAATCCCTCTTACAATAAAAGCCCTTAGCCAGTATGGAACGTCGATTACCCGTTCATCCATTAAAAATTCATCGAGGTATTTTTTTACGTCTTTCGGGTCTGTGCTTTCCGGGGATCCTAAGTTTACAAGAAGTACACCTTTACTCATTTTATAATTTTTTTCTTTTTCAAAAACAAAAATACGATTATTAAAAATTAAAATAGAATTTCAAACTACTAAGAAAAAATACTGCTATAATAAAATTTAATTGGCACTACTCAAGGTCATCAGGTATTTTTTTGGGGTAATCCCAAACTTCTTTTTAAACGCGGAAATAAAATGACTGGAGGTGCTATATCCCACTTTTAAACCCACTTCGTTCACATTATGGGAACCCGATTCTAAAAGTTTCCGGGCATATTCCATTTTATAATCAAACAGAAACCCAAAAACAGTATCCCCATAAATTTCTTTAAATCCTTCTTTGAGTTTTTTCAAGCTCAAGCCTATTGCATCTGCCAGTTCCTGCAGACTGGGTGGTTCTGCAAGTTTATGGATTATGATTTCTTTTGCTTTTCTTATTTTCCGCACATTTTCTTCATCAATAAGAAAGGGACACTGTTCTACATCAACTTCTTCTGGACGGTTAAAATATAAACCTATGAGTTCATAAGCTTTCCCCTTCAAATAAATGCGCCTTACGGAAGGGTTCAGATTAAAATTTAAAATCTGCGTCAAAACCACGGCCATGGATGGTGTGATTATTCCATCCTGATAGTATTTTTTATCCCCACTATCTTCCTTTAAAAAGTCAATATAGCTTGCTTCCTCAGAAAAAAGGGCATGAAATTTCTTTATGGATACCAAAACCGAAACCAGCCACGACTTTGGCGCAACTACAAGATTTATGGGGAGTTCTCTTTGCGGATTATAAAGCAATAATGATTTTTCATCTGCTATAGGCAAAGTATATCTCCCTTCATTAAAAATAAAGGTTGCATTCCCTTTTACGCAGAAGTGAAATTGTATGCAATTAGCATCCACATTCCGCACAACATGCTGATTTTCATCGGTTTCATTTTGTGAAGTTAAGATAGTGAATCCTTCTTCTATACTAATGGTTTTTGCTGAACCTTCAGCGTTACTTTTTTCCATATTCAATACCTTATATTGTTTAAATTTATTTAGAACCATTCTAAACTAAATTTCCTGAAATGCGCAATTTTGTTATAAAAATACTGGTTTTTATCTGTTTAAAAGCCAATTATAATAATTTTAACTTACAGCGTTATAAAAAGTACTTTCAGCGTTACTTTTTATCAACATACTAGACTACATTTGTCGTCAAATACCAAAATCTATTCATGAACCGCACACATGTTTCAAAACATACTTCCTTTTACGTTATAGGATTAAGCTATAAAAAAGCAGATGCAGAGGTAAGGGGAAAATTTAGTTTAGATGAAGAAGCAAAAGAGCAGTTAATACTTCAGGCAAAACATGAAGGAATAGAAGCTTTACTTGTAACCTCCACCTGCAACCGCACAGAGATTTATGGTTTTGCTGAACATCCTTACCAACTTATTAAACTTTTGTGTGCCAATACTCATGGAACTGTTGAAGAGTTTGAAAAAGTGGCTTACGTCTATAAAAATAACGAGGCAATTTCTTTTCTTTTTCAAGTAGGGACCGGTTTGGATAGCCAGATACTTGGCGATTTTGAAATCATAAGCCAGTTAAAAATAGCTTTTTCCCGCTCAAAGCGTTTAGAAATGACAAATCCGTTTCTGGAAAGGTTAATCAATTCGGTTATACAAGCAAGCAAACGCATTAAAAATGAAACCGAAATTTCATCTGGCGCAACTTCTGTTAGTTTTGCATCTGTGCAGTACATTTTGAAAAACGTGGAAAATGTTATCGAAAAAAATATTCTCCTATTCGGAACCGGAAAAATAGGCAGAAATACCTGCGAAAACTTAATTAAACATACAAAGAATAATCACATTACCCTTATAAACAGAACCAAATATAAGGCTGAAAAAATTGCCGGAAAGTTCAATTTGGTTGTTAAAGATTATGCAGACCTGCAAGCAGAAATAAGAAATACAGATATACTTATTGTTGCCACCGGTTCTCAAAACCCAACCATTTCTGAAGAATTAATTTACGCTAAGAAAAAACTGCTCATCTTAGATCTTTCCATCCCAAAAAACGTTTCAGATGCTGTTGCCGCCTTGCCTAATGTAGAATTACTTCACCTTGACCATTTGTCACAAATGACAGATGACACTCTGGAGCGTAGAAAAAAACATATTCCGCAGGCAAAAGCAATTATTGAAGAAGTAAAGGAAGAATTTAACGAATGGCTGGAAACACGAAAATTTGCGCCTACCATCAAAGCATTAAAAAAGAAACTGAAATCCATAAAAGATGCGGAACTGAATTTCCAGCGAAAAAAACTTTCAGCATTTGATGAGCATCAAGCAGAAATTATTACCAGCAGGGTAATTCAGAAAATCACCACACATTTTGCAAACCACTTAAAAGAAAATTCGGCAACTGCCGAAGAGAGCCTCGATCTAATCCAAAAAGTATTTCAATTAGACACCTATGCTACTTTCCCTATGAAAGTAATAAAAAACGATGAAGAGGAGTCTGTAGTGTTGGAAGCAAAATGAAAAAAATCATTAGGATAGGTACAAGAGACAGCAAACTCGCTCTTTGGCAAGCTACCACCGTGCAGCAAGCATTGGAAAATCTTGGGCATCCTACCACATTAGTTCCTGTTAAATCTACCGGCGACCTCAACCTAGACCAGCCACTGTATGAAATGGGCATTACCGGAATTTTCACCAAAACACTGGATGTAGCTATGATTTCCGGTGAAATTGATATCGCCGTGCATTCCATGAAAGATGTGCCCACCTCACTTCCAAAAGGAATTGTGGAAGCAGCCATCCTGAAACGTGCTTCTCATAAAGACATCCTGCTTCACAAGGGACTGGATTTTTTAAAAGGTGAAGGTACAATAGCCTCAGGCAGCTTAAGACGAAGGGCACAGTGGCTCAGCAAATATCCCAAACATAAAGTAGAGGACCTTCGCGGAAATGTAAATACCAGATTACAAAAACTTAAGGATAATAATTGGAACGGAGCCATTTTTGCAGAAGCCGGCCTGGAACGTTTAGGATTTTTAAACAATGGGGGTCAGATAAAAAGCCCCTCCTTTGGAGGGGTTGGGGAGGCTTTAGACTGGATGCTTCCCGCCCCAGCTCAAGGAGCAATGCTTGTTGTAGCGATGGAAAATGATGTTTTTTCGCGTGAAGCGTTAGCCTCTTTAAATCATAAAAACACAGAAATTTGTGTCCATATAGAACGTGAATTCCTAAAAATACTGGAAGGCGGTTGTACAGCTCCCATAGGTGCTCTGGCAACTATAGAAAGGGATGAGGTTCATTTTGAAGGAAATTTACTAAGCCTTGACGGAAAACAAAAATTTACGGTTCAAAAGACAGTTATAATGGATAAAAGTGATGGTTTGGGAAGACAATGTGCCGAAGAGCTTTTAGCAAATGGCGGGAAGGAATTGATGGAGCAGATTAAAAAAGAGTTGAACAAAAAATAATAGAGCCCGCCCCTTTCTGCCAATAGGCAGGTTCGCGGGAGATGGGTGTAGTATGCAAACAGTACTTTCCACAAAAAAACTATCTGAAAGCCAGCGAAGTCTCTTGCTGCAAGCCGGTATTGGATTGGTGGAGTATGATGCTATTGAAATTGAAAGTGTGGACTTTGAAGTGCAAAGTACAGTTAAAAACGCTATCATCACTAGTCAAAATACCGTAAAGGCTCTGGTGAATAAAAAAGTAGCCATTGAAAACTGTTTCTGTGTGGGCGAAAAAACGAAATCTCTTTTGGAAGCAAATGGTTATTATGTAAAAATGGTAACCGATTACGGCAAAGAGTTGGCTGAAATCATCGTGGAAAAATTTGCAGACGAAAAGTTCACTTTTTTTTGCGGTAATTTGAGAAGGGAAGAACTTCCGAAAATATTGAAAGAGAACAATGTTGCCTTTACAGAAATTGAGGTCTATAAAACCGTTTTAAATCCAGAAAAATTTGAACGAACCTTTGATGGTGTGTTATTTTTTAGCCCGAGTGGTGTGCAAAGTTTTATAAAGGAAAATGATTTAAAAAATACCACAGCTTTTTGCATTGGAACAACCACCGCTACAGAAGCTGAAAAATATACAAACCAAATAATAATAATAACCACAAAACCCACAATTGAAAATGTGATTGTGCAGGTGGTTAAACATTTAAATATAAAATAATAATGTGGATGCGTAATATATTACGCATCCACGCATAAAAAACAATATGTAAATGTGTTATGCATTACGCATCCATGCATAAAAAACAATATGTAAATGTGTTATGCATTACGCATCCACACATATAAACAATAATATAAATGTGTAATACATTACACATCCGTATCCAAATAATAATTGCTTAGCGGGAATGCCTGATGTAGGCAGGTCTGCGCCGCTGCTAGATACAGTAAATAGTATGAAGAATAGTACAAATAATAACGAGATTCCCGCCTTCGCGGGAATTAAAAACGACTTATTTCTAAGAGCCTTAAAAGGTGAAACCGTTGACCGCCCACCCGTGTGGATGATGCGTCAGGCAGGGCGCTATTTACCCGAATTTCAGGAAATCAAAGCCAAATATGATTTCTTTACCCGTTGCCAAACCCCGGAACTCGCTTCTGAAATCACCGTGCAGCCCATAAGAAGATATGGTATGGATGCAGCGATTTTGTTCAGTGATATTCTGGTAATTCCGCAGGCAATGAATATCGAAGTGGAAATGAAACCCGGTGTGGGTCCTTGGTTGCCAAAACCCATTCGTTCACAAAAAGATGTAGACAATGTGATAGTTCCGGATATTCAGAAAACACTGGGTTATGTGATGGATGCCATTAAAATGACCAAGGAAAAACTGAATAACGAAATTCCGTTAATTGGTTTTGCAGGTTCGCCGTGGACTATCCTGTGTTATTGTGTGCAAGGTCAAGGCTCTAAAAACTTTGACATCGCAAAGGAATTTTGCTTCACACAACCGCTGGCAGCACACGCTTTGCTACAGAAAATAACAGATACCACAATTGCCTATCTGAAAGAAAAAGTAAAAGCCGGTGTGAACGCCGTTCAGCTATTTGACAGTTGGGGAGGTATGCTTTCGCCAACAGATTATCAGGAATTTTCTTGGCAATATATGCAACAAATCATTGATGCCTTAAAAGGAGAAACCCCTGTCATTGCTTTCGGGAAGGGTTGTTGGTTTGCACTGGATGTGATGGCAAGATCAGGTGCTTCGGCATTGGGAGTAGATTGGACTTGTTCGCCTCGAAACGCACGTTATTTAAGCGGTGGAAACATTACTTTACAAGGAAACTTTGACCCCACTCGCTTGTTTTCGCCACCGGCAGAAATAAAACGTATGGTCACCCAAATGATTAATGAATTTGGAAAAGATAAATATATTGTGAATTTAGGACACGGTATTTTACCCAATATCCCTTTAGAAAATGCCAAGGCATTTATTGATGCGGTGAAGGAGTATTCCTCCCCTAACCCCTCCTAAGGAGGGGAACTGTTTAGCTTAATTATTATATTTAGCTAATGGGGAAGATGCTAAGTTGATATAATAGAACATTATAATTTTTGTAAATTTTTACTAAAAAATATCCCCCTCCTTTGGAGGGGGCAAGGGGGAGGACAATGGCAATCTGGAATCGCATTAAAAGTCTAAGTATCAAACAGCTTTTTTTACTGGTGAAAACTTTTGTTGTTAATCCGCTGTATTTTTTTCCGACACATCGTGCCACTTTGCAAACGGTTCAGATTTGTGATAAGCTCTTTGGAAAAGCACATCATAAAAACAATGTGACTAATTCTTTTAGGCATGCCTTATGGAATGTTTTGATTGTAAAAAATGTATATTCAAAAAATAATTCCGTTGAAAAATCTGTAATATGGGCAAAGAGGATAACAGATTTACATGAAAAACTGGCTCCAAATGCCAAACTGGAAATGGAAATGGATTTGCAAAATAATGAAGTTGGCAGAAATCTTTTCGCTGAAAAACACTTATTTGATAAAGACCGGTCAATCATTATCTCTGTGTTGAAAGAAAAAATGGAAACCGCTGTGAAAGTCAGTTCCATTAAAGATATTGAGAAAAATAAAAGTGAATTTGTTTTTATTGAAAAATTAAAAACAACTTAAAATAGCTCCGCCCGTTTACTGAGCGCCGTGCCCCCCGAAGGCTGGAAGCCGACGCTTAAAAGCTTTACTGCGTGTCGCCTTAGCTTTAGCGGTGGAACAGCGACGGAGCGGGGGGATAAAGATTTGAAAACTAATTAACGAGATTCCCGCCTACGCGGGAATGGAGATATGAAAGATACATTTTACAACTACATACAGCAATTACAAGACACTATCACTTCCAAACTGGAAAAAGTAGATGGCAAAGCCACATTTCGGGAAGACCTTTGGGAACGACCGGATACTTCGACCGGGCTCAGTTCAGGAGGCGGCGGTGGTCGAACTCGTGTTATTGAAAACGGAAATGTTTTTGAAAAAGGTGGTGTGAATATTTCTGCGGTTCACGGGGAATTACCTAAGGCAATGCAGACTTATTTCAATGCAACAGATTGTGATTTTTTTGCCTGCGGATTGAGCCTGGTATTACACCCTAAAAACCCTATGGTTCCTACAGTGCATGCCAATTGGCGATACTTTGAAATGTATGACAAACAAGGAAATATTATAGACAGTTGGTTTGGTGGCGGTCAAGATTTAACTCCCTACTATTTATTTGAAGAAGATGCAGGGCATTTTCACAGCATTTGTAAAAGAGCCTGTGATAAACATGACCCTGATTTTTACGCGGAATACAAAAAGAAATGCGACGACTATTTTTACAATACTCATCGGGAAGAAGGGCGAGGTATTGGCGGGTTGTTTTTTGATTATTGCAAAGCCACAGAAAAAATGTCCATGGAAGACTGGTATGCCTTTGTCACCGAAGTAGGCGACAGCTTTTTAGAAGCTTATGTACCTATTGTAGAAAAAAGAAAAAACCTACCTTACACCCAGGCAAACCGAAACTGGCAGGAAATAAGGCGCGGCAGGTATGTAGAATTTAATCTTGTGCATGACAAAGGCACCCTTTTCGGATTAAAAACCAATGGGCGCATTGAAAGTATATTAATGAGTTTGCCTCCACATGTACAATGGGTATATGACCACCATCCGGAACCCGGAAGTGAAGAAGAAAAGTTGTTGGAGGTTTTGAGAAATCCGAAAAATTGGGTGTAAAAACAATGAATATCGAATATTGAATAATGAATATTTAATTACAGAAGCGAAACTTGAACCTTGAACTTTAAACCTGAAACAAGAAACACATGTATCCACTAAGAAGAAACCGAAGACTCCGCGCCAATGAAAGCATCAGAAGCCTCGTGCGCGAAACCATCATATCCCCAAATGATTTTCTTGTTCCCCTATTTGTGGTAGAAGGCAAAGGTGTGAAAGAAGAGATCGCCTCTATGCCCAATTATTACCGTCTTAGCCTGGATCATCTTTCCAAAGAAGTAAAGGAACTTTGGAGCCTGGGTTTAAAATCTGTTTTGCTGTTTGTGAAAGTGGACGATAAACTGAAAGATAACAAAGGCACAGAAGCTTTAAATCCCAACGGGCTCATGCAACGCGCCATAAAAACCGTTAAAGACGCCTGCCCTGAAATGTTGGTGATGACTGATATAGCTTTAGACCCTTTTTCTGTGTATGGTCACGACGGGATAATTCACGACGGCGAAATTTTAAATGATGAAACCAATTCTGTTTTAGCAGAAATGTCCCTTTCCCACGCCAAAGCCGGTGCCGATTTTGTAGCGCCCAGCGATATGATGGACGGCCGCATTTTTGAAATACGCACACTACTAGAGGATGAAGGCTTTCATAATACAGGCATTATGAGTTATAGTGCCAAATATGCTTCAGCGTTTTACGGTCCGTTTCGCGATGCTTTAGACTCAGCTCCTGTAGATTTGAAAAACATACCGAAAGATAAAAAAACCTATCAGATGGATTATGCAAACCGGGAAGAAGCATTACGGGAAACTTTAATGGATATTGATGAAGGCGCCGATATTGTGATGGTAAAACCCGGACTTTGTTATTTGGATATTGTTCGTAATATCGCAGATGCCGTAACTGTGCCTGTGGCGGTTTATCAAGTAAGCGGTGAATATGCCATGCTCAAAGCAGCTTCTCAAAACGGCTGGCTGGATCATGACGCCGTTATGATGGAGCAGGTGACTTCCATCAAACGTGCCGGGGCCAGTATAATCGCCAGTTATTTTGCTAAGGATGTGGTGAAAATTATTTCCTAAAATAATTATCCATAATTTAAGAACCACAAATCAATTTTTGTTGTAATCTTGCATGATGAAAAGCATTAAAAACAATTGGATTACATTACTTACCCTGCTGCTGGTATTCCTACAGCCTATGGTATCTTTTGGTAATGTTTCCTCTTTTTCTGCTGAAATCATAAACACGCAGGAGGAAATTGCTTTATTCAAAACAAAAAGTTCGAAAGCACTTATTTTTAAGGAAATTTCCATTTTTTCCGTCGAACTGGTTAATTCCAATTCTTTTGCTGGAAAAAACTTAATTTATCCCTCTTACCTTTCTTCTAATCCGGAAAGTTTTCTTTTTGAAACCAGATATCTTATTGACTTCAGAGGTGTTTTAGCTACACAGATTTTTCCTTTCCATTTCTTTTTGTAAAACGCAATAGACATCTCGTCTTTTTTTAAGTTGCTAACTTCTTAGCAAACAAACTTTTTTACAAAAAAATCAAACAACTTAAAATCTAATAGAAATGGATATAGTATCAATTGAATTGGGCATTGGCATGTTATTATTATTTGTTGTACCTGTAGTTTATGCAGTTACAGCACAATCCCAAAAAGAGAAAAAAACAATCAAAAAAGTAGAGGCATTTTGTGGTAAAAACAACGTAAAGCTAACTACTTCAGATATCTTTCAAACCTTGTTTATAGGTATTGACGAGAACGCGAAATACCTTGCCACCTCAACGGTTCCTGTTAAAGAAGAACACGTAGATGGATTTAACCTTAAAGAAGTAAAATCCTGTAATGTATCTAAAGTGGAAACCCCAAAAGTAGGACAACCCAAAGCAAAAACCATAGAAAGTGTTGCCCTGGAACTTCTTTTTCACGATAAAAATAAGCCGTCACATAAAATTGTTTTCTTTGATGATGAAATGGGAATTGACCCACATCTCAGCGTAAAAGAAGCCACAGATTGGTGCGCAAAAATTAATAAAAATTTAGTTTAAATTATATTGGGGCAGGGATTATAATACCCTGTCCCTAGTATAAACTAGATACTTATCGTGTCAATTTCAGTGCATTCACGTTTTAAATTTTATTAAAATATTTAGAATTTTACCATAGTTTTTAAGTACTTTTGACGTAACTTTTAGATCAACTATGACCTTACTGATTGTTTACGCAATAGTATCTATTTTCTTTTCTTTTTTATGTTCGATTTTAGAGGCTGTCCTTCTAAGTTTGAGTCCCACTTTTCTAAAAATGAAATTGAATGAAGGCAAGTCCTATGCCCAGACTTTGATAGGTTTTAAAAAGGACATAGACAGACCTCTCACCGCAATACTCACTTTTAATACAGTAGCTCACACTGTTGGTGCTATTTTGGTAGGTGTGCAGGCCGAGAAAACATTTGGTAGTGGTAATAATTCTGTGGCTATTATCTCTGCAATCATGACCTTTTTAATCTTAGTGCTTTCTGAGATTATCCCAAAAACTATAGGAGCTACATATTGGAAATCTCTTGGGCCTTTTACTGCATTTGCATTGTCATTATTGATGTTCCCCTTAAAATGGACAGGGATACTCTGGTTTTTAACCTTAACCACAAAACTCATTGGTAAATCAGCACATATATACACGTTGAGCAGGGAAGAATTTCTCGCAATGACCAATACAGCAGAAGAAGAGGGCGTGTTTGAGGAAAATGAAACTACCTATATTAAAAATCTTTTGGTTTTTAGAAATGTGGAGGCAAAAGATATAATGACACCTTTTTCTGTTGTTATTACCGAAGATGAAACCACAACCATTGAAGAATTCTATGAAGATAATAAACACTTGAAACATTCCAGAATTCCTATTTACAAAGAGAGGTCTAACAATATCACAGGATTTATTCTTAAAGATGATGTTCTGGAAGAAATGATTGATCAAAAAGGACCTGAACCATTAAGCTCCCTCAAAAGAGAAGTCCTTACTACTTCCAGTAATACACCTATCCCTGAATTATTTGAAATTCTTATTGAAAAAAGAACCCACATTACCATCGTTTCTGATGAATATGGAAACCCCATTGGGATTGTTACTATGGAAGACATTATTGAAACTCTATTGGGTCTGGAAATAATGGACGAGAGCGACAACGTTGCAGACATGCAGGCAATGGCAAGAAAAAACTGGGAAACCAGAGCCAAACGTTTAGGCATAATCAACCCAAAACCTAAAGAAGAAGATCCTGAATAGAGTTATTAAGCATTTACCTTCAAATATTTATTTCATTCTTAAAAACAACATTCCATTTAATAATTTAAATGGTTACCTTTGATATCTTATACACTAACTTATAAAACTCAAATTATGGCAATATTTATTATTTTAGGAATCGTGGTTATACTGGCCATTTGGTTAGTAGCAATTTATAATGGTTTAGTAAGCCTTAAAAACAATAGAGAAAATGCTTTTGCAGATATTGACGTACAATTAAAACAACGCCATGATCTTATTCCCCAACTTTTAGGTGCTGTAAAAGGCTATATGGAACATGAGCGCGGTACGCTGGAAGCAGTCACTCAAGCAAGACAAAAAGCAATTTCGGCAACCGGTATTAATGAAAAAATTGCGGCAGAACAAGAACTTGGCTCCGCTTTACAAGGACTAAGCATCCAGGTGGAAGCTTATCCTGATCTTAAAGCAAGTACAAATTTCATGCAATTGCAAAATGAAATTTCAGATATCGAAAATAAGCTGGCCGCTGTAAGACGTTACTTTAACGCAGCTACCAAAGAGCTTAACATTGCCATCCAAAAATTTCCAAACAACATTTTTGCAGGTATGTTCGGTTTCACCACACAGCCAATGTTTGACCTAGGTGCTGCCCAAAGAGTAGAATTGGACAAGGCTCCTGAGGTTAAATTTTAAGAAGTGAAGTTTGTTGGTATCCAAAGTCAGATAAGAAGTAACAATAGAAAATCTGTACTTCTGTTAATTGCTTTTCCATTATTGGTATTAGCTTCAGTTTTTGCCGTTGTGTATTTTACCAGTTTTGACGAGTTTGGTAATGCAAATATGGCGCTTGCCGGTGATTTATTTATTCAGGCAATTCCTTTTGTAACCGCTATTGTTTTAGTCTGGTTTCTTATTGCTTATTTCGCTCACGGAAAAATGATTGCTTTGGCAACAGGAGCAACAACGCTGCAGCGGAAAGAAAATATGCGTGTTTACAACCTCGTCGAAAATCTCTGTATGAGCGTGGGAATGAAAATGCCTAAAGTACAGGTTATTGAAAGCACTGCACTGAATGCTTATGCAAGCGGTATTAAAGAGAAAGACTACACAGTGACTTTAACACGAGGTATTATTGACACACTAGACGACAACGAACTGGAAGGTGTTATTGCACACGAACTAATGCACATTCGTAACAAAGATGTTCGTTTATTGGTGGTGAGTATTATTTTTGTTGGGATTTTTGCTTTTGTGGTACAGATTGCTTTCCGAAGTTTTTTATATGGCGGAATGACAAATCGCAGGAGTAATAAAGATGCCGGGAAATTAATGATTATTATATTAGTGGTTTCAGCATTAGCATATCTATTTTCCCTGTTATTCAAATTTTCATTAAGCCGAAGAAGGGAATATATGGCAGACAGTGGCGCTGCTGAAATGACTCGCAAACCTTGGGCTCTTGCTTCTGCATTAAAGAAAATTTCGACAAACCATCACGTCAAAGTAAAAAGCGAGGAAGTGCAACAAATGTTTATTGAAAATACCCCAAAAGATACTTCAGCTAACTTTTTTGGAAATTTTGGCGGTCTATTTACCACCCATCCACCTATTGAAAAACGTATTCAATTTCTGGAGCAATTTTAAAATTTTAAGGTTTTGGGAAATGCAATACTAAAAACCCCTCTTGGTTTTGCGACCATTCAAGGAAATGAAAATGGTATAAATAGCATTTACATTTTAGATGCCTCTGAAAATCTTACAGAACATATTCCGATAAATTTGCAAAATTGCGCCCTTCAACTGCAAGAATATTTTGAAGGCAAACGCCAAGCATTTGATCTTCCATTAGCTCCACAGGGAACCGAATTTCAAAAAAAAGTATGGCAGGCCTTACTGGAAATACCTTTCGGAAAAACAAAATCTTATCTGGAACTCTCCCGGAAACTTGGGGATGTAAATGCAATTAGGGCAGTAGCTTCGGCTAATGGCAAAAACCCGTTATGGATTGTTATTCCCTGCCACAGGGTAATAGGTAGTGATGGTTCTTTAACCGGATATGCCGGAGGTCTTTGGCGTAAAAAATGGCTTCTGGAACATGAATGTCCTCCAAAACAACAAACTTTATTTAAATTTTTTCTTTCTTTTGCCTTATCTTTGTTTGTGTAGAAGTAAATATACTAATTATGAGTACTTTAGAATTAAAACAAGAGTTGCACAATTTTATTGACAACGGCGACAAACATTTTGTAAAATATGTTTATGACAAAATAAAAGCCTATCAGGAACAATTAAATATGGATAAAATGATAGAAGAGGGCGAGGAAGATATTAAGGCAGGGAGAACTTATAGCATAGAGGAAGCTAAAAAAATGATTGACAATTGGGAAGTATAATTAAACCTGTAGAATTAACTTCAAGAGCAATAAAAGATGTAAGTAAGATAAAAGCTTTTTATACGGAACTCTACAATAAAGAAAAAGCACAAAAGTTCATAGATTCTATTTTTGAAGAATGTAAGTTTTTAGAATCTCCAAATAATGATTTTTCCGAAATAGGAGCAATTGACAAAGATTTTTCACACCTGAAGTATCACTATAGAAAACTCATCATTCACCATTGCAAAATTACATATAGAGAAGGAAAAAACCAGATTTACATTGTTCGGGTCTTTGATACCCGGCAACATCCACACAAAAACAAATAATCTCTTTTTATTTATGAAAATTATTAGACACGTTATAGTTTCCCTTATCCTCATTTTTGGATTGGTGGTAATTATCGCTTACATTTTTGATGTAAGCTATTTATTTAAAGCCGTGCGCACCATTTATCTAAAAGGCCACACCACCGCATTTTTAGAAGATTATAAATCGTTTGATAACGATACCGTAAAAGCCTCGGAAAGCACTATTCCTTGGCCCAACCACAAAGATTACAATACCGTGAAATCTTCAGAAAGGTTATTAAAAGCGCACAAAGATTATGGCACTATTGCTTACATAATTATAAAAAATGACAGTATTTTTTACGAAGCATATTATGACGGTTTTGATGAAAACAGTAAAAGCAATTCGTTTTCCATGGCAAAAAGTTTTATTTCCGGTTTACTGGGAAAAGCGATAATGGATGGCTATATAAAAAGTTTAGACCAGCCTATAGGCGACTTTTTTCCGAAGTATAAGGATTCTAAAACCACGGTGGGCGATCTTGCATCTATGGCATCTGGTTTAGACTGGGATGAGGCTTATTACAGTCCGTTTTCAATTACGACCAAAGCTTACTTCTATGACGATTTGGAAAAAATGATGCTGGAACTCGATATCGTAGAAGAACCTGCAAAAGAATATAAATACCTTAGCGGAAGCACCCAATTACTGGCTATGGTGATTGAAAAAGCCTCCGGTAAAAAGATTGCAAACTATTTTTCTGAAAGTTTTTGGAAACCATTGGGCGCAGAAAATGATGCACTTTGGCAAGTGGACGACAGAGATCACGGGCTGGTAAAAGCCTATTGTTGTTTTGCTTCCAATGCAAAAGATTTTGCGCGTTTTGGAAAATTGTATAAAGACCATGGGAAATTTAATGGGCAACAAATTTTGGACTCCACTTTTGTCACCACTTCCACCACCCGAAGATTCCCTGAATCTCCTTATGGTTATGGGTTTTGGATAAAAGATTTTCAAGGAAAGCATTCTTATGCTATGCGGGGCCATTTAGGTCAATATGTTATCGTGGTGCCTGAAGACAATGTAATCATAGTGCGATTGGGGCATTCTAAAGGCCCGGTGGCTGAAGGGGAAGAATATCCGGAAAGCTATTGGGTAAATGTGGAAGAAGCTTATGAAATGATGAAATACTAATGTTATGCTAACTAAAATCAATATAGAAAACATTCTTTTTCTCGACATAGAGACCGTCCCTATCCATGAGAATTTCAATGACGTGGATGACACTTTAAAAGTACTCTGGGAAAAGAAAACCGAATACCAAAGGCGAGAAGAACATACCCCGGAAGAATTCTATGAACGTGCAGGCATCTGGGCTGAGTTTGGTAAAATTATTTGCATCTCTGTGGGATATTTTGTAATGAAAGGAGATAGGAGAAACTTTAGGGTTACTTCTTTTCACGGTGACGAAATCAAATTGCTCAAGGACTTTAAAAACCTTTTGGAAACCCATTTTAACAAACCAAACCACCTACTTTGCGCGCATAACGGGAAAGAATTTGATTTTCCTTTTATAGCGAGAAGAATGATTATTAATAGAATAAATCTTCCCTTTAAACTGGATCTTTTTGGGAAAAAGCCGTGGGAAGTCGCCCATTTAGATACTTTGGAATTGTGGAAATTTGGCGATTATAAACATTTTACGTCCCTAAAATTAATGACGCATATTTTAGGGATTCCCTCCCCAAAAGATGATATTGATGGAAGCGAAGTGAGAAAAGTGTATTATGAGGATAATGACATTGACCGTATTATTACCTATTGTGAGAAAGACACTATTGCAGTAGCGCAGGTATTTTTAAGGTTGCGCAATGAAAATATCCTGGATCCGGATGAAATCACTTCTGTTTAAATTCCAATAGTTACGTTAAATAGAAAGACCCGCACATAAGGCGGGTCTTTCATTTAAAGGTTGGTTTGATTTTCTATTTCTTTATAAATCGCTTATTGAATGTTTGTTCCCCATTGCTTATTTCAATTATGTAAACACCACTTGCTAAATTGGAAACATTAATGGTGTTTGAGAAACTGCCTTTATCCACAAGTTGGCCTAGCATAGTGTATACTGCATAGTTTTTAGCTTCAAAACCTGCAACATCCACATGCAATACTTCTCCTTTTACCGGATTTGGATATATTTCAAAAGAGAAGTCACCTTCATTTTCAAAGTTCATAGTATAATTTTGACCTCCGGTATTGGAGATTATAACGGTGTAGTCTTCTACTTCGCCATATGTAAATGTCTCACAAGGAGTTGGGCTTGCATTGTATTTCATAGAAACACGCATTCTGGTTGCACCGTTAAGGGCTGAAGCAGGAACAGTAAAGCTTCCAGATACTGATGAAGCTGAAGTTCTAGACCTGTTATAAACAAGCTCTCCTGCATCATTAAAATCACCATCCTGGTTGTAATCAATCCAAACACGATAGGCTTCTCTATATACAGTTCCGGACCAAGCTGGGGTAATAGTAATGGTGTTGCTTGTGCCTTTTACTAACGTTGTTGACAGATTAGTATAGTTAGCATACCCCCCATTATTCCCGGAATTATTATTTATACTTCCCAGTTGGACTCTTTGAATCCACTCATCATTCGTATTATTCCCTTGAGATGCACAGTAATTAAGTGTGCTGCCTAAAGTAGTAATGTTTACTATGTTACTTGATGGAGAGATGTTTCCTGCAGCATCTTTTGCTCTTACAGAAAAACTATAAGGAGTACTGGCAGTAAGTCCTGTAACCGAAGCTGACGTTCCTGTAACAGTTCCCAGAATTGTAGCTCCCTGATATACATCATATCCCACTACGCCAACATTATCTGTTGAAGCCACCCAAGATAAACTAACGCTGGTTTGCGTGATATTAGAAGCCGTTAAATTTGTTGGTGCGGTAGGCGCTTGTGTATCCGGTGGATTTAGTGTAGTAATATTAACTGTATTACTTGCAGGAGAAATATTTCCGGCAGCATCTTTTGCTCTTACTGAAAAGCTATAAGCTGTACTGGCAGTTAATCCTGTAACTGAAGCTGAGGTTCCTGTAACAGTTCCTAAAATTGTTGCTCCCTGGTATACATCATACCCCACAACGCCAACATTGTCTGTTGAAGCCGTCCACGATAAACTAACGCTGGTTTGCGTGATATTAGAAGCTGTTAAATTTGTTGGTGCAGTAGGTGCTTGTGTATCTCCACCGGCAGCAACAATATTCACCGTATAGTCTTCTACTTCTCCATAAGTAAAGGTCTCACAAGAGGTAGGTATAGCATTATATTTCATGGAAACTCGCATTCTTGTTGGACCTTGAACTGCTGCGGCAGGAATAGTAAATGTACCACTAACAGGGCTAGCTGTTGTTGCGGCAAGGGTCCAGACTTGTTCGCCTGCATCGGTGAAATCCCCGTCATTGTTATAATCAATCCAAACTGCATATCCTTCTGCGTAGACAGTTCCAGTCCAGGTAGGGGTTACTGTTATCGTATATGCATCACCAACATTTAAATCTGTGGAAACATTAGTAAAATCAGAATAAAATTGTGCTCCCGAAGGATTGTTAATTGTATTTAGTTGTACCCTGCTTATATATTCATCATTTGTATTTGTGCTAGTTGATGTACAATACGTTAATTGTACAGCAGATGTTGTAAAAGTAACAGACGACGAGTAATTAGAATTAGTTCCTGATGGGCATTTACTTCGCACTTGGGCTTCATATTGCGTTTGTGGCGACAATCCGTTAAGTGTAGTGGATGTCCCTGAAACTGCAACTGTAGTCCAGGTTGTTGTACCTGTTTGACGGTGTCTTACATCATAAGTTGCTCCAGCAACACTGGTCCAGTTTAAAATTGCAGAGTTAGATCCTACTCCTGATGGGGTCAACCCTGTAGGAACCGTTGCAGTACAAGATACCGGTGCAGAGGTAAGACCTGTAACAATCAAACTAAAATTTTGGCTTCCGCCGGAAAGACTTCCTTTGTGGGTAACTGTTATAGTGTAAGTGCCTGTGGCATTTGCAACATCAATACGCTCATATGGATCTTTTGTATTATCTCCCAGACCATTGGTAGTAACTCCCGTTAATCGCCAAGGCAAAAAGGTTGTGCCGCTTTTGGTAACGCGTATATCCAAATCATTTACTAATCTCGCTGTTGGCGAGTTTAAGGCCGTAGTTGCCGTACCGGCAGGGTCTGTCCAAGAAATGGAAGCGATTAGTTTAGAAAGCCCGTCACTATCCACATTTACGGTATAGGTTTGCCCTGGCATCAAAGTAAGCTCGCTAATTAAAGATTGATTTCCATCCTGAGAAATTGCTTCTGCGGCTCTTTTAGCATTCATAAGTCCCCATCCCCAAATGGCATCAGGGCCTACAGGACCTGCATCATCTGCTGTGTGCAGTGCTAAACCTTTAAGAGTGGATGCTCTCAAAAAAGAACCATTCACATTATTTGCGTGTTGTTGTAATAATAATAAAGACCCTGCAACATTTGGCGATGCCATGGAAGTCCCGGAGATACTATTATATGCAGTGTTGCTGCTCTCATATGTTGAATAAACCCCTGCGCCATTTCCAGCAATATCCGGTTTAATCCTTAAATCATCTGTTGGTCCTTGACTACTAAAAGAACTTATGGAAACTGACACTAAGTTTCCATTACTATCAATATTGGCGTCATTTGCACTTGTAACAACCATATTGTTTTTAGAAGTGGAATGCCCTGTAAGTTTATCATATCCGGAAACTCCGTTTAATGGAGATGCATTGAAGTTTGTTGTACCGTCATTTCCGGCTGCAACTACCATTAGATAATAAGGTGCATTATAATGTAAATTATCCCAGTCCCTGGAATCTGTAATATATGCTCCAAAATAGTAATCTGGTACAAATTGCGAATTAAAACCATAAGAATGGTTGGAGATAAGCATTCCGTTTCCGGCTGCAGAAGTAGCTTCTGAAAGGTCATTATTCCACATATACCCTCTAACCCTCGATCTGGGAGCCATTCCTTTTGCATTGGCAACAAATCCTGAGGCAGTTATCGTTCCGGTAACGTGCGCAGCGTGAAAATTAAGCTGAGTGCCTCCTTCAGATGCAGCATCTTCAACGGTAACTCTATCGTTGCCGCCAGGCCCATCATATTCCTGATGTGTTACACGTGCATGACCACCATCCCAGACGTATGCTATCATGTTTTGGCCATCTAAGCTTAACCCTAAAGAACCACCTATATTTAAATGATTTGTTCTTGTGGATCTTGCCGCAGCCACATTAAATGTTCTGTAGTAGATAAGACTACCATCAGAGTCTATGCGTTGTAGTTCTGCAAACCCACCATCTTCCAATGTAAGTTTTATTTGTATTCCTTTCTGTTGGGCATATAAAACAGCCGCTTGCTTTTTAACTGAATTAGCATTAGAAAATTGACTTTCTAATTGCGAAAGTTTTTGCAGATCATACCTTGCGGTAATTTGATCTTGTTGCTCTTTGGTCTGACCAAAAGAAAAAAAATTGAAAGGCTTATAGTCTAAATTTTCTTAATTTTTTCAAAAATAGAATATCAAATTAACAACAATATCTTGTGAAATGCAATTAAACACGATTAAAAGTGAGTATTAAATTTTAATTGCCAATATTATCATAAAATTTCTTATTCACTACTATGTAGTATTTTGTGTGAAGTCCTGTTATATTTGGGTTCAATGAAAAATAGTGTTACTTAATTACTATTTTTAAATCCCTACTGTTCTGGCAATAGACAACCTGAGCTATACCTAAACCACCCGGAAGGATTTAACAATTTGCATACCAACCCCCTAGTGAAAGATTATGAATATGACACTTTTGGCAATATGGTGGTGGTTAAGAGCAAAGGGATAACCGCTATCACCTATAACCATCTCAACCTTCCTGTTAAAATTATTTTTGATGGTAATCAAAATAAATATATTCAATATATTTACTCAGCATCAGGCGAAAAATTGAGGAAAACAGTGAAACACGACGATAGTATATCAAACACAAGATACATTCATGGTTTTCAGTACTATGACAACGTGTTGCAGTTTTTTCACATTTCGACGCCGCTCCATGCAGGTGCACCTGAAGGGTATGTGAAGAACGTGTAAATCTAAACTTGTGGATAAAGGTATTCTAAATCAGGTAGATAATAGTAAATCATCAGCAGGGACAAACTATCAATACTTTTACTTGGCAAATTCGCAAAAGTCAACTCTTTTATTTAATTGGTTAGCCTATAATACTGATGTAGAATTTTCAATTCTCACGTATTCAAATCATGCATATATATCAACTTCATTCTCATATGATAGCGAAGCAGGAGGAGCAGATATACTTTATAATCTTGTAAAACAAGGTGTTTACAAAAGTTTTAACTTTACACATAGTCATCCAGGAGGTTTATCCCCATTACCTTCTGGGTATTCTATTTTTCATAATAAAGATAGTGATAAGAAGTTGGCTCAATATTACCAAACTCATTTTCCAAATATCAAAATTAATTGGTCTATAAGGCCAGTAGACGAAACAAACAACATAAAATACAACTACAAAAATGTTATAGATTATTAATATGAAAAGATACCTAATAATATTGCTATTATGTTCGCTCTTTATGGGATGCAAAGTACAAACCTATAATTATGATGATTTTCTAAAGCTGGAAGCTACGCATAACATCCAAAATAAAGAGTTACTAAACTCTTTAAAAGAATTAATTGTAGATACTAATTACTTTGCGAATTTTGAAAATGAAGTAATTGTGATTAATATGGAAAAAAGGTCTGAAGATTATAATATTTGTATTTCCGTAACGAACTATAAAATATTTAAAAACTATAGACCAGATATGTTTAATGATCTTAAAGGCTATACTAAATACAAAGGCATACCTGTACTGTTGTTTGGTGATGTAGATGATTCTTTTTATAAAGCTTTAAGTAATGATTTTTACGATGTAGTTGGTGACTTACCTGTTTACACGAAAGATAATCCACCCACTATTTATGACCCCAAGATTGTTTGTTTTACAAAATAAATTGGTAATGGTAACTAATCAGTCTTGATTTGCACTTCAAATTTAGCAATAAGTTTTAGTGCCTCCAATAGATTCATTTCATTTTTAATAGTAGTGTCAATAATCGAGCGTATTTTGGCGAAGTTTTGAGCAGCTTG
>Ga0209284_10000311_pt1 | contig 79828 bp, 71 predicted proteins | sample FRY03_FD_187211 | JGI IMG/M metagenome (GOLD analysis project Ga0209284, IMG submission 187211) | Freshwater microbial communities from Lake Fryxell liftoff mats and glacier meltwater in Antarctica - FRY-03 (SPAdes) (version 2) | ecosystem: Environmental > Aquatic > Freshwater > Ice > Glacier... | reverse complement strand
GGACAGAGTGCCAGTACGCATGCAGTTGCAATTGCATAAAATAATCTGGGGCGATAAGCCGGGGCATTAATGAGCTATAAAGATAAACGTGCAGTCGTATTGGTGTCGGGTGGGCTCGACTCTGCAACTTGTCTGGCGCTGGCTAGTGCTGAAGGTTACCACTGCTACGCACTCAGTTTTGATTATGGTCAGCGCGCAGGCAGTGAATTGCAGGCGGCTGCTCGTATAGCGGCTGATCTGGAAGTAGTTGAGCACCAGGTAATTCCATTGGGTATAGGCAGTCTGGGCGGCTCAGCGCTTACTGATCATAATGTGGACGTTCCGGAAGCAGGTATTGATACCGGTTCGATTCCTGTCACTTATGTACCGGCACGCAATACCGTATTTTTATCATATGCGCTGGCCTGGGCTGAGGTGTTGCAGGCTGAAGCAATCTTCATAGGTGTAAATGCGCTGGATTATTCCGGTTATCCGGATTGTCGCCCCGAATTCATCAAAGCCTTCGAAATTATGGCTAATCTGGCGACAAAGGCTGGCGTAGAAGGAAATCGAATGACGATTGCGACACCCTTGATCAATCTGACTAAAGCTGAAATTATCAGTGCTGGCGTGAAGCTGGGGGTTGATTACGGCAAAACGGTTTCCTGCTATCAGGCCGATGAACAGGGTCGAGCCTGTGGACTTTGTGACAGCTGTCGGTTCAGGAGAAAGGGGTTTGCAACAGCCGGCATTGCAGACCCAACCCGTTACTGTTGATCTCAGGCGAATGCAGGATTCCTGCAACAAAGTGCTTGTTTTTTTTTATTTTGATAGTACTATGTCGCCCTTTCGTGGGGCGTTAGCTCAGTGGTAGAGCAGTTGGCTTTTAACCAATTGGTCGATGGTTCGAATCCATCACGCCCCACCACTTTCCATTGCTCTGTGCATTCTGCTGCAGAGTCAGCAGTTCCCTCTATTTTCTAAATCATTGCTGGTTTTGAAGCTGTCAGGATAAATTTCCGGACACTGAGTCTCGATCAATCCGGCTCCGGTCTTATGCTATGATGCGGCTTGTTCGTTCCTGCAAATACAAACTGGGTTTATGAGCATCATTAAACAAGACACGAATCTTTCCGACGATATCGTCTCTGAGCTTGCGGCAGACCGATTGTTGGTGCGGCAGTTTCTGGATGCAGTTCCTGTTGCCCACGAATCCAGCACCCAGGAAAATCTTGAATTCAAGCACAAAATAAAAGCGCTGTTGCAGGAAAAAAATGCCGTGTTGGTTGCGCATTATTACACTGCGGCGGTATTGCAGGAACTGGCTGAAGAAACTGGTGGTGTTGTTGCCGATTCTCTCGAGATGGCTCGTTTTGGGCGCGACTGTGACGCTACCACTCTGGTTGTCGCCGGGGTGCGTTTTATGGGGGAAACGGCCTGTATTCTCAGCCCCGAAAAGACTGTCCTGATGCCTGCGCTGGAAGCAACCTGCTCGCTTGATATTGGCTGCCCGGTGGAAACTTTCTCTGCGTTTTGTGATGCGCATCCAAATCGTACTGTCGTGGTCTATGCCAATACGTCAGCGGCAGTGAAAGCACGCGCAGACTGGGTAGTAACGTCCAGCATTGCGGTGGAAGTTGTTGAACACCTGATGGCGCAGGGAAAGAAAATACTCTGGGCACCTGATAAGCATCTGGGCAGCTATATTCAGAAAAAAACTGGTGCAGATATGTTGCTATGGGACGCCGCCTGTATTGTGCATGAAGAGTTTAAGGCCAGAGGATTAATGGATATGAAAGCCTTGTATCCAGATGCGGCAATACTGGCACATCCCGAATCTCCTGCCGCGGTGCTGGCGATGGCAGATGTCATCGGCTCCACAACACAGATTATCAACGCGGCCTGCACCATGGACCGTCAACAGTTTATTGTGGCTACGGACCAGGGGATTTTTTACAAGCTTCAACAACTGGCGCCAGATAAAACTTTTATTATCGCACCCACTGCCGGCACCGGAGCAAGCTGCCGAAGCTGCGCAAATTGCCCGTGGATGGCGATGAATACACTTGAGAGCCTCTATCACACACTTTTGACAGGTGCTAACAGGATTGTTGTGGATAAAGAGCTGGCAGCGCTGGCGATGATACCGCTGCAGAGGATGCTGGACTTTTCTACGCGGAATAAATTACAGATCCGAGGTAAAGCTTAGAGGTAAAACCTGCAGGGTCTGGAAGTTCTATTCTATGACATGGACTCCCTTTCCATAATCTCAACGTCGCGTGCGCGTTGTCTCAGTTTTGAAATAAGCGGCAGGTTAGCTTCTTTAGATGACTCTATTCTGATCGCGTAATTCAGTTGTTCGCGAGCGCTGCGAAAATCACCTACCAGAATAAAATATTCGGCTCTTGCTTGATGAACTTTACTGATATCACCAGCCATACCTTGTGTTTCTGCTATCAGATACCACAGGGTGTGATCCTCAGGGCGACTTACCGCATGGCGCTCCAGCAACTGCACAGCTGCGGAATAATTGCGCGCCGCGATTAGTGCATCTACCTGGGCCATGGTAAGAGGATGATTGCTGGGATTAATCTGCAGGTGGCGCTCCAGCACTGTCTGCGCCAAAGCAGGTTCATTTTCTTTCGTATGAAAATCAGCTTTGGTCACTATATAGGTAATGCGATTTGGCTCTTTGTTAAGCAATGGCTCAAGTGTCTGATGTGCTAATGCAAACTGTTTGTTTTCCATATAAGCCAGCGCCAGCCCATATCGATTGGCATCGCTTTCCTGGTCAGTTTTACTGTTTTCAAGGCCGATACGGAATTGCTCAGCAGCAACTTGTTTATCCGCTTCATAGTAAACCTGAACTCTGGCACGCATCAGATGATATTCCAGGTTAGGTGTAACAACTCGTGCGGGATATCTGTCTGCCCGGCTTTTAGAATCTGAGATCCGTGATTCTGTTACTGGGTGACTCAGCAGGAATTCGGGAGGACGGCGGCCATAGCGGTTCATATCCATCAGTCGTTCGAACAGAGCTGGCATGTCGTTCGGGTTATAGCCTGCATTGTAAAGATTGCGCAGACCAACGCGGTCAGCCTCAGCTTCATTGTTGCGGGAGAAACGCAGCTGATTCTCGATGGCACGGCCCTGCGCTGCCATGATCGCTGCCTGACCGGTATTGGCGTTGCTGCCCGCCATTACTACAATACTGGCCAGTAGAGTTGCTAGTTCCGGAATGCGGCGTCTTTGGGCTGAAGGTGAATTTGCCTCAAAATGGCGTTGACTGACATGAGCAAGCTCGTGTGCCATTACTGAGGCAAATTCACCTTCAGTATGAGAATTAAGAAACAGACCGCCATTGACCCCGATGATTCCGCCCGGTGCTGCAAACGCATTAAGTGCAGGGCTGTCGATGATGATGAAGGCAAGGCGATAGTCCTGCAACTCGCTGTGTAAGGCCAGGTTATGGGTAAAGTTGACCAGGTACTCGTTGAGCAGGGGATCTGACAGTGTAGGGCTGCTACGACGCACGGAACGCAGGAAATCCCGGCCCATGCGGTATTCTTCATCCAAAGAGAACACGCCGGAAATTCTGTCTCCCAGGGAGGGCAACTGTACCTGCGCATAAAGCGCAAGTGGGCTGCTCAACATGGTCAGAGCAGCTACAACACAGCTAATTTGCTTAAATGCCTGCATAATTCAACGTAAACCTTTAGAAATTTCCTTACTCATCTATGACCGATAATAACACAAATAATTCCCCCGCCTTTGTCGCCAGGCATCCTTGAAATTCCGTGCTAGGCACTGCGTGCTAATGGTTGCTAAAATGCCGCGCATGAACAAAAACGCAGATTTAGAGCTTGATGTAACAGGCCTTGAGTGTCCACTGCCCTTGTTAAAGGCCAAGCTGGCCCTTAATACCCTGCAAGTGCAGCAGATATTAAAAGTTGTTGCTACCGACCCGGCTTCAGAGCGGGATTTCCATTCTTTTGTGCAGCAAAGCAGACATCAGCTTATAGACTTCCAAAAGGATGGAGCCAAATATTTCTATTGGATAAAAAAAGGTTGATATTACCCCTATGCGCAAACTACTTCACGGCTTCGTCGATCGATATTTTCATGATGAAGAAGCGGTCATATTTGTCATCCTGCTGCTCGCTGCGCTGGTTATTCTCCTCACAATTGGCTCTTACATAGCTCCTTTGATTGCAGCTGTTATTACCGCTTACCTGCTACAGGGGCTGGTAAACAGTCTGGTGCGACTGAAAGTATCGTATTTGTTGGCTGTAATACTCGTCTATACGCTGTTCATAAGCATTTTTATGGCAATTTTATTCTTATTGCTGCCCCAGGCGTGGAATCAGCTAGGCCGTTTTGTTAACGAATTACCGAGGATTATCAGTGAAGGGCAGGCTCTGTTACTGTTGCTGCCGGAAACCTATCCCAATCTGGTGACTGAGGAGCAGGTTCAGGACTTTATCCGCAGTTTGCGCGGCGATTTGTCTTCGCTTGGTCAATTTATAGTTTCGTATTCGATAGCGAGCATACCCAGTATTTTTTCCTGGGTAGTTTTTCTTGTGCTGGTCCCGGTATTGGTATTCTTCATCCTCAAAGACAAGGCAATTCTGGTGAACTGGATCAGCAATCTGCTGCCTCGCGACCGTCCACTGATGATGCAGATCTGGCGTGAGATGGATATGCAAATGGCCAATTATATTCGCGGCAAAGTTCTTGAGATCACCATCGTTGGCGCCGTCAGCTACGTCGCATTCATTGTGCTTGGAATGAACTACGCCTTGCTGCTTTCGGTGCTGGTCGGTTTGTCGGTGGTAATACCGTTCATTGGTGTAGCGGTAGTCGCCATTCCGGTGGCAGCAGTTGCGTATGTGCAATGGGGTATGGGAAGTGAATTTTTTGCCGTTATGGTGGTCTATACGGTCATTCAGTTACTGGATGCCAATGTTCTTGTTCCTGTGATTTTTTCTGAAACTGTCAACCTGCATCCGGTAGCGATCATTGCAGCGGTACTGGTATTTGGCGGGCTATGGGGCCTGGCAGGAGTGTTCTTTGCGATTCCCCTGGCAACGCTGATCAAGGCAATTATCAATGCCTGGCCTTCTACCACTCATGTGGTGAAAGAGCGGATCAGGGAACATAAATCAATCTGATAAACAGACGCCGATTTATGATTTTGATTTGAAGTTCTGTTAAAGTCAGCGGCAAAATATCCCACACCCGAATAGAGGTTCGAAATGATTCAAGGCAGCATGGTTGCCATAGTGACGCCGATGCATCCGGATGGAGCAATTGATTATGATGCATTCGATCATCTGATCGAATGGCATATCAGCAGTGGCACCGATGCCATAGTCGTGGCCGGCACTACCGGTGAGTCTCCGACACTTTCAGAGCAGGAGCATTGCCATCTGGTAAAGCACTGTGTTGCCACGGTTTCGGGAAGAATTCCTGTGATTGCCGGTACTGGATCAAATTCAACACGGGAAGCGATATTCTTTACACAATATGCGAAAGAGAATGGCGCGGATGCCTGTCTGCTGGTCACTCCCTATTACAATAAACCTGGTCAGGAAGGTCTATATCAGCATTTCAAACTGATTGCAGAAACTGTAGCTATTCCGCAGATTTTATACAATGTCCCTGCTCGCACGGGCTGCGATCTGTTACCTGAAACAGTAAGCAGATTGGCTGATATTGATAACATAATTGGAATAAAGGAGGCGACTGGCGATCTGGATCGTGGACGTCAGGTGCTGGAGATGTGCGCTGAAAGAATCAGTATATACAGCGGCGATGATGCTACCGCACTTGATCTGATGCTGGCCGGTGCACGTGGTAATATTTCGGTTACCGCGAACGTAGCGCCAGCACAAATGCATGAGATGTGCAGGCTGGCTCTGATCGGCGATCGCGAAAGCGCCAGCATGATGAATGCCCGGCTGGCAGGTCTGCACAATGTGTTATTTCTTGAATCAAATCCGGTGCCGGTAAAATGGGCTTTGTTTGAATTGGGTTTGATTAAACAAGGCATAAGGCTGCCTTTGCTTGAATTGAATAAGGCTTACAGGATTCCACTTCGCGAAGCGATGAAGCACGCGGGCCTGGATCGCTGAGTAGAAACATCAATACAATTTCGCTGGTACAGCAGAACTAACAAACGAGGCAATGATGGAAGTGATCAGGCAATTTTTTAGAATATCACTGCTGACTGCAGCGCTGGCCGCCACCGCAGCTTGCTCGTATCTGCCTGGAAGCAACGATATGTTCCGAGACCGTCAGGGTGACTATCTGGTTTCTCCGATTGCACCGCCATTATCAGTGCCAGCTGAGCTGGACAGTTTTACTCTTGAAGAGATGTTCCCAATACCACCGCAGGAAAGCGTGGACGGCGGCGATTTCATTACCCCCCCACCACCAAGAGAGCTGGATTACCGGATACGTGAAGGCGTTATTGTGCAAAGATTCGGTGAGCGGCGCTGGATTTTGATTGGCGCAACGCCAGGCCAGGTGTGGCCGCGCCTGCGTGACTTCTGGTCCACAGCTCAGCTCTCTGTCGCCATCGAAAACCCTGTGGAGGGCATCATGGAAACTGACTGGCTTGAGACCGAGGGCCGCGAGCCAGAGAAGTACCGAGTTCGAATTGAACCTGGACTGCATGCCGGTAACTCCGAAATATATGTGGTGCAGATATCTCAATCTGCACTGGGTAATGCGGCGACACAGGACGTTGATACGTCTCATGATCTTGAGCGTGAGAATACCATGCTGAGTGCCATATCGCTTTATCTGGCTGATCGCACCGATCTTTATCGCGCCTCGTCAGTGTCTTTGCTGGCTGGCAGCATTGAAATTGACAGCAAGGCGAACATTGTCAGAGGGGCGGCCGGCGAATTCCTGCTTGAGCTGAACATAGATTACGAACGTGCATGGGGGCAGGTTGGTCAATCGCTAAGCTCAGCAGGCGTGGAAATAGTAGACAGTGACCGTGATGCTCGCTTTTTTAACGTGCTGTTTGCCGGTGTGGTATCCGAAGAGCAGCCGGGCTTTCTCAAGCGAACGTTCAGCCGGGGCTCAAATGCGAATGATCAGCCAAGTCGTTTAATTGTGAGACTATCCCCGCAGTCAACAGAAGGAGTTATTACGGTCACTGCGGAATCTGAAATGGCAGGCAGTGATCTGGAGCGCCAACGTCAGGATGAATTAATACAGGCCATCAGTGATAATCTCAATTGATAAAGATGTCTATTCTGCCAGGAGGCGCTGTTGATAGAACAATTGAAACTCCTGGGAGCCCGGGTCACGAAGCGGCATGCCGCGCAGGTTCAGGTGCATTCTGCAGGTGAGAATAATGCAGATCTGGAGCTTGAAGACCAGTGAGTCAGTGCGGACATGTTGAAAGCTATCAGCGCATTTCTGCCGTGTGAAACACCTCAACGCTGGTTGGAGTGGGCTTGTGTCAATCAGCCAACTCTGCTGGTCGACCATGCCAATTGCGAAAAGAAAGCGGCAGCCACCGCAATGAATCTCTTGTATCGGTATGTAGCACATACTGAGTTGCTCAATAAAATGTCACAACTGGCACGTGAAGAATTGTTGCATTTCCAGCAGGTCGTTACATTAATGGCGGCACGCGGTATTCCCTACGTACAGCTGAGTGCTTCAAGATATGCAGCAGGGCTGCGAGAGCATATTCGCAAGGATTATCACGGAATTTTGACTGATACGCTGATAATTGGTGCGTTTGTTGAAGCACGTTCCTGTGAACGGTTTGCGCGTCTGGCGCCTTTACTGGATGATGAGTTGGCGAAGTTCTATCGCAGCCTGTTGCGTTCGGAAGGTCGGCATTTTGAGGATTATCTGGCGCTTGCACAACTTTACGCGCGCGAAGATATCACAATGCATATCGCAAGGTTTGCTGCTATCGAACAACATCTTATTGAGTCAGAAGATACTGAGTTCAGGTTTCACAGCGGGGTGCCGCCGGCAGGCTGTTCACTGAGCACACTGTAGTGGCCGGATCAGATTTTCTCCCAGCTTTTGCTCGAGCCTGTCGAGATGAGCGCAGGGAATATTGCTGGTGTTGTTGAACACTGCTGCATTTAATGCAGGAAGCCCGAACAATGCTGAAATATCGATCAATGGATTTCCCGATGCAGTCACTGAACGCAGGTTATTCAATGTCCTTAAATCGGTCAGATACGTCAATCGGTTATCCGTTACATCAAGAAACTCAAGATTTGTCACGGCCTGTAAACCGTCGAGGCTGCGGATTTCAAGGCTGGGGCAGGTTAATACCGTAATTTTTTCCACTGACTCCAGTTGCTGTTGTTGAATCCGCATATTCACACAGGCCTGCAGACCAGGATCTGGAAAGCGCACATCTGTGATGCGCCCGCGTGGATCGTATACAGTATTTTGATTGACAGAAACTGAATATTTGCGTGCGCAGGTGGTGAGCAGAAGCATCATAATCAGTAAGGTGAAGTATGTTTTAAACATATAAACAGGTCTATTCAAAAGTCTGGTGACGGTGGAAATTCCTGTCAAGTACAGTTAGTATGCTCGCTCGACGCAAGTCTGTAAACAGATCCACTGTCACTACGAATAATTCAACCGGAATTTATACAACCTGCAATTTTCAATAAGGAATTACTATGAAAATTAATCAATCAGGTAGCTTGCGATTAGCGCTGGCTGCCTTGCTTTTTTGCTCGGTATCAGTAAGTTCAGCACAGAGCACAGTTAGCCTGGATAGTCAGGACAACCAGATCAGCTACAGTATTGGTGTAAATATTGCCCAGAATCTGGTTGGCCAGGGCTTGATGGACGATATTGATGTTGATGTTTTTATTGCCGGTTTGCGTGATTTTGTCAGCGGAGAATCCCGTATGGACGAAGAGCAGATGATGGCCGCATTGATGGCTTTTCAGCAGCAGATGACTGACCGTCAGGATGCCGAGACTGAAGCCGCAAAGGCTGCAAGCGAAGCGTTCCTTGCTGAAAATGCACAAAAAAGCGATGTGATGGTTACAGATTCCGGTTTGCAGTACATGGTTCTTTCATCAGGTCCTGATGATGCTCCAAAACCTGGACTCGAAGATTCTGTCTTAGCACACTATCATGGCACCTTTACGGACGGTACTGTGTTCGATAGCTCCGTAGATCGTGGTGAACCTGCCGAGTTCGGTTTAACTCAGGTTATCCCAGGCTGGACTGAAGCGCTGCAGTTGATGAACAAAGGTGACAAATGGCGTTTGTTCATACCTTCGGAACTCGCTTATGGACCGACTGGTTCTGGACCGATCCCTCCTCATTCAGCTCTGATCTTCGATGTCGAGTTGCTTGAAATTAATCCAAACTAGTTGATTGCGGTTTTTGACCTTATGATAAAAAGTGATTTCAATAACGGACTGTTGAACTTTATCCGTAATGCGCCAGACCCGTTTCATGCAACTGCCAGTATTGCTGCCATGCTGCGTGCATCAGGGTATGCAGAACTTGATGGAGCAGAGGCGTGGAATCTTAAAGCTGGTGGTCGTTATTTCACGGCCCGCAATGAGTCGGCGCTGATTGCATTCACGGTTGGTACTGGCGATCCGGTGCTTAGCGGTATTCGCATGACTGGAGCACATACCGACAGCCCTTGTCTTAAGGTCAAACCGCAACCTGAATTGTTTAAGAACGGTTATCTACTATTGGGCGTGGAAGTATATGGTGGTGCGCTTTTTAATCCATGGTTCGACCGGGATTTGTCTTTATCCGGTCGAGTGGATTTTATTGATGCACAGGGCCAACTGGATTCCTGTCTGGTCAATTTGAAGAAGCCGATAGCAATTATACCCAATCTGGCGATTCATCTTGATCGTGAAGCAAATCAGAACCGCTCTGTCAACCCTCAGCAGGAACTCATGCCTTTGCTGTTGTCACTGCAGGCAGGTGAGAAATTTTCATTGAATGATTTTCTGCTCACTGTTATCAGGGATTTGCCAGGGAGACAGAACGTTCAGAAAGTGCTGAGTCATGAGCTTTGTTTTTATGATACTCAAGCGCCTGCGCTGGTTGGACTGCGTGAGCAATTTATCGCATCTGCACGACTGGATAATCTGCTTAGTTGTTATGTTTGCCTGCAATCTTTACTGAGCGTGCAGGCAGCTGAAGATTTTAATCTGACGGTATTTAATGATCACGAGGAAGTAGGCAGCACCTCAACGAGTGGAGCCGATGGCCCCTTCCTGAAATCGGTATTGGAAAGGATGCTGGCGCAGGTTGGCGAAGATGCAGGTGCGGAAAATTTTGAACGGATGATCCGTCGTTCAATTTTTCTTTCAGTTGATAATGCGCATGGAGTACATCCGAATTACAGTGATAAGCACGACGGTAACCATGGTCCTATATTGAATGGCGGACCGGTACTGAAGATTAATGCCAATCAGCGCTATGCAAGCAACAGCCATTCGGCAGCCTTTTTCAGAGCGATCTGCGCACAGGAAAATGTACCGGTGCAAAGTTTTGTTGCGCGCACTGATATGGGTTGTGGCAGTACGATTGGTCCGGTGACTGCCGCCAGTCTTGGTGTCGACACGGTCGATATTGGTGTGCCAACATTTGCAATGCACTCTATTCGCGAACTTGCGGGTGCAGATGATGCATTCAATTTGCTGAAGGTGATCAGTCGTTATTATTCTGATCGCCAGTTAAGTCTCTGATCTTATCTCGATGCGCTCTGCGGATAAATCGCTGCGGTTCTATAAATGCAGCAACAATTTTTTGAAGAGGAGCGGGTTCGCCGGCTATAAGGCAGGCGATATATTCGGCGGCCAGTGGCGTTGTTGCCAGGCCGTGCGAGCCATGACCCACATTTAGATACAGCCCCGGGAAAAAATCATTCCCCAGAGTTGGACTCTGAGCGCTTACATGTTGTGCACCTCCATAAATGCCGTGCCAGATGTTCGGATCAGGAAGCTGACCCAGTATCGGCATATGGTCTCGCGTGCTACCTCGAATCGACGCTCTGCCGGATAAAACCATACTCTCATCAAGGCCAAGGCTGGTGGCTTGAACGTAGATTCCGGCGATATTCTGTTGATGTTCCTGTCTTGAAAGTGCGGTATCAATGCTGTTTTTCACATAGCTGGCGCCAACGGAATGTCTGCCTTCCTCAGCGGGTACAATGTAGCTTTCGGCACACACCACGCAAGCCAGCTGTGCGCTGTTTGCTGTTGCCTGTAGATAACTGACCTGGCCGCGCAAGGGCATAACAGGATACGCAGAGGACTGCTCCAATCCGGCAGCGCAATAACTGTTAGCAATAACTACAGTTTCGGCGTTGGCACTTCTGCTGTTATTCTCAGCATAGACATGCCACGTTGAATTTTCATAATGCAGGCGTGCCACCTTGGTACTTAATTGCACTGAAATCAATGGATGCTGCAGATACATCCGACATAAATCCACTGGATTGAGCCAGCCGCCATGGGGCAGGAAGAAACCATCATCAGCAATTTCCACGCCACTGAGCACGCTGCTTTCGAAAGCGTTTACCCGTCGCAATACGCTGCTGGAGTAATGATCGTAGCCCTTATTGTTCGACTTCTTTCGGGTATTTCCGTAGGCGCTGTCGAGCGTTAGCACGCCACAGTTATGCCATTCTATCTCGCCGGATTGTGCCAGCAGAGTGTATAAGCGCGATGCATACAGATAGCTCTGTAGATTAAAATACCACTCTGGTGAAGCCGAGCGGTTTAGTCTGCACTGCAGAACGGCCTGTGGGTTTCCGGATGCATGCCGGGCAATATCTCCGTCCTGTTCCAGTACAGTGACACGATAACCACGCTGTGCCAGATGCCATGCCGTGCTGCAGCCAGCCAGTCCAGCCCCGATCACAATCACATCGACTGTTGAAGAGTCTGGCGGTGATGTGATGCTTTTTGCAGCGGCCACAGTCGCAGTCGCAGCAAACTCTGCATACAGCATCTGCCGCTTCTTACCGAAACCAGCACGTTTTTCGACTGTAAAACCTTGCTCAGCCAAGCCGCGCACTACCTGCCCTGCCACACTGTAACTGCTTAAGGTGGTTCCCGGGCCGCTTAATGCCGATATCGTCTGCAGCAGGGCGCTGTTCCACATATCAGGGTTGACCCGTGGTGCAAAGCCATCTAAAAACCACGCGTCTATTTTCCAGCTGCGCTTTATCGGTCGTTTGCGCTGATACTTTTTTCGGCTATCAATCAACTGATGCGACAGCATCTCCTGAGCATCTCCATAGTAAAGATCCAAGGTAATGCTGCTGCCGCCATTCCGGCTGCGCAGATGCAAACGATGATAGCCTTGAGAATGGTCCGGGTAGAACTCAAGCAGACTGTTGCTGAAATTCTGCAGTTGTGGCCAGATAGAAAGTGCCTGCTGCAGAGTTTCCAGCTTAATGGGGTACTTCTCACAGGATATGAAGTGCAGGCGTAGATTCTGCACAGCAGTCTGTTCCCAGAGTCGCCAGCAACATAGAAAATTCAGACCTGTTCCGAAGCCAAGTTCTGCGATGATGAATAGTGACTGCCCGGCTTTATCTGCTTCCAACCAGCGTCTTACCAGATCATTAGCGTGCAGAAAGACATGGTGAGTTTCCTCCAGACCGCCTTCACGGGAGAAATAGATATCTTCAAACTGCGTGGAGTAAGGGGCTCCGGAATCCTGCCATTGTATATCTGCGTTTTCGAATTTTTTATCGGTCATAGGGTTGGCGCGTATCTTTCACAATGCTGGTGTTCGATGCGGTTAAGGAGTTCATTGTAGCTTGAAGAGATTCCTTTTCCTGTGAATTATGAAAATCTCTGGGTAATAGGGTAAAATGCCGCGCTTAGCCACCAGCATATCAAGTTGCAGTCGCCCTGCATTTCAGGAATTCGCATGATAGAAATTAACCCCACAGTGCAGAGAATCAAAGACTTTCGCAGCCGCACTGAAACCCTTCGGGGGTATCTTTGACTATGATGAGAAGAAAGATCGTCTCACTGAAGTAGAACTTGAGCTGGGTGAATCCAGTATCTGGGACCGGCCAGAATATGCACAGTCGCTCGGAAAAGAGCGTTCCAGTCTCGAAATGGTCGTCAAAACCATAGATAAGCTTTTTAATGGTCTAAACGATGCGGCAGATTTACTGAGTCTGGCTCAGGAGGAAAATGATGAAGAGCTCTTTGAAGCCGTCAATAAAGAACTTAACCAGTTGGAAGCGCAGTTAAAAACACTTGAATTTCGCCGCATGTTCTCCGGCAAAATGGATCCTAACGGCGCTTACCTCGATATTCAGGCGGGTTCCGGTGGAACTGAAGCGCAGGATTGGGCGGAAATGCTGCTGCGTATGTACCTGCGCTGGGGCGAATCAAAGGGCTTTGGCGTTGAAGTGATGGAAGTTTCACCGGGGGAAGTGGCCGGTATTAAGAGTGCGACAGTGCACTTCGGCGGTGACTATGCATTTGGATGGTTGCGTACAGAAACTGGCGTTCATCGTTTAGTTCGAAAATCACCCTTTGATTCGGGTAATCGCCGTCATACCTCGTTTTCGTCGGTATTTGTTTCTCCGGAAGTCGATGATGATATCGAGATCGATCTTGATATGTCGCAGGTGAGGATTGATACCTATCGTGCCAGTGGCGCAGGCGGTCAGCACATTAACAAGACTGACTCAGCGGTACGAATGACGCACGAGCCTACAGGTATCGTCGTGCAGTGTCAGAGCCAGCGCTCACAGCACAAGAATCGTGATATGGCTGTTAAACAGTTGAAGGCAAAACTGTACGAATTGGAAGAATTTAAACGCAGGCAGGAAGCGCAGGCGGTTGAAGCGGAAAAATCTGATATCGGCTGGGGCAGCCAGATCCGCTCTTATGTACTGGATCAATCACGCATCAAAGATTTACGTACCAATATTGAAACCAGCAATACCACCGCAGTGTTGGATGGTGATCTGGACAAATTTATCGAAGCCAGCTTGAAAATGGGGCTATAAGTGATGGAGAAGGCAGTAGTGGAACCGACCGTGAACCATGATCAGGATGAAAATAAACTCATCGCCCAACGCAAAGAAAAACTAAATATTATTCGCTCCCGCCGCAATGCGTTTCCGAATGATTTTCGACGTGACAGCCTTGCCAGCGATTTGATCGCAGCCTATGAAAGTAAATCGCGGGAAGAGCTTGAGGCATTGGCTAAGCGGGCAGTGGTAGCGGGTCGTGTTATCCGTATGCGTGGCCCCTTTCTGGTGATTCAGGACGTCAGTGGACAGATACAGCTGTACTTCAATCATAAAAGTGTTTCTGATGAAGTAAACGCGGAAATAAAACTGCTGGATCTTGGCGATATTATCGGTGTGGAAGGAGAAGTTTTCCGCACTGGTAAAGGCGAGTTGACTGTGAATATAAGCAGTCTGCGTCTGCTCACCAAAGCACTGCGACCACTGCCGGACAAACACAAAGGATTGTCGGACACGGAAGTGCGTTATCGTCAGCGTTATATCGATTTGATTGCCAATGAAAGCTCTCGTCAGACTTTTATTATGCGTTCAAAAATCATCAGCAGCATGCGCGAATTTTTCCAAAGCCGTGACTTTATGGAAGTGGAAACGCCAATGATGCAAGTGATTCCTGGTGGTGCATCTGCTCGTCCCTTTATAACGCATCATAATGCGCTGGATCAACAGATGTATCTGCGTATCGCACCAGAACTGTATCTGAAAAGACTGGTGGTCGGTGGCTTCGAAAAAGTGTTTGAAATTAATCGGAATTTTCGGAATGAAGGCCTATCTACTCGGCATAACCCGGAATTTACCATGGTCGAGTTTTATCAGGCCTATGCAGACTTTCATGATCTAATGGATTTCACCGAACAGCTGTTCCGAAAAATTTCCCAGGATGTTTTGGGTAGCACTGAATTCAGTTATCAGGGATTGAAACTGGATTTCGCCCGACCTTTTGATCGGCTGAGTGTAAAAAACTCTATTCTCAAATACTGTGCTGGTGTTACTTCCGCGCAATTGGAAAGTCGCGAAAGCACTGCTGAGCTGGCTGGTGGAATGGGTGTTAAAGTTGAAAAATCCTGGGGTGTCGGTCGCATCATGATGGAAATATTTGATGCCGGCGTAGAGCATCATCTGTTGCAACCCACCTTTATTACTGAGTATCCGACCGAAGTTTCGCCGTTGGCCAGACGCAGTGATTTGAATCCTGAGGTTACCGACAGGTTCGAACTGATCATTGGCGGTCGCGAACTTGCCAATGGATTCTCAGAGCTGAATGATGCGGAAGATCAGGCGCAACGTTTTCATGAGCAGGTCGCACAGAAGGAATTCGGCGATACCGAAGCCATGCATTACGACGCTGATTATGTCGCGGCACTGGAGTATGGAATGCCTCCAACTGCAGGGGAAGGGATTGGTGTTGACCGTCTGGTGATGTTACTGACTGATTCGGCATCAATTAAAGATGTGCTGCTGTTCCCGCACATGCGACCACTGGTTTAAGTCTTCAACGAGGTTCTGCAACCGGTGGAAATGCCGCAGGTGGAAGCCGATACAGTCAAACTCGATGAATCCTGGCAGCAATACCTGCTGTCAGAATTTGGTGAGGAATATATGCAGTCTCTTTATCAGTTTCTTAAATCTGAAAGAGAAGGCGGCAAACAGATATTACCGGCAAGCGAAAATATTTTTGCTGCGCTTAACTGCACGCCATTTGAGCAGGTAAAAGTCGTAATACTCGGTCAGGATCCCTATCCCACGCAAGGACACGCGCATGGTCTTAGTTTTTCTGTGCAACCCGGGGTAGTTTTGCCGCAATCATTACGCAATATTTACCAGGAAATTGCAGCTGACCTGGGTGTGCCAATACTTGGTGATGGTTGTTTGCTGCACTGGGCGCAACAAGGTGTATTATTATTGAACGCTGTGCTGACAGTAGAAGCAGGACAGAAGGGGTCCCATCAGGGCAAAGGTTGGGAAGTATTTACAGATCGCATTATCACCGTACTTAATCAGCATAAAGAACACCTTGTGTTCCTGTTATGGGGCAATGCCGCAAAGCGCAAAGGTCGTTTAATTGATAGCGAGCGGCATCGGGTGCTTGAATCCCCTCATCCTTCACCGCTTTCAGCTAGTCGCGGTTTTTTCGGCAATCACCACTTCTCAAAGGCAAACGCTTATCTTATCAGTCATGGAATTGCTCCAATTGACTGGGCTGAGAGTGCCACATAATGATCGTCACACCTTTTTCAATTTTTTACCTGCACCAGAGGTCATAATCTGTGAGTACTGATTCTTTAAGCGCTGATCAGACCTGTTTAATTCTCGGTGCCGGACATGCGGGTTCCCAGCTTGCAGTGCAATTGCGTAAAGAAGGGTGGATTGGAAAAATTGTTCTGATCGGAGATGAACCACAATTACCGTACCATCGACCGCCCTTATCCAAGACAGTGCTGGCTGGTGAGAAAACGCTTGATAATGTTCTGCTGAGGCCACGTGCCATGTATGACACTAATCAGATTGAACTGCGTATTGGCGAACAGGCTGTTGAGATTCTGCGGGAAGAGAAACTGGTTAAGCTCTCAACAGATGAGATGCTGACATATGACCGACTGGCGCTTTGTCTGGGCGCTCGAGTGATCAGATTACCGCTTGGAGAACATCTAAAAGGCGTGTTCTATCTGCGTAATGCCGCTGACGTTGTTGCTATTAAAACCATGCTGAAGCCAGGGACAAACGCCGTCATTATTGGTGGCGGTTACATAGGTCTTGAGGCTGCGGCCGTGCTTAACAGCCTCGGTCTGCAGGTAACCGTGCTGGAGCGGACTGAGCGGGTGCTGCAGCGGGTCACCAGTGAACCGGTGTCTGAGTTCTTCACCAGGCTGCACCAGAGCCATGGAGTGAATATTGTCAGCGGAGCAGAGGTAAGTGCTATCAATGGCGCAGTCAACGTTGAGTCGGTGCAATGTGCCGATGGCTCCAGGTTTGCTGCGGATATCGTTATTATAGGCATCGGCGTGGTTCCTGAAACGGCACTTGCAGCGGAAGCAGGTCTCAGGATTGATAATGGTATTCTGGTCAATGAATTTGCGCAGACCAGTGATCCATGCATCTATGCGGCAGGTGATTGCACCTCTCATCCAAGTAGCTTGTATCAGCGCCAGATTCGCCTGGAGTCAGTTCAAAACGCAAACGATCAGGCCAGAATCGCAGCCGCGGGAATTTGCGGGAAACCAGTCTCTTACAATACTGTTCCATGGTTCTGGTCTGATCAATACGATATCAAACTGCAATCCGTTGGACTCTCCTTCGGCAGCGATACATTGGTGCTGCGGGGGAATCCTGAAGATGCAGAGGGAAAGGGTTTCATTGTCTTATATGGCAGAGACGGGCAGCTTATAGCGGCAGACTGTATTAATCGGCCCCGGGATTTTCTTATCTGCAAGCGTCTGGTTCAGGAAAAAGCGGCATTGGATCAATCATTTTCTGACGAAAATAAAGATCTGTCTGCCCGTTGATGGCGCTTTTTGCCAGTGCTTCTGGCATTCATAAAGAACGCTCTGAAACTGCGTTTTTATAATCAGACTCCGGTATAGATACATCCACTGCTGCAGGTTTCCTTGATTTCGATGCGGCAAAGTTCTGGCAGTGAGGGTTTCAGTTGTTCCCATATCCAGATTGCCAGATTCTCACTGGTAGGATTTTCGAGGCCGCTGATGTCATTCAGATAGTAATGATCAAGCTGCTCCCAAACTGGTTTGAATGCGGTTTTAATGTCCCCGAAATCCATAATCCAGCCGGTGGTTTCCCCCCGATTACCCTGAACCACAACCATCACGTGGAAAGAATGACCATGCAGACGAGCGCACTTATGCCCCTCCGCAACATTGGGGAGTCGGTGAGCAGCTTCGAACGTAAATTCTTTAAAAATTTCCATGGTGGGTATGCTATGTTATGAATCAGATTCAGCGGAATTCACTCAGATTTTCACTGTGCAATAATTGTTAAAACTTCTGGGCGGCACATACTACCCGCACTGGCAATTTATGTACAGCATGGCAATTTATGATATTCAGTTATGCGTATTGCATAATTTTAATGGAAACGATGCTCCGATAATAATAAACAGTGGCGTGCTAAATGTCGGTCAAGCCTTTCAATTTGTCCATTTTGAGGTCGTTGCTAAGAGGCCGTTTCCTGATTTACAGTGCAGGTGTAGCGATCAGTGTATTCATCGCGTGGCTGCAATTGTTCCCCCCCTCTGGAGTGGCATCCATAGTCAAACGTCTGGATGGAGTCATCTACGACCAGCGCTTTAATCTGATGCCAATGCCGGTGCGAAATTATGACAATAAGATCGTTATTGTCGATATCGATGAAAAAAGTCTGCAGGCGGAAGGTCAATGGCCATGGGATCGCCGTAAAGTTGCTCAGCTTTTGCAGAAACTTGAAGGGTATGGCGTACTGTTGACCGGTTTCGATATTACCTTTCCAGAGCCACAGCGCAATCTTGTCCGCGAGATTTTAAGATATGCAGATGGCGAAGAGCTGGACAGCATCCTGACAACTCAATTATTGAGCATGGAGCAGGCCCTGGATGCTGATACCTATTTCGCTAAAACCCTGGCTGACTCGACAATGGATGTAGTGCTGGCGCTGTCTTTTAATCCAGTACAAAGTGTCCAATATGGCGTGTTGCCTGCGTCGATAGTCAGACTGCCCGAATCAATGACAAGCTCCCTCTTGCTGCACGATATGGCTGGCTTTACCAGCAATATTGAGGCGCTCCAGTTGGCTGCTACGGGTGCCGGGCATATGAATCAGTTGCCGGATCTGGATGGCATCGTCAGGCGGGTGCCTCTGATCGTGCGCTATAAAAATCAGTTGTACCCCACTCTCGCGCTGGAGATGGCACGTCTGTATTTTTTTGAAGAAAGCTTTCAACTACTTACCTATGACAATGGCACCAATCATACAGTGGAAGGAATCCGGGTCGGCAGCAATGCAGGTCAGTATGAGTTGAAAACGGACAGATTTGGTCAGGTACTCGTTCCCTATGTAGGCAGGTCCCACATCAGCGGCGCTGAATTTTATAATTATGTCTCTGCTACCGACGTGCTTAATGGCGTGGCTGAACCTGAGATTCTCGAAAACGCTCTGGTGCTTGTGGGAACAACAGCGCCTGGACAGTTCGATTTGAGGGCAACTCCTCTTGAGGCGGTTTCCCCAGGTGTTGAGGTGCATGCCAATATCCTTAATGGGTTGCTGCAATCATTTGTCATTCAGGAGCTGGAGGGTGGGGGCCAACTGGCAGAGTCCGGCGCATTCCCTGGTTTCTCAGCAGAAACAGCAGTTTATTTTCCCTACAAACCTGCCTGGGAGGTGGGCACACTTTTTCTGTTATTGCTGGCAGTTGGATTAATATTGAGTTTTGTATTGCCGCGATTGGGACCTGTCGTATTGGGACTTACCTCGCTGGGTTTGCTGGCGCTAGCGGTTTGGTTGAATTTTATCTTGTGGAGTGTCTATAAACTGGATATCTCCATGGTTTTATTATTACTGCTGATTGCACTGCTCGCAGTGCTTAATATGGCCAATGGTTTCTTCGCAGAACGAACTTCCAGACAAGCTATAAAAGGCATGTTTGATCAATACGTTCCGCCTGCACACATTGATGCGATGTTGAAGAATCCAGAGAATTACAGCTTTGCGGGCGAAAGTCGTGAAATGTCAGTTATGTTTGCCGATATCAGGAATTTCACGACCGTCTCTGAAGCATTGACAGCAACGGAGTTGAAGACCCTGTTGAATGATTTTTTTACGCCAGTGACAAAAACGATATTCGATCATAACGGTACTATCGATAAATACGTCGGCGATCTGGTGATGGCATTCTGGGGTGCTCCCTTAATAGACAATGCGCACCGTCTGAACGCAGTTACTGCGGCATTGCAGGTGCTCGATAAAGTTGAACAGCTGCGAGTCGAGTTCCTACGTCGCGGTTTTCCTGAAATTCGTATTGGCGTAGGCGTTAACACTGGAAATATGAATGTGGGAGACATGGGATCTGTCTATCGACGCTCTTATACTGTACTCGGAGATGCTGTGAATCTAGCCTCCAGGTTAGAGGGCTTGACAAAATATTACGGTGTCAGTTGTTTGATTGGTGAAAATACAATTAGTGAGCTGAATGGTTTTGTGTGCCGACTGATTGATAAAGTAAAGGTAAAAGGCAAGGAGTTGCCGGTCAGAATTTACGAACCTGTCTGCACTGAGGCAGCCGCAAGCCCTGAGTTGCTCGCACGTGTAAACGCGTGGAATGAACTGCTGGAGATGTATTTTCAGCAGCAGTGGGATGCTGTTGAAAAAAGACTTAAGTCGACACAGGAGCTTGATTTTGATGTGATTCTGTGTGGTATTTACCTGCAGAGGGTAGACAAATTGCGCAATGCTCAGCTGCCTGAAAACTGGGATGGTGCCTTTCAGCACGAGAGCAAGTAACAATCTGCTCGGTGGTATAAACCCAGGAAATTTTATTGACATGCCTGTTCAAGCGGGTACAATGCGCGTCACTCAACACAGCGGGTGGTTAGCTCAGTTGGTAGAGCGTCGCCCTTACAAGGCGAATGTCGGGGGTTCAAATCCCTCACCACCCACCAGTTGGGTTGCTGATTAAGACAGCTGCAGGTGCTGCCTGATTTTGCTGATATTTAGAGTGTGTTTTGCGGACCGGTAGTTCAGCCGGTTAGAATGCCGGCCTGTCACGCCGGAGGTCGCGGGTTCGAGTCCCGTCCGGTCCGCCATTTAATATCCTCGCACAGTGGTTCTATAAAACTCCTCACCTCTTCTTGAGCGATATGCCAGTTATTCCAGGCCAAAATATTATTTTAGATTTCGGTGCCTGTGGTACCCCCGGGGATTTACCACACCTTTGAATACAGCACCAACTATGAACGCCGGCTGTCTGCCTTCAATCCTGTACTGCTATTATTTTATAGATGCCTCTCGTCGAACCTGACCTGCATTCACGTCAAAACATTTTTTAAAAGCACGCGAAAAAACGGCTTGTGACTTATAGCCAAGCAACTCAGCAACATCTGCCACTTGCATACCTGCTTCCAAATTACTCCTTGCTAATTGCATTCGCCACCAGATGAGATATTGCATTGGTGTCCAACCACTCACCTGTCGAAAAGTCGTCGTAAAAAGGCTGCGGGATTGCGCCGCTTCCTTTGCCATCAACGAACTTCAATAATTCTTTGAACGAGCTCCAGAGGGGCAGGTGTTGATACCCAGTAATCCACGTGCGTGTGATTATCGTGCCAACCCTTATGCGGGTTATGATAAATCTCCTAAGGCAGGCCGCGTGGAGTTCCACCTATGATGCGAGTGATTGCTGTGGATGATGTAGCAGTTTCTCTGCCCTTGCTGATGAAAGAAAAAAGTATCCAGCAGAGCAGTTTTCATATTATATGGGAACCAGGGCAGCGAACCGCATTAGGAAATGCCAGAATTAATCGCGGCGAAGATGTTGGTAATGTTGTGGTGACGCGCAACAATGAGGATATTCCGCATGTGGTAACCTTCGCCTTTGAATTTTTTGCGTTTAATCTCGATGGAACCTTATATACTGAGGATGGACCTGTCACCCAGAAAGCTGCTCCATAATGTGAAAATAAAAGAATAATCAACTTCCTTCTCTAAAGGTGAAAAGATGAAGTTTAAATTGTTGGTGTTTGCCGGTTTAACGATGGTACAGATGATGTCAGCTTCATCCATGGGTTTTGCTCAGTCCGATGCAGAGCAGCAAAGACAGAAATTGGAAGCGCTTATAAACAGTGATACCCGTTCAGAAAATTTGAGATCGCGTAACGTGTATCGTAATCCTCTGGAGACTCTGACATTTTTTGAAGTGGATGAGGATGATCAGACTCTCGTTGAAATCTGGCCAGGCGGTCAGGGGGGCTGGTACCGGAGCATTTTGGAACCCTTTTATGCCAGTGGCAGCGGTACTTATATACCGGTGCTTGATGCTTCTTCTTTTCCTGATCCGGTTAATGAAGTTCCCGATAGCAGCGCAGACCGGGTATTGGTATTTCGTGCTCATGGGTTCATGATTTATGAGCATCCAGCGCAGGACTATTTCAATGCTATATACCGGATGCTAAAACCAGGCGGAATATTTGGAATCGTCGATCATCGAGGTGATGAAAGTGTGCCACAGGACCCGGTGGCAACCAACGGTTATGTGAATCAGTCTCATGTAGAGTTGCTGGCAAAGAACGCTGGATTTGAGTTGCTCGACCAGGCTGAAATTAACGCGAATCCTTTGGACACTAAAGATTATCCGGATGGCGTCTATTCACTTCCACCCACCTTGCGTGGCTCTACATTGAATAGATCACTACGCGCTCGCATGCTGGAAACAGGTGAAAGTGATCGCATGACCTTGAAGTTTATAAAGCGCTAGAAAAGCTGTTGCATGGTGGGGGGCGGCAGTATTCAGTTTCCCCTCACACGGCTCTCTATATAATCAAGAAATTGCAGCTGACAGTGCTCTTAGAGTCAGTGCTATCAATACCAATGAAGATACTGCAAATACCATTAAGCGCAGTTTGATGTTGTTAATCAAGACTTGAATCAAACTATGCACAACTCGCAGACCAACATAAGCCCACGCCAGCAGCAGATTTAGCGCCTCTCCCTGCCCCAGGCAGAATACTGACAAGTGAAATAACCGTGCGAGTCAAAATAATCCTTGATGAGCTAAAATTGGTCTTTGGTGGTCGGAGCAATGATTTTGACGTGATTTTTTTGAGTTTGTTACGATGACTAAGTAGAGAATATGCGGGTTAAAGCACGCCATGCTATTCTCATCGTCCACTTTACTAACGCTTTGCCTGAAACGGCAGGGCCAGCGCTGTACAAAAATGAAACTGTCTTCCTCGCAGATTTTCTCCATACCTCGGCTTGATTCAGTGCAGACCGCATTGACTATCAAGCACAACATCCTGCTAAAAGTACTGCGTCTGGATCTGATTAATCCGCTGATCTCTGGCAATAAGTGGTACAAACTTAAATATAATCTGCAGCTGGCACAGCGTCAGGGACACACTCGATTGCTCAGTTTTGGAGGGGCGTGGTCGAATCATCTGTATGCACTGTCTGCGGCTGCAAAAGTGTTTAATTTCGAGTCTGTTGGCATTGTGCGAGGTGAGTTACCCGTGCCACTTAATCCCGTGCTTGAATTCGCTCTCAGTCAGGGTATGCAGTTGTTCCCGGTTACACGCGCTGACTATCGAAATAAAAGTAACACCGATTTTCTACAAAAACTGCACGAACATTTTGGTGATTTTTATCTAATCCCCGAAGGAGGAAGTAATAATCAAGGGGTGCAGGGCTGTGCTGAGCTTGCCCGTAATTTACAGTGGGAAAGTGCAAGTGTTCCTCGGTACGTAATGCTTGCCTGCGGCACGGGTACGACAATGGCGGGTTTGCTTGCCGGGCTCAGTGCTGACAGGGCTGATCAACGCTGTGTTCAAGTGATCGGAATTTCGGTGTTAAAAGGTGGTGATTTCCTGAGTAAAGATATTAAGCAGTTTCTATCTGAAAGCAGTATCTGTGACCCAGGCAACTGGCAACTGCGGACAGATTTTCATTGTGGCGGATATGCCAGACACACGCAGAATTTGCTGGATTTTATTGACACCTTCAGTACAGAAAGCGCAGTTCCGCTGGAGCCTGTTTATACTGGAAAGCTATTCTTTGCGCTCAGTAATTTGATAGCCTCAGGAGAGATTCCTGCTGGAAGTGAGGTGATCGTGGTGCACAGTGGTGGTATACACAAGAGTGAATAATATGCCCGGAATCAGTTATTTCTCATGCATGTGGAAAAAATTCCCACGCAGCGCTATGCTGTCGACTCTGTTCGCCGCCTGAGCTATATGAAAAACCAACTGACACTATGAAATCAGTTCATCGCCTGTTTAATGCAGCAGTTCACTGGATCAGACAATGTCTGCTGATTCTGATCGTCTGTGTAGCTGCCGTTACCGGATTCTCTGTTCTGCACGCTCAGGTGCCCCCTTCAGGCAGTGAAGCAGGTGCTGTTCAGGCTCTATCATCAAATTCAGTTTCTTCCCCTCTTTTGCAGCTGTGGCAGTTCGTGGATGCAGATTCTTCCTGGCCGGATCCTCCTGGCCGCACTGTGTCAAGCGCAGCAGTCGAGCTTGATACTGAGCAGTTTGATGATCTGCGTTTACGTGGTCAATTTTTGATAGCAACAGGTGATTCGAATGAGTTGCGTCTGCTGCCGGTAAGAATTAGGAAAGTAAAAACTTACGTAAATGGGGATGAGGTTTATAACGCAGAAGTAATGGACGGTGGGAAACTGTTCCCAGCCGTTTTTACAGTCGGCCGAGATTCAATATTCGGTCATCTGGAAACTGCGGATAAGGTCTGGCAGCTGCAGGCTGTCCGCGCTGCTGGAGCTGCTGTTTTTAAAGGCTGGTTGTATGAATCTCAGGCATTACTGCAGACGGATCTTATCAATGACTATGTGATACCCCAGCGAGCCGATTTGCATCAGCACCGACAGCCTTTGATCCTCACGGGTGAGCAGCAGATCGTTGATCTGCTGGCACCGGCGCGCAGCTCCGGAATAAATAACGGTAATCTACAAATTAATCAGCAGTTCAGCCGCAGCAGTGCTTTTATCGGAGACCCTGTAGACGTCACGATCAACTTCAGCAATATCAGCTCAGAAAGGCACCAGTCACTTACGGCAGATATTTATTTTGTTCTTGAAAATTCCATTCTGGAATCAGCACCTGCAAACTGTGGACAGATAGTGTTGACTGGCCAACGGGTGCTGCGGTGTCAGCTTGGCGATTTCTCAGCGGGTCAGATGCGTTCAATAACATACACAGTCAGGACTTCTGAGCAGTCGAAACCATGGTTAATGAGTACCGTGATTATTGGGAGCTTGCGTAATGATGCGTTCATTAATGTAGCGGACGATATTGCTGCTGATGCTGATGGCGACGGCCTTAGCGATTTTAATGAACGATTGCTGGGTACTGATCCATTTGACGCCCTCTCGACAGATAGAGGGCCCACCATTATCGATGTAATGGCCTTGTATACCGATGATGCGCTGAGTCTCTATCAGGGTTATGCTGAAACGCGGATCAATCAACTTATCGGCGTGGCCAACCAGGTTTATGCTGACAGCGGTGTGAGCATTATTTTAAGACCTGTGTATCATCGGCAAATAATGTATCCGGAGCAGCATGACATGGATACCATGCTCGAAAATCTTACCGCCGGTACCCACTCAGCTTTCACTGATATTCCCGCTTTGCGTGAAACATACGGAGCTGATCTGGTCATGCTGTTCCGCCCTCATCGCAATGAAAACGACCGCTGCGGACTGGCTAATCTGGGCGGATATAACAGCCAGGGAGATTTCTCTGCGGCGGATGAAAAAGATTTTGCCTTTTCAGTGATAGCGATAGATTGTCCAGTCAGTTCGGTCGTGGCGCATGAGCTTGGACATAATATGGGGCTGAGTCATTCCCGCAGAGAAGATGGTGCTGGAGGGACATTGCCGTATGCGACAGGCTATGGTGTTGATTCCAGTTTTGTTACGGTGATGGCTTATCCCGGTGCGTTCAATACTGATTTGCGAATTGGCAGATTTTCCGATCCGAATGTGTTTTGTCAGGGAGAGCCCTGTGGCGTGGATCACCGTGATGTACACCACGGCGCTGACGCAGTTAGAGTTTTAAATCTGGTACGCCACCAGATAGCAAGGTTTTATCCCTCAAAGGTAGCCATGTTTCCCATGCGAAAGGTGGCCAGTTACAGCGGCATCGCTTCTAACGCCATCATTACCAGTGCAGTGACTGTGGATGGGCTGAACTCTGTGAGTGGGGTAACCCCGGGACAGGCTTTTGATATTCGAGCAGAGTTTCAGATAGATTCCAATCACAGGGGGCTTAACGGCAATTTTCATGTCCTGGTCGGGTTGGGTAATAGTGATTTTATCTCAGTGACAGCAGATGGTCGCGCTGAATTGTGGGATGGAGTCACGGAAAACATACTTGCATTTAATCCGCAGCCTGTTCCGCTCAATGCTGTTGAATTTCTGCAGATTCTGCGCAATGGTTCACTGGACGCATCCTACGTGGGTCGGCAACTGGAGATTTATATTGGCTACAGTGTGCCCAGTTTGTATGAATTGATCTATACACTGGAACCCTTGTTGATCGGAATCACACCTTGATCTCTTTTCATGCCGGGCTTCCAGGCGAGTCCACCCGCTAAGCTGTCTGTATAAGGTTTGGCAGCATGCTATACTTGCGCGCGATGGTCGGAGCGGGTTTATCGGTTGTCAATTGGGCTCTGCACAACCATCACTTGGAAAAATTATGATCAATTTCAGTCGCATAGGTCTTGTGGGCAGGTCAGGGCATGCGGGCGTCGTGGATTCACTGCAACGCCTGCTGAAATTTCTGGCGACCAGAAATGTGCAGATCATTCTTGATGAGAAGACGGCAGCGCTGTTACCCAGTCATCAGTTAGAGGTGCGCAGCAGGGAGCATCTGGGACGGGACTGCGATCTGGTTATTGTCGTTGGTGGTGATGGCAGCATGCTCAATGTGGCCCAGATAATGGCTTATCATGATGTCCCTGTGCTGGGAGTGAATCGGGGACGTCTCGGTTTTCTTACAGACATTCTTCCTGCTGAAATTGAACAACGCATTGAACAGATCCTTAATGGCCAATACAAGGAAGAGAGCCGCTTTCTGATTGAGTTTGAGGTCGTGCGCGCAGGCCAGGTAATTCCGGGCGGTTGTGCTTTGAACGATATAGTGCTCCACCCGGGCACTGCTGCACAGATGATTGAATTTGAACTTTATATCGGCGAAGAGTTTGTTAACAGTCAGCAGTCGGATGGCCTTATCGTGGCAACTCCGACTGGCTCCACGGCTTATGCACTTTCTGCCGGAGGCCCGATTATGCATCCAAGTCTCAATGCGCTGGTGCTGGTGCCGATGTATCCGCACACTTTGAGCAGCCGGCCACTGGTGGTGGATGCCGCCAACAGTATTCGCATTGTGGTGGTCAAACAACGCTCAATGTTGCCACAGATCAGTTGTGATGGGGCCGTTAAATTCACGACGGAACCTGGTGACCAGATCATGATCCGACGCAAAGAAGGGCCTCTGCGACTGATTCATCCGCTTGATCATAGCTACTATCAAACCTGTCGAAGCAAACTGGGGTGGGGCAATCGCCTGATAAATCCGGATGATTAATGCATTACAAGTAGACAGTGGTATTGACCTGAGACCGTTCCTTATTGAGCTTGATAGGAACGGGATACGACACCAGGTCAGTGAAGAGTCCGGACAGCAGGTAGTCCGGGTAAGCAGCGAGCAGGAAGCCGCTCAGGCTGTCGCATTGATGGAGCAGTGGCAACGTGGTGGTTTTTCAACTCCACATGCAGAACAAACTCAACACAATAATCTGCAGACTTATCTTCCGGTTAAAGGCCTGCTTAACAATCTGTGGGCTTCCTTTTATCGGGCCCCAGTGACTGTTGTGCTGATTAGCGCTTGTCTGCTGGTGGCATTTTTCAGTCGCCTTGGTGCGGAACTTCAGCCGGTGGTATTTCTGTTCTACCCTGAGTTCAATCTGAGTGGAGATATGCCGGTGCTGGGATTAGCGGCTCAGATAGACAGCATCTCGATAGCGCTGCGTACCTTGACACCGGCACTGTTGCATTTTGGCGCGCTCCATCTGGTTTTTAATCTGTTGTGGCTTTGGTATTTCGGCAGCATGATAGAAACCCTGCAACCTGCTTGGCGTTATGCGCTGGTGGTTATCTTTCTGGCATTTATATCGAACACGGCACAATATTTTTCCGCTTACAGCGCCAATTTTGGCGGCATGTCTGGTGTTGTATATGGATTGCTCGGTTATATATGGATATGGCAGATTCTGTTCCCACGCAGTCGATTGCGTTTGCCGGCAGCGATGATTACCGTATTCCTGGTGGCACTGGTACTGATGGAGGTTTTTGCTTCCAGCTGGATTGCAACAGCTGCCCATATCGGTGGCGTGGTATCGGGCATGGTGGCAGCGGCCGCAGTGGCATTGATGGTTAAAATTACTGGTGTGAGAGAGTTATGAAATCCCTGCATGAGCTGATCAAAATTATGAATCCCGAGATTCACATGAACCTTAAGACGGCAGTTGAACTTGGACGCTGGGCCAACGGAGACAGATTGAGCCTTGAGCAGGTGGAGAATTGCCTGCAGGCAATCATTGCCTATGAGCAGAATTGCCTGCCAGAGACAGAGCGAACTGGCTATATCGATACCAGTGCAAAGCAATCCCATTGTGACAGTCCCCAGCACGCACAGGCACATGCGGAAGAACAGGCCTTAACGTGGAAGCAACAATCAGGCAAAGAACATTAAAAGGACAGTAATGTGGAGCTTATTGCCAGCGGAACAGTACGGAAATTAAAGAGCAGATTGGACAGTCCGGTGAGCTACAGCCTGCCGCTGGGCAATCAGGATATTCCTTTGAATGCGTTGTTACAGCGCAGCCTGCGCCTGCATTTCAGTGGCCAGATTAATTGCACGCACTGCGGTCGTCATACCAATAAGAGCTTCAGTCAGGGTTACTGCTACCCGTGTTTCCAGAAACTGGCGCAATGCGATTCCTGCATCATTCATCCCGAGAAATGCCACTATGATCAAGGTACCTGTCGGGAACCTGAATGGGGTGAAGAATTCTGCATGCAGGACCATATTGTATATCTGGCAAACTCCTCAGGTGTAAAGGTCGGTATTACCCGTGCCACCCAGGTGCCAACACGTTGGATCGATCAAGGGGCGGTGCAGGCACTGGCAATTATACGGGTTCGCAGTCGCCTGCAGAGTGGCAGTCTGGAAGTATTATTCAAGCAGCACGTGGCCGATAAGACCAATTGGCGCGATATGCTGATGGGTTGTGATCATCAGACTGACTTGCTGGCTGAGAAACAGCGATTATTGAATGAATGTCAGAGTGATATTGATGATCTCCATCAGCGTTTTGGATTTCATGCAATCAGTGTGCTTAGCGGTATTGAACCGGTACAGATTGATTACCCGATTATTGCCTATCCCAGCAAAGTATCTTCTTTTAATTTTGATACAGATCCGACAGTGGAAGGGGTGCTCACCGGCATTAAGGGGCAATATCTGATATTCGACACAGGCGTTATTAATATGCGCCGCTTCTCTGGATACAACATTGAATTTTCCGCCTGATCAGGCAACCTTTCAGCGACAGGTTTTGACATGAAGACCACACAAGCAAGCACTATCTATCTAAAGGATTACCAGGCACCTGAGTTTTTAATTGAAAGCACAGATCTGCGTTTTGAGTTGCACGAGGACTTTACCCGCGTAGTGTCCCGCCTGTTTATGCGGCGTAACCCGCAACTGGCCGACAACAATGCCGATTGTCTGTTACTCGACGGTCAGGATATGGTGTTGGAGAAATTGCTGCTTAATGGCCGGGAACTGGCAGCACAGGAATACCTTATCGGCGATGAGTCGTTGAGTATCAGCTCACTCGTGCAATCGCTGCAGGGAGACTCCAGCGCTGAATTTGTACTGGAATGTCATACCTGCATCAAGCCGCAGAACAACACCAGCCTTGAGGGGCTGTATAAGTCGAAAAAAATGTTCTGTACACAGTGTGAAGCAGAGGGCTTCCGTAAAATCACTTATTATCTCGACCGACCTGACGTGATGTCGCGGTTTACGACCACTATCGTCGCTGATAAATCGCGCTATCCGGTCCTGCTCTCGAATGGAAATATGATCGATCAGCAGGAAGATGAAGCAGGGCGCCAATCTGTCACCTGGCAGGACCCGTTCATGAAGCCGTGCTATTTATTTGCTCTGGTTGCCGGCGATATGGAATACATCGAAGATAAATTTATCACCAGCTCCGGCCGGGAGATTACGCTGCGCATCTTTGTGGAAAGCAAGGATCTTGATAAATGTGATCATGCGATGTTGTCGCTTAAAAATGCAATGCGGTGGGATGAACAGGTTTATGGCCGCGAGTACGATCTGGATATTTTTATGATCGTAGCGGTTGATGATTTCAATATGGGCGCTATGGAAAACAAGGGCTTGAACATTTTCAATACCTCTTGCGTCCTGGCCAACCCACAAACCACCACGGATAATTCATTCCAGCGTGTGGAAGCGGTGGTGGCTCATGAGTATTTTCACAATTGGTCCGGCAATCGGGTTACCTGCAGGGACTGGTTTCAACTCAGTCTTAAAGAAGGTTTCACCGTTTATCGTGATGCAGAGTTTTCAGCGGATATGGGTTCGCGTACGGTTAAACGAATCGAAGATGTCAGTTTCCTGCGCACTGCTCAGTTTGCTGAAGATGCGGGTCCAATGGCGCATTCTGTGCGCCCGGACTCCTACATGGAAATATCCAACTTTTACACTCTGACCATTTATGAGAAGGGCGCAGAAGTTGTGCGTATGATTCAGGAATTGCTGGGAGAAGCGAATTTCCGCACAGGCAGTGATCTGTATTTTGATCGCCATGATGGTCAGGCAGTGACCACTGAAGATTTTGTAAAAGCCATGGAAGATGCCAGTGGTGTCGATCTGCAGCAGTTTCGCAATTGGTATTCACAGTCAGGAACTCCGCAACTGCGTATCAGCGGTAATTACGACGAAAGCGCTCAAACTTATACCCTGGAGGTGACCCAGTCCTGTCCGCCAACTCCTGGGCAATTACAGAAAAAGCCATTTCATATTCCCTTGCGGATGGGACTGCTGGGAGTTAATGGTCAGGCAATGCCTTTGTCACTGGCGGGTGAGCCGGCAGATAAGGCCGCTGTCGAACGTGTTCTTGATGTAAAGCAGGCCACTGAAACATTCGTTTTTACTGGCGTCAACTCAAAGCCGGTGCCTTCACTGATGCGCGGTTTTTCGGCACCGGTTAAGCTGTTCTTCGATTATTCCCAGCAGGATCTGTTGTTCCTGATGACCAGTGACAGCGATGGATTTAATCGCTGGAATGCCGCTCAGGAACTATCAGTGCAGGTTATAGAGCGGTTGTTACAGGATTTTCAGGCAGATCGCGCATTGCATATGGATGCCGGGTTACTGCAGGCATTTACAGCAGTGCTGGCGACTGCTTTAGCGGATGCGAAGGTCGGCAATACTCTCGATAAAGCCATGCTGGCGCAATTATTAAGTCTGCCATCTGAAGCTTATTTAAGTGAGCTGGCGGACGAAATCGATGTGGTTGGTATTTATACGGTACGCGAGTATCTGTTAAATACACTGGCAAAGTCGCTGGAGTCACAGTTTGCCGCATTGCACCAGGCCCTGGTGACTGATGCCGCCTACGCTGCAGATGCCGATGGTATCGCCAGACGCTCATTGAGCAATATCTGTCTGGCTTATCTGATGCGGACGAACAAGCGAGAGTGGATAGATCTGTGTCAGCAGCAATTTGCCTGTGCTGCTAATATGACGGATGTGAACGCGGCTCTGCGGTTGCTGGTAAACAACGAAGCCCCCGCAGCGCAGGAGTTCAAACAGAATGCGCTACAGCAGTTTCTTGAAAAATGGCGCCATGAGGCACTGGTAGTCGATCAATGGTTCTCTGTGCAGGCTACAGCGACAGTGCCAGGGACATTGCAACAGGTTAAAGCTCTGCTTGGCCATGACATGTTTGATATGCGCAATCCCAATAAAGTGCGCTCATTGATTGGTGCATTCTCGAGTCAGAATGCCATCAACTTCCATGATATCAGCGGAGCTGGCTATGCGTTTCTTGGCGATAAAATTCTGGAATTGAACCGATTGAATCCGCAGATAGCCTCGCGTCTGCTGACCCCGTTGACGCGCTGGAAGAAGTACGACGCAGTACGTCAACAATTGATGAAGACGCAGTTGGAGCGTATAGCGGCGGAGGAAAATCTGTCGAAGGATGTGTACGAAGTGGTTATTAAAAGTCTGGTTTGAGAGTGTGAAAACTGCAGACATCCAGAGTGGATGCCTGCAGTTTGCATAACGGTTTTATGATATTTCACGCCGCCAAATTTTGGGACTTACGCCACCTCGCGCACATTCACCAGCGGGATGTTTTTCGCCTCATCAGCCGCTTCCATATAAGATTTAATCTCATTAAAGTTCAGGTAGCGGTAGATGCTGTCTGACATCGTATCTACATTTTTCATGTAAACCAGATACTCCTCCATGGTGGGGATGCGACCGAGCACCGAACTGACGGCAGCCATCTCAGAAGAGGCCAGATAGACATTAGCGCCATCGCCCAGACGGTTGGGGAAGTTACGTGTCGATGTCGAGATCACAGTTGAGTTGGGTGCGACCCGTGCCTGGTTACCCATGCATAATGAACAACCTGGCATCTCGGTGCGCGCACCGGCAACACCAAACACGCTGTAGATACCTTCTTCTGTAAGTTGGTGCTGATCCATTTTGGTGGGTGGAGATATCCACAATCGCGTCGGAATTGCACCTTTTACCTGTTTCAGCACTTCACTGGCCGCTCGGAAATGGCCGATGTTGGTCATGCAGGAACCAATAAACACTTCGTCAATTTTGGTACCCTGCACCGCAGACAGCGGACGCACATCATCTGGGTCGTTAGGACAGGCCAGCAGTGGCTCAGTGATTTCATTCAGATCTATTTCAATGATCTTATGGTATTCAGCATCGGCATCAGGCTCCAGCAACTGTGGATCCTGCAGCCACTCTTCCATCGCCTGGGCGCGGCGTTCAAGGGTACGCGCATCACCGTAGCCTTCACTGATCATCCAGCGCAGCAAGGTGATGTTTGATTTGAAATACTCAATGATAGGTTCTTTATTTAAACGAATCGTACAGCCTCCTGCAGAGCGCTCTGCAGAGGCGTCTGACAATTCAAAAGCCTGCTCCACTTTAAGATCCGGCAGACCTTCAATTTCCAGGATGCGGCCGGAAAAAATATTTTTCTTGCCCTTTTTTTCAACGGTCAGATCACCAGACTGTATTGCCGCGTAAGGGATTGCATTGACCAGATCACGTAAAGTGATACCTGGCTGCATTTTACCTTTGAAGCGCACCAGCACAGATTCCGGCATGTCCAAAGGAATGACACCCGTTGCAGCTGCAAATGCCACCAGACCTGAACCGGCTGGGAAAGAAATGCCAATAGGGAAACGGGTGTGTGAGTCACCGCCGGTACCAACCGTGTCAGGCAACAGCATACGATTAAGCCAGGAGTGAATAATGCCATCGCCTGGACGCAGTGCAACTCCGCCACGGGTCTGAATAAAATCGGGCAGGGTATGCTGAGTTTCAATGTCAACTGGCTTTGGATAAGCCGCCGTGTGGCAGAAGGACTGCATCACCAGATCGGCTGAGAAACCCAGACAGGCCAGATCTTTGAGCTCGTCCCGGGTCATCGGACCAGTGGTATCCTGGGAGCCTACCGTGGTCATTTTTGGTTCACAGTAACTGCCTGGGCGCACGCCGACTACGCCACAAGCTTTACCGACCATTTTTTGAGCGAGGGTATAACCTTTATCTGAGGCAGCAACATCGAAGGGCAGGCGGAATATTTTAGATGCGGGCAGTCCCATTGAAGTACGGGCTTTCTCAGTCAGACCGCGACCAATAATCAATGGTATGCGGCCGCCGGCACGCACTTCATCAAGCAATACTTCGGTGCGCAGGGTGAATTCAGTAACCAGTTCATCGCTGCCATGACGGTTTATTTTGCCTTCATAGGGATAGATGTCGATAACATCACCGGTGTTCATTTTTTCCACATCACACTCGATCGGGAAAGCTCCGGCGTCTTCCATGGTATTAAAGAAAATGGGTGCTATTTTGCTGCCGATACAGACCCCGCCATCACGCTTGTTTGGGATGTGAGGTACATCATCACCAATATACCAGAGTACTGAGTTGGTCGCGGATTTGCGCGAGGAACCGGTACCGACGACATCGCCAACCAGCGCAACAGGGTGACCCAGGTTCTGCAACTCAGCGATCTGAGCCGCCGCATTGGTGACACCTTCGCGTGGCATCTTGTACATAGCCAGTGCGTGCAGCGGGATATCAGGACGTGACCAGGCATCAGGGGCGGGGGAGAGATCATCAGTATTGGTTTCACCTGAAACCTTGAATACGGCGATAGTCATTTTCGCCGGCAACTCGGGCTTGTTGGTAAACCACTCAGCCGCAGCCCATGATTCCATAACTTTTTGTGCATGGGCGTTGCCGGCTTTGGCGCGCTCTTCCACATCGTGAAAGGCATCGAACATCAGCAGCGTATGCGACAACTCTCTGCCAGCATCGGCAGCCAGTTCAGCATTATCCAACAGTTTGACCAGGGTGGAAATATTGTAGCCACCCAGCATAGTGCCAAGCAGACGTACTGCCAGCTTTTTATCCACCACCGGTGATTTTACTTCGCCATTAGCGACCGCCGTTAAAAACCCTGCCTTTACATAGGCAGCCTCATCAACACCTGCTGGTACTCGATTGGAGATCAAATCCAGTAAAAATGCTTCTTCGCCAGCCGGCGGGTTCTTCAGCAATTCTACCAGGTCGGCTGTCTGCGCCGGATCTAGAGGTTTCGGCACAATGCCTTGTTCAGATCGTTCGGCAACGTGTTTTCGATAGGCTTCTAACACAGTATTCCCCTTTTTTAGGTGTTGGGTAAAATTAGCAGGCAGGCTAATTGCGCATATTGCCTCAGTGACTGCATCTGCTGTGCACGCACGCCTTTAAGAATATTGACGAAGTAGACACTGAACAGGAAATCAGTCGGAGCGCAGAAAGCTGCTAAAACAGGGCGCCCATTCTATGGTAAATTGCATCACTATTCCAGCCACACGCAAGGCGGCAGTAAGTGGCTGGCCACATTTATTCAACAGACAGGGCGCGCTTTGAGCACCTTTAAAACTAAGACCCCGTGTATAGGAATATGCTCCACCACGTCAGTTGGCGATCCGATCTGTCGTGGTTGTAAACGCTTCGCCCACGAGGTTATCAACTGGAACGGTTACACGGATGAGGAAAAAAATGCGGTATTGGATCGCATTGAAAAACTGTTGATACAGATACTTGATGACCGATTTTATGTCCGCGATCCATCAACTTTGAAGGCGGCTATGCGATCAGCGGCTATTCCTTACGATGCCGAGCGCTCTCCACTCAGCTGGCTGCATAATCTGTTGAAAAAGCATCATCGTGAGATCAAGGGTCTGTATCGCTACGGCGTTGAGGTACGTGAAGACTACCGTGATATTGCCCTGGCGCAGCTGATTGAGCAGGTGGATAAGGAGTTACTGGTGCTGTGTGAGGCGCATTATTCGCGTTATTTTTCAGCTGGATGAAGTGGTGCTGGTGCAGCTTCAGTGTTGCGGGTTTAATGTAAGTTGATCTGCCGGTACCAGCGGGAAGTGACGCAGATTGAATCCGTCGTCGCCGACTTCAAGCACCCAGCCCTTATGATCCCAGCTGCCGAGTACCAGACGCTGTGCTTCAGCGCTGTCGTTGATGGGATCCTGCAATCGAATGGTATGTACCGCTGGCCGATGAGTATGGCCGTGCACCATATAGTTGACCTGCAGTTCGTGCAGCAGCTTGATGACCTCCTGATGGGTGACATCCATAATGTTTGAGGCTTTGTTGCTATTGGCCTCTTTGCTTTGCTGGCGGGCCTGCTGAGCAATCATATGGCGTTCTACCAGCGACTTACCCAGAAATTCCTGACGCCAGCGACTTGAGCGCACCATCTGGCGAAACTTCATGTATTCGTTGTCTCTGGTACACAGGCTGTCGCCGTGCAGCAGCAGCACTCGTTTGCCATGACAATCGATTATTGCCGGCTCTTCCAGCAGCTTTGCGCCGCAGCGCCGCGCATATTCCTGACCGAGCAGGAAGTCACGGTTGCCGTGCAGCATATAGATAATAACTCCTCTGCTGCTCAGTTCGTACAGGGCCTGTGCGACCGTACTGTGCAAGGTATTGTTATCATCGTCACCAACCCAGGCTTCAAACAGATCACCAAGGATATACAAGGCATCACAATCCGACGTGCCTGTCTCGAGAAAATCCAGTAAGGTTGCAGTGATAGCGGGATTATCAGCATCGAGGTGGAGATCGGAGATAAACAGCGTTTTACTGTTATTACCTGCTGCCATATTCAGCTTTGTTCCTTGTCAGCAGTGCTGTCTTCGACGACAACGCTGTTGATTACGATTTCATCAACAGGAACATCCTGATGACCGGATTTAGACGTAGTTGGGCATTGTTTCATCTTGTTTACTACATCTGTTCCTTCAACGACGCGAGCGAAAACTGCATAACCCCAGCCCTGAGCTGACTTGTTTTTGTGGTTGAGGAAAGTGTTATCGCTGACATTGATGAAAAACTGCGATGTTGCCGAATGCGGGTCAGAGGTTCTGGCCATAGCCAGTGTATAGAGATCATTGGTCAGGCCGTTGTCGGCCTCATTGGCAATCGGTTTACCATTATCTTTTTGCTTCATGCCGGAGGTGAATCCGCCGCCCTGTACCATGAAGTTATCAATAACACGATGAAAAATGGTTCCATCATAAAAGCCGCTTTTTGCGTATTGCAGAAAATTCGCTGAAGAAACCGGGGCTTTCTTGAAATCAAGCTCAATCGTAATGTCACCATAATTCGTTTTTAAGACAATCATTTTTTACTACCCTGTTCAGAAAGCAGCTCTCGCTGCCATTCACCCCTATGAGAATTTCGTTGAGCGGTTATAATAAAGCCTTTATAGCTATCGAGAAAGCAGAATCAGCGACATGACATCTCATGATAAAGCCATCAGTAACCCGGACAGGTCGAATATGGACGTAAATAATGCAGAAACAGTTGCATCTGCACCCTCAGGTTCACCTTCTAATTTCATACGTCAAATTATTGAGCAGGACCTGCAGAGCGGCAAACACAATGGTCGTGTGCAAACCCGATTTCCGCCAGAGCCCAATGGGTTTTTGCATATTGGTCATGCGAAATCCATTTGTTTGAACTTTGGACTGGCTAATGCCTACAACGGTTTTTGCAATCTGCGCTTCGACGATACCAATCCTGAGAAGGAGAGTCAGATATTTGTTGACGCCATTAAAACTGATATTGAATGGCTCGGATTCCAATGGCATGGCGATGTGCGCTATACCTCATCTTATTTTGAAGCTATTTATGATTTTGCATTGCAGTTGATCGGAAATGGCAAGGCCTATGTGTGCAGTTTGTCTGCAGAACAGGCGCGCGAATATCGCGGCACGCTGACCAGTCCGGGGCAGGACAGTCCTTCTCGGAACAGGTCTGCAGAAGAAAATCTGGATTTGTTTACCCGTATGCGTGCTGGTGAATTCGCCGATGGCGAATACAGTCTGCGGGCAAAAATCGATATGGCTTCGCCGAATATCAATATGCGCGACCCGGTTATTTATCGGATCCGTCATGTCAGTCATCATCAGACTGGTGATACATGGCCTGTTTATCCGATGTACGATTACGCCCATTGCATCTCCGATGCGCTTGAAAACATTACTCATTCCCTGTGCACGTTGGAGTTTGAAGATCACCGTCCCTTATATGACTGGATACTTAATAATCTGGATAAAGCCAGTTTGCATGCAGCCAGTGACAGCAACAGGCCACTGGAGGAGTATGTGCTGCCCCGACAGATTGAATTTGCGCGCCTGAATATCAATTACACGGTAATGAGCAAACGTAAACTTAAGGAACTGGTTAACCTGGGTCTGGTCAATGGCTGGGACGATCCGCGCATGCCGACATTGTCTGGCCTGCGTCGTCGTGGTTATACACCTGCCTCAATCCGCAATTTTTGTGATCGGATTGGCTTGAGCCGCAGTGAGAGCGTAGTAGACGTTGAGATGCTGGAGCACAGTATCCGCGAAGACCTTGACAAAAATTCACAGCGCGCCATGTGTGTGCTGCGACCGCTTAAGGTGCTGATTACTAATTATCCTGAAGGTACAACCGAAATGCTGCATCTGCCCCGTCATCCTAAAGAGGAGATGGGTATCCGTGAATTACCTTTCGCACAGGAGTTGTATATTGATCGGGAGGATTTCTCTGAAGATCCGCCACCAAAATATAAACGACTGGTGCCGGGGGAAGAAGTGCGTTTAAGAGGTGCCTACGTCATCCGCTGCAATGAGGTGATTAAGGATATTTCTGGAAAAATTACTGAATTGCATTGCACCTATGATGAAGATACTCTCGGGAAAAATCCTGAAGGCAGAAAGGTTAAGGGTGTAATTCACTGGGTGCCTGCGCGTGAAGCGCTGTCAGTGGAAGTCAGGATTTACGACAGGTTGTTCAAAAAAGAAAATCCTGACGATAAAAACACTGAAGATTATAAAGTCAATTTGAATCCTGACTCACTACTGGTTCTGCATCACGGCCTGGCTGAACCCTCGCTGCGCACTGCCAGAGCAGAAGCCAGTTTTCAGTTTGAGAGAGAAGGCTATTTTTGCGTCGATCGTTATGATTCGACAGCTGATAAAATGGTTTTTAATCGTACCGTTACCCTGCGTGATACGTGGGAAAAAACTTCCAGTTGAGTAAGCCTGTGTTATCTATTTACAACACCTTAAAACGCAGAAAAGAAGTCTTTGTTCCTCTTGAGACCGGTAAGGTAAAAATGTATGTGTGTGGTCTGACCACCTATGACTACTGTCATGTCGGTCACGCCCGCATGCTGGTAGCTTTTGATGTGGTTGTGCGTTACTTGCGTCATAGCGGTTACCAGGTGACCTATGTGCGTAATATTACCGATATCGATGACAAGATACTGCGTCGCGCCCGGGAGAATAATGAGCTGTTCTCTGATTTAACCCAGCGTTTCATTGATGCAACTCATGAAGATGAGGATGTACTGTCTGTGCTGCGGCCGGATCATGAACCCCGTGCGACAGCGCATATAGAGCAGATTATCGCCATAATTCTTAAATTAATTGCCAGCGACTATGCTTATCGCGCGGATAATGGTGATGTGTATTATTCGGTGTCACAATTTAAGGAATACGGGAGGCTGTCCAATAAAAATCCAGAAGAATTATTGGCTGGCGCACGTATCGAAATTGGTGAGGTAAAAAAGGATCCGCGAGACTTTGCTCTGTGGAAAGCCGCTGAAGACGGTGATGTGGGCTGGGATTCTCCCTGGGGTTATGGCAGACCTGGCTGGCACATAGAGTGTTCGGCGATGGCGACATGCTGCCTGGGCGATTCTTTTGATATTCATGGTGGTGGTTCAGATTTAATGTTTCCTCATCATGAGAATGAAATTGCACAATCTGAAGCAGCCACTGGGAAACCGTTTTCGCATTACTGGATGCATAATGGATCGGTGCGCGTCGACAATGAAAAAATGTCGAAATCGCTGGGCAATTTTTTCACGGTTCGTGATGTTTTGAAGAAGTACAAAGCAGAGGTGCTGCGCTATTTGTTGCTGGCCAGTCACTATCGCAGTCCTATAAATTATTCTGATCAAGGTCTGCAGCAGTCTGAAGCCGCATTGGAGCGATTCTATTCCTGCCTGCGTGGGCTTGCTGCAGACAGCGCCAGAGACATCGTCAACAGTCGATTTGAAAAGGCTTTTCATGCGGCCATGGATGATGACTTTAATACGCCGCTGGCACTGGGCGTGATGTTTGATCTGGTGCGTGAAATCAATCGCATCAAGGAAACTGACATCACTGTAGCAACAGAACTTGCGCGATTGCTGGTGCGGCTTGGCGGTATTCTGGGAATACTGCAGACAGAGCCGGAATCTTTTTTTCAACAGTCCGGTGAGTCCGCCTTGGATTCAGGTATGATAGACGACCTTGTTGCGCAGCGCTGGCAGGCGCGCGTTGACAGGAACTGGGCAAAAGCCGATGAATTGCGTGCGAAACTGAGCGCATTAAAGGTAGTTGTCGAGGATAAAGCAAACGGCAGTATCTGGCGCGTTGAGCGTTGATCAAGGGCCTGATAATAATTAATGTAATCAGTGATTGACTGCATCAGCCCCCCTGAGTATTATGCCGCCTCGCGATAATGATGTACTGTTTCGGGGTATAGCGCAGCCTGGTAGCGCGCCTGCTTTGGGTGCAGGATGTCGGGAGTTCAAATCTCTCTACCCCGACCAATTCCGTACATCTGGTTTTATGGTGATCGTAGCTCAGTTGGTAGAGCCCCGGACTGTGACTCCGGTTGTCGTGGGTTCGAGCCCCATCGGTCACCCCATATCGTGTGTCTGAAAATTGATCCATGCGCCCGTAGCTCAATCGGATAGAGCACCGGCCTTCTAAGCCGGGGGTTACAGGTTCAATTCCTGTCGGGCGTACCAGTTCTCTACTTATCGTTGTTGTTATTTCTGCAGATTCCTGCGCGGCAAATCCCTATATCTTTCATCTGGACAGGCGATCACATCATCCTGGCCACTCTTCAGCGTGTTTTTGTAATCTATAACTTCATACTGCCCTGACAGACGTGTTTTGGCATCTCTGCGTCTGGCTTTGCTGCCATCAGCTTTGCGTTTATTAAACGCCAGCAGTGTGTAGTTCTCTGGCAGCAACTGCAGAATTTCATCGCGAGATTGAATTGATAAGGCCTTGCCATAGGTGATCTCACAGACAATCAGAGGACGATATTTACGCAAAGTCTTTTGCAAACCTTCGAGTGCCGGTTTTTCAAATCCCTCTACATCAATTTTAATCAGATCTATTCGCTCAGGGTTTACTGTATTAAAAAAATCATCGCCGCGAATTAACTCCAGTTCTCCAATTTTTTTATTACCCTTCTCAACAGAGCTGGCATCAAAGGAACCAATTCCTGCGTTATTCCCGGTAGGGGCGAAAAAAGGCAGGCTGGTGTTTTCATTGCTCAACCCCAGCGGGTGTACCTGAATATTGTCAATACTATTGTGTGAGATCTGCTCCACAAGTCGATTCCGCACTGGCGAATAAGGTTCAAAAGCATGCACCTGAGCAGAGCAACGAGACATGTACAAAGAATGTTGGCCAACGTTTGCCCCGATGTCGACGAATACTCCGGTTTTTTCTCCGGCTGCAAAAGATTGCATCGCATCGCTCAGGAAATTCAGTAGAGGTTTTTCGAATGCACCATAAAAGTAAATATTGTAATCAATGTTGTTGTTCAAGTTTCCCAGGTACTCAAGCCCGTAGAAATTAATACTGAAAGAAAAATCGGCATTATTACTGCTGCGCAGATATTTAAAAACGGGTCGAAATAGTCGTTGAGGCAATATTTTCTGCTGCCAGAGAATGTGGCCAAGCGTTTGTAAAAAGTGTGCAAAAAATAGTTTCACGGAAAATCCCTGATGATATGAAGACGCGAAAGGATTCTAATATAAGTCGCAGTATGCTGAAAATCGGTCATTTAAGTTATTGCCTTAATTGCTATAATCGCGCCATTAAGCTTTTCTGGCGCAGCAGGTGCTTGCATGATAGCAATAATTGGTGGCAGTGGATTGAACGAACTGCAGGGTTTCAACCTGATCAGCCGGGAAAGTATCACGACCGCCTATGGCACTGAGCCGGTCCTTGTAAGCCGCGGTTATCTGCAGGGCGTTGAAGTCTGCTTCTTAGCGCGGCATGGTGAAGGCCATACAATTCCTCCACACCGCATTAATTATCTGTCCAATATTGCGGCGCTTAAGCAGCTACACGTAAAGGCTGTTATTGCGGTTAATGCGGTTGGCGGCATCCATCCCAAAATCGGCCCCGGTATAATTGCCATACCCTCACAGATAATTGATTACAGCTGGGGACGCGAGCACACTATTTTCGATGGCAGGGCAGACGTGGTTACTCATGTTGATTTTACTGACCCCTATGATAAGAAATTGCGACACCTGCTGCTGAGTGCGGCACAAACCAAAGGATTGTCGGTATGGCCACAGGGCGTCTATGGCTGCACCCAGGGTCCGCGGCTGGAGAGTGCTGCGGAAGTGCGGCGCTTGCTGCAGGATGGCTGCGATATGGTTGGGATGACCGGCATGCCGGAGGCAGCGCTCGCAAGGGAAGTGGAAATCCCCTATGCCTGTATTGCATTGTCCGTTAACTGGGCTGCTGGTATCAGTGATCAGTTGATAACCATGGAATCGATTTATGCCGTGCTTGACAGTGGCATGGGCAGCATTCAGGCAATTGTTCAGCAGGCAGTAGTGCAGTGGAGTCATGAGTCATGCTAATACGAAATTATTGCGGAATATCCTGCGAGTTCGCCGGTAGTTCTGCTGCAGGCAGCGGTGGCGGGGTATAGGGTTTCACCAGTACCACAATACCTACCGCTGGATGATCCAGGTAGTGAAACTCGTTACTGCGCATATCCCTGCTCTGAATCATCTGAAGTACAGGTTCTTCATTATAGTTGAATGGCGTGAGCCAGATGTTAGCGTCCAACACCACTCGATCTGCATTGGGATTAAAACGAAAACGCACACTTCCCTGCAGTTCATTTTTTTCGTCGAACATGCGTCCGCCATTTATTATGATCGGACTACTGCGTGATGGCTGGCGGATTGGTTGCCGCCAGCTGCTATGAAACAGCAGACGGTGAGAAGGAGAGCGCTCCAGAGTTCCGTTGGTATCAGTGAAGCCATGCTCGGATGGAGGCAGCGCAACAAAGGCATCACGGGCTGTATCGGGTAATTTGAAGTTATTATCCCGTTGATAGGGAGGCGGGCCAATAAGTGGTGGCTCTGAAATTTCAGCAGTCTCATTGGTTAATACGCTGTCATCAGACCGGCTTGAGTCAGGGCCGCTCGTGGCAGGGTCGTCCGGGGCAGGGTCTTTCGTCGCAGGATTGTCCCATTCGCTCAGCGCCAGTACCTCGCTCATTTCAATAAGCGGGCGGGCGTTTGCAGGCAATAGCATACTCTGGGCGTCAACATCCCAGCGCTCAACGTCGGGATTAAAATTCTCATTGGAAAAGATACTGATTTCGATTTGAAACCATCGCTCTTCCTGAGCACTTACGGCAGCAATGGATTGCATGGCGGCACACAGCAGCAAACCCTGTATAAGCAATCTGCCTGGCGTTTGTGCTAAAGAAGCAGCTTCTGCAGCTGCATTTTGCAATATCATTCGATTAAATCGAAGTAATTTCATTGTGGTACTGATTAGTCTCTGGTGACATGTAACGAGTGTACTGCAATTTGTGTTCATGCGGCACTCTTCTTCCGTTTGCTGAGCTGGTCCAGCAGGCTGTTAATAAATTCTATACGTTTATCCGCCTGGCTGTGCTCGTGTTTGAACTGTAGCTGATTCGAGCCGACCAGTTTGAATTGTCGGGACTGTTGTTGGACAAGTTGCACCACCGACATCGGATCGACAGAAGTATTCTGGCCAAACACAATTTTACCGTTCTCCGGATTCGCATCAATTTTACTTATGCCAAGCGCCTGCGCGCGCAGTTTGAGCGCCGTTACCTTAAAGAGTAACTTTGCCTGATCAGGAAGCAGCCCGAAGCGGTCTATCATCTCGACTTGCAACTCGGTGAGTTCATCGTCACTTTTTGCACCGGCAATACGTTTATACATGATCAGGCGGTTATGAATATCCGGCAGATAAACTTCCGGTATCAGTGCAGGGATACGCAGATTAATCTCGCCACCCGAATGTGACACCAGATCAATATTCGGGCTGCGACCTTCGCGAATTGCGCTGACCGCCTCCTCGAGCATTTCTGTGTACAAAGTAAAGCCAATCTTTTGCAGATGCCCGGTTTGCTCTTCTCCCAGTATTTCACCTGCGCCGCGGATTTCCAGGTCATGACTGGCCAGCGTAAAGCCGGCTCCTAGACTGCTTGCCGCGCTGATTGCTTCAATTCGCTTCACTGCATCGGCACTCATACCCGACTGATTTGGTGTAAGCATATAAGCGTAAGCCTGGTGATGAGAGCGACCTACCCGGCCGCGCAGTTGATGCAACTGGGCCAATCCCAGTTTGTCTGCACGGTCAATAATAATGGTATTGGCGCTGGGAATATCGATGCCGGTTTCGATGATGGTTGAGCACACCAGAATGTTATACCGTTTATGATAGAAGTCGGCCATGATCTGTTCGAGTTGGCGCTCAGGCAATTGACCATGGGCGACGCAGACTCTGGCTTCAGGAATCAGTTCGTGCAGATGCTCAGCGGTCCGCTCAATGGTTTTTACTTCATTATGTAAATAGAACACCTGCCCCCCACGCAGCAGTTCCCGCAATATTGCTTCCTTTATCAGGCTGTCCTGGGATTCCCGTATAAAGGTTTTCACTGACAAACGTTTGGCTGGTGGCGTCACTATCAAGGACAGGTCGCGCACACCGGACATGGCAAGATTCAGGGTGCGAGGAATCGGTGTCGCGGTCAGTGTAAGTATATCCACATCGGCACGCATCGATTTTAACTTCTCTTTCTGCTGAACACCGAATCGATGTTCTTCATCAATGATAAGCAGGCCAAGATCTTTGTATTTGATTGAGTCATTCAGCAGCTTATGGGTGCCCACCACAATGTCAACTTTACCTTCGCGGATCCGTTTTAGAGTCTCATCCTGCTGAGTGCCAGAACGGAACCGGGAAAGCACATCAATCACTACCGGCCAGTTTGCAAAGCGATCACGGAAACTTTCATAATGCTGTTGAGCCAGCAGTGTTGTGGGTACCAGGATTGCTACCTGTTTGTTATTCTGCACAGCAATAAACGCGGCACGCATTGCTACTTCGGTTTTTCCAAACCCAACATCCCCACAGATCAGTCTGTCCATGCAACGGTCGGAATTCATATCATGGATCACCGCCGCAATGGCATCCTGTTGATCAGGGGTTTCCTCAAAGGGAAATGCCGCAGTAAAGGTATCGTAATCGATACCTTTGTATTGATAGTTAAAGCCTTTGCGTGCTTCCCGGCGCGCGTAGATATCCAGTAACTCTACCGCAACATCACGAATTTTCTCTGCAGCTTTACGTTTGGCCTTCTGCCATTGATCATTACCCAGCTGGTTTAATGGGGCCAGATCAGGGTCAATGCCGCCATAGCGGCTGATCAGATGTAAAGAGGAAACAGGCACATAAAGTTTTGCCTGATTTGCATACTCCAGAGTCAGAAATTCGGCTTCCTGATTATCAATGTTCAGTGTCTGCAAACCGCGATATCTTCCCACTCCGTGTTCCAGATGAACTACTGCTGCGCCGGGATGTAATTCACTGAGATTTTTTACGATGAAGTCAGTATTGTCCTGAGCTCTGCGTCGCCTTCTTCTTTGCGCAACTCGCTGACCAAGCAACTGCGTCTCGGTAATCAGTGTCAATGGCGGCTGGTCCAGTACCAGGCCCTGATCCAGTGGCGCAACGGCAATGCAATACGGTTCGCTGCGGTGAAGAAAATCCTGCCAGGAATCGACAACTACAGGCTTTACACCAGCAGGCTTCAGCAGTTCAAGCAGAGTTTCCCGGCGTCCTGCTGATTCAGCGCAAAACAGTACTCGGGCACCTTTGCGTGCGCCATCACCTTGTTTTATAAAGTCACTTAGTGCGCGCAGCGGGTTCTGCAGAGCTGCATTGATAGACAGATCCGGCAGAGGTCGGGCATCGCCATCGCGTGAAACAGTAATAGTGGCGAAGTTTTTCAGTGCTGCGAAAATATTGTCTGCACTCAAAAACAATAGTGCGGGTTCCAGCACCGGGCGTTGACGGTCGTGTCTGCGGTCTTCATAACGCTGATGGATATCTTTTTGGAAACGCTGCGCTGCGGCGTCTAAATCACCGCTGCGTATGACCAGAGTCTGCTCAGGCAGATAATCGAACAGGGTATCCAGGCCATCAAAAAACAGCGGCAGATAATATTCTACGCCCGGCGAGTTCAGACCGCTGCTGATATCCTGATACAGGCTGCACTTACGCAGATCAACGTCAAAAGTATTACGGAATTTATCTCTGAAATGGTTGATGCCCGCTTCATTCATCGGATGCTCTTTGCCTGGCAGCAGCCGCACTGACTCAACTTTATCCAGTGACCGCTGTGTCTCCGGATCGAACAGGCGCAGACTTTCAATTTCTTCATCAAACAGATCAACACGGTAAGGCAGGTTGCTGCCCATTGGAAAGATATCCATGATTGAGCCACGCACTGCGAACTCACCATGTTCATGAACAGAATCTACACATTGATAACCAGCTGAGATCAGGTTTTTGCGCATACTGTCCGGAGAAAAACGCCCGCCCTGTTCCAGCATCAGGCTGTTGGAAAGCACATAATGTTTTGGCGTCAGCCTGTGCATCAAACCGGTGACAGAGACGATCAACACGCCTTTTTGCAGGCTGGGCAGATGATAAAGAGTGCGCAGGCGGTCCGAAATAATATCCTGGTGGGCTGAAAAATTATCGTAGGGCAGGGTTTCCCAGTCTGGAAACAGAAAGATCGGCAGGTCCTGATCAGTATTGGAATCTGAGGCAGCTCCGGCAATGCCATCAGCGCAAAAAAACTGCAATTCCCGACGCAGTTGTTCTGCTTCTTCAGTATTGGCAGTGATGATCAGTACCGGACCCCTGCTTTGCACTGCAGCGTTGGCAACAGCCAGGCTCAGACTGCTTCCCTGTAATCCACGCCAGCGCTTGTTGTCGCTGGCAGAGACGGGAATTACGGGTGAAAAAATATCAAATTTGGACATTTTGCTGAGTTAGTTGTTGCCTGACATGCAGGCTCCTGGAGTAAGGTGATGAAGATAGATAGAATGGGTTCGACCGCTGAAGATAAACTCCGCTGCTGCCTGTGCCGGGTATTGTGGCACATTAAGGGGGATTTTGTCAGACCGCTGAGCTGACTGCTTATACACATAGGGCTGTCTTCCGCCACGCTGCGGTACATAAAACCCCGGCGTGGCTTACAAGTTTGTCGCGGTTGCACAGATAGCTGCACACGGATATTATCGCCCTTTCCCAGCAACAGCAGCCGAAGGTACCCGCAGTGACACGACCCAGCCCCGACGATTATTTTGGCGATTGGAAGCAACGAGAGGCTCTGGCGCAGGATATGATTCCTGTAGTTGGCAGACTTTACAGTGAACGGAATGTAGGCATATTTGTCTATGGGCGTGCTCTTCATAACCGCTCTGTGACCAATATCATGAAGTCACATCGCTTTGTTCGGCAGGTAGGTCGCAATGAAATGTCGGAATTTGAAAGTCACCCGGTGTTGATGGCACTGGCCAAACTCGACCTTGCACATGTGCACATCGATCTTGGTAAATTAACTGTCCGGTATATGGAGTTGCAGGAAGATGTGGGTGCCGCGGTGCCCTCCGTGGATGATTTCGTAAAGAAGGAACTCAATCACCTGGTTGGTATTAAAACCAAACCGATAGAAAAATCTCAGGACATCGTTCTGTATGGCTTTGGCCGGATTGGCAGATTGATCGCAAGATTATTAATAGAGCGCACCAGCACCGGCGAAGTCATGCGCTTGCGGGCAATTGTTGTTCGGCCTGGACGACCAGGAGATCTGCTTAAGCGAGCCAGCCTGTTTACCTCCGATTCAGTACATGGTGCTTTTCAAGGAACTGTGCGTATCGACGAAGAGAACAACTGCCTGATCGCCAACGGCAATATAATCAAGGTTATTTACGCCAATAATCCCGATGAGATTGATTACACGCAATATGACATCAACGATGCATTGATTATCGACAATACTGGTTCATGGCGCGATGAAGCTGGCTTGTCCAGACATCTGCTGTCCAAAGGTGCCAGCAAAGTGATGCTGACGGCTCCAGGTAAAGGTAATCTCAAAAATATCGTTTATGGCATCAATCATGATCAGATCCTGCCGGAAGATAAGCTTATTACTGCAGCGTCATGCACCACGAACGCAATAGCGCCTGTGTTGAAAATGTTAAATGACAAATTTGGCATCGAAAGCGGTCATGTGGAGACAGTTCACGCCTACACCAATGACCAGAATTTGATTGATAATTATCATACCGGCAACCGCCGTGGCCGCAGTGCTGCGCTGAATATGGTGTTAACAGAAACCGGAGCAGCCAAGGCGGTTGTGAAAGCAGTCCCGGAGCTGGCTGGAAAATTAACCGGCAATGCTGTCCGTGTGCCAATACCTAATGTTTCCATGGCCATACTGATGCTGAACCTGAGCACACCTAGCAGCAAAGAAGAGATAAACGAGTTTTTGCGCTTGATTGCACTGCATTCCAATTTGCAGAATCAGATCAGCTATACCCAGGACCCGGACGCGGTATCCAGCGATTTCGTTGGTTCCAGAGAGGCTGCTATTGTCGATTCAACAGCCACAATTGTTGAAGGCAACCGCTGTATTCTCTACCTCTGGTACGACAATGAGTTTGGCTATTGCAACCAGGTTATTCGTATGGTTTTCAAAATGGCTGGTATCAATTACCGCCAGTATCCCGAAGAGATCTAGCATTTTCCCTGCGTCAGTCTGCGCCGTCGAACCGGCGCAGCTTGTATGGAGTTTTAAGAATTTCCTGTAGAAAGCGGTAGCAAACACCTCCTCTTGTCTCTATAATTGGCCGCGTTTTTAGCCCCACACCACTGCCAGAATCACCGCCCGTCAGGTGATTGCCTTGAGCGTACTATGCGTCCGAAGAAGCACGTTGTTGTTTGTGCTGGAAACATCAAAGAATCACAGGATTATCCGGAAATTATCAGGCTTGCTGAATGATCAAAATTAAGCGCGGATTGAATTTGTCTATTGTTGGCGCCCCTGAGCAACAGGTGTATGACACAAGGTCAGTGCGCTCTGTGGCCATCCTGGGTCGCGATTACCCCGGCATGAAACCCACCATGGTGGTCAAGGAAGGCGATCGAGTTAAGCTCGGACAGACACTGTTTACAGACAAGAAAACACCGGGCGTGATGTACACCTCTCCGGGAACCGGAACTGTTAGTGCAATCAACCGAGGGGAACGACGGGTTTTCCTGTCTCTGGTTATTGAGCTTGATGGTAATGACGATGATCAGCTTAGCTTTGCAGGATACGACGAAGCGCAACTGCCTGGGTTATCCCGCGAACAGGTCGTAGAAAATCTGGTTAGCTCCGGTCTGTGGACGGCACTCAGAACCAGGCCGTTCAGTAAAGTGCCTGACCCCGCATCAATACCCCATTCCTTATTCATTAATATGATGGATACCAATCCGCTGGCAGGTGATCCTGAATTGATTGCCAGTGAAAGTGCTGAAGATTTCATCAATGGAACCCAGGTGCTGTCGCTACTTACTGCTGGTAAAGTCTATCTTTGCCGTTCGGCGGGAAGTTTTGCCGGTCTGGAAGGCCAGGCTGTGGCCTCTAATGTGCAGGTTGAGAGTTTTTCTGGCCCACATCCAGCTGGCTTAAGCGGGACACACATTCATTTTCTAGATCCTGTAAGTCTTAGCAAGTGGGTCTGGTCAATTAATTACCAGGATGTAATCGCTGTGGGACGTCTTTTTACCACTGGCCGAATTAATCCTGAGCGGGTGATTTCTCTGGCGGGCCCCCAGGTTCGTCAGCCACGTTTAATAAGAACGCGACTGGGTGCAAATCTCACAGAATTGCTTGCGGACGAGCTGCTTGCCGGGGATACCCGTGCCATCTCCGGTTCAGTGTTGTCCGGGGTTACAGCTCACGGGGTGGAAGATTACCTGGGACGCTACCACTTGCAGGTCAGTGCGTTACTGGAAGGTCGTGAACGGATTCTATTCGGCTACCTGTCTCCTGGTGTTAATCGACACTCGACACTGGGAATCTATGTTTCAGGCTTATTTAAAGATAGAAAATACGCTTTCACTACCAGCACTCAAGGCAGCGAGCGCGCCATGGTTCCTGTGGGCAGTTATGAGAATGTAATGCCTCTGGACATATTACCAACGCAATTGTTGCGCTCCTTGATAGTCGGCGATATTGAAGTTGCTCAGACTCTGGGTGCACTTGAACTGGATGAAGAAGACTTGGCACTGTGCACGTATGTGTGTCCAGGGAAATATGAGTACGGTCCTATTCTGCGAGACAATCTGTCGCGCATTGAAAAAGAATCTTAGGATTTAAACGCTATGGGTTTACGCAAAATACTTGATGACATAGCGCCGCGTTTCGAGAAAGGCGGCAAATATGAAAAGTTTTATCCTTTGTTTGAGGCAGTGGATACTATTTTCTATAGCCCCAGCAGAGTCACTGTATCGGGTGCGCATATCCGGGATGGCGTAGATCTCAAACGCATCATGATTACCGTCTGGTTTGCGACTTTCCCCGCCATGTTCTATGGCATGTACAACGTCGGTTATCAGGCCAATATGGCGATGCTCAATATGGGCCTGGAAAGTGCTCCGGGCTGGCGCGGTGCAATTCTTGGTTTGCTTGGGGGCTATAATCCGTCCAGTATCTGGGATAGTTTTGTGCATGGTGCACTGTATTTCATACCAATTTATGTCGTCGTATTCGTAGTCGGTGGTTTCTGGGAAGTCTTGTTTGCAATAAAACGCCGGCATGAAATCAATGAAGGGTTCTTTGTCACCTCAATATTATTTGCGCTGATTGTTCCGCCCGATGTTCCTCTATGGCAGGCTGCCATGGGTATCAGTTTCGGGGTGGTGATAGGCAAAGAAGTATTTGGCGGAACCGGCAAGAACTTTCTTAACCCTGCATTGACTGGTCGGGCATTTTTGTTTTTTGCCTATGCCCCGCAGATGTCAGGTGATTCCGTCTGGACTGCCGTTGATGGTTTCAGTGGTGCGACTGCACTGAGTCAGATTGCCGAAAACGGACTGCCAGCAATCCTGGCCGCCACCGGTGAGCCATTGACCTGGATGGATGCGTTCCTTGGGAATATGCAGGGCTCGATCGGTGAGACTTCAACACTGGCTATTTTGATTGGCGCAGCCATTCTGCTGGTTACCCGCATAGCATCCTGGCGAATCATCGCCGGCGTGTTCCTTGGCATGGTTGCGTTCTCAAGCTTCCTGAATCTGGTTGGCTCAGACACTAATCCGTTCTTTGCCACACCCTGGTACTGGCATCTGGTAATCGGTAGTTTTGCTTTTGGTATGGTATTTATGGCTACCGACCCGGTGTCGGCGTCCATGACCAATACCGGCAAGTGGATTTTCGGAGCGTTGATCGGAGTTATGACAGTGATGATTCGGGTTCTTAATCCGGCCTATCCCGAAGGTGTGATGCTGGCAATTCTATTTGCCAACCTGTTCGCTCCGTTGATCGACAGCTTTGTCATCCGCGCGAATGTGAAGCGGAGGATTGCCCGAAATGCCGTCTAAAGATACTCCTAAAAGAACGCTCATAATCGCGCTCAGTCTGTGCGTGGTCTGTTCGGTATTTATTTCAAGTGCGGCAGTGGTTCTAAAACCTTATCAGGTGGCCAATAAACTGCTCGACCGCAATAAAAACGTCCTTGTAGCCGCTGGTATTTTTGACCCTGCACTAAACAGTGATACGGACGTACCAAGCCTTTTCGCTGAATTTACGCCACGTATTGCTGATATCGATGGCGGAAAATTTTTGACTGAAGACGAACTTGCTGATCTTGGCATTAACCCCACTACCTATGATGCCCGTGCTGCAATCAACCAGCCTGATCTTTCCGATCAACTGACGAGAGCTGAAGATATCGCCTCCATCCAGAGACGAGTTCGATATGCCACTGTTTATTTGATCGAAAATGATCAGGAAGGCATAGAAACAATAGTGCTGCCGGTCAGTGGTTATGGATTGTGGGGAATTATGCATGGCTACCTGGCGCTGGATGGCGATGCCAACACAGTAATCGGTATAGGGTTCTATGATCAGAAGGAAACGCCGGGACTCGGTGGCGAGATCAGTAATCCGAGATGGCGCGGATTATGGCCAGGCAAGGAGATTTATGCTGAAGATGGGGACGTGGCCTTGAGTGTAGTCAAAGGGGCTGGTGAAGGTCCTTATGAAATTGATGGGCTTGCGGGTGCCACCCTGACCAGTCGCGGTGTGGATAATATGATCGAATTCTGGATGGGCGACAGGGGCTTTGGGCCACTGCTCGAAAACATACGCCAGGACTGATGAGGTAGAGACAATGTCAGATACTGCTAAAACAATTTTGTTCAAACCAATCTTTGCCAATAACCCGATTGCATTGCAGATTCTGGGTGTGTGCTCGGCGCTGGCGGTAACTACCAGTCTGACAGTGACCCTGGTCATGTGCGTTGCTCTGACCATGGTAACTGCATTTTCCAATCTATTTATCTCGATGATACGTAACTATATGCCAGCAAGCATTCGTATCATTATTCAGATGACGATTATTGCCTCACTGGTAATAGCAGTTGATCAGTTCCTGCTGGCATTCGCATTTGAGATCAGCAAGCAGCTTAGCGTTTTTGTGGGGTTGATTATTACTAATTGCATTGTAATGGGTCGGGCTGAAGCATTCGCGATGAAAAATGCCCCCATCCCGAGCTTCCTTGATGGCATCGGGAACGGACTTGGCTACAGTGTTGTGTTGATTGTGGTGGGTTCGATTCGTGAACTGTTTGGCTCAGGCAGCCTGCTGGGAATTGAAATACTGCAAAAAATAGAAAACGGTGGCTGGTACCAGGCAAATGGTTTGATGCTGCTGGCGCCCAGTGCATTCTTCATTATTGGATTCTTCATCTGGATATTGCGAAATAAGCAAACTGAACAGATTGAAATGAATGAGTTCAGATTGGCAGCACATACTGTGCAGCAGGGAGCTCACTGATGGAAGCGCTGCTCAGTCTGTTTGTTCGTGCGGTATTTGTTGAAAACATGGCCCTGCAATTATTCCTGGGCATGTGTACCTTTCTGGCGATTTCCAAGAAGGTGGATACTGCGATTGGTTTGGGTATAGCGGTTACTGTGGTGCAAGTGATTACGGTGCCGATTAACAACCTGATTTTTACTTATCTGCTGCGCGACGGAGCGCTGGCCTGGGCCGGTTTGCCAGATCTGGATTTAAGTTTTCTGGGATTCCTCATCTATATCGGTGTGATCGCCGCCATGGTCCAGATCCTTGAAATGGTACTGGATAAGTATGTGCCGGCTTTGTACAACGCTCTAGGTGTGTATCTGCCTTTGATAACTGTGAACTGCGCCATACTCGGTGCCTCATTGTTTATGGTTGAGCGCAGTTACACGTTTCCGGAAAGTATGGTTTATGGTGTAGGTACTGGTTTCGGCTGGGCGCTGGCAATTGCCGCGCTGGCTGGTATCAGGGAAAAACTCAAGTACAGTGATGTGCCCGAAGGTTTACGCGGTCTGGGAATTACTTTTGTCACCGTAGGCCTGATGTCACTGGGATTTATGTCTTTCAGCGGTTTGTCCTTATAGTTAAACAGGTTTTAATCTAATGGATATTATAACGATTGTAGGCGGCGTGGTGATGTTCACTGCAGTGGTGATGGCGCTGGTTGCTATTATTCTGGCTGCGCGTTCAAAGCTGGTCAGCAGCGGCGATATCCAGATAGAAATTAATGGAGATCCAACCAAGGCCATTTCTGTTGCTGCGGGTGGCAAGTTGCTCAATACCCTGGCAGATGCAGGAATCTACCTGTCCTCAGCCTGTGGTGGCGGCGGTACCTGTGGGCAGTGCAAATGCCAGGTTGTGGATGGTGGCGGTTCCATGCTGCCAACAGAGGAAGGCCATTTCACCATGGGTGAAGCCAAGGCTCATTGGCGGCTGGCTTGTCAGGTTGCCGTTAAGCAAGATATGAAAATTGAGGTTGAACCCGAATTTTTCGGCGTTAAACAATGGGAATGTGAGGTTATCTCCAATGACAACGTCGCTACCTTCATCAAGGAGCTGGTGTTAAAGGTTCCCGATAACGATTCAGTTGATTTCCGCGCAGGCGGTTATGTGCAATTGGAAGTGCCTGCGCACGAAGTGCGTTACAGCGATTTTGATATTGGCGAAAAGTACCGGGGTGACTGGGAGAAATTTGGTCAATTCAAGTATGTCTCCAAAGCGACTGAGACTACTATTCGCGCCTACTCAATGGCGAATTATCCTGATGAGAAAGGCATTATCAAATTCAATATCCGCATTGCTTCGCCACCACCAGGCAGCACATATCCTCCGGGGATAATGTCTTCCTATACGTTCAATCTGAAGCCAGGCGATAAGATTAAAGTATTTGGACCGTTTGGTGAGTTTTTTGCAAAGAACACTGATGCAGAGATGGTGTTTATTGGTGGTGGTGCCGGCATGGCGCCTATGCGCTCTCATCTGTTTGATCAGTTGCGCCGGCTCAAAACCCATCGAAAAATCACCTTCTGGTATGGTGCAAGAAGCCTGAAAGAGATGTTCTACCAGGAAGATTACGACATGCTAGCTGCCGAAAATGATAATTTCGACTGGCATGTTGCCTTGTCTGATCCTCAGCCGGAAGATAACTGGACCGGCATGAAAGGGTTTATTCATAACGTGGTTTATGAGAACTACTTGAAAGATCATCCGGCACCCGAAGACTGCGAATATTATATGTGTGGACCACCCATGATGAACGCAGCTGTAATCAAGATGCTGAAAAATCTGGGTGTCGAAGATGAAAATATAATGCTCGATGAGTTCTCATAAGAGTCTGGCATTTGATTTGTCTCAGGGTAATCAGCTAATGCCTGTCTTTCGACGCTACGGTTTATCGATCCTGTTTATGCTGGTGCTGCTGGTACTCTGGCTGTCTCGCTCGCAGCCCGATGCGGTAATCCACGAACTGAGCGGTGCCACCATGGGCACCAGCTATAGCGTCAAACTGCTCGATTTGCCGGCGGCAATCAGCCCCGAAACACTCGTGGATCAGATCACTGCCTTGTTGTACACGCTTGATCGGGAGCAGATGTCTACCTATTCAGCAGAATCAGAATTATCACGCTTTAATCGCAGCAGCCCAGGTGAGTTTTTCCCAGTGTCTGCGGATCTCGCCAACGTTGTGCAACTGGCCCAGGAGATCAGCGAACTGACCGGTGGTGCATTCGATGTCACTGTCGGTCCTTTAGTGAATCGCTGGGGATTCGGGCCTCGCAATTTAAATACCACCAATCTTGACACCTCACGTATCCCATCGGATGCGGAGCTCCAGTCTTTGCTGCAGCAAGTGGGGTATCAGAAGCTGGAAGTGTCTGTGTCACCACCTGCTTTGCGCAAGGATATGCCGGTGTATGTTGATCTTAGTGGTATTGCAAAAGGCTATGCTGTCGATAGAATCGCGGACTATCTGGATTCACTGCAACTGCAGAGTTACTTTATCGAGATCGGTGGCGAGCTGCGTATTAAAGGGCTGAAGCCTGATGGTGAAAGCTGGGTACCGGCAATTGAAAAACCGCTGGATACAGCGCCACAGGTATACACCGTCTTCTACTCACATGGTGAGTCCATCGCAGTTGCCGGCTCTGGCGACTATCGGAATTATTTTGAACAAAATCAGGTCCGTTATTCTCATGAGATCAATCCGCGCACGGGCAAGCCTGTGATGCATCCACTGGCAGCTGTCTATGTTATTGCTGAGACGGCAGCACGTGCAGATGCACTCGCTACGGCGTTTATGGTGATGGGCGAGAAAGAGGCATTTACGCTGGCACAGGACATTGGGTTGGCAGCTTATTTCATCAGCTACGCTGGCGCTGGTGAAGAATTCAGCGCACGCTATACGGACAACTTCACGCATTATCTGCAGAAGCCGGAGTAAGTTATGGCTACGTTTGTTATCTCTTTTTTACTTCTTACCGTGGTAGTAGCCGGAATGGCGGTTGGGGTGCTGTTTGGGCGCAAGCCGATTAAGGGCACCTGCGGTGGCTTGAATAACGCTGAAGGTCAGACTTCCTGCCAGTTGTGCGGCGGAGATCCGGTAAAATGTGAAGAATTGCCTAAGACCTGAGCGCGCAGCCGAACGCCAGACACGAGGATGGCAGGTTCAAGAAGTCTATAAAGGGATTAATGCAGGATATGCCAGCAAGTCATTACGATATTATAGTCATTGGCAGTGGACCGGCCGGTGAGTCAGCAGCAATGAATGCTGCTAAACATGGAAAGTTGGTTGCAGTTATTCGTGATCTGGATCGAGTAGGGGGGAATTGTACTCATCTTGGCACCATCCCTTCCAAAGCTCTGCGTCATTCTGTCAAGCAGGTGATGCAATTTGACAGCGACCCGCTGTTGCGCGAATTTGCGACCTTAAACAAGCCCTGTTTCCAGCAGATCATGCGTCATGCCAGACGTGTGGTCGATGAGCAGGTGTATCTGCGCCATTCATACTATGAAAAGAATAATGTTGATGTGATTCCAGGATCTGCCAGCTTCGTTGATGCGCATACCATCCGAATTGGACCCAAAGCTCCGTTGCTCAAAACACCCTTGCTCAAAGCAACTTTGCTAACAGCAGATCATTTCATTATAGCGACCGGCTCCAGGCCTTATCGGCCCGATGATGTCGATTTTTCGCATCCACGTCTGTTTGACAGCGATACTGTTTTGCAGATGACCTGGTCGCCGAAAAAGGTCACCGTGATTGGGGCCGGTGTGATCGGCTGCGAGTACGCATCAATATTTGCAGGGCTGGGCGCCAAAGTAGAATTAATTAATCCTGCCGACACTCTGTTGTCCTTCCTCGACTGGGAGATCTCAGATGCTCTCAGCTATCACCTGCGCAATGCCGGCGTCAGAAGCAGGCACAATGAGGAATATGACCGACTGGAGTATTTCGATACTCATGTCGTTACGCATCTTAAATCTGGCAAGCGCATAAAAAGTGACATTATTCTGTGGGCCAATGGCCGCTCCGGAAATACTGAAAGTCTTGGCCTGGAAGCGCTTGGTATTGCTACTAATTCACGCGGCCAGATCAATGTGAATGAGCAATATCAGACTGCAGTCGATAATATTTATGCCGCTGGTGATGTTATTGGATGGCCCTCACTGGCCAGTGCCGCCTATCATCAGGGCCGCAATGCCTGTAATGCAATTGTGGACCCGGATGCCTGTCGAAACATCGACCGAGTCGTCTCGGGAATCTACACCATCCCGGAGATCAGCACGCTGGGCAGTACCGAACGGGAGTTGACTGAAGCAAAGATACCCTATGAGGTCGGCAAGGCTTTCTTCAAGAATACTGCCAGGGGTCAGATTACCGGTGAGCAGGTAGGCATGCTCAAATTAATTTTCCATTTTGAGACGCTGGAAATTCTCGGCATCCACTGTTTCGGCGATCAGGCCTCAGAGATTGTCCATATTGGCCAGGCTATCATGCTGCAGGAAGGTGCCGCCAACACGATGAAATACTTTCTGAATACCACGTTCAATTATCCTACTATGGCTGAAGCTTACCGCATCGCCACGCTCGATGGACTGAATCGAATTTTCTAAATGGTTCTCCACAATGAGCGCTGAACCTGTTGATGTCTTATGATGCAGATACGTTTTTTAAATAAACAAGTCCTGACCATGCTGGTACTACTGGCGCTGGTAGTACTGGCTGGCGCAGGATCGTCTGCGTTTCTGGCTGACGATATGCTGGAAGCGCGCCGGGAGTTTGACCGTCAGAATCTGTTTCGGATTCTTGTGCCAGACAGCTTTAACAATGATTTGATCATAGACTCTTTTGTTCTAACTCAAGAACCCGGCGCTACTCAACTGATCAATCTGGAATTGCTGGGGCTACGTCGTGATCGGCTGGCATATATTGCCCGCAATGACGCAGAAGTGGCCGCTATTATCCTGCCCCTGACCATTGATGATGGTTTCAACGGCTACCTCGACCTGCTGCTGAGCGTAGATATGATGGGTAGAATTGAGGCTGCAAGGGTACTGGCGCCAGCTCGCACTGAAGCGCTTTATGGCGAAGTCGATATTGTGGATTCACGCTGGATGGCTGATTTTTCCGGCAGTGGTATGCGAGAACTGCGCAGGCCAACCTGGAAGCCAATCAAGCATGATGACGGTTTCGATCAGTTTGTTGGAGCCTCTATTACACCCAAAGCGGTTGCCAGAGGCATGTATGATGCGCTGGTGTTTTTTCAAAGTAATCGAGTTGTATTGATGCAGGGCAGCAGTCAGCCTTGACCGGAGAAAAGCATGTCGACAGGGTCAGTATCCGTTTTAGGTGGCGGCAGTTTTGGGACAGTAATTGCCAATATCGTCGCGGAAAATGGCTATCGTGTTAACTTCTGGATGCGCAGTGAAGACCTTGTTGCTCAGGTTAACGCGACCCACGAGAACGCAGCCTATCTGCCCGGCTATATGCTTAACCCCAACGTCGTTGCCGATCATGATATGGCCAGTGCGGTAATCGATAGCGACCTGATTTTTGTTGCTGTGCCAAGCGCTTACTTTCGTGCTGTGGTGCGCGATATGCTGCAGTATGCGCGCCCGGATCTGATGCTGGTAAGCCTGACTAAAGGCATCGAAGCGGGCACTTTCCTGCTGATGAGTCAGGTGCTGCAGCAGGAAGCGCCACGCAGCAAAGTCGGGGTATTGAGTGGACCAAACCTGGCTCGGGAAATTGCTGCAAAAAGTCTGACCGGCACCGTCATTGCAAGCGAGCACGCATCCGTACGTGAAGCCGTGCAGAAAGTGCTGCGTTCTGATTATTTCAGGGTCTACACCAATGATGATATGTTTGGGGTTGAATTGGGTGGATCACTAAAGAATATCTATGCGATCATCGCCGGACTGGCCGCAGCGCTGGGGATGGGACACAACACCACCAGTATGCTGATCGCACGCAGCCTGACAGAGATGGCTCGTTTTGGCCGTAAACTGAACGCTGACCCGATGACGTTTATGGGGCTGACTGGAGTAGGTGACCTGGTAGCGACATGTTCATCGCCCTTAAGCCGAAATTATCGTGTTGGTTTTGCGCTGGGTGAAGGCAAGAGCGTAACAGAGGCACTTGCCGAAGTAGGACAGACTGCTGAGGGAGTGAACACGATCAAGCAGGTCAAGGAAAAAGCCGATGAACTGGGTGTATATATGCCATTGGTCAATGGTATCTATGAGGTCATTTATCGACAAAAGTCGGTCAGAAACATCATAAGTTCATTGATGTCAGGCGAACAGGCGCTGGATGTTGAATATGAAGCAAATCAGATGAAACGTTTGAATCCGAAGGAGTAGGAAAATGTCTGACGATATCGTAAATAATCTTAAAGAACCCTCGCACTGGCTGCGCATTTTGTTCATGCTGGGTTTTGCAGTAGTGCTCTATGTTGCTGGTCTGGTGGTGCTGGTGCTAACACTGGCGCAGATTCTGTTTAGTCTGTTAACCGGTAAAGATAATCTGAACCTGCGCAGTCTGGGCTCCAGTCTCAGCAGGTATATTTTCGAGATCCTGATGTTTCTTACCTACAACAGTGAGACCAGACCATTTCCGTTTTCGCCGTTTCCCGTAATGGAACCCGTTGCACCCGTTGAGCCGGCTGAATCTTTTGAACCTGCAGCCCCAGAATCAGCCGTTGATTTGTACGCAGATGAAGCTGCTGCCAGGGCCGCTGTCACTGAACCAGATCTTAGTCAGCCTGGGCCTGTTGAACCATTTACTGCCGAGTCAGACTCTATTATGCCAGATACTGAAGTGTCTGATGCCGGGGAAGTCAACTCTAACGCAGCCACTGAAAAGAAACCCGGTCATTGAGCCATAATGACCTCTGGAGGTTGAGATTAAAGTAATACCGACTGTACCTGCAATACTGATACTTCTGTTAGCTGGCCTGCTCAGCATGCAGTCTGTCGCACAAGGTCGCGATATTGCCGGATCCAGTGATTTTGCGCTGTTCCAGCGGTTTACGGATTCGTATATTGTAGATTATCGCTACCTGCCGGATACCACCTACACGCTGGTGCTGGGGCGTATGCAGCGCGTTGATGGCCGGGTTACTCCAGGCAATTCGCAACGCCTGCAAGGAGATCTGACCCGGGTCACCTATGAGATTCCAGGAGCCTACACAGCAGAGGATGTCTATGCCTTTTTTCGTCAGCAGTTACTGCGAAGCTCTGAGACAGCATTGTTTGTCTGTCAGGGCAGGGCCTGTGGCAGCAGTAATTTCTGGGCTAACGAAGTGTTCTCCAACCGCGTTCTGTACGGACCCGAAGCGAACCAGTATTATCTGGTGGCAAATCCGGCTGCTGGCGCAGAAGAGCGAAATATTTACGCCGCACTGTATGTAGTAACTCGTGCTAATCGCCGCGTTTATGCTCATCTGGATATTCTGGAACTGCCTGTCGATGCATCAGCTTCAGTTGGCGTTAGTCCGGAAGCACTGCTGCAAAGACTGCAGCGCGAAGGCAGTGTCGTAATGCCTGGAATCAGCTTTGATAATGACGATGAACTGCTTGAGGACGCGGGCGTGGAGCTGGCCGTGCGGGTGTTGCGTAATAATCCGCTGTTACAGGTATATGTGGTTGGGCATCTGTATGAACCGGGTAATCTCGATGCTCTAACGGAGCGCTCACAAACCCGTGCAATGCAGATCAGGCAGGCGCTGGTGGATGCTGGAATTGATTCGGGGCGGGTCATCGCTCAGGGTGTCGGTCCACTGGCACCGGCCTGCAGCAGCAGGCCATGCGAGCAGCGGATAGAATTGGTGTTGCAACCGTAGCTATTTATTGCTGATCAGAGAAAGAAATTCGTTGCGCGTGCTCTGGCTGTTGCGGAATGCACCGAGCATGCACGATGTGGTCATTACTGAATTCTGCTTTTCCACCCCTCGCATCATCATACACATATGCTGTGCTTCAATGATTACGCCGGCTCCTGAGCCGCAAGTGACACTGATAATGGTTTCGGCGATTTCCTTGGTAAGATTTTCCTGAATCTGCATTCTGCGTGCGAAAATATCCACGATCCGCGCTATTTTGGATAAACCGATGACTTTGCCTTTGGGTATATAAGCGACATGACACTTGCCAATAAATGGCAGCATATGATGCTCACACATGGAATACAGTTCGATGTTTTTCACGATAACCATTTCATCTGAGCTGGAAGGAAACAGCGCCCCATTGATCACCTCGTCGATATTCTGACGATAGCCGCGCATCAAAAATTCCATGGCTTTGGCTGCGCGTTTTGGCGTATCTTGCAGGCCCGGGCGTGCTGGATCCTCACCTATGGCGCTAATGATATCGCGGTAAGAGTTTTCCATAGTCATGCGAAGCTGAATTCCTGTAGTAAATGTGTCGTGGTTAAAGTGCCGATAACTTACGCCATTGGATTGTTTGTGTAAACAAGTGCTTTGTAGCAGAGCGGAGAATATGAACGAAAACCTGCTGAAAAACTTTCTCGAGACTGTGGCTGATCGCTTTGAAAGCGCCGAGCTGTTTTACGGTCACGGCACCGATAATGCCTGGGATGAGGCGGTTTATCTGGTGTTCAGTACCCTGGGAATTGATTTTGCTGCTGATGACAGCGTGCTCTCTCGAACTTTGCAGGATGAGGAGGTTCAGCGGCTGCAAAGGCTGGTGGATCGGCGCATTAATGAGCGCATACCCGTTGCGTATCTGGTTGGGGAAGCGTGGTTTGCTGGTCTGCCTTTTAAGGTTGATGAGCGGGTGCTGATTCCGCGTTCGCCGATGGCTGAACTGGTACTGCAGGGTTTCGCAACCTTGTTACCACACTACCCTGATAAGATTCTTGATCTGTGCACTGGCAGTGGTTGTATAGGAATAGCCTGCGCCCTGCGATTTGCTGATGCGCAGGTAGATCTGGCCGATATTTCAGCGCCAGCGCTGGCTTTGGCTCAGGAAAATCTTGCGCGCTACGAGTTGCAGCACCGTGTCAAGAGTCTGCAGTCCGATCTGTTTACCGGCATTGCAAACCGCGACGGCGGCAATCGCTATGACCTGATTGTCTGCAATCCTCCTTATGTATCCCGCGAAGAAGTCGATGAGTTGCCTGCTGAATACCGCTGTGAACCGGAGCTGGGTCTGCTGTCTGCAGATAATGGTCTGGCTTTGCCGCTGCAGATACTGAAGCAGGCCGCTGACTATCTGAGTGATGATGGGGTATTGATTCTTGAAGTCGGTTATTCCCATGAAGCGCTGGCTCAACGGCTGCCTGAGGTTCCGCTTATGTGGCTGGAGTTTGCCTGTGGGGGTGAGGGCGTTTTAGTGCTGACTCGACCGCAATTGCTGGCATTCCGGGAGCATTTTCATAGTTAATTCAGTTTTGGCAGGTTCGTGCAGTTGTTGAATTAGTGTACAATGCGCTCCTTTTGCGGCTTATAGTGCTTAACAACTCTGCAGCGTCAGAGCCACAGGTCGAGTATGTCTGGTAACACTTTCGGAAAACTATTCTCGGTCACCAGTTTCGGTGAGAGCCACGGGCCAGCCTTGGGCTGCATCGTCGACGGCTGTCCGCCGGGATTGGAAATATCTGAAATTGACTTGCAGCACGATCTTGATCGCAGGAAACCGGGCACCTCCCGGTTTACCACGCAAAGACGCGAAGCAGATGAGGTCAGAATCCTTTCCGGGGTATTTGAAGGGCGTACCACCGGCACGCCAATCGGTCTGATGATTGAAAACACCGATCAGCGCTCTAAAGATTATGGCAAAATCAAAGACCAGTTTCGTCCCGCTCATGCTGATTATGTTTATCAGCAAAAATACGGGATTCGTGATTATCGCGGCGGCGGACGATCTTCAGCGCGCGAAACCGCGATGCGGGTTGCGGCAGGAGCGATTGCCCGCAAGTACCTGCACTCTCAGCACGGTATCGTAATCCGCGGCTATATGAGTCAACTGGGCCCGATAAAGGCGCAATTGCTGGATTGGGATGAAGTCGCGCGCAATCCGTTCTTCTGTCCCGATGCTGCCAAAGTTCCAGAAATGGAGGCTTTTATGACGGCGCTGAATAAAGAAGGTAATTCAGTGGGGGCACGGATTAATATTGTGGCCAGTAACATGCCGGTGGGTCTGGGTGAACCGATTTTTGATCGCCTCGATGCAGATATTGCGCACGCGCTGATGAGTATAAATGCAGTGAAAGGCGTAGAAATAGGTGCTGGTTTTGCCGCTGTTGAGCAGAAGGGTACCGAGCATCGCGATGAGATGACACCGCAGGGTTTTCTTTCGAATAATGCCGGTGGCATCCTGGGCGGCATTTCCAGTGGTCAGGACATACTGGCCAGCATTGCCCTGAAACCTACTTCCAGCCTGCGCATTCCAGGGCGCTCAATTGATGTGCATGGAAATCCGGTCGAGGTAGTGACCACCGGACGTCATGATCCCTGTGTAGGGATTCGTGCAGTCCCGATTGCTGAGGCCATGCTGGCTATCGTTTTGATGGATCATCTGTTGCGCCATCGCGCACAGAATCAAGGGGTGACGACAACAACACCGGTGATTTGAAAATTAATAAAAACTCTTTATCAGTCAGATATAATAAAATTTTATGTTAATAAATACAAAAAGTTAAGAAATTAAGTTCATAAACCTAATTAAGTAGAGTTAATTCAGGAAACACCACATGGCCGGCACAACACTGTATGACAAAATCTGGACTTCGCATCTGGTTAAGCAGCGCGACGATGGCACCGCGCTTATCTACATTGATCGGCAACTGATCCATGAAGTAACGTCACCTCAGGCTTTCGACGGGCTGCGTCTGGCTGGCAGAAAGCCATGGCGTGCCGCTGCCAACTTTGCAACACCTGACCATAATATTCCCACAACCCGCGATGAGCGAGTGCAGGGGCTCGAAGGTATCCGCGATCCGATTTCACGCATTCAGGTCAGAACTCTGGGCGACAACTGCCGGGAGTTTGGCATCCTCGAACTGGATATGAACGATGAGCGTCAGGGAATTGTGCACGTAGTAGGTCCGGAGCAGGGTGCTACGCTGCCCGGCATGACTATCGTCTGCGGTGATTCGCATACTTCCACGCATGGCGCTCTCGGTGCCTTGGCGCATGGCATAGGCACATCGGAAGTTGAGCATGTGATGGCCACTCAGTGCCTGCTGCAAACCAAAATGAAGAATATGCTGATCCGGGTAGATGGTCGACTGAATCCCGGCGTTACCGCTAAAGACGTGGTGCTGGCCATCATCGGTGAGATCGGCACAGCTGGCGGTACTGGCTATACGATCGAATTTGGCGGCGATGTCATTAGAGCTTTGAGCCTGGAAGGTAGAATGACTATCTGCAATATGGCGATTGAGGCTGGTGCTCGTGCAGGCTTGATTGCGGTTGATCAGATTACTATTGATTACATCAAAGGCCGTCCCTTTGCACCCAAAGGAGCGATGTGGGATGCCGCTGTGCTGGCATGGCGTGATCTGGTCAGTGATAACGATGCCCATTTTGATCGCGTAGTGGTAATGGACGCAGCAGATATCATCCCGCAGGTCACCTGGGGTACCTCGCCAGAGATGGTTGCACCGATTAATGGTCGGGTTCCAGATCCTGAGCAGGAACCGGATCCAAGCCGTCGCGAGAATATGAAACAGGCTCTTAAGTACATGGGATTGAAGCCGGGCACCGCGATTACTGACATTATGCTCGACTGTATTTTTATCGGTTCCTGTACCAATTCCCGTATCGAGGACTTGCGCGCTGCTGCTGCGGTTGTAAAGGGCCGTAAGGTCGCCAGCAATATCGAAATGGCCTTGGTGGTACCGGGTTCAGGTCTGGTCAAAAAGCAGGCAGAAGCTGAAGGGCTTGATAAGATTTTTATAGAGGCGGGTCTCGAATGGCGTGAGCCAGGTTGCTCCATGTGCCTGGCGATGAATGCGGATCAATTAGGTGCAGGTAAGCATTGTGCCTCGACATCAAACCGTAATTTCGAAGGACGGCAGGGATTTGGCGGCAGAACCCACCTGGTCAGTCCTGCAATGGCTGCGGCTGCTGCCATCCATGGTCACTTCGTTGACGTGCGCGATATTCTGCTGACCCCGCAGGAAACACTAAACGCCTGAGATTCTCAACCTGGATTCGGATACTGAGTAACAGATTATGAAAAAGTTTGAACTAGAAAGCGGCCTGGTAATGCCTCTGGACCGAGCTAACGTAGATACGGATTATATAATCCCCAAGCAATTCCTGAAGTCGATCAGCCGTACCGGTTTTGGCGTCAACCTGTTTGATGAGCATCGCTATCTTGATAAAGGTGAGCCCGGAGCCGATAACAGCGGCCGTCCCTTGAACAAGGATTTCGTGCTTAATCAGCCACGCTATAAGGGCGCAACAATCCTGCTGGCACGCGAAAACTTTGGCTGCGGTTCCAGTCGCGAGCATGCCCCCTGGGCGCTCGACGATTATGGGTTCCGCGTTATTATTGCGCCAGGCTATGCCGATATCTTCTTTAACAACTGTTTCAAGAATGGCTTGTTACCTATTGTTTTAAATAAAGATATAGTTGATCAATTATTTAATGAGGTAGAGTCAACGCCAGGTTATTCCCTGACTGTCGACCTGATCACTCAAACCATCAAAAAACCAGATGGCAGCCCCATTGCATTTAAGGTGGACAGTTTTCGGAAGGACTGCTTGTTGAACGGTCTTGACGATATCGGTATCACTTTAAAAGATGCTGATGCAATCAGTCGCTTTGAGAACAACTGGCGCCAACAGGCTCCCTGGTACTTTACCCAGCAGTAAACGGTCGCGATTAAGCCAGGCTGAGTTAAATTTTAAAATAAAGAAGGACAATAAAATGCGTACTTTTAATGTCGCGGTGGTTGGCGCTACTGGAGCTGTGGGCGAGGCCCTGGTAAGTATTCTGGAAGAGCGAAACTTTCCAGTGGATAACCTGTATCTGCTGGCCAGCGCACGCTCTGCCGGCAGCAAGATCATGTTCCATGGCAAGGCGGTGACCGTGCAGAATCTGGCTGATTTCGACTTTTCTAAGGCGCAGATCGGTTTGTTTTCGGCGGGCGGCAGCATTTCTGAGGAGTATGCGGAAAAAGCAGGCAGAGCAGGATGCGTGGTTATCGATAACACGTCCCACTTTCGCTATGACGCCGATATTCCTTTGATAGTGCCGGAAGTTAATCCGGAAAAAATTGCTGATTACAAAAATCGCAATATTATCGCCAATCCAAATTGCTCAACCATTCAGATGCTGCTGGCCCTTAAGCCGATTCATGACAAAGTCGGCATCAGCAGAATTAACGTCGCAACCTATCAGGCCGTTTCAGGTACGGGTAAGGAAGCCATTGAAGAATTGGCCAGCCAGAGCGCAGCGCTGCTTAATGGCCGCGAGATTGAGTGCAGTGTCTATCCGAAGCAGATCGCCTTTAATGTATTGCCGCAGATTGATGTGTTCATGGAAAACGGCTATACAAAAGAAGAGATGAAAATGTCCTGGGAGACCAAAAAGATTCTCGGCGACGAATCTATCGGCGTTAATGCCACCTGCGTGCGCGTGCCGGTTTTTTACGCGCACTCGGAGGCAGTAAATATTGAGACCCGATCACCAATCAGTGAAGACGAAGTTCGGGATTTAATGCGCCAGGCTGCTGGGGTAGAACTGATGGATGAGCGCAAAGATGGTCTTTATCCGACGGCAGTTACTGATTCAGCCGGACAGGATGCAGTTTTCGTGGGTCGAATTCGGAAAGATATTTCGCATCCAAACGGTATGAATTTATGGATAGTCGGTGACAACGTCCGCAAGGGCGCAGCATTGAACTCTATCCAGATAGCCGAACTGTTGATAAAAGACTATTTATAATGAATACTTCCTCGCGATGAGGGTCCTCCTCTGAAAGCCGCAAAGAGCACGGCTTTCAGAGCACTGCACTGGGTAAAGCATTATCAGCCGCAACGATACAGCATTATTAACTGTCAGTGTGGAGCCAGGAACATAATAAATGGCCTTGATCAGGGCCAAAGTAAGGACTGGACAATGGGAAGAAAGCTGGCAGCCGTTTTGACGAGCCTGATAATGTTTGCAGCTACTCAGGTGCAGGCACTGGGCCTGGGCGAGATTATCCTGGAGTCCGCTCTCAATCAGCCGTTGACTGCTCGTATCGAGTTGCTGCAGGCAGATGGTCTGCGTGCTGAAGATATCGAGATCGGGATCGCCTCTGTGAGCGATTTCGAGCGTTTTTCCATTGACAGACCGTTTTTTCTCGAGAGTATATTTTTCCATCTGGAGACAGTCGGGAATCGCACTTTTGTGGTCTTGAGCACTGTTGAAGCGGTGCGCGAACCCTATCTCAATTTCGTTTTGGAAACCCGCTGGCCGAGCGGTCGTTTATTAAGCGAGTACACTCTTCTGCTGGATTTGCCGGTGTTCAGTAATACGCCTGTGGCCCAGACTGCGCAGGCGCCAGTGCGCTCTCTTGCTAATGATTTACAGGCGCAATCACCGCAAAATCAATCTATTACACAAAGTTCCTCAGGTTTTGAATCAGGTCAAATTGAACGGCTGGCAGCAGACGGTAATGAGAGTTCTTCGACATCGCAACCACAGGCAGATCGTCAGGCACGACTGGCGGCAGATCAAACTGTTACAGTTGATTCATTCGATACTCTATGGGACATCGCCCTGCAGGTAAGACCGGATCGTGACGTCAGCGTGCAACAGACGATGCTGGCTATTCAGCGCTTGAACGAAAATGCCTTCATCGGCAGTAACATCAATATGATCCGTAGCGGTCAGGTGCTTAGAGTCCCGGATGCTCAGCAGATCAGAGCCTTATCGCAACAGCAGGCCGTCACTGAAGTATCCCGGCAAAATCTGCTGTTCGCTGATCGCAGAAATGCGCCTTTGAACGCAGAGCCACTGACGCCGCCGCCGGTTGCCTCGACCGTATCAGACAGTAGCAGCGGTCGCGGTGAATTAAGTGTCGTTAGCGGAACCGCGGAGGAAGCTGATGGCGGCAGTCAGGCTGCGCGCATAGCTAGTCTGGAAAACCGCATGGCTGTTAACAATGAAGAGCTTGACAGGGTGCTGCTGCAGAACAGTGAGCTGAATGAGCGACTTTCTATGCTCGAGCAGCAGATAGCTTCAGCACATGAAATCATTCGTCTGCGCGACCTGGAATTGGCGCAGTTGCAGCAGGCGTTGACTGCGCAAGCCCAGAGTCCGGATGAGGCAGTCGAGCCGGCTCCAGCTCTTGAGCCCCCAGTTGTAATCACTATGGCCGAGGAAAAAAGTGGTATCGCTGCAGTCGTTGATGCGCTGGTCAGGAATACTTATGCCTTGATTGGCGGATTGTTGCTGATTATTTTGCTGCTGGCCATGCTACTGCGACGCCATCGGTCTAAATCTGATGAATTCCTTAACCTCTCTGCACAGGATGAGGATGAGATTAATGCCAGCCCTGGCCAGGGCAGCGACCAACCGGTATATGTCAATCGCAATGCTGGCTTGGATCCTGTTTTTACAGAAGCCGACTTTGACGCTGTCAGCCCTGAAGAGTCGGCCATAATCGGAGACGCTCAGGCAGACGCTGATCTGCTGGATGAAGTGGATACCTTGCTGGCATACGATCGAATCAGTGCAGCGCGTGTGCTTTTACAGAATGCCATTGCCGCTGACCCCGAGCGCAATGATCTGCGTCTGAAGCTGTTGGAAGTCTGTGTTGCTGACGGAGATAGCGCAGGTTTTAAGATTGAGGAAGCCCGGTTAACAACCCATGCAGATAGTGCTGAGCTGACAAGAATCGAGGAGCTGCGCTCACAGTTACCCGACGACTTTCATAATGCTTTTTTATCCGACGGTGATAATTTATTCGAATTCAATGAGTTGCAGGAAGATCATGAGTTACGACCTGAAGGTGAGCTGGTATCTGAAGGACTGACAGCTGATCCAATGGGCGCCGGCGATATCGGGGCTGAAAGTGCCACAGATGAGCCCGAAGAAGAATTTAACTTTGACCTCAGCGATCTTGATGCACCTGTGGCAGATGAAAAACAGGCACTGGAAGACTCAGACGAATTTCTGCTTGATGATCAAAAAGCTGTTGCGGCCGGTGAGGACGAAATTGAGAGTATCGATTTCAATTTCTCTCTTGACGACCTTGAAGACTTATCAAGCCAGACCGTGGCAACTTCCGACATTGGCCAGGAAGACCCGGAACTGGAGATAGAAAAACTTGATTTTTCTGACGAAGCTCAGATTGAGTACACCCAGACTGAGGCCATCCAGACTGACGAGGCTCAGACTGACGACCGTGAAGCAGATTTCGAACTCGACATGGATCTGTCCTCGGCGACTTCGGAAACTGGTACTGATGCTGCGGCTGTTGAAGGCGCGGGTATTGCACCTGAGATTACAGAAAAGACTGAGCCAGCAGCGTTTGGTGACCTGGACAGCCTCGAGTTTACCGGCGATGACGATACTGACGATTTTGATCGCAATGACCTGAGATTTTTATCCGATAGTGATGAAGCGGCTACAAAACTTGATCTCGCCCGTGCCTATATCGATATGGGCGATACTGATGGCGCTCGTGAAATACTTCAGGAAGTTCTGCAGGAAGGCACTGCCGTGCAGATCAAAGATGCGCGCTCTTTGCTGGATAGAATTCAGTGAGCATCAACCTGTATCTTTGTTCTTAACTCACTTCATTTATTAAGAGTTCCCAGGCCGTGACGCAGCGTATAGCCCTTGGCATTGAATACGACGGTGCTGCATTTCATGGCTGGCAGCGTCAGAGTTCACCCACGCTTTTGACCGTCCAGCAGGCACTCGAAAAAGCGCTGTCGCAGGTCGCTGACCACCCCGTTCTGACTGTTTGCGCAGGCCGCACTGACACCGGTGTGCATGCAACTGCTCAGGTAGTGCACTTCGATACGGAAATTGATCGCGGCGAAAAAGCATGGATCCGGGGTGGCAACAGCTTATTACCGGCGACTGCACGGATTCGCTGGGCGAAGGCCGTAAGCGATGAGTTTCACGCCAGATTTTCCGCCCGCCATCGACGTTATCGTTATGTCATCCAGGAAAGCTTCGTCGAACCGGCCATACTGGCGCGGCAACTTACTCATACCCGCCTGCAGCTTGATGTTGAACGCATGGACGAGGCGGCGCAGCATCTGCTGGGTGAGCGAGATTTCAGTTCATTTCGAGCGGCAGGCTGCCAATCGCGATCACCATGGCGCGAAGTCATGCATCTGCGGGTGCGGCGAACAGGGCCTTATGTCGTCATTGATATACAGGCAAATGCATTTCTGCAGCATATGGTGCGCAATATTGCCGGTGTCCTGCTGGAAATAGGCAGTGGTAATAAACCCGCAGACTGGGCGCGGCAGGTTCTGGAAAGCCGCAACCGATCGCTGGCCGCAGTCACAGCAAAACCTTACGGTCTGTACCTTGTTGGCGTCGATTATCCCCCGGATTTCGAGTTGCCGAGGGTGGCAACCGGACCAGGATTTCTGCAGGATGACTTTGAGTTTGTCATAGGCTGAACCAGGGATTTTTGTTAGAATCGCCGCTTTTCTTCGCTGCCCAGGATTATCGTGCTGTCAACCCGAGTTAAAATTTGCGGAATTACCCGCGTTGAAGATGCTGAGCTGGCAGTCAGGCTGGGCGCTGATGCACTCGGTCTGGTGTTTTACCCGGCTAGCAAACGTGCTGTGACTGTCGCTCAGGCGCAGGCGGTTCGTCACCGATTATCAGCCTTTGTGGCCCTGACCGGACTGTTTGTTAATGCTGATTCTGCTGAGATCAATGCGGTGCTTGCGCAGGTAAGAATCGACTGCCTGCAGTTTCATGGCGAAGAGACCCCTGAGTTCTGTGCATCCTTTGGCATGCCCTATATGAAGGCGATAAGAGTCCAGCAAGGGCTGGATGTTGTTGCGCTTGCTGCACGATACCACCATGCGTCAGCAATCCTGCTCGATAGCTACGACCCGCATCAGGCTGGCGGGACCGGGCTCAGTTTTGACTGGGCGGTGGCACGCGACTGCGTGCAGCGTTGTGGGGTACCCATAGTGTTGGCAGGTGGACTAACTGCACTGAACGTTGCTGCCGCAATAAAAGAAGTCCAGCCTTACGCTGTCGACGTAAGCAGTGGGGTAGAATCAGTACCGGGTTTAAAATGCCCGGATAAAATGCAGGCGTTTTTTAAAGAGGTATACCGTGTCCAATCTTGAAACAAGCGAGTCAGTTTTAGCTGGGAAAAATCAGTCCATCGACAGCGCGGTTGCAAATCAGGCAGCTGGACAGTGGCATGATACTTTCAGTGGGCCGGATGCCAGCGGTCACTTTGGACATTACGGGGGTGTTTTTGTTGGTGAAACCCTGATAGCTGCGGTAGAAGAGCTTGATCAGGTTTACAGCAAGCTGGCGCAGGATCCGGCGTTCTGGGCAGAGTATGACTATGATCTGGCGCACTATGTGGGCAGACCATCACCGCTGTATTTTGCAGAGCGGCTGAGTGCAAAGTTTGGTGGCGCAAAGATTCTGCTGAAAAGAGAAGATCTTAACCATACCGGTGCGCATAAGATCAATAACACCATCGGGCAGGCCTTGCTGGCAAAATACATGGGCAAACCGCGCATCATTGCTGAAACCGGGGCCGGTCAGCACGGAGTTGCCAGTGCAACAGTGGCTGCCAGATTAGGCCTCCAATGTGATGTTTATATGGGTGCGCAGGACATCAAACGCCAGGCCGCCAACGTCTACCGAATGAAGCTGCTTGGTGCCAATGTGATCTCAGTGGAGTCCGGTTCGCGCACCTTGAAAGACGCATTGAATGAAGCTCTGCGAGACTGGGCTGCCAATGTTGATAACACCTACTACATTATCGGCACCGCTGCAGGCCCGCATCCTTACCCACGTCTGGTGCGCGACTTCCAGTCGATCATCGGTCGAGAGGCTCGTGCACAGTCCCTGCAACAGTATGGGCGTCTGCCAGATGCTCTGCTGGCCTGTGTGGGTGGGGGCTCTAATGCTATTGGTCTGTTTCATCCCTTTTTGCGCGACGAAGGTGTCGCCATGTATGGCGTGGAAGCTGGCGGTGATGGTGTTGCTACCGGTCGCCATGCGGCCCCATTAAGTGCTGGACGCCCCGGTGTGCTGCATGGGAACAGAACCTATCTGATGACAGATGATGCCGGCCAGATCATGGAGACTCACTCAGTATCCGCCGGCCTGGATTATCCAGGCGTCGGCCCGGAGCATTCCTATTTAAAGGATATCAAGCGGGTTAATTATGTGGCTGCAACCGACACTGAGGCGCTGGAAGCATTTCGCATGCTGACCCGTCTGGAAGGTATTATCCCGGCGCTGGAATCCAGCCATGCCGTGGCATGGGCCTGCAAAATGGCGGCAGAGATGTCCAGCGACAAACTACTGCTGGTGAATCTCTCCGGTCGCGGTGATAAGGATATCCATACAGTTGCCGATATCGACAACATAACCATTTAAATTCCGGGCAGAAAAAATGAGTCGTATCAGTCAGTGTATTGCCGATCTTAAGGCACAGAACCGCAAAGTATTGATTCCTTATATTGTGGCCGGGGATCCGGATCAGGCGACCACCGTGGCGTTGATGCACAAGCTGGTCAGCAACGGTGCAAATATTATCGAACTGGGTATTCCGTTCAGCGATCCTTCTTCGGATGGGACGGTAATCCAGCTGGGTGCTGAACGCGCCTTACGTCAGGGCATACGGCTGCTTGATGTGCTGGCTATGGTCGCGGATTTCAGAAAGTCAGATATCTCCACACCGGTGGTGTTGATGGGCTACCTGAATCCTATTGAAATCATGGGCTATCAGAGCTTTGCGGAGAGAGCTAAAGAAGCCGGTGTCGATGGGGTGCTGGTAGTTGACCTGCCCGTGCACGAATCAAAAGAATTCCTGGCCGCTGTGCATCCGCACGGTCTGGATACCGTTTTTCTGGTGGCGCCTACCACGACGGAAGCCCGCATCAGCGCAATCTGTGCAGCTTCCAGTGGTTATATCTATTATGTCTCTTTGAAAGGGGTTACCGGTGCGGCTATCATTGACAGCGGTGAGATTAAGCAACGCATAAGCCAATTGCGAGCATTGACTGATCTGCCAATAGTGGTAGGGTTCGGTATCAAAGATGCTGACAGTGCCCGTGCCATGGCAGCGATCAGTGATGGGGTGATTGTCGGCAGTGCGCTGGTTGAAAAAATTGCGCGCTTGAGCGAATCGCCCAAGGGTGACGCTGAGTTGCAGCAAAGCGTTGCCTTGATCGGCACCTTAAGAGATGCAATAGATAACATTAATTAAAATACTTATCTATTTGAAAATCATAATATTTAGCAAGGATACACTATGAGCTGGATTAATAAAATCCTGCCTGCTATCGGCAGTACCGGCACCAACAAGCAAAAATCAAGTGTGCCGGAAGGCTTGTGGAAAAAGTGTCCACGCTGCGAGGCAGTATTATATCGACCGGATCTTGAGCGCAATCTGGAAGTCTGTCCAAAATGTGATCATCACCTGCGCATTACAGCACGCCGACGCATAGAGTTATTTCTGGATCCTGAAGGTCAACAGGAGTTAAGCGTCGAGATGAAGCCGGTAGATCTGTTGAAGTTCAAAGATCTTAAAAAGTACAAAGATCGGCTTGCGGCAGCTCAGAAAGCGACTGGCGAGAACGATGCGCTGATAGTTGTTCAGGGCAGTATCAACTCGATTGAGGCAGTTGTTGCGGCCTTCGAATTCGGCTTTATTGGTGGTTCCATGGGTGCTGTGGTGGGTGAGAAATTTACTCAGGCGGTTAATACCTGTATTGATCAGGGGTTGCCCTTGATCTGCTTTTCGACCAGTGGTGGAGCGCGAATGCAGGAAGCTCTGATCTCACTGATGCAGATGGCCAAGACCTCAGCGGCATTGGAAAAACTGCGTCAGCATGGTTTCCCCTTCATTTCAGTACTGGTAGACCCGGTTTATGGCGGTGTATCGGCGAGTCTGGCCATGCTAGGCGATATCAACATCGCTGAACCTAATGCGCTGGTCGGCTTCACCGGGCCGGACGTGATCCGTCAGACGGTTCGCGTCAAGTTGCCGGAAGGTTTTCAGCGCAGTGAGTTCCTGCTGGAGCACGGCGCCATTGACATGATCGTGCATCGGCGTGACATGAAGAACAGAATTTCTTCACTGGTTAGTAAGTTGATGCATCGACCAGCGCCTTTGTAGGCCTTTCTTTTACAGACTGTTGCAAACTGAACCCTGGTAAGATCCGGTAAAAACACTTGATGACAAATGATGATGCGCTGGAGTCACTGACCCTCGAGCAATGGCTGGATCGCATTCAGTTTCTGCATCCGGTTGAGATCGATATGGGGCTGCATCGGGTCAGGCAGGTTGCTGAGCGGCTTGGCCTGTGCCAGTCGAAAGCACTGGCACCCCTGGTGATAACAGTCGCAGGTACCAACGGCAAAGGGTCGTGTGTCGCTATGCTTGATGCGGTACTCAGAGCCGCATCTTATCGAGTCGGTAACTATACATCCCCCCATATTCTTCGCTATAACGAACGCGTCAGCCTGCACGGAGACGCTGCAGAAGATGCACTGTTTTGTGCTGCCTTTAATCAGATCTGGCAAGCACACCAGGGCGTTTCCCTTAGCTACTTTGAGTACGGCACTCTGGCGGCCTTGTTGATCCTGCAGCAGGCAAAACTTGATGTAGTGATTCTCGAGGTGGGTCTGGGTGGCAGACTGGATGCAGTAAATATTATTGATACTGATCTGGCTGTCATCTCCAGCATCGATCTTGATCATCAGGACTGGCTGGGTGATACCCGGGAGTTAATCGGTTACGAAAAGGCTGGTATTTTCCGCACTGGGGTTGCAACGGTTTGCGGCGATCTGGATTTGCCGGAAAGCATTCGTAAAGTTGCGCACGATCTGGGCTGTCCCTTGTTCCAGCAAGGCATTGACTATGGCATAGCTGATGAAACTGGCAATGTGGATTCAGTTGCCAGGGACGGGTCTGAGTCGAGGGTATCTGAGGGTGGCAAGCGGTCGAATAATTCTGCCACATGGTGCTGGTGGGGGCATGATCGCGCAGGAGACCCAGTTCAACATGTTGACTTACCCTTGCCAGCCCTGGATCTGATCAATGCGGCAACAGTATTGCAGGTGCTGACGCTATTGCCTGTTGCCGTGTCAGTACCCGCCATTCGCGCAGGTCTGGATGGGATTGGCCTGGCGGGTCGATTTCAGCGCTTACATAATTCCGGGCATCCGGCTCTTGTTATTGTCGATGTTGCACATAATCCACATGCTGCGAATCTACTGGCCTGCAAACTGCAAAAACTGCGGCTACAGGGAATGACAGGGCGTATCCATCTGTTGCTGGCAATGATGCACGATAAAGATCAGCCCGGTTTCTTTCTGGCCTTAGAAAACACAGTTGATATCTGGTATATTGCGCACTTCGCGCAGTCACGCTGCCTGAAGGCTGAAAAATTACTGGAGAAGTTGCAGGCTGTTGCGCACAAAGCTCAGTTCTGCGGACCGTTTCAAACCCTGGCAGAGGCCTATGAGCTGGCCTGTAAGAACAGTGCCGAGGGAGATATTATTGTGGCAACCGGCTCATTCTTTACCGTTGCAGAAGTCATGCAGATTATCAACGAATCAAATTTGCGCCGAAGCAGACGCTGAGAGGCAACATCAGTTTGAATCAGAGTACCAAGCAGAGAATCGTCGGTACCTTAGTGCTGTTGATAGCAGCCCTGATTTTGCTGCCCGTGATATTTGATGGCGATGGCAGCTACCAAGCTCCTGTGGAAACCCGCATCCCTGCACCTCCTTCGTTTCCTGAGCCCGCTCGTGTTATAGCTGACCGGCCAGTCGTAATTGCTGACACTGAACAGATCAATCTTGCGTCAGTGACTGAAACCCCTGACGCTGACAATTCCACTGACTCCGACCTCCTTAATGATACTAGTGGCAACGATGCAGATTTGCTTGCCCAGGTATCTGACGCTGAAACTAACGCAGCCGCTGAAATTGCAAGCGCTGACACAGTAGCCGTTTCAACAGCCGCCGCCAACGCCAATCTGCAGCTTGATAATCAGGGTCTGCCGCAAGGCTGGAATGTGCGGATGGGGGCGTTCTTGGTCATCAGCAATGCCGATGCGCTGGTGCAGACCCTGCAGGCCAAAGAGCTGCGAGCTTATTCCCGATCGATTCTGGTGAATAATGCACCGATGGCGGTGGTCTATATAGGCCCATTAATTGATCGCTCGGCGGCCCAGCAGTTGCTGGATCAGATGAATAAAGATTACGCACAGCTTCCGGGCAAGCGCATCGAGCGATTTGAGATTGAAGATTTATGAGTTGGATCGACATACTTTTACTCATAATCGTCGGTCTGTCTGCTTTTTTTGGTCTGATGCGGGGGTTTGTCCGCGAAGTACTTTCTATTGTTGCGTGGGTGGCGGCAATTTCTATTGCCCGGTTATACAGCGATGATCTGGCTCCTTTATTGAGCGATTTCATTGAAAGCGAATCGATTCGCTATGTCGTTGCCTTTGCTGTGCTGGGGATTACTACGCTGATTCTGGGTGGATTGCTTAATCATTTTATCTCCAGATTGATTACTTTTAGCGGAATGCGAATGACTGACCGACTTTTAGGGTCCTTGTTTGGCGTGGCACGCGGTGCATTGATTGTGATGATTATGCTGTACTTTGCCGAACCGTTTTACGAGTCTGCACCGTCCTGGCAACAGTCACAACTGGTCCCTTACGGGATGGACATGATCGAGTGGGCGCGAGGGTTTTTCCCTGCAACCGCAGACCCAGGCGTTTAACACAAATAGTTAATGTACGCGGTTAAACCACGCAGTTAAAACAGCCAGTTAAGAAGTTTCTTTTTTTAATGGAGAATATAGCGCATGTGCGGTTTAGTGGGTGTTGTTGCCAAAACTGATGTCGGTGTCTGTCTATATGACACACTGACTGTATTACAGCACAGAGGGCAGGATGCCGCCGGGATTGCTACCTGTGATAACGGGAAACTTAATCTGCGCAAAGACAATGGTCTGGTCAAGGATGTCTTCAGGACGCGCCATATGGCCAGGCTTACTGGACAAATGGGTATCGGCCATGTGCGCTATCCTACTGCTGGCAGTTCCAGCCCGGCACTGGCTCAGCCGTTTTATGTCAACTCTCCTTATGGTCTCAGTCTGGCCCACAATGGCAACCTGACTAATACCGCCGAGTTGAGCAGTGAGCTTTTCAATGAGGATCTGCGACATATCAATACGGATTCTGACTCTGAAGTGCTGCTGAACGTGTTTGCGCATGAACTGCAACAATTACATAAGGTCACACCCACTGCTGAAGATATCTTTGAAGCGGTACGAGGCGTACACCGCCGCTGTCGTGGGGGTTATGTGGCGCTGGTGATGATTGCCGGTTACGGGCTAGTTGGTTTTCGGGATAAATTTGGTATTCGGCCGCTGGTGTTTGGCAAGCGCGTAAACAATGGCCATACAGAGTACATGCTGGCTTCCGAAAGTGTTGCGCTGGATTCTCAGGGATTTACGCTGGTGCGTGATGTGGCACCCGGTGAAGCTGTTTATATTGATGTGCAAGGCAATCTGAGCACGGCCATTTGTGCCGAGTCGACAGCTTATGCGCCCTGCATCTTTGAACATGTCTATTTTGCGCGCCCTGACTCATTAATGGACGGCGTTTCGGTATATAAATCTCGTCTGCGTATGGGCGAAAGACTGGCAGATAAACTGAAACGTCTGCGTCCTGATCATGACATTGACGTAGTAATTCCGATACCAGATACCAGCCGCACTTCGGCGCTGGAACTGGCCAATCGCCTGGGTCTTAAATACCGGGAAGGCTTTGTTAAGAACCGCTATATTGGCCGGACTTTTATCATGCCTGGTCAAAGTGAACGCAGGAAATCGGTGCGGCAGAAACTGAATGCAATTGAATTGGAATTCCGTGGCAAAAATGTATTACTGGTGGATGATTCGATTGTGCGTGGCACCACCTGTAAACAGATTATTCAGATGGCGCGTGATGCTGGGGCCAGAAAAGTCTATTTTGCATCGGCAGCACCTCCCGTGCGCTATCCTAATGTATATGGCATCGATATGCCTTCAGCGAGTGAATTGATTGCACATGGCCGGACCGATGAGGAAGTGGAAAAGTTGATTGGAGCTGACTGGTTGATTTTTCAGGATCTGGAAGATCTGATTGCAGCTTCAGCCGAAGGCAATCCCAATATCACCAGCTTCGAATGCTCGGTATTTGATGGAAAATATGTCACCGGTGATGTAGATGAAGAATATCTGCGCAAGCTGGAGAATAATCGTAATGATGTCATGAAGAAAATGCGCAGTAAAAAGAACGGCGCATAAGCAGGGCTTGGAATAAAAATAACCCTTCAGGAAAGAAGAAAAAATGCGGGACAAAGTTCAGACTGCGATAGATGAAATAGCGACTGTGCTGCTGGGCAAGGATAATGAAATTCGTCTGGCACTTTGCTGTCTGCTTTCGGGCGGGCATCTGCTGATTGAAGATCTGCCGGGAATGGGTAAAACCACCCTGGCGCAGGCACTGGCCCGCGTATTCGGGCTGGCTTTCAATCGCATTCAGTTCACCAGCGATCTGCTTCCGGCTGACATTCTCGGAGTCTCTGTATTTGAGCCTCAATCAGGCAATTTTAATTTCCATCAAGGGCCGATTTTCAGTCAACTGGTGTTGGCCGATGAAATCAATCGGGCCACCCCCAAAACTCAGAGTGCTTTACTCGAAGCGATGGAAGAAGGACAGGTGACTGTCGAGGGTGAAACTCGGCTGTTGCCGCGACCATTCTTTGTGATAGCAACCCAGAATCCGGTTACTCTGGCTGGGACCTTTCCGCTGCCAGAGTCACAGCTGGATCGATTTCTGATGCGTTTGAAAATAGGTTATCCAGATCCCGAGGCTGAACGCAGATTGCTGGAAACGATTGGAGACCGAAACGGGGCAACGCAGATTCGCAGCTGCTTCACCCAGGATGATCTGCTGCAGTTACGGCAGAATTCCGCAACTGTGAGCAGCAGTAAGTTTCTATTGGATTATGTGCAGCGTTTGATTGCCTGTACACGAGACAGTGCGCAATTTCATTGTGGCCTCTCGCCGCGCGGCAGTATTGCATTGGTGCGTGCCGCAAAAACCTGGGCATGGATGGAAGGGCGTGATCATATAATTCCCGAGGATGTACAGGCAGTGTTTGCGCCGGTAGTGGAGCATCGTTTACAGCCGCACCGGGATGGCCGGATTGGGAGTGGAGGTGCGACTGGGAGTACCTTGAGTAACCATATTCTTAATACAGTGGATGTTTTTCGAAGCTGACCTGTCTGCCACCAGACCGTCCAGTACAGAGTTCCGCACAGAATCTCGTACAGATTCTCTTACAGAGAGGAAGTCCTGTACAAGGCAGCACAACATCTGCGAGGTTAATACATGAGTGGTGCAGAGCAAACAGCGGCGCGATCCTCGTTCGGGAAGTGGGTAAATGGGCGGGCCGAGCGTTGGCTGGTCAAACATGTGCCAGCTCTCGAACGCGTAACCCTGCATCGCAGCAATATATTCATTCTCCCCGCCTCACAAGGCCTGCTGTTTATAATCACTGCAATGATCATCTTCGTTGCTGCCATTAACTATGTTCTCAGCCTGGCGTTTGCGCTGGCATTTTTAATGGTTAGTCTTTTTGGGTCTTCAGGAAAATTAGTGGGCGAAAATCAGCCTAAATCGGCACGACAATGAAGGAACCAGGTTAACAATGAGGGGTGCATCCTGCCCCCTGACTCTG